>JAALOO010000129.1_pt1 | contig 63583 bp, 52 predicted proteins | sample 7257641 | NCBI WGS metagenome assembly JAALOO01 (sample SAMN14085613, study PRJNA598686) | mite metagenome | biome: ENVO:01001000; feature: ENVO:01001002; material: ENVO:01001226; isolation source: single female mite from University of Michigan culture on fish food culture... ...
AGTAGTAGTAGTAGTAGTAGTAGTAGTAGTAGTAGTAGTAGTAGTAGTAGTAGTCGACTTTCTCGATAGTCAGTCAGTCTCGGAGCTCGATTAATCAGAGAGCTTCGAATCGGGAGCAATTGCAGAATTTGCATGCACAGAACAAAAGCCAGTGGACAGTGTTTCGGCACTAAAACGACACTCGAGGATAGCACCAATGTAGCTAGCACTTCAAACTCCGAATTCGATTCTGCGTCAGCTCAATAAAGAGAGAGTGAGTTTTATGGTGGTGGGGCAATCAATTTCAATGGCAGCATTTGCAAAGGAAAATAGCAAAATGAACAGAGAGGATGCAGTGGTGGTGGCACTGGCATTGGCACTTTCAGCGGCGCACACTCGTGGCCGGCAATCGAAGCTAAAGAGAGCGGGAGCTGAAGCCTAAAAGCAAAGAGGAAGAAGAGGACAGGCGAAGCTGAAGCATCAGCAAAAAATCAATTGCCAGCCAGTAAAATAGAGCTCTGCTTCGCTCTCTTTAGAATTACATAATTCAGAAGATTCCACTAATGGCGTTTTTGTGAAGCATCAGCAGCAGTGGTGGTGGTGGTGGAATCGCTAATAAAGAAGCCGATGAAAATTATTATTAATAAGACGAGGAGAAAGAATAATAAGCGAGGCACACTGAGAGAGAAGTGGCAAGTGAATCGCAATGAGAAGAAAAGACCAAAGGAAGGAAAGAAAGAAAGAAAGAAAGCATCACTGCTGATGCGGCTCATTTGAGAGAGAGTATTTAAATAAATTTAAATAAAAGCATTTATATTATGCAAAACAATGCAGAGATGGAGAAGATGGATAGATTGCAGAGACTATTGCAGAGAGTGATCTCACTGGCTGGCTGGCTGGGGACACTGGCCTGGAGAACTTGGCTTTGGAATGGCTGCTGCTGCTGCTGCTAACTAGTGAGCATCATCATCATTCAGATGAGTAGTTGAAATGGAAAAGAAAGAAATAGAATAGAAGACGTAAGCTGTGTGGCTGGCAGATCAAGAAGAGACTGTGCTGAAGCACTTCAGAACACTCATTGTGTTGCCACACTGTCTCTGTCTGTGTCATTAAGTCGTTCAGAGCACACTACTGACTAGGACAAGGACAACAACAGCTCTAGCTTCAGCTTAAGATCCGGGCCCTGTGGACAGATCTAGCGTAGCAGCGGGTAAGAAAGAAGAGCAACTCTTCAAAAGAGGCTGCTCTTGAAGATGCAAAAGAGAAAGCTGAAGTGCTGAGAGGACACTCAACTGAACTCAACTTCACATTCGGATTCGATGAGTGAGTACACACTCGAGTACTCCAGGAATGACATTGCCGCCTGTGCATTGTCGGCAAATCTGCTTACTCACTCCCCGAGTGAACAAGGAATGCTTATGGTGGTGATGACGTGGCCTTGGAATGTTGTTGGTGTTCTTGATGTTCCAGCCAGTTCTTGTTCCAGCTGCCATTTGCACATTGGGCTTGTGATTGATGCTGCAAAGGGAGAGAAAGAATTAGAATGATAAGTGATTCTAGCCCCTGACAACAATGCAGCTTGGTAAACAAACTGTGATTTGTGATTCTTGATTGTGGTTCTTCTTCCGATTTGATTTGGTTTGAGAGATTACCATCAATCCGGCAAGAGCTTGAACTGAAGTGAGAGAGATTCACGGTCTCGTACTCAAGATAGAATCTATGTACGGTGGAGGTGATGTTGGTGGACCCAAAATAGAAGCTAGAAAGTGTGGGGAGATAAAAATAGAAACACTCCTGCTCATTTGTGAGGGCGATGCACCTCCCGTAATGGTGGTGGTAATCACCGTATCGTTGGGCGATAAAAGCCGCGGCGGCAGATAGAGCACCCGATTGAGCAAGGCAAAGGGAATCCTCCTGGATGGTGTGTACAAACGTACACACACACACATGCTCGTACCGAAACGTGTTGCTCGCTGACAGCACTGCACACATTTGTCATCCCAACACAAACACGACCACCACTGACAGTTAATCAGATAGAATCCTCATCATTCTTTAATCTAGAATCCGTAAACTCTGAAAAACTTGGAAGAGATAGAAACTTCGAGACTTTTCCGATCACACGATTTGACCGCCGTTGAGTCAGGCGCTGCAGCAGCAGCAGCCACCGATGACGATGATGCAAAACACGCGCAGAAGACGACGCACCGGCACCGGCCGCCGCCACCACATTGACCCTCTCGGTCGCACTTCGGTGGCTCTCTTCGCCTATTTTGGCACCGGCAAAGTCGGCCAGTCACTCCAGTCACCGCCGTCGCCGGGCGAGTCACCCAGGCCAGACAGGCGCTCCCGCGTACCCTTCCCAGCGGTGTAGGGGGCAGCAGCGGCGGGCACGGTGGAGGGCAGCTCGTGCCCATGCGGTGGACGGTGACTGGCGCGCTCTGCAGCACTGCTGCACTTCAGGCCATAAAGGCAGTACCACTGGCTGTGGTGTGCCTCATTCGCGTTGAAAGTGTTGGCGTGTGCGCGTCTCTCGTCAAGCTCTCTCTCCCAGCTCCCCAGCTCTCATTTCCCTCTCTCGTGACTTGCAGCTTCTGCAACTCTCTCCGAGCATTTCGCATCCCATCTCTCGACTCATCCACATCCCTCTCAACACTCGCATCTCATCCCGGCAAGTCATCTCAACCGCCCTCCAACCTCCTATCTACCCATCTCACCCTCCTGCAAGATGTCTGGATACGGTGACTCCCGAAGCTGCTACAAGTGCGGCGAACCCGGCCACTTGAGCTACGATTGCCCCAAGGGCGGCGGCGGTGGCGGACGTGGTCGTGACGGCGGATCCTATGGCTCTGGTGGCGGCGGCGGCTACGGCGGTGGTGGCTATGGCGGCGGTGGCGGAGGCTATGGCGGTCGCTCCCAGCGCTGCTACAACTGCCAGGAGGAGGGCCACATCAGCCGAGACTGTCCCAGCGGCGGAGGCGGCGGTGGTCGTGGCGGAGGCGGCGGCGGTGGATCCACCTGCTACAACTGCGGCGGCGAGGGCCACTTCAGCCGCGAGTGCACCGAGCCCCGCAAGGAGCGCGGTGGTGGTGGCGGCGGCCCCCGTGGCAACTGCTACAACTGCAACCAACCGGGCCACTTTGCCTCCAACTGCCCTGGCGGCGGCGGCAACTGAACACTCGTCGTTCCCACCGATGTGGTCGCAGCGGATGAGGAGAAGGCGGAGGAGGAGAACATCACCCACACACCCATCTGGAGGCCCCTGGAGCCCTTGAGCGCGAGCAACTGAGCCGCTGCCACACCTTTTCCCTTTTCTCTTCTCTCCCCTCCTACCTTCCTCCCTCCCTCCCTCAAACTCTTTCTATTTTCTATCCGCGTCCTCATTGCGGCGCTTTTCATTCTACTCGAGCGGCTATTCAACTCTGTTTGCCCGGCTCTTTCCTCTCCACACCTCTATTCCGCGCGCTAGGCGCCCTCTAAATTGTACTCTCCCCCTCCCCCTTCTCCCACTATTAAAAACATGTTCAACAAATAGCCGGGGCCGCTTCCACCATCATTTCATCACCATCTCACTAATCTCACCCTCTGCCTCTTTCCTTTCCAGAGCTATTCACCATTCACTCTTAGCTGTCGTCGTCCACTTTGCAGCATTGCCTGCCTGCCTCTCTCTCTCTGCCAAACGGCTCGCGAGCACGTGGTTCTGGCTTCCTTTACAGCAGTGGCGCGCCATCAGCGGCGCAGGCAAAGCTGCTGACTCTGTTTTTCCGGTGTGCCTGCCTGCCTTTGTGAACGGCGTGCACCACACAGCTACTCGCTGGCTTTTGCACAAGCTCCGCCCAAAAGCGCCGCCGCCGCTGACCGGTTTCTAAAAACACCGCTGACCGGGATTCTCGGCCTGGATTCTTTTCAGGTAATGATGGTATTCTGTTGTTATTGCAATGGTCTTAACAACTTTTTTCTCGTTACAAAAATAGGTTGCCGTCTGTTTGGGAGTGCAGGTGGCTGTTGTGTTGTGTGTGTGCAAACTCGAAAGACTGGTGTTTGGGTGCCGAAAGCAAATCAGATTGTGTGTGAAATTGTGGTACTTTGTGTGTGTGTGTGTGTGTGTTCACCGGACGCCGCTTTTCAGTTTTGGAAGTTTCAGCAGAGAGCTCTTTTCTAGAGAGTTCTGCCTTCAATTTTGCCTTCACTCTTCACTATTCTGTTCGCCCGTTTGGTGCTAACTTTGGGTCTGGAAAACATGTCAACAAAAGCTTCTACTTCAAAAAGCTCAGCAACTTCTACGAAAACTGCAGCAGTGAACGAATGGAAGCGCAGAGATCGGAGACGACGGTGGCCACCATGAAGACCAGGCCGATGGCCACCACGAGGACGTCGCTGAGGCTGTGCCCCCGGTGCCGTCCTCGTCGCCCTCGTCCGTATCCGATCAAGTCCGTGGTAGTGGTGCCATAAGTGTCCTCCCATTCTACTTGGGCACCAGGCCACGGCTGCGCGGAAAAGCGGTGTCCGGTCTCAGGTTTAAATGGTTCTCCCGGTCGACGTGAGTGGAAAGGCTGGAGCAGAGCTTGCGCCGAACGGTGGCTCGCTTCAGGTCGAGCAGACTGTTGATGTCGCTGGAGCCGTTGTCAAGTTTTGAGGAGCTCCCTCCGCCGCCGCCGCCATCAACGCCGTCATCAGCGTCGTCGTGGTAGTTGTTCATCACAGTCAGTGAGCGTCTCATGGGCGGGGGCGTCTTGCCGACGGCCATGTCGTTCCAGTTGGCGCCGCCGGCAAACTGTCCTCGAGGCTGTTGATGTTGCTGTTGCTGCTTCGATCGCCGGTTCAGCGACGAGGCCGCCGTAGTTGAGCGATTGCCACCGCCGCCGTTCACTTCTTGGTAAGCCAAATTATGCTGCTGCTGCTCGTCAATGTCTCTGATGATCGAACAGGAAAACGCAGTGGTGAGTAATTGTGTAAACAAACCAGTGTGCATACTACACTACACTTGTACAATCCTCGCTAATGAATCACTCGCTAATGATCACTGTTCTCTTTCTATCTTCTATTTAGGGGAAACGAGATCTCGCCGCTCTACATCATCAACATCGAGTCACGCGCACCCTTGAACACAAGCTTTTCACCGACTAAATCAAAACACGATGATTCACGGACCTAAAGGCAGAGAGTAATACTTTTAAAGCTAAATCTGAAAGCCCACAACTCGACTGACATTCCTCTCTTCCTCTGTTTCTAGGCATTCTAGACCAACACCTCTGACTTACATGATCTCAATGTGCACGCCATCGTCATCACTGGCCGAGGTGGTGGTGGTGAAGGTGGCGAGCAGCGCCTCCTCGTCGTAGTCCAGCGTCGTCCGCTCCGGCATGTACAGGCCCAGGTGGTCTACCGGCCCCACGTGAAAGGGCACCTGAAAGCCGAGAAAGAGACGCGAGTTGGAGCAGCCGCTCAAATCTGAGGAGCTGCCGCCGCCGTAGTACGCCGAGCTGGGCCTCGAGGTAGCTGAAGAGGCCGTTCCAGGACGAGACTGGCCTCCGTTTTCACCCGCCATTGCCGTCTCAGCCCCATCAGCAGTGGTAGCCATGGAGGAGGAGGATGAAGAGGTATCCAGGCGGCCATTGGTGTTGTTGCTGTTTGAAGTCGGCCGTACGTGCCACTCCTCGTCATTCTCGTCGTAGTAGATGCGGCGCAGGAAGCGCGTCTTCTCGCTCTCCGGAATGAAGTTGTCGATGATCAGGTAGCGCAGCTTCAGGTCGCGCATCAGGTCGCTGGAGATGCGCTCCAGCTCGCGCCGCTCCTCGGAGGCCGTCTCGTGGAGGTCGCGAATCTCCGAGTTGATGGACTGTTCAGGAGAAATAGAAGTGTAAACAAAGCATGGAAAATATAGAAATAGAACACTCTACAAACAGTCTCTCAACTCACCTGAAACTCTTTGACCACCTTTCGCAGCTTCCGCCGCTTCATCTCCACCTCCTGCTGCAGCGAGGTGAAGGTCTCCCGTACCTCCTGTGTCGCCTCCTCCTGCTCCTCCAGCTGGCGGACCATGGCGCGCTCCCGCTGCCGTTGCGCCCGCAGCTGGTCCATCCGCGTCTCCAGCTCACGTTGCTGCTCATTAGTGTGGTCGACGATATTCTTTCCTCCGACCAGCATCTTGCTCTCCATGGCGCGGATCCGGGCCTGCAGCCGCTCACTTGCCTCCACGTCGATCATCGTGGCTGGGAGCTGGTCACTGGTAACATCTTCAGACGATGTTTTACCACCGCCATTGCTGACACTGCTGGCCGTCAGCTTCAGCCGCCGCCGCTCTTCGAGCTGCAACCGCAGCCGCTCAATCTCCGCCTGGAACTCCTTCAGCAGCGTGTCCTTCGGGTCCTCGTTGATCTTGGGCTTGTTCTGGATGTTCTTCGCCCGGCTGGCGTACCGCAGCGTCGTCAGCGTTTCCTCGTAGTTGTACGCCGATGGGCCAATGTTGGCGACCATCACCGTGCGGGCGTTGCCGCCCAGGCTGTCCTGCAGCAGCCGCGTCAGCTTCGAGTCGCGGTAGGGAATGTGCCGCTTGGTGCGGCCATCGACCAGCGCCGAGATGACGTTGCTCAGCGCCGACAGGCTGAGGTTGATGGTGATGCCCTCCTTGGCCCGTTTTCCGGCCGTCTGCGTCTTGCCGAGGCGCTCGCTGCCCGCCAGGTCCACCAGATTGAGCTTGCCGACGCGAATGTGCTCCACGCCCGTCGCCGGGTCCCGCTCGCTGTGCTCGATGGTGACGAGGAAGATGGCGTGCGAGCGGCTGCTGTGCTCGTTCATGTTGGTGGCGCCGACGGCCCGGTTCTGCCGCCCCTTCACCAGGACGCGCTCAATCTCGCCGACGCTCTTGCAGACGAAGCTGGAGAGGTCCTCCACGTAGACGCCGGTGTCGGGGCGCTCTCGAAGGGCCAGCCGCTTGGTGACGTCGGTGGCCAGCAGGTCGCGGATGCTTTCCTGGTAGATTTCTATTGAAAATAGAAACTTTGATTAGCTGATAGATCGAAATGGATTGAAGAGCTATGGTCCTCTTCAGATAGAATGTAAACAAAGGACAGCAAATATCGAACCTAGGTAGGAGCTGCGCACGAGAAACTGCTTCGCCGAGGAGCGCCCAATGGCGGAGAAGATCTGCGTGAAGGAGCGTGGAATGACGCCCGGCTCCTCGGCGGTGCCCTCCATCGTGAAGGTCTTCCCCGTGCCAGTTTGTCCGTAAGCGAAGATGGTCCCATTGAAGCCGGCCAGCACTGAGTCGACCAGCGGGTGGAAGATATCTGCATAGAGCTCCTCCTGCTCCGAGGTGCCGTCGTACACCGAGTCGAAGGTGTAGATCTTGACGCTGCTGCCGTCTTTGTCCTTGTCGTTGGCATTTGTGGATTGTTGTGGTTGTGATTGTTGTTGGTTTGTTGGCAAGGTCGACGGCGAGGGCTTCGTCAGCTGCACCGTGCCCTGTTTGCAGTTCAGCTCGACGACGACCTTGCCGTTGCCGTCGGCGAGCTCCCTCTCTGAAAGTGGCCGACAACGGACCACCACCTTGATGCACTCCTGTTTGGCCGCCGTCTGACTTACTGCAGCTGCATTAGCTGCAACGGCAGACTGGGCCCGATTCTAAAAAGGAAAAATGCTGAGATTAAAAGTCTGAAAGTTTTTCCAAGTAAACTATCTTACCGCTGAGCGCATCTCGGAGGGAGTTTTCGAAAAGCTTTGTTTGTACTTAAAGACGTCTACGTGGCAGTAGAAGTTGAGTGCTCAGCATCGTTGATCGGTTGCTGGTGCGGCTAGTGCTGATTTTCATAGTTGCCGGCTATTTGTGAAAAGATCAGAAGGGAAAAGGGAGAGGCTTCTGTGTGCGCAATTTCGATAATCTGATCAAGCTCTAAATTCCAACGAAAAAAACACTCCAAACAACTCTCACTAGCAATGACGACACTGCAACGACCACGGTTGGTTTGTGTGTGTGTACTCTCTCGCTCATATGATCTTGAGCTGTTCCATTTGGCAACTGGCACAGACACACACAGGCAGTGGGGCTGCTAGTGGAACGGTGGAACAGTGAGCAGAGGCTCGGGTAGGGAAATGGAGGAGGGTGATTGGCTGGCTGTGCGGTACCGCAGCAGCAGCAGCTGCAACCACTGCCGTCATTTATGATCGTGGTTTGGTCGTCAGGGAGACGAGACTGTTCCAAAAAGAAGCAGCGCCACAACACAGCTGGAAGCTGAAAGCTGAATCGAATCACTGGAGGAGGAAAACGAACTGTACTTGAGGAAAAGAAAAAGTGCAATCTCGGTTTTTTACCGAGAATGAATCTCTTTCTTTTTCTTTTTGCTGCATTTTCTATTTACCGGATTCTGGTCTAAAAGTTTACAATCTTTTTAGCAGCTCAAATCAAGCATTTGTTTGTTTATCAATGCTCGCCCTGATTGAATCAGTGCGTTGATTGAGAAGAGAAGTCATCGCGTGTTTCTCACGCACTCCACTCTCAATTGGAACGAGTTTCAGCTGTTTGGCTGTACTTTTCCGCCTTCTTCGCTGCCTCTTCAACAAAAACTAAATCTCCCTTCTTCCGACTGGCTCACTGGTGGAACAGGAACATAACGGCAACGGCAAAGCTCACTTGTGCACTGTCTGTGTGCAATCGAATTAGCGTCAGGCTGATGACGTAAACGTAGACATAAGCTTTGATCAATATATGTTAGTAGGCAGGATTCAATCCAAAATTGTGCTTCAAGATTGGATTTCTCTCTCTCTCTGTACTGGATCGCTTAGAAACAAGCCACGTCAGTCTTTACCCATTTGCCTAAAGAAAGAGTTGTTTTGTTGACGAGCCTTATTCTAATAACAACCTCTTTGCTCAAGATTTGAGTTGAAGCAAATCAAACAGCAGAAGATGACAACAGATTTAGCATGCCAAATTAGAGTTTTCAGCAAGAGGACTTTACAGAAAACAAACTGACTGACTGACTGACAGAACTAGGAGTACGACTGTCGTAATTGGGGTGGCCAATTTGAGATATTCAACGTCAGAGTGGCAAACGATTTAAGAGCATCACACTTGCTTTGCTTGGCTTCTGTTTTGGACCAATTAGCTGCATGCAAGGGGACAATCAGTCTGCTGTTGATGGAATTACCACCATCACCATTACCATCAGTCTCCTGAGAAAAAAGTGTGACTTTGAACGTGAACTGAAATTGAATGTCACGGCAACAACAGTCAGTCAAACTGACTCTCTGTTTGTCTTATATGCGAGTTCTCCCTCAAAGAGTTGACAGAGAAAAAGCAGTAGTTTTCTTCGGCACCAATTGAGAAGAGGCAGAAGGTGGCCAAAGAAAATAACAGCAGCTTTTGAAGTGAAAGAACCTTTTAGTTCTAATTGCCAGCCAATGATCAGTGGCTCAATCGGCCAAGGAGTTCAACCGATCTCCATCGACGACATTCAACATCCATCTCAATGACTGACTGCACACAGGTGATCACTTTCTCCCAGCAACGTTGTTTTGATTTATCTCTCAATTTTTTTACTCAGTTTCCTCTTTTTCACAGAAACCTGCTTCGGCTGACCACGAGAAAGAGTAAAAGTCGTTGGAACAAGAGTCCACACACTGTGCAAGTCACCTTCTTCTTCAGATGTTTTCAGCTATTTTCTCGATAGCTCGTCTAGTTTTTTCTATCTAACTAGCTCGAAAACCATGCTAACAACCGTGAACATAGGCAGCAACGGCCGCATCTCATCAAGGTACGTTTTCTCCAGGTGATTTGATTTCCCTTTTCCTAGCGATCAAAGATGATGCGAACAGCACTGTGAACCAGCAGCAACAGCAGATGAGCCGTTTCCGTAAAAATGAGGAGGAAGAGCAGTTTTAGTTTGTAGTTTTCAGTGTTTTTAGTTTCACGCTAAACTAAACGCACACACTCCAAGCAATGACACCTTCATAGGAAAATCGTTTCTTTTTCTGAGCAAACAGCAGCAACAGAAACAAAAGTGCTACTGCTAAAGGTCGCTTTCTAATTATGTGCACACACACAGTCTGAAATCGATCCCTGCTGAAGTGCTTTCTTTTCTTTCTTTCACTTTTTTGTACCTTTTTCTTTGACAAAAAAGAGAAAAAGAGAGGGGAGAAAGTTTATTAGCTGAAGTTGATGGGAGTTGCTAGAGTCGCCGTAATATAATGCGATTAATCAAAAGAGTGCACTTGCAGTGATAAAGTTCAACGTTGCAGAAGCAAAGGTGGTTTGTACGACAGCAACAGCAGCAGCAACAACAACGACAGTGACCTTCAAATTGGACGAAAACAGTCACGACACACACATTCACTCATTGATTGGAAGTTGGATATATCGATCAAATAATTAGGCAACGACTGCTGCTCGAAACGGCAAATCAAATTGAAGTGAAATGAAATGAGCAACACTGCTAAAAAACGATTCTGGTTTTTGGATTTTTACTCTGATCAAAGAGGAACAAAAAAACAATTTTTAGTGCTAAGAAAAGAAGAGAGGTGTTTGCAAGGTGCAAATTAAGAGGCCCCAGTTTGATCTTCGTGACCGTTCCACAAAAAAGAAGTTTAGTTGTGTGAGGTAATTAAATGCACACTCACACACACACACACTTTCACCTCTCACTTTCACTCCTCTGTTCCAATCGAAGCCAACTGACTGACTGAGTGAATGGCTAACTAGCTCGCTAGCTTTGCATTGTTTTCTCGGTCAAAGGTTCGAGCTGAGGAGAAAAGTTATCGCCACCAAAACGACGTGATCAGCAATGAAAGTGCATTTGATGCGGCGACTGCTGCTGCTGCTGCGGAAGGTGCTATGCTCAACTTCAGCAAGCTTCAACTCAGTCCTGTTTCTGTGTCTGTGTGTTCAGCGTCTGATCAGTGACCACCACCACCACCACCACCACAGTTTCCATTGGCAGCACTTTCACAGAGAGGTCACCGACCGCCGAGTCACAAGAGAACAGCAGCAGCAGCACTCGCCGTCGTCTGAATTGGGTCATCACAATGCAGCCAGTGCACAGGCACACACAGTGCACCACTGACTAGTGCACCACTGGACAGTCGTTTGCGTACTCGCACTCAGACGATAATGACCATCACCACCACCACCAGGACTACCTTCAGCAGCACACTGTTAGTACAGTTAGTACCTTCTTCTTCTCCTTTTCTACTGCTACTGTAGTTTGGGTGGTGCTTAGGTTTGATCCATTGAGAAGTGTGCCAGTTCACGTCTGGTGCTGCTGCTGGTGCTATTGCCTTTTGTTTTAGCTTTACTGGCGCCCACTGTCCATCCGTCATTGTCGTTGGTTTTCATTTGTGTTCACCGTTAGCGGTAATTGTGGCGGTGGTGGTAAAAAGTGTCCTGCACTGTCCGACGACAATAGTTGTGCATTGAGCACAGTGTGCACTCGCACAGCTGCTTCAGTTGACATTTTCATTTAACCGCTTCCGTCCATCGTCACATTACTTTCTTGCCGGCCATCACTTGAGCAATTTAGATAACTTGAATAGTGGTGGTGGTGGTGACATAAAACTGTGGGCAATCGGTTTCCGCCACCATTGATGCTGCTGATGCACTATGTGGTGCACTGCTGAGCACTTTCCCGAAAATGCAAATGAAGTGCCCGTGCGATTAGATCCACTGTGTGTTTCAGGAAAAAGAGGATATGGACGTGGACAGTTTTGTACATAAAAAGCAGGTAAAATAGATGAAATAGCGTAAACGTTTTACTCTTGTTATGTAGACAAACTTAAAATCGGCAGTCTGTTTTAGTTGCTCAAATTATTGCTACTTGCTTCTCCAAATGTCAAACGCAGTATGCACTGTACAGCTAGAACAGGGGCAGCAGCACCTTTTCATTTCTTTTGCTCTTTTGTGTACGACATTTTGAAAATGCAAAAGCAAGTGCTCACTTAAATGGGCTTGACTCATTTCAGGGTGGTGGTATTGATTGCTAAGAGGATTTGAATGAGAATGAAAATGAAAATCATCATCATCAAGTGCTGCTGCTGCTGTTGCGAAAGCGACTCATTTTCAACATACACACAAGAGGTGCCTCAATTAGGCAATGCAGAAAAATCAAAAACAGTCTGAAATGTGTGTGTAGTACAGTGGACAGATTGAAAAAAAGAAAAAGAACGGCAAAATCAAAACAATCTAAATTACATAGAGTTCACCATCGAAAAAGCTCAAATTTTTAAAAAGTGAAGAACTGCAGGTATTATCATGCTGACAAATCAAACTCCACTTTGTGAGCTCAGTGCTGCTGCTGATGCATTTTAAATTTTTCTGATTCTTATCGGTGAAATTAAAAATTGGCGACAGAAGAAGAACATTTCGAAAGAACATGTTTTGAAACAAGCTGCTAATCTCGATTTTTCTACAATTAATTAGCATTTGTCTGCTCACTTTCGCTTGCTCTGCCTTCTTTTTCGGCTTCTTTCACACTGATCACATCACGCCACACCTCTTCCAGTTGTGATTTGTCAACTTATGCAAAGTGCAGAGTAAAGCAATTTGCCTGCTGCTGTCCGCTTTCTTCTTTTGATCATCATCCTCCAAAGACGAAGAGGACATAAAAAAAGTACATCAAGAACATAAAAATCAGCAGCAGCAGAAAATGAGTTCACCTGATTGCCATCTCACATCAATTTCTGACAGTTCAAGCAAACGACGCGCTCCTCATGAAAATGGAAAAAAGTGTCACATAGACAAAGTACAAAAACAAGATCGTAAGGAAGTGCAGGAAAGGACAGATATTGTTTAGAGGAGCATGTTGTCGTTTTTTGTTGTCTCTTGAATCGATGAAGCACTGACGAAAAATGCTTGCACCAAAGTGCCATCGCCAAACTGCGGTCAATTGCCTATTGTTGATGATGATGAAGTTTTTTACGTCAAAGTTCAGGTAAAAAAGTCTTTTGCCTTTTTAAAAGTGTGCGCCATTTTCAAAAAACGCAGAAACTAGGACTGTATCCAAATATGAGAACTCAGCCTAGCGACCAATTTTTCAAGACTTGATAATTGAGTGTGACTGCAAGTGAGAGAGAAACAATCGACGATGAGAAAGTTGTCATTTTTTCTTCTTTTTCTTTTTCATTTCAGGTTTTATTTCAAGCGCAGCAGACAAAAGTAGCTAGACAGACCGAAAGACAGTAGAAGGGAACTTCTGCCGGTGAAGATAATAATGGCAATGGTAATGATGGTAGTGGTGGTGGTGGTGGTGGTGGTCTGAAGACGGTGGTTTGTCCACGCTTTGACCAAATGGCTAAAAGTGGTTGTTTGTTGGCAAAAGCAGACAGACATACACTTCAACACCGCACAAGTGTGTGCTTTTTTTCGGTGCACCAAGAAAACGAAAATGCAATGTCAATTTAGGAATGTCTCCCTCTTTCTCTTTTTTTTCTTTTTCTCTGGTCGATTGCCCTCTGCCAAGTTTAGAATGTGCCAAAAAAATTGAGGTAATATTCTCGAAACGAAATGGTAATAAATAATAATCATCATCATCATAAAAAAGTCTGGCTTCTAAACCATTAGCCTGGTTGACAGGTTGCCTGAGTATGTGCAAAGGTTGAGTGCTACCAGTCTTTGCACTATTTCAAAGACGTTATTTTGGCCACCGTTTCGAGGACAGTTTTGGTGTCCACCACTCATCAAAACACTGGCTTGTGTGATGATTGTCAAGTCGAGTTTACCAAAGTCTCGTGGCTTCTTTTCTGAGCAACTATGGGCAAACATTGCACACTGCTGCTGCTGCTGCTGTTGATGGGCTAGGCAAAACTTGACCAAGAAAAGCTAAGGAGTTGTTGCACTCCAGCGGTTTGCTGAGACCAAACAAATGCGAGAAAAATTTTCAAGATAAAGTGAGAGGAACACTCTTCTCAAACATGGCAAGATGGCCACTTCTTCTTCTTTCTCTTCTGAATAACTGCTGAAATTTTCAAAGAAAGCTTCTTCAGAAGCGATGCTTTTGGTGTAGGTGTGCAAAGGCTAGAATTGTCAATATAAAGAAGACTTAAACGGTTTCGGTCTGTTCGGCAAACAAATGAACTGAAAAAAAAGAAAAAAGAAATTGCTCCAGCCAATTTAGCATCAGACAAACTATCGCCGCTTGTTCAAAAACGAGTTCTTTTTCAACTCAAACTTTGCAACTGAGTAAAACTGGTGGGCGAAAGTGGTGGTGGTGGTACTTTTACGTGAACCCAATTTGTGTTTGTCAATAGATGCCCACCAAAGCTATTGAATTTTGCTAAGGTGAGGCTGCTCTTTTTGAAGACCTCTTCTACTTCTACTTCTTCTACATCAGCTCATCTAGATGAGTCCGGCAAGGCAAGCACCTCTTCACTTGCTGACTTCCACCTGTTACTCTTTAGAGAGAAGTCAGCTCCGTCATCTTTCTCCTCCTCAACTTTGCTGTTGTTGGTGTCAGCAGGGCAGTAGTGGCAACAACAGCAGCAGCCGCTTCAGCTTCGCCGTTCGATGACACACTTGGCGCCTTGGTCGGACAGGAGTTGCTGCTGCTGCTAAGCATCCATGACTGCTCCATTCTTTCTCTCTCACTTTTTCTCTCTTCTGTTCTTTTTCTTTTCTCACTACTCTGCTTTTACCTTTTCTCACCGATCCTTAGCCCGCCGTAGTAGTCGTCCGTTAGGTTGACCGCTGTTTCTGCAGCTTTGAGGTGTCTTTCTCTCTCTTCAACAGTGTTTTACGTCTGTTTCAGGCAGTCTGTTTGAGGAGAGAGATGGCGGTTTAAGTTTGGCACTGGCTGCATTCGACTCTTTGGCGGCAGTCAATTCGCTCGCCAGCTTTTTTCGGTTTATATCATCCTACTTTGCATCCTATTTTTATTTAGTTTTTGTTTGTTGCTGTTAGATTGAATTGAATACTAGTTTTACTTTAGTAGGCATCATCATCGTTTTCGAGTGTTCTGCCTGCTTTGCTTTTTCTTTTCCTAATATTTAATTTTGTTCACCATTTTCTTTCATTTCTACCACTGTGCAAAATTAACAAAAATTGCACCACATAATTATCTGTCAACATCGCACATCGACAACTGTCAACTTTCCCATAAGTGTGTGATTTTTCTTCATCTCATCACTTCCCCCTCCTCTTCTTCAATTTGGCCACCGAATTGAGCATTGAGATGTCTACGGCTGCATTGTATAAAAACGATACAATATCACCAACTGCTGGAAATTACTTTTGAAACGCTCAATCTTTGCACTTTTTTCACATCTCAGTTTTGTTATCATCAGATTTTTTATTCCACTGATCTTCAGCAGTTTTTGGTGGCCTGCTTTTTTCCTAGAGAGCAGCCACGTTGACAGCTGTTGATAAGAAGACATCACCGTTACCAGCTCACCGACATCTTGACCGATAAGGAAAAATAGGCCCACACTTTATCATCATCATCAAAGAAAGTGTGCTGACGTGTGTGTGTGATTTGTTGAACTCTGCTTTCTTTTTTTCTGGTTTTATCAGTCAACTTGTTTTGATTTGGTAAACTGCAGCTGCACCATTAGAACATAGAACTGTGTGCGTACAGTTGTTTGTAAAAAGTTAAGTTGATAGCCTACATTTACTGCCAGTTTAGCTGTACCCTGAAAGCACAAACTAATTCACGGTTTGTCACCACCACCATCATCACCGCCTTCTAACATCGATTTCTACTTCTTTTTCATCTTCATCATCTCCTTCTTCTGTACTTGACTCACCCGTTAGTGGCACAGATCTAGGGTGCCACCGAAAGTTGCCAAAAGTGATTGTGCAGTGCCTAAAGAGGACACCATCATCATCATCATCAACAACCACTTCTAAAATTACTTCTGAAAAACGCCTGTGAGTGGGCACGCTTTTTAATAACAAAATCAAGATGGCGTCCACCTGTGAACCACCGGCAAACCTTGCCACTTCAGATTCAGCAGCAGCAGCAGCAGCAGCAGCTGATACAAAACAAAGCAAAACGTCGTCGGCGGCGGCCAAAAAGGAAAAGAAAACTTTGTCAAAACAAAAAACCGAAGAGGATCGTTTAAGTCAGCAGTCCTCCAACGTCGATTCCGCCGAGGAATGTGAAGAGGTAAGTTTAAAAATTACAAGTGATCTAGTCTGTGTGTCAGTAAGTCAGTCAGTGAGAGCCACAAAAAACAAAACAATGTACTGGCCAAAAGAGAGAGGCCGATGGCCGATGAATGGCGACCAGACAATAGACATTATTATTATTACCAGCAACAAGTTGTGGTAGTAGTGAGCCATCAATCAACTGCTGCTGCTCAGTCAGTCAACACGGCAGCAACAGCTGATGAGTTCTTCTGCCTGACATCTTGCTCGTTCACTTTCTCTCAGCTTCTACTCAACTTTGTCCCGCCACAAAGTAATCGACCATTTCCTTGTTAGAGGAAAGGGAGAAAGAAGGGGAGAAAGAGGGGCTGATTTACAATTTTGTTTTTGTATGCTTTCTGTTTTATCAGATCATCGCCATCATCGTTATTATCGATAGTAGTGGTGGTGGTGAGCATAACAGTGCAAAGTTAGATGGGAGAGTCTTCAGAGGAGAAAGCGAAGGAGGAAAAGGAAGCAGCCAAAGGAAAAGGAAGGAGAAAAAGGCGGCAAAAATGGAAATGAAAAGCCAGCCGTGTGCTGCGTTTTGGTGATCCATCAGTCCATTTTAGTTAGTTCAATTAGGAGGCAAAGGGAAGTTTCAACTACAAAGTGGCAATTAATATTTGGCAAAACAAGTGAAAATGAGTAAACTGTACAGTATTTTAGGCAAAGATAAAGAGAAAACAATTTATTAGCAGCGGCTACTGATCAGCAATCGTTGTAAATCAAATCATGTAGACACAAACACGGAATAGTCATCACCATCATTGGCAAAATCAGATGAACATAAAGAGCCGGAGGTAACTTGTTCAGCATTTGTAATCATCAACATTAGCGTGTGTGTGTTTTTGCACAGCACTCTTGTACTCTTGGTTATTTTAAAGTCCTGCCGGCCATTACTGCTGAACTGAAAGGAAGAGAAAGAGAAAAAATAGGAGCAGTGCATCGTCGTTCAGCATTTCATCTTTTTCTTTCTCTTCAGCAGTACAAACTGCAAGTCAGTGGTGGTAGTAGCAAGTTCGATGGCCTAGTGAACTAATGGCAGTCTGTCGGCAATAGTTGAGAAAGCAAAAGGCAGGGAAGTGAAAGTCGCCGTCGTCGAAGATGATGATGATGATGTTGGCGGTGGAGGCTGCTACAGTGTCTGCCTTGACGATCACCTTAGCAGCCTTCAGTCTTTCTTTCTATCTTCTTTTCAGCCACCACCACCACAAAGACCCGTTCGATGTAGCCAGTAGTGGTTGTGGCAATTAGTTTTATTAATAGCCCGGGAGAGCACTGCTTTGCTTCCTTTGAACACAAATCTCCTCCTCAGTGAGACAATGTGTTTCATTTTTTAGAAACAGGTGACAATATATCGTGTACGACACAATAAGCCAGAGGGCTCGATAGAAACAAGCAGGCTAGCTAGTGCTAATGCGTCCGGTGCAAATGTGATTGTTCTTTTACTATTTGAGAGAGGGAAGGAGAGAGGGAACAGTGTTTGAATACACCGAAGAGACAATTGAATCAACTTCTTCAGTGAAAAAGGTGTGTGTGTGTTTGTGTCTGTATACAAAGTAGTAGCCAATGACAATCGCAAATACCTGTGCTCTGTGTTTTGTCTGTCTTCAAAGTCACTTCAGTCTCGCACTTCGTTTTATTGCAGAATGTGTGATCAGTGAATGAAAGTGAAAGTGAAAAAAGTGCTACCACCACTTTCAAAGATAGAACCTTCGAAGATAGGTGAAGGTGGTGGTGTTTTTTTGGCAAACATCGAAAGGAGGAGGAAATCAAAGAAGCGGGGCCGAAATAAGTAATGATTGCTGCCGCTGCCGTTGCTGGACAAACAGACACTGAAAATAGAAAGACTCAATAGGAGAGTAAAAGTGAAGAAGTATGCAAAGGACGACTGAGAATTGTTGTTGTCATTTGTCTATTTGTTAGCAAAAGTCTGTGTGGCCACACAAGTAGACGGCGACAAAAACGATTGAGCAGCTCTTGCCAATTCGATTGATCACAGCAGCGGCGGCGGCAGTTGTGATTGAAAGTGCGAGCCATTTTAAACACAGGGACATTCCCCTGGCCGGCTGCTGTTTTGTTGAAAAGGAAGCAGACAAAGGAAGGAAGGAAGAAAGAGAGAGCATTAGGTGACCAAGGTACTCGATTGCGATGGAGATGATGTCCATTTGTTGTATAACGATCAGGAGAAGTGTGACAGAAAGGACTTTTTTGGCTGCCGCTGTTTTTGTACGGTGGACAATCAATCACCGGTGGTGGTGACCACCACTTCTGTCACCTTCTGTCGTCAGCTGTGGTGGTGATGGTCACTACTGCCTCGCAGATCACTTTCACATTTTCCATTTTTCGATCTTTTTGGAGACACTCGCCTGACACGCGTCTCACTTACTGTCAGTCAATCTCAGTTGACAGGATCACCAACGATGCGCAAACTGACGAACGAGTTTTTGCGGTGATTGAGAAACCGGTAGTGAAAACGCTGTCTGCCGTTGCTAATCAGGTATCCGCTACTTTCTCGGAAGCTCCAGCTGAGCCTTTTGAACATTGAGATTAGCAGCAGTTTTAAATTGCAAATCAGCACTAATCACTCTTAGCAATCAGTGATGCAGTCAGGCAAATAGTTTGCACTGGTGCACTGATGCACTGCAAACATTGGTGCAACATTGCCTCAGTGCTTGTCAATGGATTGCCATTGACAACTGATGATGACCAGCAGTGCATGGTATTAGCCAACATGGGTTTTAATTAGCAGCTTCTGATCAGATCACAGTTGTAGATTTTGCTAAAGATCTTGTGTGTCTATCTAACCGCCGGTGTCCTCCAAACAGTGAAAGAGATTAGAAAAATGAAAGAGATATCCTTGTGACATAATCGACTAAGTATACATCAAGTAATTGAGAGTGTGGTGCATTCTTCGGTTGAGTTGCAGCAACAGCAGCAGTTTCACTGCAAACCTTGGCGACACAATCACTTCTGATTGTGTGTGATGTTGAACCTTTTCACCGTTTCAACACCTCTGCTGCTACTGCTGATGATGATGACAACGACGACGACTCTGCGTGTCAACTGCTGCCCCTTTTTGTTTTCTTTTTCTTCCTTTTCTTTGTTTGTATCACTCTTACAAACACATTGCGGTGAGCGGGAAATTAATTTTTTTCACTGCTAATAATGAAGAGATTGTGCCGGTGGCGCAAGAGAAGAAGTTGTGAAGAAAGGAGAGAAAGTGAGAGCGAGTGAGTAAGTGATACTTTGCCAGACGCTAAATGGGAAAAGTGTTAGGCTGTCTTTTCACAATAGCTAGTAAACAAACAAACAAAGAGAAAAGATAATTTGCTAATTACTAATGACGATCTCCCATCACCACCTTCTTCAGACCTTCGAAGACGCCCGAAGCGAGAACCTGTCCACCAAGTCGACCCAGTCGGACAGCGGTCACTCGAGCAGTCGTCTGTCGCCGGATGATGTCTCATCGACGACGACCGCTTCCTCAGAATCGGATCATGAAAATGAGGAGGAGGAAGAGGATGAAGTGGAGCCCAATTTAGAGGACTCACTGCGCGACATTACCCGGCTCCTTTCAATGGCACTGGACAATCGCTTCCACGAGGCGTATCGGGGCACCGAGAAGTGGTAAGTTCGATTTCAAAAGTCGTTTCTATTTTTTTTACTAAACCTAATCTACATCTTCCCAGGGCCCACAAAAGCCTGTACCACGCGCTGGGCAAGGGAACGCTGTCCTTCCTCAAGGGATGCCTCACACTGGAGAGAGTAAGTTTTGTGCAGACTAGCTCATTAGACTCGGTCGATTAGTGAGTCTTTGCCGCTGTTTGCTACTTAGTCAGATTTTGCCAATTAGCACTGCCTAAATTAGAGATAAGCAGCTTACTGATTTTTCCCTTCTCCTTTTCATTTTAGCCGGAAATCACACGTGCCATCGAGGACCTACGCAACTGCATGGACGTCTGCCAGCGGGAGAAGCGGCAGTCAATGACGCGCATGGTCTGGCGGCCCAACTACAACACCTACAATGATGGTAAGGCTTTAGCTTTAGAGTTTAAAACCTTTGTTTTCATATTTTAAATCTTTTTTCAGTTGAGGTACACGCCGAGCTGGTGTACGCAGAGGCGATGCTCATGACGGCGCTGCTCACCTTTCTTGAGGACCAGAACCTGCTCAATTTGGTGAGGGGGGCGTTTCGCATTCGCACCTGCTACCAGTCCTACAAGTGAGTTTTTGTTGTTGTTGTCAAAACTGCTTACTAAAGTCGATAATTTCAATTTTGTCAGAGAGTGCTTCTACATTCTCAACAATCGCACCGAGTGGTGTTCAGACTTTTCGCGGCTGCACTTTGAGTCGGGCGTTCGCATGGGCATTGGAACCTTTAATTTGGTGAGTGTGATCAATAGAAATAGGTTTTAGAAGATTAAAAACTAACCTTTTTTCCTTTCTCTTCAGATGCTCTCACACATGCCTGGAAAAGTGCTGAAACTGCTAGAGTTTGTCGGCTTTTCGGGCAACCGCGACCAAGGCCTGCAAGAGCTGGAGACGTCAACCTTTCTCACTGATGGCCTTCGCTGTCCGCTGGCCACTCTGATCATGCTCGTCTACCAGTGCTACATTGAGCACATCTTTGGTAAGGGAGTACATTTCTTTTATGACCTTCTTCTTCAAAACAAATCAATCATCTTTTTCGCTATAATCACTCATCATATGTGAACAGGCCTGGGCGATGGGGACATGAAGTGCGTCTCTCAGCTGCTTGACTTTGCCCTCGCCAAGCATCCTGATGTGAGTGCTCGAGAATTCTAAATTCTTTCAGTATCAAATCTTTCTCACTCTTATTCTTTACCAAAACCTTCAGGGCGCCTTTTTCCTCCTCTTCCTCGGCCGCCAGAAGCAACTGACCGGGAAGATTGAGGAGGCAATTCAGGCCTTTGAGCGGTGCATCGCCGCCCAGAACGAGTGGAAGCAGTTTCACAACATTTGCTACTGGGAACTGCTTTGGTGCTATGCGTAAGTGTTTAGCTTGCTTAGTCTAGATCCAAAAATGTCTAATCTCCACCCTTTTACCTAGTGTTCAATGCGAATGGGAAAAGGCCGCTCACTACGCAAACATCCTCCGCCAGCAGTGCAAGTGGTCTCCGGCCGCCTACACCTACCAGTACGCCACCTTCACCTACATGATCATGGCGGAGAAGGACCGACCAGAGCTGCGACCCGAGGTGGACAAGTACCTGAAGTGAGTGTTTTTGGAGTCTTTTTTTTGTGTGAGAAAAATACCTGATTTTCTAACTTTTTACAACTAAAACAGACTAGTGCCCGAGACGCGAATTCGCTTCGCCGGCAAGACCATTCCCGCGGAGAAGTTTGCCATCATCCAGTCTGACAAGTACTTTGAACGGGGTGGAACGATGACGCTGCCTGCAATTGTAAGTTTGTTTTGGAAGTTGTTTAGAAGTAAAGGACCTAGAGTCTAAAATCTCTTTCTTCCTTTCAACCACAGGAGTTCATGTACATCTGGAACATTTTTGCCGTCATCGGCCAGTCGCCGCACCTGTTGAATCCGATTCTGGAGCGCATCGACCGCCACCTGCGCGTCGAGGAGGAGAATCTAGGTGAGTAGACAGTTTTTTCTCTCAATAATCTTTGCCTTTCTAACTTCTGATAACTTCTAGACAACCCTAATCACTACCGCGACGTCTACTGCCGCCTGCTGCTGCTGAAGGGCATGTGTCTGCGCTACCTGCAACGTCCTGAGGAGGTAAACACATGTTTTTTGGCGATCCATTTCTAAATTGTAAACATTCTCTTCTCTTCCTAACATTTAGTCAAACGAGTGCTTCTTGAAGGTCATTGACAAGTAAGTAAACAAAGAATCTTCTCGGTGGCCTACAACTAACCTTGCTCTTTCTATTTTCAGCAAACACGCCCTCGTCAAGCCAAACACCTACCTGATTCCGCACGCCACCATGGAGCTGGGACTGAACTACATGCGCGCGGGCGCCTTCACCGAGGCCCGGCAGTGGTTCGATGAGTGCAAGACGTACTCCAGCTACGCCCTCGAAACGATAGTCCACTTTCGCATTCACACCGCCATTCGGACGATGTCGCTGGTGACGAAGGCGGAGAAGAAGCGCCAGAAGCAGCAGCAGCAGCAGCAGCTGGACAGCATCAACGAAGATGAGGCTGAAGGAGATGATGGAGAAGAGCTGGCCAAAAGCAAAGCTGGTGGCGGTTTTGGTTCGATTTGGAGTGCTCTCTCTCGACGGTGGAATGGAAACACCGCTGATGCTGCTGCTGTTGTTGCTGGTGAAACGAAGCTGGTGACACCCGAAGTGATTGCCGAAGTAGTCGAGGTGGAGGTCGAAGAGGAGATCACCTTTCAAAGTGCTGTCCAGAACAAGTAATCTTTCTCGATTCCTCCTCCTCATCATCGCCATCGATTTCACGTGATTTTGTGGCCATTTTGTGGTCATTTTTGTTGACTTTGAAACGCGGACTCAGAAAACATATCAACTCCTTTCTGATCCGTTCCAGTGCTAATGTTTTATCTGAGCAAAAGTTTAAAGTGTCTCCGAGTTTTCTTTCATTCTTTCAATGTGTAAACTAATCATCAAATAAAGTCGTTATTGTTGAAATCTAGCCTAAATTTTTTTATGAGCAATAAAGAGAAAGAGGATAATAGTTTGAATATTTGTATTTTTCTGTAGATCAGGAAAGAGTGAGAGAGAGAGAGAGTGGTTCGTTATATAACAGAAAAAATAAGTAAACATACAGTTTAGTGTGTGAGTGTGTTTGTGAGAAAAAGAAATTGTGTTTCGAAATGCGCGCAGATCGGTGCCCATTGCCTTCTCTGCTGCTTCTATTCTCAGTTTTGGTGCTCTTGTTCTCCTCATGCCGTTTCGGTAATTTGATGTGGTGAAAGGCCTACTAGCAAAAGATTAAGCAAAAAGTGTGTGTTGTGGGTCGAGCATGTCTCGGAGTCATCCCATCTCATTTCTCCCCTGCCCCCTTATGCATCGAGGATTCTAAAGGAGGCCATCCGCTGCCAGTGCGCCCGACAGTCGAGGCAGAGGGCGTACACCAGCATGCCGGCGGGATAGGTCCGACAGAGGAGGGTGGCCAGGCAGCTGTCGCAACGGCGGCTCTTCTCGGGGCTCAACGCGTGGAAGTCGGTGTGGTAGCGCTCGGGAATGTCAATCGACTTTAGCATGCGCTTGCAGCCGAGCCGATGGCCGATGTTGTGGTGGTGGTTGTTGTTGTTGGCAATCAGCGAAGACTTGGTGGCCGCCGTCTTGGCCTTGGTCACGCCGCTGCCACTTGACTTGCCGTAGAGGGTGCGACTGCCACCACCACCAGAGCTTGTTTCAGAGGGCGACAGCTGCTTCTGCTGCTGCGACTGTGGTGAGCCATCAGATGAGCGCCCTTTAAGCGAAAGAAAGTGCTTCATCATGTAGTAGAAGGTGACAATGTGGCCCAGCTCCTTCTGCGGCAGGTACTGCTGGCGGAGGGCGCGAAAGTTCTTGCCCACCTTCTCGAAGCCCTCCCGGAAGCGGGCCACCTCCTCCGTGGTCCAGTTCTGCAGGGGCTCATGGCAGATGACGGGCTTCTCCTTGGGCACCAGGCTGAGCGTGGCCGCCCCAATGTCGTAATTGTAGATGTGCAGCATGTCCATGGCGCACTGGGTGGTGTAGTCGCGCACCGAGCTTGCGCCCACCTCCAGGGCGCCAGGCGGAGGTAGCTGCTGCTCCTCGGCGGGCAGGACAAAGGCGAGCACCTTTGTTCGGCCGAAGGTGCTCACCGACTGGCAGACCTTGACGAAGCCTTCAATGTCGTCCTCCGAGAGGTTGTGCTTTGGCGTGTAGCAGAGCGTCTCGGGCGAGTGGTCCTTGTAGTGGACGGCCTGCTCCTCCTGGGAGAGGGCGAACGGGGGCACCACCGCCTGGTACTCGGCACCCACGCGCATGCTGCCCTCCTCCAGTGGATAGAGAAATGGCTGCTGCATTGAGTTGCCGTTGTTGTTGTTGTTGCTGCTGCTGCTGCCGCTGCCATTGCCGTGCCCGTTGCCAGTGGTAGAGCTGATGTGCTTGTACTTGAGTCGGTAGAAGAAGGTGTCCTTTAGCTTCACGTAATCCTTTGGATCTTCAACTTCCGACACAAATTGAACCACGACGCATTTGCCACGCAGTTGCTGCGGAGCGAAGGGTTTGACGATTCTAGTGTTGTAGTACAGCTCGTGGAGGGCTCCATCGGCGTTGGATTTGATGTGAGCAAGTTTGTCTGTGTGAGTCAGAAAGTGATGAGTTAGCTATGCTGTGCTGTGGTGTGGGCAAAAACAACTACGGTAGTATACTTACGCTCATTTTCCGTGCTCAGAATCAACACAATGGGCACATCTTGGCGGCGAAGAAAAGTGCGCACCTGAAGCTCAAGGACACCGTTTCGCTTCTGGACGATGGCGTCAATTTGGCCAATCTCAAATGGCTCCGATTTCGAGGTCTCAATGTAGACGAAGTCATTCAGGTGGTAGCGCACCGTCGGCTCGCCCGGCTTCATATCGGCTGTGGCCACCACCGTTGATGAATCGTAGTTGCTGCTGCTGGGCGTCATTGTTGATGCGTCCTGGACAGAGGCGGCAGGTTTCCTCTTTCGGTCGCCTGAAGTGGGAGTGCTCGTGGCGGTGCTGGGGGTGGTACTGTCATCAACGACGATGTGCTGGTGAGGAGAAGAGGCCATCATCTTCTTCTTCATCTTCATCGAGGCGAGAAAGGTTGTTTGGAAGATGGAGGGTGTTTTGGAACAGAGGAGCCAAAGTAGAAAATAGAAATGACGACGGTGGTGGGCAAGATGAGCACACTGCGCGAAGGCAAGATTAAACTGATTCTCTTTCGAGTGCTGCAGCAGTGGCTCAGCTGGTGAGTGGCAAATGCGACCGAAAGTCTCCGGAGACGGCTAAAAGCACAGCGGTGGCTCCGCCTTACTCCGGTTGATGAGTAAGCCACAAAGGAAAGAGTTTTTAAAAAGAAGTCTCTCGAGGTGGGCGGATTGATTCAGGCTTTTGAGAATTCAATCCAAAGGCAAAGAATTCGGGGTTCTAGAGTTCTAGATCATAGACAGGAGACGAAGAAGAGAGGGGGACAATGGTGGCTGAGAAAGAGAGGACTCTGGTTTCTCTCTGGCTCAACATTGGCTCAACTTGCTTACCAGTGAGTCAAAGAGGGATTGAAAGGACAAATGCATCTTCTTTATTCAACTGGTGCTCACAGGTTAAAGAAGAAAGTGGTAAGAAAACGGTGGCGGCGGTGGTTGATAAGGGCTGAAATAAATAGGAGAAATTGAATAAAAGCTCAGGTAAATGTAAATAAATAAGGTCAAAGAGGATAAGTTAGCAAAGGCATAGGAAAGGAAAAAGATGAGCATTGTTATGTTGAGTATGCCCAGTAGCGATCACCTCGAAGGCGGCAGGCGAGCTGCATGTCCTTGGGCATGATGGTCACCCGCTTGGCGTGGATGGCGCAGAGGTTGGTGTCCTCCATCAGGCCGACCAGGTAGGCCTCGGCGGCGTGCTGCAGCGCCTCCAGGGCGGTCGTCTGGAAGCGCATTCCGGTGAGGACGTTCTCGGCCACCTCGCGCACCAGTCGCTGGAAGGGCGCCCGCGAGATGAGCAGCTCGGTGGACTTCTGGAAGCGGCGAATCTCGCGGAGGGCCACCGTGCCCGGGCGGTAGCGGTGGGGCCTTCTCGGCGGGGCAGGGTCCTGTTTCTCGGAGATCTTTTTGGCCGCTCTGTTGTGCGGTGGTGGTTTCACACCAGATTTGGTGTCCGCAGCACCACTCTGATTGCCGTTGCTTGCTCGGTTGTTTTTGCAGAGAGTACAAGTGCAGTTTTCAGGATGCTTCCTGACGGCTTTAGGAACGTCCTCCGTATTACGAGGTGCCTTGCCGCCGGTGCTCTTCCGGGCCGTCTGTTTGGTGCGAGCCATGGTGGTGGTGGTGGTGGTGGGGTGATGGAGGCAGTGAAGTGGTGATGGCAAAGAGATGATGATGGTGATGGAGTGGTGAACACCGAAGTGAAGCCAGCCAAGTGAAAGAGCGAGTGTGTTTGTGTTTGTAGCAAGCAGTGATCAGTCATCCTCGTCTTATACCTCGGTGTCCACTGCCTGTCCTGCCAGCCATCTTATCATGTGTGTGTGTGAGCCATTCACCGCGGTCATCACCGGCTCGATTCACAGTTCAAGTGATGAGTTCGAGTTTGAGATAGCTGTGTGACACTTTGGGGAAAGTCTGTGCGGCAGCAGCAGCACCATCACAAAGAAATAGTGAATAGTAGAAAAGAAGAACAGTGTGTGTTCAAGGCAACAGTTGGTTGGTTGGTTTTAATGTAGAAGTAGACAAGGACTGAGAATAGGGCAAACAGATGGGCGCGTGTTTGTTTGGTGGTAATCTGGCGCTGTTTGTGGTAGAATTGAAAAGATACAGAAAGAGGGTAATAGAATTGGGGTTATAACAGAAGGTGTGCTTTGGTGTTGCGCACCTCTCTAACACAGAGCTGTTCTGCCTGATCCTTCAGTAGCAAATTGCCGATGATCAGATAAAGAGCACTTCACGTAGAGCTACTACTACTGCTGCTGCTGCTCCTCGGGTTCTAAAAGGATCATTTGAGTTAGTCAGTTGTGGTGGAATATAGTAACTAATATCCAGCTACCACTTACCTATCTTCACTCTGCCGCAGCGGGGCATGTGCCGGCGCCAGTCCCGGTGCTGACACGCCAGACAGCAGTAGTAAGTGCCCTGTTGGCAGCATTCGCTGGTGTGAAAGTCGGGTGGCCCGGAGAAGCAGGCGCGACACCACCGCCCCGGATGGGTCTCCTCGTCGCGAAATAGGTTCACCACGCGCTTCAGCTCCTCCTCCAGCTGGTGCTTCTCGGTGATCTGGCTCTTCAGTTGGCTCTTCAGCTCAGCGAGCTGCCGCTGCAGCGACGATGGCGAAGATTGCGTGGATGAAGGAGATGAGGAGGAGGTGGAGGTGGCGCGAGAGACGGGCAGATTTGCCAGCGGGATCACCTCCGGGGCAGAGCTGACCACCACCGCCGGCGCCGCCTCCGCCGACGCTTCGATTTTGATGGGCACGTCCACGGGCAAATCGCCGCTAGTGCTAGTGCTGGTCGCCGCCGCCGTCGAAGGTGCTGGGGTAGTGCTGGCCACCGGTAGAGTTGGAATCGGAGCAGGCGGTGGTGGTGGTGGTGGTGGTGAAGCTATGACAATGGGCATCACGGGGGCTTGGGTAGCCACTCTCACTTGGGCAACTTCGGCAGCAGCTGTGGTTTGAGGATTGGGAACAGACGATGTTGATGATGATGGTGGTGGTGATGGTGGTGGCGTTGGGGCCGGCGGCGGCGGTCTGAGCTTGGCCGCCAGCACCGCCTCTCCTCGGTCGCTCAGCCGAACGGAGCCCGTGCCGCCCGACCCGGAAACCTGCACCAGCAGTCCGCTGGCCACTGAGTCGCGAATGAACTGAAAGAGCTTCTCCTTCTGGGTGATCATGTTCATTCTGTACAATCTTACCAGGTACTTCTTGATGGCCTGGATGGAGGCTCTGCCACCGCGGTCAGTCCCCTTCACCGCCTCAAGCACCTGCTTCGTGAAGTCCGTCTGGTGGGTAGTGGCTTCCTTTACTGGTGGCATCTTCGGAGAAAGAGAAAGAAAAAGTGGATCGGCGATGTTGTTTCAAAGGAAGCAGAAGACGAGTGAAGAGAACAGCAGCAGCAGCACCAGAAGTATCAGCAGTGAGTGGCGACGCCGCACGCTCACCGAAAAGCACACCAGTGCCGTTCAGAGACGATGTACACCGTTTGTACACAACTACCGGCTGATATTTTTTTTACCGAAAAGATGATGAAACGGATGAAGCTAATTGAGATGAGGATTCAACAACTTTCAGAGGTATCTCCTCGTTTGATTTTGTGCTAGAAGTTGAGGTAGTGGAACTCGTGTTAGCGGGGATGGATTCAGACGAGTTTTCTGCTGCTGCTGTCCTCGACCTCTCTGTCCTGGTCCTGGTCCTCGAGATGGGACTTTCCGGCCGACATAGGCGAAACATCCGCTCCTGTGCGGGCGTGTACCTGCAGTGGCAGATGAGGCAGAGGGCGGTGAGGAAGGTGAGCAGCGTCAGGAGGTAGATGACTGAAAATAGAAATAAAAAATAGTTGAATTAAGTCATTTTCTACAAAACAACAGTCACTTACAGAAGCGCGTGTGGACGAGCACGTCAATGTGGACAAAGACAAACTCCGGCGGGAAGGCGGGCTCTTCGGCGACCTCCGCTTCCGCCTCGCCTCCTTCCTCCCCCTCGAGGCGGCAGCCGAAAAAGGTGCCGTAGCGCATCCGCCCCACGCGCTGCTCCAGCGTCGCCCGCACGTAGTACTCGGTCAGGTTGGCCGGCTTGAAGTAGTACACGTAGTAGTGGTGGTCGTGGTCACCAGCTTTCGAAATGGTCGAATCACCCGTTGAAAGTGAAGTTCGTCCACCGCAACCGGAGAGGACGTAGACGTAGTCGGCAAAGAGCAGCGCCCGCCAGTTCTGCAGACTGAGAACGGAGCTGAAGGGGGCAAATTCGGCGTAGCGGGCGCTCTCCGAGCGGTTCAGCAGCAGGTAGAGGGTGTCATGGCGGTTGGCCACTGTGCCCATCAGGCGGGACTGGTTGACGAGCAGCGACAGCTGCAGGAACTCCTCCTCTTCTTCGCCGGGAACTGCAGAAGATGAGGATGAGGATGAGGACGGTGACGTCAGCTTGGCCGTTCCCTGCTGCAGCGACTGGTCGTCGAGGGTGATGAAGTCTGGGGATAAGATTGTGGGTGAGTTGGGTGAGTGTTAGCAAATGATGATGGTGAAAGTTGTAAACAAAACTGACGCGCAGGAATGGCCGTCTCTTTGGGCAGCGTCGACGCTTCCTCCGGGTCGCCAAAGTGCGCCAACCAGACGGCGTGACTGGCCGCCCTTCCTGACACCGTCTGCACGTGGCCTCGCTGGACGACGCTTCGGCCCTGGTAGAGGATGAAGAGTGCCTGGGTGAAAAAAGAAATCGAATCATGTTTGAGATTATCCTCTAGAAGATCACCACCACCACCTACCTTTCCCTCCTGAACTGCCCTGAAGAAGAGCACCGCCGTCTGCTCGGCAATGTACAGCAGAGAGACGATCTCGTGCCGCTCCACCGTCTCTCCGACGCCCGGAAAGAGGTTTGCCAGGCTGTCATGGGCGATAATTCGAACCGCCTGAGGAGTATCGAGGCCCAGCGCCGACAACGGCCGACTTCGGTTGAAGCTTTCCGGAAGCTGGTAGTGGTACACGAAGGCGCTGGTTGTCTCACTCTCCTCGCCGTACACCATCACCACCTGATTGGCGCCATACAGTGACAGCGATTTGACCACATGCTTCGACTGGGCAATGGCAGCGGCAGCGGTGCCGTTGGTAGTGGTCAGGAGCCTCATCTTCGGCATCAGGTCGGCGCAGGTGGGCGGCTGGGCGGAGTTAAATGGAGGTGGAAAGGTTGTGGTGGTGGTGGTGGTCTGTGTTTGAAATTGAGTTGGAGCACAAAAGGAGGTGATGATGATGATAAGAAGTAGAGGAGACCAAGGATCAAGGAGGAAAAGCATTGATGAAAGAAGTTGTGGACTCAGTTTTAGGCGTGAGGCGTTTGAGTATTAGTAGAATTTGGAGCAGCAGTAAACAAAACAACACTTGAGCGCTTGAAGTAGAACTTAAAAAGAAAGTTCTAAAGCAGCTCAACAGCTCGTCTTTCATAAATTGCACCGTCTTTCCTGTCAAAAAGACTTCTGGCTCTGCTGGCTCGAGTTTAAACAACAACAACCAAAAAAGAAAGATGACCGCCACGACTGCTTCGACCACGACCACAACTGTGACCGCCGCCTCGGACACTGCTAGAGCCCACGGCCACCCCTCGGCGGTGATCACCGAGAAAACGAAGCAGATACTCTTCCTCCGCTACGGCTACAAAATAGGCCGCACGCTGGCGGTGGGCGGCTAGGGCGTGGTAACAGCGAACTCCTTTCAATTGTTCTACTTTTCATATCTTCCTTCCTTTTCCAGGTCTTCGAGGCGAGCAACACCGCCCTCCGCAAGCCTCAGGTCGCCCTGAAGGTGATCAACACTAGCAACCTCACCTCGGAGGAACGCGAGGTGGACCTCCCTAAGGAGCTCACCGCGCTGATGGAGGTGAAGCACCGATACGTGGTGCGCGTCTACGACATCTTCCGCCACCACGAGCACGTCTTTATCTTCATGGAGCTGGCCGACGGCGGCGACCTGGCCATCTACCGCTGGCACCACCGCCCACTGCGCGAGGCCCTCGTCGCCAGCTGGTTCCAAAAGCTGGCCCTGGCCTACCTCCACCTGAAGATGGCCATCGCCCACCGGGATGTAAAGCTGTGCAATCTCCTGCTGGACCGGCGCATGAACACCAAACTGTGCGACTTTGGCTTTGCTTTCTACGGCAGTGCCAAGCTAGCCCTCGACGCCCAGTTCAGCACGGACATTCTCGGGTGAGCATTTGTGATAGTTTGTTTTTTGAGCACTTTTTCTTTATCTTTTCCTTTTAGGCACTCTGCCGTGCATGTCGCCGCAGCTGATCATGAAGGTAAGTGTTTGTTGTTATTTATTGAGTGCCGTTTTTGTAATCAATTTCTTTTTTCCGTCCGTCAGGTGCCGTACAATCCCTACAAAGCGGACATCTTTGCCACTGGCGTCAGCCTCTTTCTGATGCTCAGCGAAAAGTACCCTTTACAGCGGACCACCGATCGGGAGGTGATCCTCGCCCAGCAGCAGCGAGACTATCCGCAGTTTCTGCGATCTCGGTAGGTTCTATTTTTTGGTTTGTTTGTTTGTTTACCCTTTCCATTTCCAATTTTTTTCCCCAGATTCCCGCAAACCATGTCGGCAAAGGCAAAGGCGCTGATCGAGCTGATGCTCCACCCGATGGAGGAGAAGCGAGCCGGCGTCGCCGACCTCCTCTGCCATCCCTTCTTCGCTGATGTGCAGCCAAACTAATGCGTCCCCATTTTTTTCTAGTGTTATATAAGGCCTCTCTTTATTATCATAAAAGGAATAGTTGTAGTAGGTGGCCAGGGCGCACAAAAATAGTGAAATGAAAATAAAGAAAATCGAGATTTGAATTTAGGTCTGAACATGAGAAAGATGAGAATGGGTTAGAGGCATAGGGAAAGAATGGGATATGAATATGTTCAATGGTGGTGACGACGATCCTGCAATCGTTGATTTCAAGCACCGGTTCGAAATGGTGACACTCACTGCTGCTGCTGCTCACTTGCTGCTGGCCATGAACTTGGCCACCGCCTTGGTGCCCTCCGAGTCGGCGTGCTTGGCCAGCTCACCGGGAATGAGCAGGCGGACGGCGGCCTGCAGGTCGCGACTCGAAAGGGTGACGACCTTCTTGCGCTTGGCCAGCGCGCCCGCCTCCACGGCGAGGCGCTCGAAGAAGTCGGTGATGAAGTTGTCCATGATGACCATGGCGGCGGAGCTGAGGCTCATTTCGGAGGCCACCAGCTTCTGCACCTTGTGGATGAAGAACTTGAAGTTGGTCGGAGCGGGGCGCTTCTTCTTCTTCAGTCCTCCTTTTTCTCCTACGCCGCCACTGCCGATCTTGCCGTCAGTGCTCTTGACCAGGCTGATCTTCTTCTTGGCGGCTGCGGTGGTGGTGTCAGCACTAGAAGACTTGACGGCCATTTTTGGCGGTGAAAAGGATTGAGCAAAGTGGAGATGAGGAAGAAGAGCTCGGAGGCGGTAAGCGAGATGACGCAAGTTGAGGATGTTGAGTCAATGAGGCACAAAGAGAAAGTGAAGAGCCGGCGGCGGTGGGCGCTCCCTTTTGTAGATCAAAGCCTGAGCACAGCAGCGCCCTCTCATCAAACTCAACAGTTATCAGATGCAACACAAAAGAAAAAGAGCGCCACCACAACATTTTCCAAGTGCAGTTTCACGCACTTGAGAATTTCGATGCCACGTGGCCGAAAAAAAGAACTGGGAGTCAAGTTCAAAGAACAAGATGTTTTAGAAATGTGAACTATGCAAAGTTTTATTTAAAGTATATATTTACTGAAAAGAGGAAAAAGCGGGCGTGTGTCAAGGAAGAAGAAAGGACTAGGGAGTAAAATTAAGTAGGGAAAAGAGAAGTGCTCTTCAAGAAGGCACAGAGAGAGTTGGGGAGAAATTGAATAATGGAACAAGCAGAAATGAAAGAAGTAATGAGAAAGATGGGAATATTGTGAAGAGTGGGGAGATTCACTTCTTTGCAGGGGCCGCTTTCTTTGCAGGGGCCGCTTTCTTTGCAGGGGCTGCCTTCTTCGCAGCGGCTGGCTTTTTGGGAGCTGCAGCAGCCTTTGGAGCAGCGGCCGCCTTCTTGGCCCTCGGTGCCTTTGAGGGAGCTGCGGCTTTGGGAGCTGGAGCAGCTTTGGTAGCGGCAGCTTTCTTCTTCTCGACAACGACGACTGGAGGGACATTCTCCTCCTCGTCGTCATCTTCCTCGTCTTCTTCCTCTTCGTCCTCCTCTTCGCTATCGTCACTGCTGGAGTCCTCCTCATCTTCCTCTTCAGAAGCAGGCGGTTTGCTGACGGCCTTCTGGGCAGCATCTATTGGCTTCCTGACGGCGGCTCCGGCGGCGGCCTTGGGCTTTGCTGGGGCCTTCCTCTTCTTCTTCAGGTCCAGCAACTTTCGCCCCTCAGTGCCCAGGCGAATCGAGCCCGAGCAGCCAATGCCCGTCACATGAACCACCAGTCCGCTGGCCTCCGAGTCGAGGAGAAACTTGTTGAGCAGGTGCTTGTTTCGAGCCATGTCCACGGCCCACTTCCCGGTAATGTAGTTCTTTAGCTTCACCACAGAGACGCCCTTGCGACTGCGGCCGAGCGTGTCCAGTGCCTCCAAGGCCATCTCCTTCATCGTTTTCTTTGCAGCAGCGTCGGCGGCCATTGCTTGGGAAGGTGATGAGCTGAACTGAGAATCGTTGAAGACTAAACGAGGACGGGAAGACGGTGATGAAATGTGATGAGGATGTCGACGGTGGCGAGGACGAGAGCGAGCGAGCAAATGAAACGTTAAAAACGGAGTGAGCGACTTGCGTCAACGGCAGACAAAGCGAAACTGAACAGCCGACTGGCAACGATTTGCGCCAAAAACAGCTCGTGACGACCACTCGCAGACAACGTACCTTGCGGGCGTTCTGGTAAGGCGGAACCCAATCTGAAAACGTTTTCAAAAGTTTTTTGAAGACGATGCTACCGAAGCAGGTAATTGTTGAGAGTTGTGAAGATTTAGAACTCAAAAGATTTTGCTGTTGTGTTTGTATAAAACTGGCCACCGGTTCTGGTTTGCTCCATTCATCACTAGTCCCGAGTTGTTTTGTTTTGTTGTTTTTTGATTGACTGTTTATTTTTGGTTGATTGCAGATTTCCATCAGCTAGGCAGCAATGGAACAGCAACAGGCTTCCATCATTGATCAGACTGGCGGCGACCACGACCTTGAGGACACTGCTTTGGCTGTGGTGGCGAACGAGCACGCAAACACTGCAACCGAGCTCTTTGAGGATGCTCGAGGACAGCCACAGCCATCGCCAACTACAACCATTCCATCCTGGTCTCTGGCTGACTCTTGGGAGGTGGACCTCTTTCTGCCCGAGCTGCAGTGCCGCCGCCGTCACCGTCGTCGTCAGCTGGAGCTGATTGAGAATGAGGATGATGATCAGAATGTAGTGGTGATGGACCAGAATGACACCACCACCACTACCGCCAAAAACACCGTCATCAACGTCCTCGACGTCCCAGTGATCCCCTGGTCGGCCCACCTCTCCGCCTTCAGCGTGGACCACCTCCTGCAGGCCACGCTGGGCACCCTGGTCCGCCACCCGGGCCAGCTGATGGCCACCCTGGTCCGGCTCGGCTACGAGCCGCTGCCCGGCAAGCCGACCACTAGTCTGCTCACCGGACGGCCGATGCTGCAGCTGCCCGGCCTCTTCGCCTACCTCGGCCACATTGCCCGCACCGACGGCTTCAGCGGCCTCTTCCGCGGCCTGCACTACAACGTCTTCTACGCCGTCCTCTACCGCTTCGTCTACGAGAACGTCCATGCCGCTCTGGAGGAGGAGAAGGATGAGGTAGAATCGGGAGAAGAGGGAGGGGAAGCTGCTAGCGATCATTTGGCAATCTTTCGCAACCGCCCCCAACTTCAGCGCGCCCTTCTCCGCGAGGTCAGTGCCCGCCTGGCCGCCGGCCTCATCGCCGCCCCGCTGCACGTGGCCACCGTCCGCTGCATGGCGCAACTGGTCGGCGGTGAGACCGTCTACAGCAGCCTGGGGGGCGCCCTCGCCGAGATGGTCCGCTCCGGAGGCCTGCTGGGCCTCTTTTCCGGCGCAGTGCCCGCCGTCCTCGCCGAGCTGCTCAGCGTGGCCATTCGCTGGTCGGTCTACTACGGCCTGGAGCAGCTGCAGCAGCAGCAGCAGGAGAACCCCCCCTCCTCCTCCTCCTCAGCAGTGCGCCGCCAGCTGGCCATCCGGGGCAGCGGCGCCCGCGTGGCCCTCCTCGCCGCCGCCAATCACCTCGCCTCCTCGGCCGCCTCGCCGCTGCGCACCGTCGCCACGGTGATGGCCGTCAGCGGCGCCGCCGGCAGCCTCGCCGCCGCCCGCCTCCCCCCGAACCAGGCCGCCACCTACCGCAACTGGCTGCTCTGCCTGGCCGCCCTGGCCGCCGCCGGCGAAGCCTCCCGCGGCGGCGGCTCGCTCTTCTGGCGCAGCCGCCCGCTGCCCGCCCCGCAGCCCCTCCTCTCGCGCCTGCTCACGCTGCTTCGATTTCAGTAGTGTCAGAGAAGGCTAGGGCTGGTTGGCCACGCTTCAGCTTTCAGTTTCTTTGGCTGATGATTTTATTTTATTGTGCTACTGCATTGCCAATCTTTTAGCTGCCATCTTTTTCTTCTATTTCGCTTTTAGCAATGTGTTTTTTTGCTTATTACAGCTGCTGCTTTGCGCATTTCGAACTTTACCTTTGTTTAGAAGCGTTTTCAAAAACGGCAACAAAGCTTCGCTTTCAGTGTTTGAAAGTGTGTTGTTACGTGTTGGGTGTATTTTTCGCTATACTTTTTCTTGCGTTTTCAGTTTTAGAAGCTACAAAACACAGATGCAACCCGTCAAGAAAGTGCAGTTGGCGGCCAGCGACGTGAAGCTGCTCGCGATGAAGGGCTTTACCATTGGCGATGCGCTCAACAGGTAAGAGGGATGATCAATATCTTTTTCGAAATTGGTCAACTTTTGCTAAAATCATTTCCTTTCCTTTGCAGCGGCTCCTTTGCCTGCGTCTGCAAGGCCACCTACAAGAACAAGCCGGCGGCGGTGAAGGTGATCGACCTGGAGAAGACCTCCGACGACTACCGCCTCAAGTTTCTGCCCCGCGAGCTGTACACCATTAAGAAGCTGAAGCACCGCTTTCTGATCCAGGTCATCGACATCTACGTCATCGGCAATCGGGTGCTGGTGTTCATGGAGCTGGCGGACGGGGGCGACTTTCTCGATCTGCTGCACGAGACGAAGGCGCTCTCGGAGAAGAAAGCCCGCTACTTCTACGCGCAGTTTGGCTCGGCGCTGCAGTACATGCACTCCATTGTAAGTTGTTGATTGGTTTGGTTTACTCTTTTCAAAAGCCTAATTTTTTCTTTACTTTTTAGGGCTTTGCCCACCGCGACATCAAGTGCGAGAATATTCTGCTGAATAAGGCGCACACGCGAGCCATGCTCACCGACTTTGGTTGGTGGTGGTGGTGATTTTAGTGATGATGATGATCTTTAACTTATGATATAACTTCACACACAGGCTTCACGCGCTCCTGCTTCGAGCGACACACCGGTCGCCGTCAGCTAAGTGACACCTACTGCGGCTCCAAGGCCTACCTGGCGCCGGAGGTGCTCAAGTGCGAGAAGTACAATCCGCTGGTGTCCGATGTTTGTAAGTGTGTTTCGGGAAACAAAAAGAAGTCATCGAAACGAAGCTCAATTATCTCACATCTCATTTATTCCAGGGTCGATGGGCTGCGTCCTCTACGTGCTGCTGATGAACAAGCTGCCGTTCAGCGACAAGGACACCAAGCAGCTGCTCGCCAATCAGGTAAGCTCAAACTGAAACCTTTTTGAAAGGCTCAACTTGCTTACATTGAAACGCTCACAGCTCGCCCGCGAGTACAAGCTCTCCAGCTCGCTGAGCTCCAACTGCAAGAACCTGATCCAGGGCCACCTCGACCCGAACGCCTCCACGCGTCTGAACATGAATGAGGTGCTCATCCACGAGTGGTTCGAGAGTGGCCATAGCGACCCCGAGGAGGATGAGTAGTAGTGAGCCTTATTCCCGTGAACACAAGGCACACACACACATTCTCTTCAGTGTTTTCTCATTCATGTTTAGTGTTTCGCAGCAGAAGAAGAAGACGCAGCAGTTTCGATTTCAACGCAGCACTCACACGCACAGCCCCTAAACTGCTGATTCATCTTTTACCTTTCCCTTCTTCTCATTCTACGTATTATTATTATTATTATACCACGGACTCTTACTTGCTTTTACTCGCAAACACATTTTTCAACTCACCACCTAAACATGCTCTACAAGCGCCGCCTCGAGCGCATCGACGCCGCCGAGCGGGTGATGCAGCTGATTGACCACGTCGAGGCGGTCCTCAAGCGCTCCTCACCCCACCTCCTCCACAAGCTGCTCTTCAAGTGCGACCAGTCGGAGCTGGTCACCACGCGCCGCCTCCTCTCGGTGCCCTTTGGCCTCGCCCTCGGCCTGCTGCTGCACTGGGCCCTGGTGAGCAACTTTCCCCTCCACCCGGCGCACTCCGAGGTGGCGATGTGGGCGATGGTGGCCACCATCACCACGGGCTACGTCGCCTCGGTCCAGGCCCGGGCGGTCCTTCTCCTCCTCCTGCCGACGATGGCCACGCGCCTTTTCCGGGGCGTCTTCTACGTGCTCCTCTTTCGCGAGCTGCTGCTCAACGTCTTCGCTGCGAAGCTCTCTGAGGTGCTGACGAAGCTCGGGCAGACGCTCTTCTGTTTCTTCTCTTTTCGTAAGTTTTTTGCTGCTCAAACTTCTTTCTTTTTTTCTATTTTTGATCTTTTCCTCAATTTCGATTTCTATTTCCACCCACCCCGCAGGCGCCTCACTGAAGATGTGGCTGTGGCGTGAACGCGTCGGCCCCCTAGGCCGCCGCCTCCTCGACCTGCTCACCGACCCGACGGCGCCCTTCCAGGTGAGCGAACTGGCGAGGGACCGCGACAAGATCGCCTCCATGCTGGAGCAGGCGCACGGCAGCGTGGGCGTCTTTGCCGACCAGTGCAACGCCCAGCTGGGGGTCTTCGTGGGCAAGTGCGCCGACTTTCTCTACAGCCTGCCGGTGGGCCCGCTGAAGATCTACTACGTCAGCTGGTTGCTCTGCCAACAGCTGCTCAACTTTGCCAATCAACAGGACGTCTGCGGCTCGATGAAGGCGACCTTTCAGCGGGCGCTGGACAACGCTCGTGAGGGCGTCATGAAGACAATGGGCGGAGGAGGACCGAAGGCGGCGATGCTGGCGAAGCTGCCCAACGCCAGCGGCGAGTGGGACCGCCAGGCGGCCTGGAACGACTTTGCCGCCTTCGAGGAGGACCTCCTGGGCAACCTGGCGGGCCTTTTATCCCTCTTTCGCTCCGCCAACCGCCTCCTCGAGCTGGCCACTGTGGCGCTGTTCTTCTGGGGCCTGCTAGCTGCCAACGCCTACCACCGCGAGTACCTGAGCAGCCTCCCCTTTGAGAACTTCTACATTGACCGGTACTTTCGGCACATTGACGCCCGTCGTCAGGCCAATCGGCGGCGGCGAAACCGGGAGCGACTGCTGCCCCTTCGCGGCACCGACCGCGACGACCTCGTCCAGCTCTTCAGTCCGCTGATGACCAAGCGGGAGCGGGAGCACTCGGCCGCCAGCGCTCTCCTCAGCCTGACGGCCCTTTTCCTGCTGCTCCTTCTGGGCCTGTTCCTCTACGGCACTGCCGCCCTCCTCGGCGACTACCTCAACTACCTGGCGGCGGAGCTGGACACCGTCTACACCGTCCGCCTCTTCAACCGTTTTGAGCCGACCTTTGAGAACGTTTTTGGGCGGGAGAATGGCATCACCGAGGCGCTGAACCGCCTGGTCGGGGGGCTGCGCTGGCGGGAGGACACTGCCTACTGGGGTGAGTGCTGCTGATCGTGATTGTTATTGTTTTGATTTTGACCGACCTTGATTTTCCCTCCTCCTCTTTTAGAATTCGACCTCAGCCGCTGCCGGCGAACGGCGACGCCGCTGCACCTGCTGGACCACATCGCTACCGCCATCCGCGTCCTTCTCCTTGCCACCGTCCTCCTCGCCTCCACCTACCTGGCCCGAGCCCGCAAGCTGATCGTCGACTACTTCTACCGACGGTACGCCAAGGAGCGGACGCTGTACCTGTACAATGACCGCCTCCGCCGGCGGAAGGCCTACCTCCGCCAGCGAAGGGCGCAGCTGAAGGAGGCACTGCAGGTGATGAAGGTCTTTGCCGAGGGCAAGGCGGAGGGGAAGGCCAACTTTGACCCGTGCTACACCGCTGGCGCGCCCGCTCGCTTCGCCCAGGAGGACCACCTCGTGAAGCGGCTCATCCTGGCGCTGTACTACTGGAGCGAGGGCAAGCGCTGCTTCGTCTGCCTCCACCCCATCGCCCTGCCCTACATTGCCTGCGACACGCCCACCTGCCGACTGCTCTACTGCGCCCTCTGCTTTGAGGACTTTGGCGGGCGGTGTCTGCACTGTCGAGCGGGGCAGTCGCCGGAGCAGTACGCGCTCATCGACTGAACGATCTTTGTTTGTTTTCGGTAACTTTTGTTATTGATTTGAAAAGTGTGCTTTTTTGTGTGTTAAAAGTGTGGTGAAAAAATTAATCATAGCGTCGAGTTCTAGAAGAGGATGTTGTCGTTCTTGAAGAGGATTTGCCCAGCTCTTTGGTGGCATTCTGCAGTGCACTCACTGCCGGATTGGTGATCATTCCAGCAGTTTTGGAGGCACGGCCGCTTGCCCTCGGCCCATCACCTTCGGTGGACCGATTCCTCAGATTGGAGGGCACGTACTGGAAGGAGGTCTGCTTGGTGGAGGTTGTTGCTCCATTGCCATTACCACCAATGCTGCTACCGCTCGACTGACCACCACCTCCGAGCAGCATCGATCGCGTGAGAATGACCGGTTTATCCGAATTGGAGGAGGAGGAAGCTGTCGCCCCTCCCGCTGAAGATGAAGAGGAAGCAGAGTGAGCCGGCTCTCTCGGGTTTCCTAGCTGTGTTGGGGCGACCACTATTCGGGGGGAAGGCGGCATTGAAGGCGGCCGCGAGGGCGGCAAGTCCAGCGAGCTGGCGTCCATCGAGGAGGAGGAGTCCGAGGAGGTGGAAATAGTCTCCCGGCGATTGCTGATGGTGTACGACGGAGAGACGGCGGCGGATTTGCTCTTTCCGGCCTGCGTCTTTTTCTGAACGGTTGTTGACTTGCTGGGCGCACTTTTGGTGGCTTTCAGCGCCTCCTGCTTTTCCGCCGCCCGTCTAGATCGACTTCGGTGTCGTCGCTGGTGTTCCAACTCCATTTTCTCCTCCTCTTCAGTGGCCATTCGTCTGCTTCTACGGCCGTCATCTCGGGAGTTGTTTCCTCGCTCTGTGGTAGAGACAATGGTAAAGCGTGGCGGTAAGTGCTCAGTAGTGTTTGGCAGCGAGGGCGACTCATGGCGGCGATAGGTACCATTCATCTCGTAGTGCGACATCTCGATCGTCTCCAGGCGGTTCTGGTGGTTCCGACTCTTTGAGTCACTCCGGTTTAGGTAGATGCTGTTGGTGTGGCGGGGTCGAGAGCGAGAGCGCTTCTTTCGCTTATGGCTGATTTAAGGGAGGCAAAGGAAAGGAAAGTGTTAAAAGGTTTTGGGACAAGTTAAGGTTGAAAAAAATGCACTTACAGAATGCACCAGGCGGCGTTGGCGATGACGATGAGGAGCATCAGCGAGCCGACGATGATCAGGCCGATCATGTACCAGAAGCTCTCCTTTGTCTGGCAGCGATCGCCCAGCCAGCCCTCATTGCACCGGCAACTGGCTTTGTCCTGGTGGTTCACCTCACACTTGCCATTTGCCCCGGAGCAGTCGTGTTTGCCGCAGATGAACTGGTATTTGTCTAATAAAAAAGGGTTTCAGTTATCAAAAGTTATCAACAGCTCTCGTATCACCACTATCGTTATCACTTACTGACGCAGTAGTTCTTCACGTGGACAAAGCCGTCCTGCAGCTCATTACTGGAGGCGTTTGTCGGCACCGAATAGCCTGAGTCGGAGCAGTTGAAACGCACTGTAGCCAGCGGAGCTTCCGGTGAAGTTTCCTTTAGGTCCAGGCAGTGATCGTCAAAAATAAAGTAGCTTTGGTTGGTCTGGTGCTCCAGGGCGTACTTCTCTGCGTAGTGGTGACAAATGTCGGTGGGCTTTTTTGCTGCAAAGTTTTCAAGTTTAGAAAAAGAGAGTTGTTTACAATTAAGAGCTACCTATGCAGTTATGCACCGGTGCAATAAAGCCGTCCACTGCTTTTGGCGTCGGATCGGTGTAGTAGACGCTAAAGTCGGCGGATCCTTCTCCATACTTGCAGTTGCACTCGTAGGAGGAGCCCTTTGACGCGCACTTTGTGTACTTAGGACACTTTGAGTTTTTGCAATACTGAAAAAGAAGAAAAAGTAAAAATTACCAGATCAAACGGAAAAAACAGGGAACGTACGTCAAACTGCTCAAAAGTAGCATTTTCCACGGACTTCTTTGACAGAATAAGCGAGATGGGCTCCGTCACATTGGCCACACTTTCGGACCCCTCAAACGCTTCATCCTCTTCAAAATTGTCTTCTAAATTCCAAAAGAACTGGCCATCCTTTTTCTCCTCCTTCACGCCAGCAATGGCAATCGTGCAGACGTCGCCATCATCATCATCCACACAGTTGTCGCTGAACTGCTTCTGAAAGAAGCGCACCAGATTGCCGCCGTCAATGTGCTTTGCCGCCTGCGTCTCATTTGCCACCACAATCTCCACGCTGCACGCCACAAAGCCCTCTTCAGCAGCATTCTCACATCTTCTCGTAGTGATGGTCACCTCCGAGTGTTCCACCAGCTGACCCATGTACTGCACCACCAACCGATTGAGGGCGACGTCGAGGAGGCGGCGGCCGACAAGCAGCGCCATCGGTCCATCCACCTGATTCTTCACTACATCCTCATTGGCTTTCACCGATTTTTGATAATCCTTGACGAGTTGCTTAAAGTTTTCCGCTGGTAGTTGCTCCTCCGCTCGGCTAAGGAAGGCGCCGTTAGAGAGGGGCACCTGGTGCAACGCCTTCTCAGTTTCCGCCTTAAACTGGTACAGGAGCTGGTAGCTTTCCTTGCTAAAGTTTAGCTGTACGGTGTAGCTAGAAAAAGTTGATAAACTGGTGAACTGGGGCAGTGTGCAGTGGGCGGAAGGGGCTTTCTCGCGGACCAGGCCCACCTGGCAGAGGCAGATGGATCGCCAGTCGAGTTTATCCATTTCGTTGGTTAAGGTGGCATTAGTGGGCAAACTGAGGGCGGCCAGGGGGTTGCAGACAGCGTTCAGATCGGTGCAATTTTTGTTGATATTTGCATCAGAACAGAGGTCAACGCATGTGTAGGACTTTCCATCCGCTGACAGGACCCAGTGCTGGCCAGGCTTGCAGCTGCAGGTGTACATGTCCTGCTCTGTTAGGTTTGCTTCCACTGTTTTGGCAGTTGTGACAGTAGTTTTTGGAGTTGTTGTTGAGCCTTTGGTGGATGCTTGAATCTAAAGAGAAAGAAGAGTTTAGAGAAATAATTCACAAAAAAGTGAAATTGTCGTACCTGATTGGCTTTGTCAGTGAGCAAGCAAAGGGCGCCTTTAGAACTGCAGTCCTTTTCACCGTAAGCGTCAACCCCACTGCAAATCGGCTTCAGCTGACAGATACGCCTCTTCGGGTCCAGCTCATAAATGCCGTGGCAAGAGCATTCTAGAGCGCCTGTTTTCTCATTGTTCGTCAGTTTTTTATTAGGACACTGGGCGTCGTGGACGACGGTGGAGTTCACAACGCAGGCTTCCACTGTGGTCTTGTTGGTTTTTGGGTCTTTAGTCGCCAGCTTAAAGTCGGGCTTGTAGTTGAATCCGTCTTTGCAGGTGCACTTATTATCTTTATCACACCAAGAGCCAATAGCATTGCACTTGCAAGTAGAACCCGGAATCACGCAGCGAGAGCTGTGCTGTGGGTCTTGCTGGTAGCCGGGGAAACAGCTACATTGATGACCATTTCCATCTTTAGTTGAATTGCAGATCTGTGGGCAAGGCGGGGAAAGTTCGCCGCCCACTTTGCAGGGATCTAGTTTTGAGCAGGTCAGTTTGCCGCTGTCATCGCTTAGTTTCTTGTCCTGGATGTAGCCCTTCCTGCAGTAGCAGATCGCCGGACCGATGCCGTTCTTCGGGTTCTTAAAGTCGTCCATCGAGTTGAAAACCGGCAGACATTCGGCGTTCGCGCCGCAGGGACTCGGCAAGCAAGCATTAGGCTTGCTGCAGGAGACCTTGTTTTCACTTATTTTAGTTTCCACATACCCGGGAACACAGCGGCAGCTGACGTTCTTGCCCTTGCTTCCGTCCTCCGGCGGCTCCACACAGACCTGCGTGATCGGGTCGCAGACGTCCCGGTAGGGCGCCTTCGAGCAGAGCGGCACCAGGCGGCACTCCATGGTGGCCGGGCGCCAGCTGTAGTCGCTGTCGCCGCCGCAATCGCAGCTGAAGCCGAAGGCCTTGTTGACGCAGGCGCCGGCGCTTGGACCGCGTGCTTGGCACACCTCGGTGCCCGTCAGCAGGCTGCCATTGCCCCCAGGCAGTGTATATAGCCGCTGCGAACAGTAGTCGGTCACCTCGCAGCGGGGGCCCCCGTAGTTGGTAGGGCAAAGGCACTTCCAGTTCTGGTGCGGCACCTCTCGGCTGGCCACGCAGATGCCATTGTTTTCACAGTGGCCAGGGCGATCGGTAATCAGCTTTCGCTCTGGGTTGAAATAGTAGCAGGGGTGGGCGGCATCCAGCAGGGACAGGTCTACGAAGATCGAAGTAGACGGTGCGTGGGAGTCTTCAGACTGGAAGGAGAACTCAAAGACAAACTCAAGTCGAAATAACTTTTCTTTAGTGGTGCTTCCCTCCTCAAAGAGCTGACTGGGCAGAGAAAAGTGAACGTCGGCAGAGGCGAGGTCTGTTTTCTGGTCTCCGAGGTCCACGGCGAAGCAGAAGCCTCGGTCGCTGCACACCACCGGGTACACCTTCAGGTGGTGGCCACTCAGCTGGCCATTGCTCAGGCGGTACAGGTAAATTGGGTTGTTGTCATTTTGCTTCTTCAAGCTGTCCGTCAGGTTAACCCATTTGGTGGAGAGGCGAGCGGTCATCAGCCCACTGGATCCACTAATGCTCGAGCTGATGTTCATCGAGCTGCTGAAGCGGATGCTGCGGGAGGTGAACTCAAAGTAGTCCTCAAATTGGAGGTAGGCGTCGTTCCACTGGCCGTGCCACAGCTCGTCCACCGTCTCGTCGGGCACCATCGACTCGAGCTCGTTGAGGGCGCTGTCCGGCGTGGAGGCGTTCGAGGCGTCGCCGAAGGGCAGCAGAAAGTCGACTGCGTGCTGGTACACATCTGCCAAGTAGGTGATCTTCAAGCTGAAGCAGAGGTCTTGGAAGTACTTTGGTGAGTGAAGCTTCACCGAAAGGCTCTTGTAGTCCTTCAAGTAGAAAATGTTTTGTTAATTTTTTTCTTCCTCTCATTTCGAAATAGACTCCCGTTTCTCACCTTTGCCTCAACGCCTTTGGAGACGTAGTTGGCCAGACAGAGATTGGCGTCACTCAGCGGGCGCCAGGTGTTCAGCTGAAGCGTGGTCAGACTGATGGACTGGTTGGAGTTTGTTGTGTAAATTAGCTCCAGCGACCCGAGAACATCGACGGGCACTGCGGCCACTCCCGCAAAGTGGTACTCGAATTCGATGCACACTGAGCTGAGCGACGGCGCCGGTGTTTTGTCCACTGTGATAGGAAGAGTCACCTCGGCGGAGCTTGCCAGCTGGTACGTTTTGCCCGAACTTTCCGGGCATTTGTTCGGTGCGACGGTAGTTGGTGGTGGAGGTGGTGCTTTGGTTGTGGCTGCTGCTGCTGCATCACAGGTGAGGTGAACCAGAAATACTGAAGAGAAAATGAAGAAGACTGAAATCAAGAGCAGCTTTTGGGAGGGAAGCCGGTTGAGACCCATCGTGAGGAGGGCTCTGATCAACACTTCGGCCTAGGAAGTGACTTTTTTCGGGTGATAAAAAGAATAACTGATGTAAAAAAAGTATAAAAGAAAAAACAAACAGTAAAAAAGTGTAAAAAATTGAGGTGTAAAAAACTGGACACAAATGAGTGGAACGGCTGGCGGTGTTTTACCAGTTGGGAGTTTTTCAATGAGCATTTTTGAGCTGTTGTTGCGCCGCTGAAACGGTTTGTGGTGCGTACGGTAGAGACAATGGCCATTGCAAGTGTTTTGTGTTTTGACGTATCGATAACCACTGATCTGCAGCAGCAACACACTGACACAATGGACACAGGTAACAGGTGAGGTTGATGATGTTGCACCGTCATGGTAACCACCCTCGGCGCTGATAAGAACCCCAGAACGAGGACTGGTGGTGGTGGCGGCATTGCAGCTAGCATTCCAGTGACCAGTGATGTCAACTTGTTGGATAGTAACACCCAAACAACACAACTGGTGCAAAACCTAGTTGTTTCGTCATTCTTGGAAGATGAAGAGGAATGTAGTGAATGTTGTGGCTGTAATGTGCCAACTAACACACATGCAAGAATGAGTCAACTTTTGTTTGGTAGACTTTTTCCAACTAGTTGATAGCCCAGTAATTTGCAAATTTGCAAAATCATTAGCATTGTTTGCATTTTTAGATGTTATTGAGTAATTAAAAGCTACCGTTTATCAAAATGGATTTTTTTGATGGCACTGTGATTGATCTCTCTGTTCACACCGCCTCCATCGTCAATGGCACACAAACATTATTTGGAATACTGTTGTTTGCTAAAAATTGTGTTTCACTTTTCTCTGAAACCACTTTTTCGCTTTCATTCTCCTTCTTCACAAGTACTGGCTCATGTTCTTCACAGCGGCGGTTTAAAGCACCTCCAAAGACCAGCTTAATCAAGTTTACCGAAGGTGCCTCAAAAAGAATGAAAAGCAGGTACGAGAGGATGATCGTCTCGGCGAAGATGCCCAAGGTAAAAAGTGTCTACAAAGAAAAAAACATCATCAGAAAATAGGTTTTTTTCCAAATATCAACAAATCTGTACTTACAATACTGCCACTGTTCACCTCAAAGGGCGCCCTGGAGGTGTAGACGTTGAACCAGATGAGCAACATGTGAGAGAGGTAGATGGTGAAGGAGAGCCGACTCAGCGGTCGAAAGGGTGCCCAGCTGAAGAGGCGCCTCACAGTGCTCACCGGGCTTGATAAGTTGGCATTTGAAGCCAAGGTGAGCAGCACCAGACCAAAGGCGAGCGTCCAGATCAGGTGCAGCCCACCTACCAGAAGTCCATGTTTGAGGCCGCTATTTTGACTGGTGGTGCTCAAAAAGGGGAAAACAACGGTGACCGCCAGACTACTCCACCAAATCAGCCCACCGGTTAGTTGGTCACTGAAAAGTGATCGAGGTGATTTTTCTATACTTTTCTTTTTCTCACTCTTCACGATCCCCATTAGAAGGTAGCCCAGCAGTGCCCCGTAAAAGTAGGCGCCCATGTGCACGTGGGCGCCGGTGTAGAGTAGAATGTACGAGGTGATGTGATTCTCACCGGTTTCTTCGTTGTTAGCACTCCTTGCAAAGAGGTCCACGTTGGAGAAGGTTTTCAGGCCAGTGAAGGACAGTAGGAGGACTGGAATGGCCAGCGAGCAGCTGATCAACACAATGCAAAAAAGGTAAAAAAGAGTTTTCAGGCGCCTTCGAAGGAGAACGATGAGCACGTAGGCGAGCAGGTGAATCTGCATGTCGGCGGAAAGGAACCAGCTGGGTGGGATGCACTGAAAAGAGGAAAACAGTTCTAGAAAAGATTTCATATTTTGGCTAAAAACCATCATCACTTACAGTATCAGAAAGATTGCCCCAGTTGTTGGTAAAGAGAAAGCTGCGCCACCAGTTGCCGTCCTGGCAAGGTTTTTGGACTGAGGTTTGCAAAATAGACTGGGCAAAAAAGGGTCCACTTCCTAAAACTGAGGCGACCTTCCAGAAGACGATTGTGCCCAGCAACGGTGGGGCAAAGCGAAGCCAACGAAGGGCAACAAAGAGTGGAAAGGTGATCCTTTCAAGAAGAGAGCTTTTCTCCAGAGACAGTACCACCAGAAGGAGGCCGCTGTTAATCAAAACAAAACAAAGGTTAGGTTTTAAAACAAAAAAAGAAAGTCTCGTCAAACTTACCTGATCAGAAAGAAGGCCTCCACCGCCAGCGTTCCATTGTTGAAAAAGGTGCTGCTGAGGCGGCTGCTTCCCGCCAGCATCAGCATGTCATGCGGATGGCGGGCAATCATCGCCACGGGCATTGCAATGGAGGCGGGCAGAAGGGCCACCGAGTGGGCGGCCACCACCCAGGCGACCAGGGCCACGCGGATGCCGTGCAGAAAGGCCAGTCGATGTTCGATTCGAGTGTCAGGAGTTTCTGTTGATCTAGAGATTTTATTCCTTGTCGATTGTCCAAAGAGGATGACCGTGTTCTGTATAAGCGAAAAGCATCGCAGAACTTTAAGTGCCAATGCGGTGAACTGTGATCTCGACTTTTGAAGCGAGTGCTCTGAGCAGTGGTCGTAGCTTTTGGAAGAGACAACAATGTCGACTAGTGTGCCTGTCAGCACAAAGATGGCCACTGCGGCGAGGATGGAGCTGTGGTGAGAAAATTGTGGTAATTTTATGAAAATTGCAGTAGTCAAATATAGAAAGCAGCACTTTTACCTGACAATGAGAAGATTGTGCTCCTGAAGCAGATCAAAAACGGTGTTTGGCCCGAGAAAGCTGTCTTGCCTGCTCTGACAGTGCTCCACTTTTGTTTGAAAGTTCAGCTTTTCACTGGAAAAGTCTACAAAAGAGATTAAAAATAACTTTTCTAAATTCGATTTGCAAATCTAAGCCTTACATCTTTTCATCAGGAAGTTCACCTCTTCTGGGGCGCAAAGGGAGGGAATGCAGAGGCCCAGAATTAGCGGAAATCGCCGGTTGACGCTGGCCAGGTGCTGCAGAGTGCGATGAAGTTCATCTTGTGGAGCATCATTTTCCCTCGATCTTTCAGCATTTGCTTTTAAACTGAGCAGGCAGTATTGACCACGAATTTGCCTTTTAGTGATTACCTCTTCTTTTTCCAAAAGATGATGATGAGGATGGTGCTGAAAATTGTAATGATCATCAATTGCAAGGCACTGGTCGTAGCCTCCAAGAGAGGTGATGCCATCAGAGAGAAGACTGGCGGGCATTGGAGCATTGGCGTCTAACACTACAAAGATCAGAGTATTTTAATGAAATTTTTCAAAACTTTCTTTGCTAAAACTCACTTGAAAAACTCCATCGGTGCTGGGTGGGCTCATTGAGTAGAGATCGAAGCGCCTGAGCACATGACTGGGAAATGACTTCTGTGTTTGTTGAGTGTTGATGTTCAGGCACTTGTTGTTGTTGAAGTGAGTTGACCTGATCACGAAGCACGACATAGAGAAGACGAGATCCGTAGGTGAGATTGAAAAAGTTATCTTGTTGATGGCTGCTTTTTGCTGACTGGTTAGCTGTTTGGCTGTTGTCGTAATACTGATTTGGAGGGCCACTTTTTGAGAGGGAAAGTTGAGTGGAGTACTGAACAGCGGTACAACAGATGCACCAAATGAAAAGAACAGGAACAATGAATGATCGTCCGAAGAATGGATTCATTGTGATGGGTGAATGTTTTTGACTGTTATCACATTACTGATTTGAATTTTATAAACTAACTTCTGTGAGAATTCACCTTCCCTGCGTTTCTAGCACCTATTTATACAATTTCTACTGTTTTTTATTGTCCCTGTCGTTTTTTCCAAGCGTCTCATTGATCAAACAGTTGGTCAGAGTACCTGGAAAAGGACGCTACTACCAGTTCAATTCAGTTCTGTTAGTTGCTCTCCTTGAGTTGCGTGTTTTCCGTTTCAAAGTGACTGAGAAATGCTGCTGGCTGGGGGAATTGCTACTTCACGCCTTATTGTTTGCCTATCTTCTGTTCCATAGATGTGCCATTGTGTGAAATTGAGTGACAGTTTTGACGAAAAAAAGTAACAGTTTGCTGACCTCTTTTGGCGAGACTTTTTTCTGACTGAAATTTCTTGAAAAAAATTTATTTCTGATCTTCAATCAACTACTTTCAAGATCAAGGGCTCACCTAAAAGCACATCTAACCAAATCATCTTTTTGGCATAAATACGTGACCAAAAGTGGCACAGCCATTGCCATTGACAACCCACGCCTTTACCTGTTCACAAGCTTGTTGTCGTCATTGTTTGTGTAAACAAAATCATGTTTTTTGTAGACAATCATCTCTTTCAGTAATTACAATTTTGTCAGGGTGTAGTTTTTTAAGTGGCTCATCCTCTTCAGCGCTGATTCGCTTGTTTTCATCTTAGTCATAATGATCTTTCAACTTTCTTTTTATGGACTATTTCTAGTTCACTTTGTTCAATTTCTAGCTTAACAATCTGCTAAACTCTAACTACAGTTGACTGTAAAAACTCAGGCATTGTTTGCAAATGATGTCCGCCGCTTCGTGAGAATGCAATGACAGTGCCTGGCCTGTTGTTTGCCAATCGATGACACACACAAACGGACACTATTGTCCGCACTTTTATTGGCCGGTTAGCACACTGTCTTTTGTCACTGTGTCAGTGTGGCCAATCGGTGTCTATGTCTGTGTGTGGACATTGTCACCAAGTTCAGCGAGCATTGCTAATTAGCAAAGGAAGGCAAGGTGCACGATGGAAAGTTTCACTCTCTTTGATAGCTCCGTCTTTGTTTGCTTTTGCTTCCCCTATCTCTTTCCTTTTCTCTCTCACCAACACCAAAAGACGTAAGCGATCAGATCGGAAAAATCAGGCAACTTTCCAATTGCAGCAGAAGTAGGGACTGCCTCTTCACTCCTTCCTCGCCTGCTTAAATATAACCTTGTAGAGAGGAGAGGATTGGATAGACACTAAAAAGCTGCTAAAAAGGGGCTGCTGCTGATGACGATAATTGTAATGAAATGATCACCACCACCACTAGAGCTAGAGCATGTGGTAGTGGTGATACTGCAGCCAGCTAATAAATGCCGCCAATGGCCCTCAGCCAGGTTAATGAATCATGCTAAATGTCGGTATGCACTAAATGAAAAGCTGCTGCTGCTGCTGACATGCTCAGCTAAATTAGCTTTCCAGTGCACCAGTTCAAACCGTACCGGTGGTGGTGATTGTACAGCAGCTGTACGGTGTGTACAAATGTGTTAGCTTTTTCCGAGCTGGCTGGACTGGGTTGTGGTGGCTTCACTTAATAAGCGCGAGTGACGCATCACCAGCGAATGTGTTTGCTTCCTGTTGATGAAAACTGCTGCAACTACTACTTATGCTGCTGCTGCTGTTGCCCTGTTGATCACTGGGCAATGATTGTGAATCGATGTTTAATTAAAAAAGAAAGAATGAATTAGGAAACAATTGAGCCGCTTACCTTACTTTGAGCAGCAAACCGCCGTTTTTCCGACTGTCCGTTGTCCAGACACCGGCAAATGTGCTTTCACTTTAGCAATTGCTGCTGCTCAGGTAACCAGGCACTCTTTTTTGCTGCTTTTTTGAATTCTTTTTCTCAAAGTTGGTGACCTCATTCTGAAGGGTGCAAAAACACAACCAAAGCAAAAAATGAAAAAAAATGGTTAAGACTGTCTTGGGCTATGCTTTACTAGTAGAAACTGCTCGAACAAAAGACGCCTGGGAAAAAGAAAGATGCATGCATTCACCCTCTGACTCATCCCTCCTTTCTTCCTCATCAACAGCGATAACATTCACGTCAGCGTTATCTAGCGAATTGTCACGTTCTTTTAGTAGTTTAGAATCCAGGCAGCGGCACTGCCCGGAGCTGCCTGGATTTAGCTTCGGCGTTTAACCAGCGAGTTGAGGCAGCAGCAGCAGGCGCTGCAGTTGCTGATTCAGTGTGCCATCACCCTGACTACCACCACCCATTATCATCATCATCCTAGCTAGCCGTTTTTTGCGCATCACATACTGTGAAGTTGCCTTTGCCTTTGCTTTCGTTGCTGCTGCCGGCCGCCACCGCTGCTGTTGTCAATTGCCCGTGGACACTGGGTGCTGGCTGGCTGGCTGGTGAAACGTTGAAGCGACGACAACGATGATGAACAGTATGATGAACAGTGCGTGCTGGTGGTGGTAGATGTGTTCTGGCGCTGACGCTGCTCATTTCTGGTGCAAGAGGGCGAAACTCGGTGCCTCCAACTTTTTAGTCGTCAGTGTTTGTTTGTACTGTGAAGTCGTCTCAGTCGCCTCAATCGCCTCAGATCTTTGATCTTTACCAGGACACTTTACGCCCTTCACCTCCATCTCACCGGTGCTCTTTGACACTCTTTCCCTGTGAAACTGCTCAAAAGAGCTCTATTTTTTAATTTGCTACACCACCAACACTACCACACCACCAAATCCCGCAATGGAGTCCAGCCACCGACTTCTGCTGCTCTTCGCTCTCCTCCTGGTCACCCTCCAGTCGGCCCACTCGCAGAAGGTGGACCTTCGTCCGAGCAAGATCATCCTCCTGCCCGAAGACCGAAACGTCACCCTGCAGTGCATTCCCTCTGGCCTCCAGGACGACCCCTACAACGTGGTGGTCATCACCGCCCGCGACCGCACTCTCTACAACTCCTCGGAAACTAATAAGAAGGGTAAGTACAAACTCACTTCACTTTATTTTTTTTACTCTGTGGATGTTCTTATAAACTCCTTTTTTTCCTCCTCCTCTTCAGCCTCCGTCTCGGTGATCAACAAGACGACCATCGAGTACTTCGACGTGGCGGAGGGCCTCTCTGAGGTGCGCTGTCGCATCAACAACACCGTTTCCCAGGAGGGCACCACCATCTTTGCAGTGGGCGCCGTCCAGCTGGTGCATGACGCCTGGAACCACAGCAGCACCTCACCAGAACAGCAGCAGCAGCAAACCTCTTCCGGAACGAGCCCAAACAACAACAACGAGGCCAACAATGGCAATGGAACGAAAAGCACCCTGATCCGCTGCCCCTACTCCATCCAGCCCAACGTCACCGGAGTGGTGCTCAGTCTGCTGGTGAACGGAACCGAGGTGGGCCGCTTCAGTCCCAATTGTAAGCGAAAGTTTTGCCGCTGCGAGTTTTTGTTTAGTAATCTCCTCTTTCCTTCTTTACTCCTCAGCCTGGGGCCCGCCCTCCTTCAGCGTGCCCGCCACCCTGCCCGGCCTGACGGTGACCAACGAGACCATCCTGGTGTACCGCGTCGTCCTGGACCCCAAGGACTTTGCTGGCCACGGCAAGTTCAAGTGTCTGCTGCAGGTCAGCTACGGCAGCACCACTGTCACCGTCGCCTCGCCCGAGTGGAACACCAGCGGAAGCGGCTCGCTGCTGATTTCCTCCTTTATTCTTCTTATCAGCGTCTTCTCGGTTCTTGTCACCTTTTACTAGTTAGGGAGTGGTTTAGAGACAAAGAGGAAAGTCTGTGTGTGTGTGTTTTAACCCATCATCTTACTGTTCATTTGCTTTCACATTTGTTTTTAAAGTAGTTGTAGTTAGAGTTTATATGTTTGATGTACAGAAGGGGAAAATTGTTGGTTTTCGGAAAAATAGTAGTAACTCAGTAGCTTTTAGCATTTCTCTTTTTTCTTTCTTTCACAACAATTATGTCGATTTTTATCAAAAATAATAACTTTGTAACTTTTTCAATCTTTGTAACATCTTTCATCATTCTTTTTTTAATTTCCTGTGTTTTTGATAATAATAAAAATGTAGAAAACCACACACCAATCTCGGTAACAAACAGTCAAAAAGAGAAAGAATGTGTTTTGTATTTACAAAACAGCAACAGCGTTTCAGTGAACGATTGGCTGATCGATTACACATTTATGCACACACTGATTTCTGATAATGGCCGTTTGTAGTGCTCGGCAATTGAGCAATCTTTTTTCCAGAGTGCCGTTTCCTTCTATTCAACTATTTACTGCTAGTGTGTTTTATACACCTCGCTAATTGCTCACTCACTCACTCACTCACAAGAGTTGAGGCAATTTTACACTCGTCCATTACAGCTCATTTGGATTGTTCACTTCTGCTGCTGTTGCTGCTGTTGTTGTTGTCTGCTATCCGCCGCTCTACTTACTTGTTGCTGTTGTCGTCGTTGACCACAAACACACCAACCATACTTCATCATCAAACATCATTAAAAAGCGACAAGTAGCTGCTGTTGCTGCTTTTATTTCGCAAACACCTGTTGTCTAGTGGTGATAATAATCGAACAAACAGATTTCGTCGGCATGAGAAACTCTAAAGCAGATCCCTTTTTCTTCTGCTTAGCACTTTTCCAGTGTCACATTGTCGATCATTGTCTGGCTTTTTTAGCACTTGCTCTAATAGCTTTCCTTTGCCCACCGGCTACTGTCGTTTCTTTTCACTATCAGATTATTTATCATTTTACGCATAAAAAATCTGACAATGGCACCACACAAATGGTAATGCTAAAATAAGATGATTAATTTGATGCAAAAGGTTACCTGTGCACAGTGTGCTGTGTAAGCTGCTTGGGTTTTACTAGCAGAGTTGGCCACTGTTTTGTGTCCAAGTAAAGTGTAAAAAAGAGAGGAAATGTACCTTTTCAATGAAATTCAAATTAGTTCACCTTTACTGGTCGGTCATGTGACTTGTAACTTGGGCGAATGACGTCACACTGGTACAAAGTAATTTTATATAAAACCGTTCAAATAATATTTAGTTTTTACTCAGTGTGTCTCTCAGTTGTGTCCTACTGGGAAAAAATTAGAGCACTGCCAGACTACTATCTTGATGATCAACAGGTGACATCACCGAGCAGCAACAAACGACAATGGTGGTCAAACGTGATTAATTAAAAAAGTACAGCCTCTTCTTCTTCTTCACTATCACCATCAACTTTATCAAAAACATCGGTGCAATTAATTAGTAGACACACACACTGGCAGACAAGCACACAAGCACAACAAACACACAGGCACTTTAGAGTGACTCAAATTCGACGACTTGAATTGCATAAACAACAACAACACAGCATCAGTTTGATGATGATGGACTCAAAACAGAGAGTAAAAGTCAAGGCGTTTTTAAGTAATGCACTTGGGCTTGTGCAGTTAAAGTGATGGTGGTGGTCAGTTAGTTTGTAGCCAACAGGCACAGCACGTGCAGCAGCAGCAGCACCTTCCCCTTCAACATCTGATTTTTGTTCAGCATCTGATTAGCATCGCCAATTAACTGCTCCTTCGTGCTTCAATTAGTCATCTTTGTGGTACATCTCTCATGAGTATGTGTTAAACTGTGTTGCACTGGCCACGCGTGGTTTGCATCCACTTATAAAAAAAATTAAAAAACTACTGACCACTGTGTTGGAATGAATGAATGGACTTAGATGAGCTGAGTTGACTAACTGACTGAATGAATTTATTGACTGGATTACCAACCGGCGCAGACAGACAGCAATGCGTCTTTTTGCAGTCCTATCTTACTTCTCTCGGTTGGCGGCATTGTTGTTGTTAACTTGTTAATTTGTTGTCCCTTGCTTGATTAATAAAACATTATCACCAAAGAGCGAAGAGCGGGGAATAATGACAATGACGATGAGTTGAGTTGAGTTGACGAAACGAACAGAGTGCTGTTCAGGGGATTCGCTTCACTGACTTAGGGAGGGAGATTTATAAGGCACAGATTTCCCTCTTCGTTCCCTCTTCTGATCTACACTTTCAGCGAGTGCAGAAGGAAAATCTGCAGCGTCCGGGTGATGCGACCGATGGCGTCGTAGTTCAGACTGCGCAGGTTGTCCTCGGCGGTGTGCCAGTTTCGAGGGAAGGGGCTGGGAATGAGGTGCACTACCGGGACGTTCCGCACCACAAAGGGCAGGTGGTCGTCGCGGACGAGACTGAGGACAAAGGGAGGGTTTGTCTGGAAGAAGGGCTTAGCGAAGGTCTTCTTTTTACGCGACCTAGGATCGTCCACCTCATCAAAGTCGAGCTTGGACTTGCTCGAGGTCGAGGCGAGAAGGTGCTTCTCTGTAATTTTGAGGATTAAAATGGGTTTTGGGGTAATTTAAACTTCCGCCTATCTTACTTACCAATCTCCGCCAGCTGGCGAAAGTACCTACTGGTAAGTGGGTTGGTGTTGAAGAAGCGCGGCGCCTGCGGCCCGCCGATCAGGTCGAGCAGGAGGAGCAGGCGAATGTTGGCCAGCGAGTGGTAATTGCCTGCCAGCAGGCGACTGGCACCTTCAATTAACGCCAATTGGCTAATGCCGGCGCCACCTTGAACACTTTGGTGATTGCTTTCGACGTCGTTGCTGCTGTCAAGGTCCGTCACCACCAAACGGTGGCGGCGAGCACTGCTGCTAACCACAGAGTCGATGACTTCATCATCATCACCACCACCAACTGCTGCTGCATCCTCATGTTCGCCTCTCGGCACGACTTCATTCGCTTCGGCTGACAACGACGACGCTGATTCGTCTTCATCATCGTCATCGTTTTCGGTGGATCGCCTCGATCGGTAGTTATCCCGTGGTCGACTGTTGATTGCTGACGACAATTTGCATAGCTGTTCAGCGGTGGCGGCCAGCTTTGCTGCTGACTTAAAGATGCTGCTGGTTTCCGCAACTGAAAGTTGGCGAGATCTCTTCTTTTTCCTCTTTTTAGAGCTTTGAGTTGAGTTTGCGGTGGTTGAGTTCTGAACGTTGGCAGCCTCTAGTTCCCATTCCCGAGCGAGGTGTCTCGAGCCGTAGAGGGCGTTTCGGCTGTTGCTGCTGACTGAAGAGCGAAGAGATCTTGCGCGGTGAAAGTTTTTGCCGTGGTTCTCATCCAGGAGCGCCTCTTCGCCGTCAAAGAAGATTAGCTGAACGGTGGGCGGCAGTTTGTTGTGCTTTGATTTCTGTTTTTTGTAGAAAGAAACATGGGTTCTATTTCTTTGTTTACTTCTCCCCAGTGAAGAAAACTTACGTGCTTTGTGACCAGCGCCAGGTAGGGCGTGATGTACTGCGCCAGCGAGAGGAGGATGGAACAGGAGACGGCGGCGTCGGTGGCGCCCACAAACTGGCGCCCACCTCGGCTTTTGCTAAAGCTGCCTCGTCCGTTTCTGCTGTAATCACCACCACCACCACCTCCACCATGGACTAGAGAGGGATGCAGGGAATCGTAGTGACAGGAGAGTACTATCCTCTGCTGCTTTTGTTGTTGTTGGGGTTGTTGATGATCGGTTTCATTGGCTCCCAATAGTCCACTGCACAGGTAGCTGCTGGGAATGTACGTGGCGACGATGTTCCGAAAGCGAACCTTGCCTCCGCTTCCCAGTCCTCCGGCTGCCTCTGTTGCGAAGCTGTCCTCCTCGACGTGCCAATTTGGGCTTAGGCTGCCGATGGTCGTCTTGATGAACTGAAATGGTGATGGTAAAAATTAAATGAAGAAGAAAATGAGCACATTTTTTGTAGAATTTTCTAGAATGAAACTGATCAAACTGATTAAACTGCTGCACACACACCTTGCGCACATGTCGATGGCCCTTCGAGTTGACGCTCCGAGGAATGGAAATGGAGCTGAGGAAGTACTTAAAGTCCCGTAGCTGATCAGGACTGTAGTAGTGGACGCCGCTGCGAAGCAACTTTCCGATGGCCTTCTTCAGCACCTTGTTCCGCTTCTATATTTTGTAAAAAAAAGGGAATGGAGAATAAAAATGCTGATGATGCTGATGATGATGGGTTGATGAATTCAAGCTTAACCTACCAAATCACTTTTATGAAGATGATGATCACCACGATGTTTGTGTGACCGGTGTTGATCAGTTTCGGCCGTTTCCACCGCCTGCCAACAGCAGCAGACAATGGAGGCGGCGGCAATTGCCAGCCACAGGGGAAAGTGCCTCAGCCGAAAAGCGAGCATTTGTGTGTATTGGCGACTAACCAACTGAAACTGACAAAAAAGTCCGATGATCCGTTTTCACGCAAAAAAACTCAGCACTGACCAAGTGGCCAGTGGCTTTCTAGCCTCCAACAACCACCACCACCACCACCGTTGTTCATGCTTAAAATTCAAACAACGGGAGCAAAAAAGCTGGGGAAGTTTGTTCAAGCCGTTGTTGTCGCATGTTTGATGATAGCACACACCGAGAAACAAAAGCAAACAGGGAAAGAACTGGGAGCCGACTTCGAACGCTGGACACTGCTCTCAAACTGCTCGACTGTCCGTTCTTCTTTCTCTTCTTCTTTTTCTTCGGTTTTTGTCCACTTTTTATTTGAGGCGCCGGTGAGAAGTGTGTGTGTGTGTTGTTTATTCGCACTTTCCCGCTGTTGGTGGAAGTTACACTGCAGGACACTACTACTGGTGTGCACTTTGCAGTGGAGCTTAGCAGTGGAAATGGTAGCACTTCGAGTGGGCACAAGAAGAACAGAACAGAGCAGAGAAAAGAAACAGAGAAACTCTACTTTCTCTTCTCTTTCCCTTCTCTCTCTCTCTCTCGCTTTCTTCGACGATGCTACTGAGACACTACAGACAAATTTCGAAATGGTTTTTCAGCTGTGTGGTTTTCCTCTACTGCTCCTCTACTGGGCTTTATCAGCTTTGTTTTATTGTAGTCGGCTGTTGTCTCTTGCTGTGTCTGTGTTTGTGTGCGAGTTTTTAGCGATTGTCGAGTGCAGTGGTGCTCTAATGCATCGACTAATTGCCACTTGATGCAAAACTGAAAAAAAAGTTGCATAATTATAACAAGGAGATTAAGAGAGCGCGGTTTTTATATCTATTTTATAACATGGACATTATGTTTGTGTGTGTGGGTGAACGAACTTACATAAAAATGTTGACCAACAACAAAAAATCTAATAACAAGAGTTGTGGTTAGTACGCTAAATGAGATTATTATTCAGTACTAATGAAAAGTAAAATTGGCGATCATTAGTCAGTAGTCATTAAGCAAAATGTGTAAACTGAGTTGCTGCCTATTCTGTTCTGTCCACTTTAGTTGCCGGCGCTCAACAGCGCGTGAGCTAGTTTAAAAAAGTTTTTTCGATTGCCGCACTTTTTCCCTCAAACTGTTTTTTTTTCAGTTGCAGTGATCTTTTAATATTAAAGCGCTCACAGAAGCGTGCTCACTGACGCCATTTCCTCTGTAATTTTGTCGCCTCTAAGCTACAGTTTTTTAAATTGAAAGGAGAGTGTTGGACTGTCAGTCAAATTCTTCAAAACAGGCAGACATAAAATAGAAACGAGCGACAAACAGCAGGTTTTTTGGTGTTGGCCAAAAGAGGTAGTAGAAGTGCTGAAGAAGAAGTGACAGAAACAGTTCAGACATTATTCGACCAGTGTCCGGAAATAGAAACTGATGAGAAAGAGAGAGAGAGAGAGAACGTCAAATCAGAAAACAACTGAGGTTCTATTTTAATGCGCCCACTGATTCTGATTGACGAGTTGAAAAGAAAGAAAGAGACAGTGTCAGTGGATAAACAACACACCGTAATGACTTTTGTATGTGCTAGGGTGCTGAAGCATGCACCGATTGAGATTAGACAGTCGGTGCAAGTGCAAAAGGTGATGAGAATTTGATTGTGCTGGTCAGTGCTGTGGTCAGTGGTGAGTGCGTGTAAACACAGACTGGCACAATGACAGACGCGTATTCAGTTTCTGGTTGAGATTATTGCGTTGTGTGACTGGTGTAATCTGCCTGTCATTCAGTAAGCCCGTCAGTCATTTGTCGATCAGCATACTTCTCAGTGAGGTAAAGTGAAGTGAACTGAAGTGGTCATTATCAACAGCTGAATTGAAGTGAATTCGGTAAGCAGCAGCAACAGCTCTCATATCACTTTCGCCTTTAGCCATTTAGCGCATACACTTTCTCGAATTGCTGTCTATTACTACTGCTGTTTTTTGTTGGGTAATCTATCCTTAGCTCTAATGAGTGATCTGGCACCAATCTACTGAGTATGGACGAGGTTGACCCGTAGTAGGGGCCAAGTGAATGGCGATTTTCGAAATTCGTAACAGGTGTCGCGGGCAGGGCCTGCTAAACTGTTTCGAGCAGATGTCATTTCGACCACTTGTCTTCCCCGACTGTCTGTTTATGTTTTGGGATTTCACTTTTTCCCTCTCGTCGTTTGGCGAAAGCGACTCTCTTCAATTTAATTATTTCGAAGTTATCATTCATCGTGGTGTATTATCTCCTGAAGACATCAGCTTCGTCGCTGAAGAAAAAGAAGGAGAGGACGAAAGCATCACTTCTCAAGAGCGAGCAGTCATCGGCAGTAGCAGCAGTGAATGTCATTGCTTTCTTCATTTCTACTTCTTTGAGCTGATTTCTGATGCACTTTTCTCTATTTTCCAAAGTTCTTGAAGACCTCCTCCCACCACCATCATGGTCCTCAGCAAGTACGGCGTGGCTATCTGCACGCTGAACCAGTTTGCGCTCGACTTTGAAGGGAACCTCGAGCGCATTCTCTCGAGCATCGACCGCGCCGTAGAGCTGGGCGCCAGCGTCCGCGTCGGCCCCGAGCTCGAGGTGACCGGCTACGGCTGCGAGGATGCCTTCTACGAGGTGGACACCGTCCACCACAGCTGGCAAGTGCTGGCGGCGGTGCTGAAGAGAGGATATCGGGACATTCTCATTCACATCGGCATGCCCGTGCTGAAGGACTCGGCGCTGTACAACTGTCTGGTGGTGGTACTGAATTCAAAGATTGTGATGGTGAGGGCGAAGAACCGGCTGGCTGTCAATGGAAACTACCGGTGAGTGGGCCCGGTTTCCGGTTCTATTTCTATTTTAACTGTTCTTTTCTTCTACCAGCGAAAACCGCTGGTTCACCGCCTGGGGCGACGGCACCGCCCCCTCAATGGCCTGGCTCCAGCTGCCGGCGATGATTCGCGCCATTACCGGCCAGCGACGGGTGCCCTTTGGCGATGGCGCCATTCTCGAGGTGATGAACGATGGTGGCCTCAAGGGTGATCAAGGCTTCTTTGACCTCTCCGCCAGCGCCACCGCCGGCCTGCGCATCGGCTACGAGATCTGCGAGGAGCTCTGGCAGGCGGACACGGCCAGTTCTAGGCTGCTCGGCCTTCGAGGCGTCCACCTGGTGGTCAATGTCAGCGGCAGCTACTGGGAGCTGCGCAAGCTCGACTCGGCCATCAGCCACGCCCGCTCGGCGACGGGCAAGTCGGGCGGCGCGTACGCCTACGTAAACGCCCTCGGCTGCGACGGCGGCGGCCGCCTGGTCACTTATGGCCGCTCCTTTGTGCTCGAAAACGGCGGTGGGCGGCTGCTGGCAATGACCTCCCACTCGAGGGAGACGCTCTTTGAGGAGGCGGAGGTGGCGGTCGCCTGGATCGACCCGGCCACCACGCAGCAGTATCGCCAGCAGTTGAACATTGCCACAAGGAGTTTTAAGGTGGAAGGAGGCGGTGGGCTGGTGTTTGATGCGAAGAACTCGGAAACGCCTTATTCAAGTTCTTTGCTCGATTCAGTGGCCATTTCTCGCGTGACGACCATCACCGTCGAGGGCTTTAATATGCTGAGGTAGGTGTTTTTTAAAATAAAAATAAAAACTTATTAAAAACTTTTTTCCCTTTTTTAGAAAAACAACTCAGCAGTGTTCTGAACCGTTGGCGTTGACGCTGGCGCTCAGCCCCGAGGAGGAGATCATGCGCTACTGCAGCCTCTGGCTGTGGGACTACCTGCGTCGGGTGGTGGCCGCCGGCAGCGGCATTCAAGGTTTCATTGTCCCGCTCAGCGGCGGCCTCGACTCTGCCTCCGTCGCCTGTATTGTCTTCTGTCTGGCGAAGCTCCTCCATGAGGCCGTTTATGGGAGAGGGGACAAGGCGGTGGCAAAGCAGTTGAAGCCCATTTTCGACTCGGAGGCGCACCCTGGGGCGACGCCCAACGACATTTGCGGACGCCTCCTCCGTTGCGTCTACCTCCAAAGTGCCTACAGCGGCGCGGACAGCCTCGATCGAGCAAGGTCGCTGGCCGCGCTGATTGGCGCCCAGTTTGAGTGCTACAACTTTGCCCACCTCTACGAGACGATCGTGAAGACGGCGCCAAGAGGTGTGAAGCCTATCGAAGCTGATAAGGGCGGCGTGACGCTGCAGCAGCAGAATGTTCAGGTGAGCTTTTTTGGAAGGTGTTTTTTGGGTGAATTGAAAAGTTGACTGTTTTTGCCTTTCTCCAGGCTCGCCTTCGCATGGTCCTCACCTACTACATGAGCGAGTGCAATCGGCTGGTGCTGGCGACGGGCAACGTCGATGAGGCCCTCGTCGGCTACCTCACCAAGTACGACTGCTCCTCTGCGGACCTAAACCCAATTGGCTCGATCAGCAAGACCGATCTGCGACGGTTTGTCGCATTCTCCGCCGGAATCATTGGTCCAAAGGCTTTGGAGGATGGTAATCCACTGCAACGCATTCTCGACGCGACGCCCAGCGCCGAACTGACCGGAGAGGAGCAGGCCGACGAGGAGGATCTGGGACTTAGCTATGAGGAGCTGAGCCTCTTTGGGCGCCTCCGGCGAGGGCAGTTTGGCACCTACGGCCCCTATGGCATGTTTGCGAAGCTCTGGGAGGACCGACGGGCGGAGTATGTGAGGGAGGTGTTTGCCCGCTACGAGGATGATCAAAGTAAGCTCGATCCACAACTGCTGGCGACGAAGGTGAAGCGCTTCTTCAGCCTCTACGCCCGCAACCGCCACAAGCAGACCATTCTGACACCGGCGCTGCACACGGAGACCTACTCGCCGGACGACAACCGCTTTGACCACCGCCAGTTTCTCTTCAACACGCGCTGGCCGTGGCAGTTCGGGCAGATTGACCGCCTGGTGCAGGCCATTGCTGAGGGGAAGGAGGAGTAGGAGGAGATGATGACTGTGTTCAACTGTGTTTTTAAGATTTCCCTACTCGGATTTGAAAGATCACTGTTCACTACAACTGCAAAAAACTGATAAATGCCGAAACGCTGGTTTCGATTTTAAAATGGGTTTCGCGCACGATTACGTAGTCTAGGAATGGAGCTCTGCATTTTTTGTTTGTAGGGGAAAAAGGTAAACAAAAGAATAACGGTGTTTTTTTGGTAATTGCCAATTTCCTTCCCATTTTCTCCCCTTCTTGGTCGTCGTTGTCATCTCCGGTGGAGTTTTAATTTCCGCTGGTCGGTCATCAGGCTAACCGGGTAATTAATTAGTTTTCCCCTCAATTAATCTTTGTTAACATAGTGGGGGATTAATGACTGTACTTTTTGTTCTTTCTTTTTAGCAGCGTTTTCACACCAAGGACGAACTTTTGTTCTCTGGTTCGGATGCGTCTCTTCTGTCTCCTTCGAAAGCTTATCATCGAGGCAGAGTGCGACTGACGACGACGACGACAACTTGATGTGGTGATTTGAGACGTGCCCAGAGCACAGTCAGCCAGGCTTGGTGATACCAGAGCAGGACTGGTTGGCAGTGATTACAGCACATCATCATTATCCTCACCGCAGCATTCTTCCCATCAGCAGCAGCATTGGGCATAATTGGTACATGATATCGTACAGAGCCATTGAAAGTGAGCGATCAGCCGGCACCAAAACCAACGACAGTATCGACTATAAAAAGCCGGCCGATTGACGGGTGCAAAACATTTCATCCAACTTCAGGCAGTTCTTTTTCTTTTCATCGTTTGTAGCAAAAAGTTCAAGTTGACAATGGCCAACAAAAACAGCGAAGACTACAGCGTGCTTCGGTGGGGCGTCGCCGGTGCGGGCAAAATTAGCACCGACTTTGTCTGCGCCGTCAATGCGGACTCGCCTGACAAGCACAAGGTAAGAAAAACAGTTTCTGTTTCTAAAAAACCAATTTCTAACCTTATTTCTAACCTTTCTTTGTTCAGTTTGTAGCCGTCGCCTCGCGCTCCCTGGAGACAGCCAGCAACTTTGCCTTTGCGCGGAAGATTCCCACCGCCTACGGCAGTTATCAGGAGCTTGCACAGGACACCAACGTGCAGATCGTCTACATTGGAAACCTCAACCCAGACCACTTCGAAACGGCGAAGCTCTTTCTGGAGCACGGCAAGCACGTGCTGCTGGAGAAACCGCTGACGATGAATGCAAAGCGTAAGGATTTGACTACCCAACAAATTCGAACCCAAAAAACTGATCACTTTAATCTCTCAAACACACAGAAACGGCGGCCATCACCGAACTGGCCAGAGAAAAGAACCTTCTTTTGATGGAGGCTCTCTGGTCGCGCTTCCTGCCCGCCTACGTCTTTCTCGCCGAGCAGCTGAAGGCAAAAACGATCGGCGAGATCTACTCTGTGGAGGCGAGCTTCGGCTTCGCCAACCTCGATGCGGTGGCCCGCGTCTCTGAGAAGAAGCTCGGCGGCGGGACCATTCTCGACCTGGGCGTCTACACGCTGAACCTCATTCAGATGGCCTTCGGCAATGAGCAGCCGGAGAAGGTGGCCGCCGTGGGGGCGCTGAACTCTAGCGGCGTCGACGCCAGCGTCGCTGCGGCCCTTTCCTACTCCGGCGGCCGCTCCGCAGTGATGCGCACCCATTCGGTGGTGGAGATGCCCAACACTGCCACTCTGATAGGCACAAAGGGGACCATCAGGCTGGAGAAGTACTTTCACTGCGCCCAGAAGGTGCTTCTAAACGGTCAGGAGCACGCCTTTCCCTACCCGGCCAACACCCCGGAGATGAACTTTCCCGACGGCCGAGGGCTGCGTTTTGAGGCGGACCACGTGCGGGAGCTGCTGGTGGCGGGGAAGCGGGAGTCACCGGTCATGCCCCACCGGGACTCGCTGACGCTGGCCCGTATCAGCGATGAGATCAGGCGGCAGATTGGGGTGGTTTTTCCCGCTGATCAGCAGTAGGAGATTTTAGAAGAAGAAGAAGAAGACACACCCAATCTCAATGCTAAAATGTGTGTGCTTGAGCAGAATGTTCTGATTCGAGATAAAGGCTGAATGAATGACTGACTGGCAGGAGGAAAAGAGAATGAAATTGAGAGTACAAAAGAGGGAAGGAGGAGGATAATATGTGTCCTTTCTCTCTCTCTCTCTCTCTCTCTCTCTCTCTCTCTCTCTCTCTCTCTCTC
>JAALOO010000130.1_pt1 | contig 63551 bp, 53 predicted proteins | sample 7257641 | NCBI WGS metagenome assembly JAALOO01 (sample SAMN14085613, study PRJNA598686) | mite metagenome | biome: ENVO:01001000; feature: ENVO:01001002; material: ENVO:01001226; isolation source: single female mite from University of Michigan culture on fish food culture... ...
TCTCTCTCTCTCTCTCTCTCTCTCTCTCTCTCTCTCTCTCTCTCTCTCTCTACCTTGCAAAATGTTCTACCCTGTAAAAGCGGCAATTGAACAGCAGTGCATTAACAGTGGTAGTAAGCTGCCTTGGTCCATAGCTAATGGACAGAGACCGACGGCAGGGGGACAGGCAGCAATTAAAACGCGTGTGTGTGTGTCAGCAAGCAATCAAGCTGCAGTAAACCAACCAACTTCAAACTGGAACCACTAATTACAGTGTTTTGTGTTTTGTGTTATGTGTGTTGTGCTGGACCAAATAATATAGTGGGCCACAGCGAATGGACAAGAGCTGACAAGTGATGAAAAGTGGTGGTGGTGGTGGTGGTGGTGGTGGCTGATGAAGGTGCTTTATGAAAGCAGCAACAGCAGCAGGTAGACCACACTGACCAATTTGATTGATTGCAGAGAGGTCAGAATTGAACTACAGTGCCCTAATACCCCGCCATTTACCGTACCCCCTCTTCACTTGCTAGAACTAGTGGAGAATAGCAGACAGAACCTTATTTCGTTCAGTTCACTGTTTGTGAGAAACAGCAGTCAAATGGGAAAAAATTTGAACACTAGAAACAGCTAATCAACACACACCGAAGTGTGCAACATCAGCAGAATTATGGTACTTACATCCAATTGCCTGCAGCCATTGCCAGGACTGTGATCTGCAAAAGCAACAAACAGGTAACTGTCCAGGGCTTCATGATGAGGGGTTGTGGTGGTGGTAGTGGTGGTACAGGAGGGGGATGGTAATTTGATGAGATCAGCACTAATCGGGTTAGCCGAGAAGGGTTAAATGGTGGTGATGGTGACGGTTGTGACGGTGGTGGTCGCTGATCAAGTCAGTCAATTTGGAGACCAAATGAGAAGAGCAAAACCACTGATGAACACTGGGCCCAGTCAGGTTGAAGGACAATACTGCTTGTCAACTGCAGAAAAAAAGTGGAGAAAGAAAGCAAAATTAATAAGGTTTTGTGATATCTAATCCGGGCAATTAGTCACACGCAAGTCGGGTGTTTCAAGTTTAAGGCTACCCTAAAAAGAATAAAATTACCACATAAATTGTTTTTTATGTTTTTTAAATCAGGTTTTAGAAAACATTGACTTTAACTTTTAAACTTGCTTTAAATCTACCTTAATTTGTCATTTTAAAAGTCATAAAACTCTGTATCGTCTAACAAACTTTTACTCTAAACTTCAACTACCCTTTTGCACTTACTTTCCTTAACTCAATTTCATTAAAAATCATTATAGTCATTTTGTTAAAAAACTCGCAAAATTTAAAAAAAGTTAAACTGCTCAACACTCCGGCAGTTTAAATGGCAATGTCAAAAGACTTTTGATGCCAAAATCAGCGTTTTAAGGCCTCTAAAATGATGATTGTATTTTGAAAGAAAGCCGCACTAGTTTCTCCCTTCTCCTCACTCACACATACAATCAACTTGTAACTGCATATCGTGTTAGTTAATCTCCTTTTAGCTGCTCGGTGTGTGTGCGTGCGTGTGTGTTTGTCGGTATTTGAAAGGTGTCGGTTTTGCCTTCAGGTACACCTAAAAGTGCAACAACAGCTTTAGCTGCAACGGCTGCCAAAAAGCAGCAAAGTTTTGACTTAGTTCCACTTTTGCCCTGTGAACGTGATTGCCCTGCAAATAAGACGTCTTTTCTTGAAGATGAACGTCGACTTCAGAAAAGCCATGAAGGTGGCGGAAAAGGTGAGAGAAAAGAATGTAGGACGCTTTTTACACCGAGCAGTGACAGCAAACCGCACACACTGAAACGAACAGAACTGAACTGAGCAATCTGCTTTTTCCGGTTAAAAAGAGAAAAAATAAAGGAAAAACTTGCACTAAGTGCTGACCAAAGAAGACTACAGGAACACACACACACACACAACTTTAAAAACGTTAAGTGCATTTTACAAATTGCTAAAACACTGTTTAAAAATTGAAACAAAAATAATAATTGACTAAAACTAGCAGAACTTTTTCATTTTTGCTTCAAACATCACAACTTTTTACTTGCCAGCATTTGCTTTTAAATAAATCACCACGCTTGTGCGCACATCTATTAGTAGTGTGCGACAAATTACCAGTGTCAATTTTGGCACTGTGCGCGCTTTTGTTAATTTCCAGTGTTCAACGATGCGGACAGGAAGATTTAGTAGCAGAATTACAACGCTGTCTACTTTAATTTTCTTCAATTGCACAAAACTGCAAGAAGGGTGACAATTCTATTGCAAAACTTTTTTTATAATAAAGTAATCTGATAGACTTTACTGACACCTCTTTCACTTTTGTCTAGGAACCGTAAAATTATATAATAAAACAGCAGCAATGTATCACTTCCGTTTGAAAAAAACGAAAAAAGCCTCCGTTCACTAATCGAATTGTAAATCACGATGTGTTTGGTCCGTTGTCTTTTATCTTTTTCTCTCTGTGAAAAACAGTTGTCTGAAACATTTGCACATCAATTAATCAAGCAACATCACTTGCCACTTTTCACATCACTAAACTTTTTTTGCTTGCTAACTCTTTATTATCAAAACCATTAACTACTTGAAAAGTGCAAAAAGAAAATGCTCTGAAGTGATTACTAGGTTTCTGCACAAATGTTTTAAATTTTAAATTAAATAGTACAAAGCGAAATACCATTATTATTAACTATGTTATTACTGACACGCCGTTGTCACGTGTGTGCCACTTTCAATTGTTTTCTCTACTATTTTTTATTAATATTATTGCCATCATTAGGATGCGGCATTTCACATTTAAAAAGTTAAAGAACTTTTAAAAAAATATATCAAAAAAAGGCTTTTCAATGTTTGCAACAGTGTTGCAACGGCTAAAACAACAACAACATTAGACGTTGTTCTTATTCAAATGTCATAAAAACAAGTGGTAGCATTACAAGGGCCATAAACACAGAAATGACCACTAAAAGCTAAAATAGAGCCAAAGAGGCCGTCTGCAGACGCCACCACTGAGTGCCTCACAGTCTAGCCAATCCAAAAATAATTGTCTGTTAGATGTGTAAGAGATGAAAGGGATAAAAATGATGTTTTCATGCCTTCTTAGTCTACCTCTCAATTCCTTGGCACTCACTTGCGAATGAGTGCAAACAAAGTGCAAGTAGAGACAATCCCTTAGCCCCTAAAATTTTTTGCTGAACTAATAAAAAAAGATTAAAGAGAGAGAAAAAGATAGCGAGAGTAAGACATTGATTGTCAATTGAACCTTTTTTGTATTTGGCAGTTGTTTGCAAGTTGAAACAATTTTCACTGTTTAAAATAAAAACTTTAATTAAATTTTTAACATTAAAAAATTAGCAGTTTGCACTTGAAATATCACTTTAAAAATACTGTTTAAACACTATTTTTTGCCAGGTGAAAAAACAGATAAAAAGGAGAAAAATGGACATAATTTTACAATAATGATTGAGTAGTAGTAAGTTGTGAGTAAATTGAGAAGATAGAAAAAGGCAAAGAAAAAGTAGCCGATAATCGGCTAATAAAGTAGCTGCTACTTAACTTTACTCTACTTTCTGGGTTATCTCGCTCTTTTTAGTTGAACTGCAGCGGTCATCAGCAGCAGCTAATGACTGAAAATGATAATAATAATAATAATCACTTCACATGGGAGACAGTGGACAATGGAGAGTGTTCACAGAAGAGGGCTTAGATTTGAGGGAAGAAAGGAGACCATTGTCAAGCAGGAAGACAGTCAAATTGCTGCTTCTGGTGCTGCTACAACAACAACAACGACGACGACGACGACGACGACGACGTAACTGAGAAGGCCAACTAACTACGGGACAACGAAAGGTGACTGAGGACCTTCAGAAAATCCTCAAAGGAAAAAAGAAGGGCTCAATGAGCTTAGGCTTCTTCTGCTTGACTCTCCTTCTCCCTCTCAATTGACAGTTGACAAATGAGAGGTTCACCAATTGCAACACTCTAGCGCAGGGTTTCAATCACCTCGCACATTTTGCTCCTCAATAGTGACAATTGAGTCGCTAAAAAAGGGAAAAATAAGGGGCAAAAAGTAAGAGATCAACGCTGTCTTTGTCGTTCTCGAGGACAGGGTCAAAAGGAGGCGCTGCATATTTTCAGTTTCTGTTCCACACACATTGGTCTTGGTGTTTCACTGTGCAATACAATTTGATCAAAACTGTAGCTTTGTTGCTGTCTCATTATTTAACTCTAGGGCCCAAGGTCCTTGACTGTGTGTGTGACTGTCCGCCTTGAGTTAACCAATAAAATAGCTGAGCAGAAAGCTGAGTGACCAAAGCAGACACAAAGATCTGGGCAGTGTCACTGGGTCATTGTCATTTGTCCTATCAACGCGGTCTGCTTTTCCGCTTGACATCTCACTTTGGCTGGACAGTGAACGGCAAAGAAAGAGAGAGCACCCGTTGACAAGCAACAGCAAACAAATGAGCTGCCTAGGTAGAACGAGTGGTGGTAGTGGTGGTGGTGGTGTTCATGTCACCCCAACAATAAGTGAAAGGAAGGAAAGGGAAAATGACCGACATGACCGCAAATGTTGCCCTAAAATGACAACACATTCACACATAAAAGAGAGAGAGAGAAGGAGAAAGAGGGGGTGGGCGCTCAGCAAATAGAAACATTTTGTTGACAAAAAAAGAGATTGCCCATTAAAGGGCACAGTGTTGGCAAATAGTGAGGAAACAGTTAGAATGAGCGGAATAAAGTAGAGCAAAATAGAAACACAAATGAGGAACATTTTTTTAAACCGAAAAGGTGACACAAATCATTGCATAAGTAGTTAATTAGCAACAATAGTTACAGGCAAAAAGTTCTAAACGGAACTAGAGTAAAAATAAAACTGTTTTTGCAGGAAATGTTCCGTTGCCGCATTTTCAAATGTACACGCTAGAGACAGGCAAAGGCTGATGCTAATTGTCGGATGCGGAGTATGCCCAAAAGTTTGCAAAAAGATGTAAAGAAGAAACAGCAAAAAAGACATCGATATCTGTCGGCGTGGTTGCCCATTGTGTCAGCTCAGTTTCCTACTGTCATCGGAAGGCTCATTGTGGCCCAATTGCCCAATTGAACTGATGCAGTCATTGTGCTGTTGTCTCTTTTCTCTTAGAAAAGAATAAGAAACCACAACAGAAACATCAACATCAACAGCTCAATGTAATTGCCGCAACTGTGCTGGTAGTGGCTCTTTTGTGCTGTGTCCTCAGTACAAACATTCATTTTTTCTTCTTTTTTTGGATCGAATGGTTCAGAATAAAACTGAAAAATAAATTTTTAACATAACACAAAAAGAAAAAGAAGGAAAAGGATAAAGAAGAACAAAATGTATCCAAGTCGAGGTCGAAAGTGATAAGAGAGGGGCGATAAGAGGGCTCTTTTTGCTGCTGCGGCTGTTTCTGCAACTAAACATCACAAACAGCACAACAAAAACCCGTGCTCCAAGTGCCAGCACACATTTGGCAGTGTCAATTGGAACAGCAAAAAAGACAAAGGCCACTTGGTTCAGAGGCCAATTCGGCGGCGTTGACAGGCGCAGCGAATGAGCCACACAGTGTCCTCTGTAGGACTGCAGCCGGCAGTGACAATGGCAGCTACCGGAACGACAATTTATCTTCCTGCGACCGGCAGCTACAACGGCGACAGCAGCCCGAGAGTTCGATTTAGGCACACACACACACAGCACAACACAGCACATTACTTTCTCACTCTTTTCTCGGGCTTTGGTAGCAGTTCCGTCAGCAGGGAGAACAACGACGACGACATCGACGGCAGCAGCAGCAGCAGCAGCAGCTTAGCCGCTTAGCTCAGAACACACACACACACACTCACTATCTACACTTTTTCATCTTTCCCTTTCTTTCACTTCCTTTGGTCTCAAAAGAATGGATCGAGGGTCGGTGGGTTATTTTAGCAAGGAGGCAAAAGTAGCAAAAGTACTTTTAGTCTCTGACAAATTTTCCCCAGTCGGGTCCCGATTTGTTTTTTCTCTCTCAATAATTTTTTCTCAACAATGAAATGATGAAAAACAAAAAGGAAAAGAGAAAAATGGCCAACACTGAAAAAACTTTCCTTTGCCAAGTTGGCTGCATCGGTTGAGCGGCCGAACAACGGTTTCAGTGATTTGAGCGTGTTCATTGGCTGATAAAACGGCAACAACAACAACAGGGCACAAGAGGCACGCACCCATCGACGACATATGTAGATGACAGAGGCACACTTGAGCTGATGCTGCTGCTGCTGTCGTTGTGTTCCTGGAACAAAACAGAATCCAGAAAAGGGCAGGCATAGGAATAACACACAGAATATCATGGATGCCTGCCTGCCTGCTTGCCAAATGCAGTAGCCATACTCAATCAGTTTTCTCTGCTTTCTCCTGATATTTTTATCATTAGCAGCAACAACAACAGCAGCAAGTTTAGGCAGGCTTCTGCAAGTTTAGGCACACTTCTTTCCCTAAAAGTCACGATGTGACTGCGGCCACTTCACTGCTGCAACTTTTTTTCTTTTCTTTCCGCCCAAACTAGAACGGTGCATTTTTTGCAACTTCTTTGTATTTTTTTCTTTCATTTTCTCTTTTTTCTTTTTTCCCTTCTCAAACTACTAAAGTTGCAATTAGAAAACTGTTATTTTTTGCGATAATTAACAGAGAAAGGGAGCAAATAATCAGAAAACAGAAGGAGAAAAAGACGGCAGTTAATGGCCGGGCGCGGAAAGCAGTTCAATTGAATCTCACGACTGCGGGCCAAGAAAAAAAGAAGAGGAGGAGGAAAAACAACGAAAACAAAAAAAGAAAGGGAAACAGACCAAGTGTCTGACTAAACGTCGAGCACAACGCATCGATATCGATTAAAAGAAGAGGATGCCCCCGTCCACTTGAAAAGACCCACTAGACCCAAAAGTGCCCTTGCAAATATAGTGCTAAACTCCCGCACAAAAAGAAAACATGTGTAATGTGCAATTGACATACAAACACCGTAATGATGACCACACTGATTTTTATTTTTGACAATGAAAAGCGGCATCCAAACGTACAAATTTGACTAAGTTTTGCAAAAGGTTGATTCAATTCAAACCCAAAAAAAGGAGGCAGTGCACAGAGCACAGTGCAAGGGCAGCTCATCCGCCTCAACACACTCGACTGGACAATTGGAATGCACCACAGCAAAGGACAATGTGAAAAGAAGAAACTGTCAGCACCCAACAGCAACAACAGCAGCAGCAGCAATTTGTCACAACTGACAGTAACAAAAGAGAGAGAGAGAGAGAATGAGAATGTGAAAATGTGTAAAATCAGTGGCAGAAGAATCAGTCATCTGAATGGGGAAAGCAGAGAGGCAGAAAAAGAGAATGAGATTTAGTTTCAATTGCTCAGCTTAGCAGTGCACAACAATTCTGTTCAGTTCAGCCAGGCAGAAGTGTGAATTTGTCACTGTCTGTGGTGGTGTGCTCATGGTCGTGCACAAAGAAGTGCCCACCGAGCGGATTCCAATCCAGGCGGAAGAGGGGATGAGGGGCGCAAACAGCATCAGTGCTTGGTAATAACTGAGATTATGTTTAGAAAAAAAAATAATTGCACAATTGTAGAAAATGTGACAAGTGCAAATTAAAAATCCCGATTTTATTAATACTGAACACTGCTCTTTTTTTGCTGCTCAAACACGACCCAAAAAAGTTGAAACTTTGCCATTAGCGGTGCAAAGAAAAGTGTAACATTTTGTGTCAGGTTGTGTGGTCAGTGTCAGTGTCAAGTAAAGTGAAGTGTGCTCAGTGAAGTGGCAGAAGTGGCCATCAAGTGAAGAGCAAAGGAGCAATCGATAACCGGTCAGTAGGAAACACAAACTTCCACTGTCTGCCTCACTACCATTATTACCGATCGATCAGGTGTTTGTGGTAATTACCCACTGTACTGCAGTGATTGCTGATCGAATTCACCATGATGATGATGATGTTGATGCTGCTGATCAATGTTGATGGACATCACTCGACTGGACATTACTCCACACTGGACATCAACTCATCATCATCGTCATCATCATCATCACCATCAGCTGCAGCAGCAGCATCGGCGACGTTGTCTCTGTGGTCGTCATCGTCGTCGTCGTCCTTGTCATCGAGGCCACCGTCTACCACTGCCTCAATTGAGTGAGGTGATAGCAATGATGATGGCACTACCACTGACCCCACATCGATGATACTGCCGCTGCTGTTGTTGCTGAATGGTGAAGCGCTGAAACCTTGTGCTTTGTGTTGATCAAACTACTCGAAGGTAGTAGTTGTTGAAATGACACTCTACAATCTAAAATAGCATGTCTGAACTGAAAAAAACAGAAAAGGAAACAAGAAAACAGCTATTGCTTTTTTAATTGAGTTCACACCACTGCGTGAATGTGTCGGCGTGTGTGTGTGTGATAACGTTAAAAAATCTATCATTTGGACTTGATCACCAGACATCGTAGACATCGGTAGACGGCAACGGCAGGGCGATTTTAAGGGACTATTTCAATTGAACAGAGTGCAGTTTCCTCCTAACACTAAACTAAACTCCCGTTTCTCTATTTTATACTTACTTCTCTATGATTCAGCCAATGCCGCCGACGCCGCCGCTTGTTGACTTTAGTTGTGGCCAAAACCGTCAACGGAAATGGAGGGCATAATGGGACATGAACAGCAAGAAGTAGAACTGATCGTCTTTGTGTTCAATTCGGTTTAGTTTAGGTCAATGCAGTGCAGAGCTATTGAAAAAGAAAACAGCCGTCTGCGCAATCACCCTCGATCGCTGATCATCAATTGCCTTCAATTGGGTCGATTTAATGTAAATTGCAGACGACAAGGAGGAACAGTAGTTAGTGATGGCAATGACGAAATAATGTGAGTGATGCAGGAAGTACCAGTCATCAACAACAAAAAGAATGAATTGATACTGATGCACGTGAGCACTGGATCAAGAAAAAATTTGTTATTAAGAATAAAATGCTAAAAATACAAAAAATTGTTAAGCAATATTTAGCGCACCGCCACACTGTTGATCAAATAGAAACACAAATTAGAAAAAAACAAGCAATGATAGCTGGAAATTTAATTGTTGCACACTAGACAATAGACAAGACGATTTACTGAACAGAATTGTTTTTGGAACTCAGAAATTCACATTCAGAAAATCTTCAATACACCAATTTTTTTTTCAAAACGACAAAAATGTTTGAGTAAAACACTCAAAAAGGTGTGCACGTGGGCTAAAGAGAAGAATTTAATGGGCAAACTTGAGAGCACACATCTGAAAGAGAAAAAGAAAGAGTTGTGACAGCACAAGCAAGAATAAGAAAAGCAGCTAAGAAGAAGAAGAAGTAGAACGAAGAGGATGAAATGGTTAGGTTACGAAGAAGACGACGACGACGACGACGACCGCTCGTCACTGCAAACTGCTGTTGACTGCTGCTTGAAGACTGCTGCTGCTGCTGCTGCCTGGGCACTCATTCACTGCTAGTCAGCTAGTCAGTCGGCTAGTCGGCAAGTCGGCTGAGAGAGCATTTCTCTCTCTCTCTCTCTCTCCCGTTCTCTTTCCTCCTCCGTTTGACAGTTCAAATGCTGTGGCGGCAACTGAGCTGCACCGACCGACTACTGACTAGCTAGCTCCTCACGATTGCTATTGCCCCGTAATCGGCTGGCAGACACAGACACACACATTGCCGGCACACAATGACTGCTCCGGCACAGCATTGTGACGGAGAGATGGTGATGATCAGCCCGAGGAGCACTCTCTTACTGGGAACACTCTCGGGCCACTCTCAGGCCTCATCACTGAATGAAGAGTCAAGTCGAGGGTGAGTCAAGTCAATAGCTAGCAGAGGACAGAGAAGGAGGACTGGGAACTGGGAACTGGGAACTGAGCCTGGGACTGCTGTTGCCACTCGATGCGGCACTTTTCCACTCTGACTGGGTAAAAAATAGTTGACAAGGACTGAAGGGACAAAATAAGGGGAGAAGGAGGAGGAGGTCTAGAGGGCTTGAGAATGATGATAATGATGGTGGTGCCTGGCTGACCCTGGTGCAACTCAATCTTTTATTATCAGTTGTCTCTGCTGTGGCTGCTGCTGATGTTGATCCTTTTTCTGCTGAAAAAAGCTGAGTTGAAACTGAAACGCAAAGCTGATGTCGCTGTAACCGTTGCTGCTGCTTAGCAGCAGACTCTCTTAGTCAATTAAAGTGTCGCCCTGCCAAGCGGCGTAGATTTATTGCTGCTGAAAAAGAAGAAATTAGGAGATAAAAAAGGCAAGGAGAACTACTGCTGTTGCTGCTGCAAATGCTGAAACAAGTGCCGTGAGGGTGCCGTGAAATATTGCCCTCGTCGCCGTCTGTCTCCTGCAGTTAGTCCCTCTAGTTCAGTCGCTCCTCTCCAAAAGCCAGCGAGGCATTTAGACTTCTACTCTGCACGAGCATCAGATGTGTTAGATCATAGCAGTCAGTTAGTCAGTCAGCAAGTGCCTGCCTGGTGCCAAGTGCCGGACAAATTAGACCAGTAGAGAGGGAGAGAAAGAGAGAGGAGACTAAAACGGATAGGCAATTAGAAAGAGAGGGAGAGAGGGCAAAGAAGCACTGGCTAGTTGAATCAGGCAAAATCTAGCTGGCAAATCTTAATGGCAGTTCTACTCAGAATTTGTGTGTTTGTGAGCTTTGAGTTGGTGGTGGTGGTGGTTGTGGTGGTTATGATGATGATGCTCATTACGTGCAAAATTAGTTTACGCCGAGTGGGACGGCGTCGTCTGACACTTGCAAACGAGCCAGAGCTGACTGACTTCAACTGAAGCAAGTGACTGTAAAGTGGCTGGATCTTTGGTATCGGTGTGAGGTATCTGCCACTTTTTCTACTATCGCTACTTCTCGCTTCACTGAAGCATTTAGAATTGCAGCTTCCATTTCATTTTTTGTTGCCACTCAATGAGGTGGCAACAAAATTAGATTAGATGAAATTAAATGAAAATAAAGAAAAAGAAAAAGAAAAAGAAGTGATCATCTCAAGAAACTAAAAATCAGACGACGGCGCAAAATAGCCAGCAAAAAAAAAAGAAAAGAAAACCTGCTCGATGAAGCGGCAAATTAAGTGTAGTGTGGGAGTGTGCTCTAAAATAAAGTAGTTGTTGTTGTGGTGCGATTTGCACTGCCTCTAATAACTTTTTTTCAGTTATTTAAAAATGAATTAAAAACATCAAACCTTAAAAAATGCAGCAAGCAAATTTAAATACACAAAGTAGAAAACAGTGTTTTACAACTCACCAGAATCTTTCTAGAATATTTCCATATCAGAAAAAGTTTGCCAGTGTGCCAGTTGTCGTCGCTCAATTTGACCCTATGTGGTTGTCGCCGTCTTGTAGAGTGTGACTCACACAAGCCAAAGTGCTCTCTGTGGGCGCGCACACTTTCTCCCAATTTTTTCTTCAACAGGGGTAATCACACAGGTAGAAGAAAGAGGCAGCAACAGCACACAGCACAGCACAGACCAAGACAGCAGGCAACGACGACTGGCAGACACGGCAAAGGCAGACAGAGACACAGGTGTTGGGAGAAAGAGAGAGAGAGAAAGAGAGAGAGCCAATGAGCACCCTAAGCAGTGACGACCAAAAGACGACGACGAGAACGTCGACGAGGACGACCACGACGAGGAAGACCATCTGATCTTTGAAGAATGCCGCCACCGCCGCTTTCGCTCAAGACGAAAACTGCTGAAAGCTGCTGTGCAATTGAGCTGTGTGGCAGTGTTCAGTGCAAAAGCAGCACCACCATCAGCAACAGACACAGACACTGCACTCTACGGCGGCAGAAGTCTGCCCCTTCTCATTCACTCATTCACTCATAGGAACTGATAGATTGGGATTGAGATTGTGGTGGATAAGTACACACTCACACACACACACAGGCACCTCAAAGAGTGGTACACTTCTCTGATCATTTCACCTTGGTACCACCACTAGCAGATATACTTTCTCTCTCTTTCAACTTTGTGCACTACTGCAGAGTCAGCAGTGACATTACTGGTCTGCATTACTAGTCTAGCGCCTAATGAACTCTAAATGAGAGGCTTTTTACTTTGACCTCAGTTTCACTTTGTGTGTTTGTATGTTTTTGCTACGTTTTTCTGTTCATGAAAAAAATGAATTTACCTTTTAGAAGAGGTTCAAATGTGTCGGTAAACTACGGCAATTCACGACTGCAAAAATTGCCAGGCGATTAGGTTTCAGCAGAGATGATACCGTTGATGCCTGTTTGGATGGCTTATTGCTGTCATTATTACCGCTAATTAATGTTATGTTACTGCTGGCAGTGATGCATTAAATTGAGCAGTAAAAAGAGAAAACAAAACAAGAACTGATCATAGCTGCCATGACCTTATCGCTTTAAATTTGTAGGCAAAAAAAGCTCTGAAAAACAAGAGTAAAACACAAATTAGCAGCAGCAGCGGCAGCTTCATCATCCTGTTCACTGCTGTTCTGAGATCACCATTAGCAGCAATCACAATCATCGACATTTTGATCATCATACTCATCATCATCGTCATGATCATCCTCAGCTCATATTCAGCTATTGAACTTGGCCAATGATTTTTGCTGCTGCTGCCGCCGCTGAACTACCAGCAACTAATAAAAACGAGCGACAGTGATGGGGACCAAGTTGGTGCTGTGGTGGCAGCAATCAACTGGCGCTCTCTCGACTGACTGGCGAGCTCTCAGTGTTGCCCTTTGCACTTTGCCGCCAGAGTTGAGGCCGCAACGATGAGAAGGAGAAAGAGCCGTCTTCGTCGTCGTCGTCGTCCTCATCGTCGTCGCCCTTTGCTGTTTTGCCGCCGCCGCTGCCGCCGCCAATGTCGGCACAGGCTTTCTCGTATGCAGTCTCAGTTGCTGTTGGCCAGTCACTTTTAGTGGTCGTCGTCGTCGTTCACGCCGATGTTGCTGCTGCTGCTGCCTAAGCGGCCTGTGCTGCAAATTCTACTGCTGCTCGGTAAATATATCATTTATTCACTCGTCGATCGATGCACGTGATTGAGCTGGTCACTGGTGATTGCTGATGATGAAAGTGATGGAGGTGCCGCCGGAGAGTTGTTGTTGTTAGAGGTGAATCATAATTCAAGGCAGCACATCAATTTTTCGCTCACCATTCCAACACTTACTGCTTACATCATCTTCCTTGACTAGTTATTAGTGGTAGGATGCCACTAAAAGGTGGCTTTAATTGGCGGTGGTACCAGTAGAAGAGATCAATAAAAAGCTTTGGTCAAAGGTAAAACTGGTTAGTACTGGTAGTAGTGAAAGTGTGTCCTGTACTTGGGCTAGAGTTAAAGATTTAGTAAAAAGGGTGCCGGAAGTAAGCTCAACAATGCGAAAAATACTCAGAATGTGGAATGTGACCATGAAATTAAACAGCAATTGTTGTGCGATTTTTAACCATGAGGTTAACAAGTAAAGGGTAATAAATTAATACTAGTCAGTGTTTCGCAAATGCCAAACAATAGGATGTTTAAATAAATGGCGGGTTTCCTTGTGTGCACTTTCAATCATTTTTAAACCGCAACTGACATTTATTGCGTCTAAAAGAGTGAAGCAGCCCAAAATGCAGGGGAAGAAGGTGATCATGTGATTGAACGCAACGATTAAACACTAAATGTTTGCTTGTTTTTGGGTACTGACCGCACAACTACCGTTGTTTTTCAGGAAAACATTGACCACTAAAACACAGAGAGACTTCCCCTCGTTTTATTTTCAGACTTTCTCTTTGAAATGAGATTTTGAAAGTACCTGATGATCAACAAAAAAAAGATGCAAACTCCAACTGCACACACCAGAGACAGCAAAAAGATAAATGATCATTGCATGGTCATTGATGATGGGAGATTCCAATCATAAAATAGGTGGTGAGATGGGAAAAAAGAAGCACCAATCGACAGCAGCTAGACAATCTCAGACAAAAAGTGCAAGTGCACGACAACGACACGTGACGCTCTCCCATTCGCTTTTTATTAGTTCTTTGTTGTTGCTCGGCTCAAAACTACTCCTGCCTGAACAATGAGCACACTGACTGTCTGACTAACAGCACCGAGAGCAGCAACAGAAAACGCTCTAATTAGGTTCACACTGCTAATACTTGCCACTGCTAATTAAAAGTGCTGCCATTGGTGGTTGCAGTGCAGTTCACTAATTGCCAATACTCAGAAAAAGGAAGAACGGCCAAAAAGAGGGTTCAATGAGATCGAAAGAAGTGATGGCGAAGATGGCAAAACAGTAGATGAGCCAACCTGATTGACTGCTACTGGCAGTAGTCAGCCAGTCAACACGCCTGATCCCATTGATTCAATTTAAATGGAGACGATCTTTTAATTAGTGCAACAAAAACAGCTGAAAAAGTTTGCCGCCGCCGTTTAAAAGAGATAGGGAAAGATTGCTGAAAAACCGGCTACTGGCTACTAGAGTGAGATCAGTGGGTGATAACAATAAAAGAGAGGAAAAACATCCGTTTTTCAGTCAACCAACTAAAGTAATGCAGAGAATGATTGCTTTAAAATTGGACATTCTGTGATGGTAGTGGAAGATTCCGGTGTGTGTGTGTGTCTTTGACTCTCAATGCCCTCCCACCTAAGAAAACAGGCGCGGGCACACACACAGCCAGCCAGTCAGTTTGCCAGATGGCTGCCCAGAGAAAAATGGTTGCTGGTGGTTTTAGATTGAGGAGTGTGATTTAGGTTTTGCTGTTGCTGCTGCTGCTGCTTAGCGGCACAGAACACACAACGACACGGCAGTGTTCAGCACTCACCAGCAGCAGTTGGTAGTTGTTTGCTCTTTGCTGTTGCTCTGGTGGTCTCGTGGTCTCTCTCCTGGGCAACAACAGCAACATCACCAGCCAAAGGCAATGATCGAGTTTGCTTTCCTTCCTTCTCAGTTTGCTTTCATTATTATTACTATCATCGTCGTCCGTCGGTCTGTTTGTCTTCTGTTTCCTCTTTTTGTAACCTCGCTCTCTTTCTCTAACGGGCGGCGAACACTGACCCCCTGACATCACCGATTGTCGGCAGAAACGGTTTTCGCAACAGGAGCAGCAGGGTAAAAACAACAACCGCAAAACAGTTCATCAAAAGATCAATGGCAAATCAAACAGCAGAGAACAGAATGAAACAGATCAATTTTGCTATCCTCAATTTCATTCTAAATGTTTTTTTTCTAGTCAACTCATTGGAAACGCAGGCAATGCGCAGACAACTTTAATTAGCCATGTTTCCAGTTGTTTGCTTAATAAAGCCGCCATAGATGGTAATCAGAGGAAGTTGTGCATTCTAGGGCCATTACAGCTTCTCAAAACGTAAACACAATATTTGTAACGGTGCAAATGTTCTAGAATATGTTTCGGAAAGCAAAATTAGAAATTACCAGTGATCTGCCAGCAAAGTGTCTAAGCCAAGCAGAGAATCTAATGATTTTTAATTAGGCACTTTTCAGTTATGCTCACAATGAATTTGTAAGCGCATCCACTCATCTCACTCCACTGAACAAGCAGGGCCAAAAGTCAAAAGGGAACAAAGTGCACAGAGTGTGCTTGCGACTGCTGTTCCATTCATCACTGGAGGGAACATCACTGCTGATGCTGATGCTGCAGTAGCAATTGACTGAATTGAATTTGAACTGAATCTGTGCGTGAGTGCGAATATGCGAGACAGTCGAAATGTGAATGCGAGTGTGTATGTGTGTGTTCTTCCAGTTCAAAGTTTGCAGTTGAATCAGCCCAGCTCTGTCAGTCAGTCAGTGTTCTGTGCGTGTGCCAGAGAGTTGAGCAGACTTGAGTGGTAATTAAATTGAAACTGCTGCAGCATTTCTGTTCACTTTCAGCAGCAACAGCAGCAGCAGGGCAGACATTAATAATTTACGCACTTTGGAGAGCGGAGGTCGATGGTGATGGTGATGGTGATGAGGATGCTGGTGGTGATGCTCGTAGCAGGAAAGATCAGAGCAGAGCAGGCGGTCACAGTCACAGCCACAGTCACAGTCACAATCATTTGTGCTCTCTTTTTCCTTTTCTCTGGCCGCATCAATTATTGAGTATTCCATTATATCAATTCCGCCAGCTCATGAATTCATAAGTTAAGCCGCCCTTCTCCGGCAGCAAGTTTCTCTTTCTTTTTCCCTTTTTGTCAACCAAATCTGGTAATGGAAATGGCCACTTTTTTGTCAGACAAAAGTTTGTGCCATTAAAATCAAACAACCCTCTTTCTGTTTATTGTTTTGAAGCAGATGTTAGTTAAAGTGGGTTTTTAAAGGCTACACTTAAAAAATTTGACAAAATTGGATTAAAATTTTATTAGTTTAAGTAAAGCAAACTTTTATTTTTTAGTGTTAAGTGTGCTAACATTTTTTATTTTGGCCTATTTAATTCAACGTTTCAGACAGCATCAATAGTAAAAGGGGCAAAAAACAATCCAAGCAACAGATTAATAGCGTCGTTAAAATCAAATTGCCGTTGCCACATTACTGAAAACAAACATCAAATGTGAGAAGATATATGGCAGCATCCCGTATGGCACATGGCCATTGCCATAAGCACTACCTCAGTTGATCGATATCAATTGCCGCTGGCGATGACACAGATAGATCACCAGGCAGATTGGACGATTTAAGTATGCAAAGATTTAACAGCATTTTTGCCACTTTTTTCTTCTTTTTCTTCTTACTGAAAAACGATAAAAAGATGAAAAAGAAAAAGTCAACATAGTCAATGGCAGCCCAGAAATATTGCCTTGTTTTGATGTTTTTTTTTATTTAAAACAGTAAACAGTGCAACTTAAGTGTGTGTTTATTTGTTATCTAGTTTTTTTCAAATTTTTTTTATCAGAAGAAATGAAGCAATTAATTATCACGCAGTCAAACAAGGTGCCGATGCTAGTTCTGACGACAAATTGGCAACAATCAACAAAACGTGAAACTATGCTAGAAATGTTTTTATTAAAAAAACTTTGCTTTAAACAAGACGATGGCGACTTCTGTTGATGAACCACCAAAGCTAGCAATGAAAAGTGGAAACAAGTTTTCCAATTATCCACCGCACACTGATTGTTAAATTGAAAAGTTCTAGTGCTACACTGGTACCCTTCACTCTTTATTGAATGTGACTAGTGGATGTATTAATTCAAGCTAAAATGTGCAACTGATACAGCTGTAATGACTTAAACAAAGAAGACGAAGAAGAAAACACAAGTCACTGGTCACGACTTTGTCGTGTTACAATGGTCGTAAAAATGCCAAAATGTAATGTTTGTCTCAGTAGTCTTACTAGCTCTACTGCACCAGTGCACCATAACTTGCATGCAACACACACACAATAACCATGTGGGCGAAAGTGAAAGTTTAAAACAAAAATATGAAAAATGACAACAAGACTCGCAAGCAGGCAGGCAGTTCATGGCGAGACACTTAATTGGTCGAACTAATTGGGCGAGCAAGCGAGCGCACGGGCAGTGAAAACTTCAGGTGAGAACACCTGCCGTGGCAATCCCTCAGCTATCAATTCATTTTTGCAAGCACTACTAGTTCAACACTTTTTTGGCGCCAACCAACGCCAACAACAGCATCATCAAAGCAACCGTGAAATGTCCATTCCATTCTCTTGGACAATGTGGTTTTTGTTGCTGCTGCTGTTCACTTACTCTTTTGGACTCTAAAATTAGACATTCTCATCATTAGAGTTGGTGTGCAGTTCTACTCTCAAAACAAAGTAAAAGTTGATGCTGTTAATTGATCAGGAGGAAACGAAATGAAAGAAAAAGCAGACTGGCCGAGCACATCACATTCTCCTCGTGACCACGACACATCACACACCAAGACCGTCCGTTCTCTTTTGGTGAGTCGCCTGACCAGCAACAACTTTCCCCCTCCCCTTATTCTTTTGGCACCAATACGAGGCTATATAAACGCAAAAGCTTGGCTTTTACTTTTGTTTATTTTCAATTTTTCAGTTTGTTTTGTAAACCGATTTAAGTATTGCTAACTGTGTAGTTCAAATCAGTCCACCTTTTTCAAAAGCTGCTGTACCTCTATCTTAATCAGCAAACTCACCATCGATCCCAGCTATCAAGACCTCACCAAAGATCCCTTTTGGCCTCCAATGTTGTCCGCCAAGTTGTCCTCCTCGACGACCAGCTCTGGCGCCAATCACAGTGGCAAAGTTGGCGGCAGCAGCAGCATTCGCTCCGGCAGTCTGCCCCCAGGCCGACACTCCTCCGCCAGTGCGGGCACCTCCTCTGCGCACTCCTCGCCCTCTCCGAACGCCCTGCACACTTCTCCCTCGTCTTCCTTTGGAAGTAACCACCTGAGCAGCACCTCAGCCTTCCTCTCTACCGGGAATCTCACTCGCAGCGACCTCTACTCCACCAGTCGAATGTCGTACATTCTCATCTCCTCGGAGCACCTGCACCGCGGCCCGACCTCCATCAGCACCACCGATCCCTACCTGGCCGAGAAGTGCCCCTTCACCGTCATCAAGGACACGGTGTACTTTCAGGTGAGCAGACCGGCGTCACTCAAGGCTAAAGTAATGAACAAAGTAATTTACAGCAGCAGCGAAATCCCAAAAGGTACTAATATGGCATTTTTGTTTTTGTTTTTGTTTGCTTTTTAGGCCGAGCCCAAATACGATCCCCATGGCCGGTGCTGGTCGATGCGCGTCGAGGATGCGCCCGTGCGAGTGCTGAACAAGCTCTACGACCTGGGCTACAAGGCGGTGGCGGAAAGTAGCGTCATGGGCGCCTTCAAACAGCCCGGGCACGCCTGGACACTTTTCAGAGATCGACTGTAAGGAGATCAGGCACAGATCAGACCGGAGAAAATTGTATTCAGTGTTTTTCACTTTACTCCAGCTTGGTCATATTGCGAACAAGGTATCAGCAAGTTTTGTTTATCATCTGAATCTATATTTTGCCAAACTTTTATGTAATAACTAAAATCGTGTGTAGTGTTTTATTTTGCTTTTGTATTTTCACAACGACAAAATTTTTGTCTGTTTAAACTTTTTTATGTTTTGTTTCACTTTGTTGCACAAATGTTTATTTTCATTAATTAAAAACTATGTAAACAATGACATTTTTTAAAACATTCTTAATAAGAATCAATTTGTAAAAGTTTTATTAGTTTAAGTGTATTGTACATTGAAAAACAAAAATTATCAAAAAAGGGTAATGTACAACAATTGAAAAACTGAGCTAATTCTGATAAAAACTTGCAAAAGATGCACAACTTTTACAGTAGTTAAGGAACAATGCTGATTAGAAAGAAAGAGAAAAAAGGGAACAAAAAAACTTTTTTTTGTTGCATTTATGCAGAAAGTAAAAATCTAAATAGCAGAAAAGAAGTGGAAAATTGCTCAAGATAGAAAGATCATAAGTAAATGGTTTTTGCTTATAAAGCTCACAAGTATGATCTTTTACCAAAAAGTGCGACTTCTTTTCACATTCTCTCTTTTCTTCCTCCTATTATTAACGACTTTCGCGGCGACTTTCATAGAAATCGCCACTTCTACCACCACCACTTCCACCACTGTTACTGTCGATGGACATGCTCTGAAGCTGTTGCTGTCCAGAGGACGGCAGCCTAGTCTTAGCATCAGCGGCCGACGGCCCGGGAAATCCCTTCACCTCGCGACAGTACTCCACAAACTCGTCCATGATCACCGGCCAGGCGCTCTCCTCGTCGTAGTTCAGCAGATCGTCGTCCACTGAGCGGCTGAAGTCGAGTACATTGTAGTACTGGTCCTTGTTCAGCACGCGGTACCGCACCGTCGAGAGGAACTCATTGAAGAGGGGAAAGAGACGCCACCGAGGCGCCAGCAGAATGCCCAACATCTGCCGAGCAACGGTCATGTCCAGACAGCGCTGGTCATTTTCCTGTGATTGAAAAGGTGAGACAACGATGTGATTTAAATGAAACAAAAGGTCAGTGTATGCTGCTTACTTTGGCAAACTCAAACGAGTACCGGTAGATGATTTTGAACTGCGCCGGATCGTTCAGGCAGCTCTGCAGGTAGCCCAGTTTGTTGCGCAGCTTTGCCAGCGTGTCACACCTGATCAATGGTAGTGAAAAAGAGAAAGAAGATAGAAAGTTTAGTTGGCAGTCACACTAAACATGCACAAGAATATATTGGTGCTCACTTAAGTTCAGCCATGCCCTCGAGCCACTCGGCGTAGGTGTACATGCCCATTACTTTGGCTTTGAGTTTCCAGCTGAGCACCAGGACCAGCGGATCGTCGGTTTTGAGCTGCAGATCGGCGCACAGCTTTTCGATGCCATCCGGATCGATCAATTCTGCCTCAGATGAGGCTGAAAATTAAGAAAAAGAGTAAGAGCAGTGTGATTAAGCAGAATGTTGCAGAATTGAGCACTTCACACGTTCACTTACAGGAGTAGGCGTTGAAAAACTGCCGAGCACGTTTTTTAGAAAAATCAGAGCTGTTTTCATTGTTTCTGAAAAAACAAACAAAATTGTGTTAGTTTGCGAAACAAATGACAACAAAACAGTAAACACTTTACATACTTGAAAAAGTACATATCTTTCTGAGGAGCTAGTTGAGGTCCGCTCTGCTGGGGGTGATGGTTTAAGTTATTGTACAGCTGTTGCTGTGAGGATTTCTGGAGAAGGTGCTGAGGAGGGTGATTACTGCTGGAGCGATTGCTGTTGACAGTCTGCAGAAGGTGCTGCTGCTCCTGCTGCTGCTGCTGTGGCTGATAAGTTTCAAAGTTGGCCGAGTCGATCTTGTTGGTGGCGGTACTGTTCTGAGCAGTACCACTGTTGGCCACAAATGACACCAAATTGGGACTGCCGGTAATGCTACTGCTGTACGGTACTGAGCTGTACACGGGAGTTACGTTGCTGTACGGTTGAGCGTTGAGAGCTGTTGGTTGTTGTTGAGAAATGTAGTAACTTTGTTGTAGCAATTGTTGTTGCAGTTGTTGTTGCTGCTGCAGTTGTTGTTGAATGTGATACTGCTGCTGTTGCTGCTGCTGATTCTGATGGTGATGATGATGATGATGATTGACGGCCACAAACGTGGTCGCACTGTTCAGAAGTTGGTCCTGGTGACTGAAAGTGCAAAAAAAACTTGGGTTAGAAATCCGTTTCAAAGTGACAGTTACAGTGCTTGCAACAACAGTACTGAAGCGAACACAAAGAGAATGAAAGAAAGAGCAAAGAAAAGAGTTGCAATGCTGTTGTGCAGTGGCGTTCAAGGAGAAATAACAGGAGAGAGAGTGAGATAGAACTGCAGCTGTCAGTACTTAGAGAAATAGTAAAAGAGAGGGGGAAAATCAATTGCTCAAAAGCGAGAAAACAATTAAGCAATGCTGTTGCTGCTGTTGTTGCGGACAGTACAACTTTGTGTGTGTAATCAGTTTGGTCATATTGATTTTAGTGCTGATTCACACCGATTCTACTCGTATTCAAGCGGACACTTACGGTTGTGCTGTTCGAAGGCGTTTTGCAATCGGCTCATCGCTCTGGGGAACTGAATGCTGCTGCTGCTGATGCTGATACTGATGATGTCGCTGTGGCTCGAAAGTGGCAAAGTTTAAGTGCGGTTGCTGCTGTTGCTGCTGAACTGCTGAGCTGGACTTCTTGCGGTTTTGCGGCGGTGTCATCACAAGCAGAGACCAAGGAGAGAGATCAGGGAGAGTGAAGAAGAGGGGAGTGGTAAAGAGGAGGAAGCAGAATAACGTGAACGTGATCTTGAACTGAACTGCTGTTCAAGGAAATGACTGCTGCTGTTTTCGTTTTTGTTGTGGTTGAAAAGAAAAAAAGAAGAAGAAGTTATCGCACAAAGTTCAGGTTGAGGAGTTTGCAAAAAAAGAGATAGCAAGTGTGTGTTTGGGCAAAAAAAGGAAAAAATTGCAGTTGAAATGCTTGAAAAGGAGGTGTTTTACTGTTGTTAAGTGACTGACTGACTGACTGACTGAGAGAGGATTTTAAGGAAGGACAATTGAGTGAGTGAGTGAGTGCAAACACACTGTGGAGAAGAAACGTATGCGACAGTCAAAGTGTGTGCCTCTATTTCGGGTGTGCAAGTGTGAGTACTTGTCGGTGATGAACACAGTACGAGTTGAGTGTGTGTCTGTCTGTTAATGTGTGCCTAAAAGAGAGAAAAGTCTGTGCCGGTGTTTTAGCGTACAATCGTCGTGTATTGACTAATCAAGCGTGATAAAGCTGATGCTGCTGCTGATACGGCTGATAATGAAAAACGTTCTCATAAGCGGTGGTAAGAAAAGAAAGAGAAAAGGGTAAAAAGAGGAAAGAAGAGGTAAAAATGACAAACCAGGAGAGAAAGTTTGAATAGTTTTGATTAAACACCAAGAAGTTAGCAGTAAAAGCCAGAGGTACCCAGCATCCGAACCAAAAAAACAGGAACAGCAGGAAGTTTGAAAAAGAATAACTGCTTTTGCTTGAATCAATGGCCAGGCTGTGTATATAGGCAGAAGAAATTTGGAGTCACCGGCTAGGGCCCTTTACAGCAGCGTCAGTGGCTGTGGTGGTGGTGGTGGTGGTCTGAATGTTGAACAAAACTGTGCACAAAACTGTGACCGGCGGCTACTGTCTGCTGAAGATCATCCCGACTGTGTGTGGCGGCATCATGGAGACAGCATCCAACGGCAGCATTAGCCAGCCAGCCAGCCAGACTGCAGGCGAAAACAACGACAACAGTGGCGAGGGAAGACGGCAACAGAAGCAGCAGCAGCAGAGGCAGCGAAGACTACAGCAACGACGGCGGCGACAAGGCGGCAGCTGCACCTCAGCACACTCAATTTCGGCAAGCAGTGCAAAATGGCAGTGCTGCTGGTAGCAGTGAACATTGGGCAGCAGAATGGGATGTGCTTGATCACACACACACACACACTTTCCCCACAGCGATGGCTGACGGTTGTGCGGCTGCTGCGGCTGCTGCTGTTCCACCAGTGCCATCTGCTGTCCTAAATGTGCCCGCTGATGATGATGATGCTGCTGCTGCGACGACTGATGCTACCGCAGCATTTGGGTGCTGGCTCGAGCCAAGAAGAGAGCTTGCAAAGCAAACTGCACGCTGCATAGCAACTGAAGAGGAAAGAAAGAAAGAGGCAGTGAATACGACAGTGCCGATGGCGCTAGAAAGAGAGAGCAATGAGAAAAATTGTCTGAATGCGCGCTGTGGCACCCAAAATTGCACTGTGGCAGCGGCATTTTCAGGCAAAATGTGTGTTTTTGAAATTCAACAAAATCAAGCAAAATAAAATTTTAGTTTGCAAAAAAATAAATTATTTTAGTTTTAAAATCAATTAGCAGTAATTAACAGGAAGAAAGTTACAAATCACAAGCTTAAAGGTGGCTTGTCATCGCCAGAGTAAAAGTGTCTTGCAACAGCAGCAGCTGCTGTCTAAAGATGAGTTGGCTAATTATTGTTCTTCCTCTGGTTGATCATTTGTTCACACTTAAAATGCAAAGTAATTGATAGTTTGATTGCTTTGATTGATTGATTGATTGCTTTTTTGCTGTTGTTGTTGTGGAGGCTGCAACAACCAAAGATGACTTGCTGCTGATTGCAGTTGCAAGGTAAAACAGTGAGATGACAAAAAAGATTGGCAGGTGTGACAATTGTCTTAAAACAATATAAAAGTCACAAAATAAAGCTTTGTCTATAACTGAAAAAATTGTGTTCAACCCGATAAACAGTATTGACTTTAGTTTAGTCTATCAAGTTTTTACTTGTTAAACAAATAATTTGTACTTCTGAAAAATTACAATGAGTGACAACAGAGAAGATAACGACGGTCAGATGGCAAGCAAGAACGATGACGGAAGTGGCGGTTCTTCAGCATCACCACCGGGAGAAGGCGGAAGTGGCAGTGGAGGTGGTGGTGGTGGTGGTTTCATGGACCGTTTCCACGTTCGAGACTACGCGAGCACCGCCGAGAAGAAGGCTAACGAGTTGAACTCTCAATTTGGATCACTGTGCAATAAAGTGACCGGTACTGGAGAGAAGAGCGGTACTGAGGAGAAAAAGGCCGACGGAGAGGAAGGTCTGGTCGACCAGATCACCGAGTTCGGCACCAAGGGCTACGGACTGATGGGCTCACTGGGAAAGAAGTTCGGAGGAGCAGAGAAGTGAGCAGATTGCTCATTTTTATCTTCAAATGTTTTATTTACTGTTTTAATTACTGTTTAGTGTTGTTACCCACTGTTAGAAACTTAAAATAAAATTTTATTTTTGAAATTGGTTTTGTGCAAATCAAAGTGTGCTACAGTAATTGTGTGTGTGTGTGTGTGCCTGTGTGTGCGTGCGTGTGCAAAAAGATCAAACATTTGCTTTTCTAGACTACTAGTACAATTGAAAGAGTTTGAGAAAAAATTGGGATGTGGAAAAAGTAACACATCAAGAATTAAACAAGGTTTAAAGTGCGCGCCATTACCATCACAATCTGGGCTTTGAAAGCGACACTCTCAACGATAACGTCTTTTCAAATGTTGTTTCTCATTTTCAATCAGCAATAGGACACTCCAGTGCCTGAGCATCGCAGCCCTGGTAGTGCTTCCACAGACAGTTAGCTCCGGCACCTTCTTCTCCTGGAGCGTACTTGACGCCAGTGGCGGTCTTTGCCTTCTTCACATTTGGCTTCTCGTTTTGGCCATTTCCAACTCCATCACACCAATCCTCCTGCGGCACATCGCCGTCCTCCTGCAGACATGCACAGCGCCAGCTTTTGCTGGCCAGCGAGTAGAACTGTCGAGGTCGTCCGGTCCAGGGGCGGTTGATGCCGCCGCTGGCGGTGCTGCACCACACTCGACCCGACTTGCTGGCGGCGTCCCACTGCGAGTTGCACGGCGGAAAGTCCTTCTCCGCGGCGGCCGCCCCCTTAGCCGCCTCCTTTGCCTGCGCCATCCTCTTCTCCACCCACTTGGCCTTCTCCGTGGGACAGCCGCCGATGTCGTAGTAGGCGCCCACCAGCAGCCCCACCCGGCGGTACTTCTCCTCGTACAGGGCGATCCAGGTGTCCAGACCGGAGAGGAGGGAGCTGTCCTCCCCCAGGTCGGTGATGTCGTCCACCAGCTGGTCGGCGGTGAACTCGCCGGTGAGGAAGCCTCGGGTGCCGTCCTTGCCGGCGAAGAAGGAGTACGCCCCATCCGGCGGCTGGTAGTAGGAGCCACCGGCGGTGACGTCGTAGACGACGCCCAGAAAGCCGAGCAGTATGGCCGGTGGGGCGGTGTACGTGGCCAGCTCTGCTTTAGTGTACAGTCGCTGGCCCTCGGGCAGGGGACAGAGGGGAGTGACAGTGGGCGAGCCTTTCGGAGAACTTTGGGATTTCGGTGATGATGATGATGGTGAAGAAGAAGAAGAAGATGTGGGAGGATCGTAGAAGTAGAGGGGCACCACGCTGACCAGGACGCCGCCAAGGATGATGGCAATGAGAAAGAGGCCGTAATTGCTGTCGGTCGATGAAGATGCGCCGGAAGCAGTGGCTCGAGACTGTTGACGGGTCCTCGGAGCACCTCCTTGTTCACCCTCACTGCTGTGGACGGCGTTGCCATCCTGTTCACTGTACGTGTAGTCGCTGTCCTCATTGCTGTTGTAGTCGTCCAGCTCGTAGTCCACCTCTTCTTCGGCCTCCTCCTCCTCCTCTTCCTCGTCGGTCACCACCACCTCTTCGCCCTCATCGCTAGCATTGCTAATCTTCACCATTTCTGCTGTACGACTTTTTCTGCTGCTGCTGCTGTTATTGCTGTTGTCGTCGGTGGTGATGGTATTTGGTGCTGGCAGTGCTGGTTTTTAGGTGATGACCACGACGTCATCAGTGCCAACGCTGGTGTGTTGTGTTGACGTTGATAGAAAGTGTGTGTGTGTTCCCTTTGCTGCCGCTGTGTCTACCCACCTGAGAATGAGCAAGCGAGCCTGGCTTTGCTTTGCTTTCCTTTTCTCTGCTGCCACTGTTTACACTCTGCCAGCACCAGAACACCTGAACGGCAGCAGCAGCAGCAGAATCAGCAGCAGCCGAAGCCAAACTCTTTCAAATGTGATGGCACCGCTCACCAGAGGGAACTGTGTTAACTTTTTTAAATCCGCCAATCTTTCTAATCTTTTTTCTAAAATTGACAAATTGTTTGCATAAAGATGGGTTTGTGTTTTCATTTTTATAAAAGTTGGCTGCACTGACAGTGATCACAATCAAAATCACAATCACCAACTCTGAAAGTTTTTATGACATCGCTGTCAAACGATAAAATTTATGACATCGAAACTTAAACAAACAGAACAGAGTAGAGCAAAGATATAACAAGAAGAAACACAAAATGAGATGCACTTTTTGCTTTCCGGTCCGGTTTGTTGCCCCTTTTGGCACGTTCTGTCACTTTGTCACTTTGACTTGAATGTCAAGCACTAAGCAGTAGCCAAGTGAAAGGCACGGACAAAACGGGAAATGATTGATAGCTTTGTTCTTTTTCTATCTTGTGGTTATTATTTATCCGGTTGCATTTGGTCAGTTTGGCCAATCAGTAGGCTTAACTTATCAAACTCAAACTGCTATCTTTAAAAATCTGTTTTAGAAAATTGATCAAAATGAATGTTTCAAAGCATTCCAGCAGTTTCACAGCAGTAGTATTAACCATATTTTTGTTTTGCTCAATTCTCATCTCACTGGTCAACTGTGAAATTACTGCTTCAAAATTACCTTCTCATGCTAAACCGATCAAAGCGAGCACACTCACTGCCTCTCCAAAAATGGCTCCACCAACACCACCAGAAAAGGACAACATGCTTATCAAGGTGAAACCGGACCCCTGTTCCCTGCAGTACGTATCAGTTGGCCTGCCAACTACCGGCGACTTTGATCACGCTCCCGAGGATGACGGCACCTTTGAGGCGAACATTCGATACGGCGAAGCTGACGACTCATCTGAGCTCCTCAACTCCTCAGTCAACTCCTCAACAGCTTCCTCCTCACCTATTGCTTCAAGACAGTCCAACTTAGTTGACTTTTCGGAAAGCAATCCCAACAGCTTTCTGGTGTATCCCACCTCCGTCCGAGTGCCCCTCTGCACAGGAGTTTGCGGTCGAACGGGCGTCGAGGCTCGTCTGCACATTTGCCAGCCAACGGGCAGCGTCGTTCAGGAGGTGCTTCAGGTGGCGCAGATCATTGGGGTGAAAGAAAATTTTGCCGACAATTCTTCTTCCACTCAGCCGATCCTCAGCTCATCAGTTCACATGGGCCGGCGTCAGGTGAAGGTGCTGCTGCACACTGGTTGCCGCTGTGCCTGTCGGTCGAACCCTGAAGAGCGCTGTCCACCGGGAAAGTGGTTCAATCGAGAGCGGTGTCGTTGCGAATGCGACAAATCGTCAGTTGATCCTAAAAGCTGTGCCAGTCGTCGTTTTCCCTTTGGCGCCATGTTCTGGGATGAGACCACCTGTCAGTGCCGTTGTCCGCAACTTTTTTCCAGTTATGTACGGCTGATGCCACCGCCCAAGTTTCTCTGTCCGTCGTCTTTGTCCGAATCTTTGGATCAGGTTACCTGTCGGTGCGTGAGCAAAACTAAGAAAAACTGATTTTTGTTTTCTGTTTTTTGTGCATTTATTTTTTATTTAAAACTAATACTTTTTGCCATTTGGCCGTTTTGGACTTTGAACACACACTGTTTGGCATTTGTATAAATAAAAGTGGCGATATACTTTGAAAGTTATCTTTTGCTCATAATATCACAGTTTGATTTTTTACTTTCTGTAACGGTTTTGAAATATTCGAATTGCTTTGACTTGGCGACAAAACTGCCGACACTTTTACTTATCAAGGGTTGCACTATTACTTTTTCAACAAACTTTCCTTACACACTAAACATTTGCAGTTTGTAATAAGCACAGCTGGAAAAAGAAAGTCAGCTTGTAATGTGATATTTTTTAGAGCTATTTTTTAGAACAGCCTAAAAAGATTATTTTTGAAATGGGTTTATGCTTAAAGATTTATCTGTTTTTTACGCAAGATAATTGTAAAATGGCATAGAAAGAATAAAGATGATACAAGTTTCATATTCAAACACCAAACTTGGGCAAAATTGTAAAAAGAAAACACAAACCATCAAATTTATCAAAAATCTATTCAAACTCATTAAAAAATAAAAAAATGTTCAACGCACCAATTCCCACTTCGCCTACTTTAAACATCAGCAAAACTGTTTCCAGTTTAAATGTTGTTGAAAATCAATTACCAAAAGCTGCAAGTTCAAGTCGCATCAATCACTCAATCGACGCAATTCTCACCAATAAGTCGTACCCAAATGAGCAAAATCACTGTTTCAGCCCATTGGTTAATGGTCAAATAGTTGCAAACAACAACGACAACTTTTGTGGTTTTGGTAGTTTTGCTCAATTGGACTCATTTATTGGAGCCAACAAAAGCAAAATCAAAGGCCGAAAAAATCCTTACCCGTTTGTTCCTAAACGTCAAAAGCGCCTTGAAAAGGGCAATCTTTTGGTGAAGCAGCCATCTAATAATAATCCTGACCTTCTTTCAATGGCCACCACTAACTGGACATTTCGATTACCACCATTACCGCCACAACCACACCCATCAACACTGCTTCAACAGCTTTCTTTACCGCCAAAATTTCCACCACCACCTCCACCACCGTCAATACCTTCACTTGTAAACCGTTTGCGCCAGCAACAGTTAAACCCAAACCCAAACACACCCCTGCTTGACCACTCTAATCTTCAGCGTCAACAACACCAGTTCAATTTCAATTTGCTTTCAAATCAAAAATCTGCTGCGGTTGCTGCCGTACAGCCAAATCAGCTTGCAATGTACCGGTGCAACCTGTGCTGCGCCTGTTTCCCTGACCTGACCTCTCTGTACAGTCACAAGCTGCTGCACGATCTGACCTGGCTGCCGGATCACCTCAAGAACCACTGTCCCTTTCTCTGGCATCTTTCACAGGGGCGCTATCCGAACTGTGCAACTGTACAGCTGCAGCAATCGCAGCACCAGTTTATGCCCAATCAGGCCAACAGCTCTGCGGTGCGGCAGCAAAAGTTCTAGAAAAGAAAACTTGGTTTTTCTTTAAATGAAAAATTAACTAAAACATTTGAATTAAATAAATAAAACTAATAAAAATGTTTATTAGAAAAATGGCAATAAATAAATATATTATATTTGTTGAACCTGAAAATGGGTAATACCGGTAGAAAAAAGATAGAGATTTTCATTTGAGTAAAGGTTGAAGAAGAGAAAGAGAGGGAGAGATTGCAAAACTCATTCACAGTGGGGTGGAAAACAATCAAAGGTAATACTCAAAAGCCGTGGACTTAAATTATAAGAGTTGAAATAGAAACAAAATTGATCAGTTGGGCAAAAAGGTAGTGGTGCGTATCACAACGGCAGCAACAAGAAAAAGAAAAATGTAGAAAATTATAAAAAGGTAAAAAAAGGGTGAAGATGTAGCGGAAGATGGAAAGAACAAACAAAAAACAGAACAGACAGATATTGCCGAAAATAGTAAATAAAGGGATACTATCAAGTTGCACCTGGAGAGTAGAAAAAAAGGTATGGCTGGAAGAAAAGAAAAACTTGACTTGGCATTTTAGGAAAAAACAGAGAGGATTGTTGTGCTTTGGACAATTGACTCGAAGTGGTGTCGGTGTTATTGTTGTTGTTGGTGGTGGTGGTATTGAATATAGTGTCTTGACATCAAATGATCAAAGTGATCACTTCAGCCGACCACCACTCTTCTCAGACCATGTACGACTTGTCCTTGGGAGCGCCGGTGCTGCGCATTGACAGTCGGCTGGCGATGCTGCTGCCACTGCCACCGGTGTTGCCAGCTGAAGATCGACCACCAAAGCGGAGAACCTTCGCATGACGCTTGTACAACTTGCGCATTTCAGAGAGCGCAAAGACAGAAGAGGCCATCAGGAGAAGGTAGAGCAGGTCGCTCAGGGACAACGCTTCGGTGACGAAGATGCGCTGAAAGAAAGGCACGTAGATGACCAGCATTTGGCCGATCAGAGAAAGGCTGACAGAGATGAGGAAGGGCTTGTTCGCCAGAAAGCCAATGCTGAAGATGGATTTAGTCTGAGCGAAAAAGAAAAATAATCAAAAACATTATTTTCAGCATAAAAGACTAAAATTCAGAAAAAAAGGTTACCTGAGATCGACAGCCAAGCGCGTTAAACATGTCAAAAAGGACGAAGCAGGTGAAGGTCATGGTGGTGTCGCGTGGCGTCACCAGATTGTCTTTCATCTAAAATGAAATGAAATTTTAGAAGGAGAATTAGGTGTCAGTTCATTCAGTCAAAATGCTTTTGCAATCGCTCACCTCATTTATGAAGACAGCCATAGTGCCGATGACGATGACGGTGGCAGAGAGGAGGACGTTGATGATGACCTCAATGTTGATCATTGGATCTTTGACGTTTCGCGGCGGTTGCTGAACAATGTCCGGGTCAACCGGCTCGACGCCCAACGACTGCGCCGGCGGCCCGTCCATGATGATGTTGATCCAGAGAATCTGCATGGCGTTCAGTGGGTTGGGCACGCGGAAGATGGTGGCGATGGCCACCAACGAGAGGGCGGCGATGCTCCTGTGAAAGGGGAAAAAAGTCAATTACTTTTACTGATTCTACCAGAAACCTAAATATAGCTGGCAAAAACACTCACGTGCTCATCTGAAAGGTGACAAAGTTTCGAATGTTGTAGAAGATGCTCTTGCCCTCTTCGATGGACACCCTGTTAATAAAGAAGTGTTGTTAATTTTGTTCACCACTACCAATATCCTCAGCCCTGACTTACATGATGGTGTAGAAGTCATCATTGAGGAGAATCATGTCGGCCGCCTCCTTGCAGACGTCAGTGCCCGCCCGGCCCATGGCAATGCCGATGTTGGCCTTCTTGAGGGCCACCGCGTCGTTGACGCCGTCGCCGGTCATGCCGACGATGGCTCCGGTGCTCTGCAGCGCCTTCACAATGCGCAACTTGTGGCTGGGGCCGACTCGGTAGAAGATGGACACGTCGCGGATCACCGCCGCCAGGGCCACCTCGTCCAGGCGGTCAATCTCGTCGCCGGAAAGGGCTCCGCCACCGCCACCGCCAGCACCACCAGCACCACCTCTGGGCTCATGAAGACCATTCAGGAAGGAAGTACTTCCTCCTCCTCCTCCTCCACCGCCGTTTCCCAACAAGCCCAGCCTGGCGCCGATGGCCTTGGCCGTGTGCACCGAATCGCCCGTCAGCATCTTCACCTCGACGTTGGAGGTCTTGAGCGCCTGAATGGCGTCCCGGACGTTGGCTCGCGGCGGATCGTAGATGCCCACCATGCCAAAAAAGGTGAGCTCTTCCAGAGAGGAACCGGCGGCAAAAGCGAGCACTAGAGGGGGGGGGCAAAAACAAAAAACCGGTTATTATCATCTACTGACAATCTCTCAATACCTTCTTTTTTCACTTACCTCTGAGACTATCCCGACCTAGCTTGACGCCCTCGCCCACGTACTGAGCGGCCTTGTCGGCGGTGAGAGGCACGGCGACGCCGTCCGCCGCCGAGTAGCTGCCACACATCGCCAGCACCCGCTCCAGGGCGCCCTTGACGTAGTAGCGGGCGGTGGCCTCCACCGGGTCGCCGCTGGAGGAGCGGGCCGCCGCCCGGACGGCCATCACCCGCGAGGAGCTGCTGAAGGGCATCTCCTCCAGGCGGACGTAGCCCTCGCGCACGCCCACCAGGTCGAACTTGGCCGCCGCCGCCAGCAGGGCAATCTCCGTCGGCTGGCCCAGCGAGACGGCTGGCTGAGCATTTGACGTATCAGGCGAGGAGGAGGAGTTCTGGTCGCACTCGTACTGGGCGTTATTGCAGACGGCGCCCACCTCCAGCAGGCGGCGAACTGACTCTCGCTGGCGGCCGCTCAGCTGGTGACGCCCGGCGCCGGTGCTGCTGCCACTTCCACCTCCGCTGAAATAGTTTGAAGAGCCCTCTGAGAATGAACCCGAGCTCTGCAGAGAGCCCTCCAGGTCGGCGCTGACCAGCTCCGAGGTGACCACCGTCTTCACGGTCATCCGATTCTCCGTCAGCGTGCCGGTCTTGTCGCTGCACACTACCGTCACGCAACCGAGCGTCTCCACGGTGGGCAGTCGCCGGACGACGGCATTGTGCTTGGCCATGCGCATCACGCCCAGCGCCAGCGTCACCGTCACGACGATGGGCAGGCCCTCGGGAATGGCCGCCACCGCGAGGGAGACGCCAATGTTGAACATCTCCAGCAACGGGCGACCCTGGATGACGCCCACCAGCATGATGAAGCCGATGATGACGAAAGACCAGAGGGAGAGCTGCTTGCCTAGCGTGTCCATGCTGTTCTGCAGCGGCGTCTTCGGCGCCTCCTCACTTTGCATCAGGCGGAAGAGCTTGCCAAAGTGAGAGCGGTCGCCGGTGTTGATCACCACGCCGCGGCCGTGCCCTCCGCAGACCAGCGTCCCCATGAAGGCGATGTTTCGCTTGTAGGCAGTAGTTGAAGAGGTGGAGGAGTTGTGGTTGTTCTGACCTCCATGAGAACCGCCTCCGTTAAGCAAAGTGGAGGAGGAGGAGGAGGCAAAAGCGGCGGTGGTGGTAGTGGTGGAGTTACCGGAGTTTTCGGGGATTGCCTCTGAACGCTTCGCCGCCGGCTCCGTCTCGCCGGTGAAGCTGCTCTCGTCGATTGCCAGCTCCACCGCCTCCACCAGACGCATGTCGGCGGGCACCCGGTCTCCGGTGGCCAGCAGGACAATGTCTCCGGGCACCAGGTCGCGGGCGTAGAAGGACTGGACGGTGCCGGAGCGAAGGCATCGACAGGTGGGCGGCACCAGTTTGTTCAGCTCTTCGAGCGACTTCTCCGAGCGGTACTCCTGGACGAAGGCCACCGTCACTACGATGATGATTGCCTGGAAAAACGGTGTTGAAAATGAAAATGAAAACAATTGAACAGTTGTACATCATGTACAGAGCACTTACAAAGGTAATACTGAAGGCGTCATCGAACTGCTGCATGGTGAGGCTGATCACCGCCGAGGCGAGCAGGAGGATGATGAGCGGGTTCTTGAACTGCTCCAGGTACTTCACCAGCAGACTCTCCGCCGGCTTCACGTTCAGCTCATTGTAGCCGCTGAACTGCAGGCGGCGCTCCGCCTCCGCCCAGCTGAGGCCCTGGTCGGGATTGGTGCCCAGCTGCTGGCAGATCTGCTCGTAGTCGGCGCCGCTGGCCGACTCGGTGGTGATGCTGTCCATGGTCGTGGAGGCTTTTTCTGCTGCTGAAGCTAAAGGGGTGGACATTGGAGATATTGAAATTAAGAAGCAGAATTTGCAATAAAAAAGGGAAACAGACGAGCAAGCAAACAAACAAAACGTTAGCAGAGAAAGGTAGAAAAATGAATGTTTGCTGAACTGTGTAAACACATTCGTAGTTCAATGTAAATGTGTCAGTTGTGGGTTTGTGTGCAAGATTTGGCTAGCCTAATGATTGCTGACAGTAACACACACACACACACAAACACACTTCCGAACATCGCTTGATAAAGAAAGCGGAGACACTTCAATCTTTCTAATGGGCATTTTTATCAATGCTCAATGCAAAAGATTATAGCCGATGTGCAACCAAAAAACGAAAATTATTCTCAAATATCGTTTGCTGCAAATATAAGAACGCAAGCGTGGCGAAGCAACAAAAAGCGACACTGAAACTTGGTCTGAAACTAAAAACCTAGGCTCAATTAGGGGCCAGAGCAATTTGAATCTGATTACACCGCAAACTTATCAGTACCCATTTGTGTGTATGGACGGTGTGGAGGATGCTTATAAGCGTGTAACAGAAGCTATCCGGTAAGTTATTCGTACAATGTCATTAAGCTCATTTTGGTTTGAGCAATTTGAGATATTCACACTGTTACGCTGGCGATGTGCAACACCAGCAGTGCCCATCAGTAAAAAATGGTAAAAGATTATAAACGCGACCTTTTGTAGACCAGTTCTAGCTTGAACAGGTGACACATTATGCCGGATTTGTAGCTCATTTGGCATTTGTCTGCAGCCAAGATTCATCATCATAAAATTGCTTTTGTACAACAGCAGCAACAGAAAGCTGTGTTGTGTGTATGCTCAAGAAGAGGCGGCTGAGCAAACGAATGCTCTAGCGCTGTACGGCAATGTACGGCACTGTACTAACCAGCCTTTCCATGTCTCTATGCCTGTGTATCCACAGTGGCAGCAGCAACCGCACTGTGTTGTGCATCATTACAAACGCCGACTGTTTTGATAAGGAAAAGACAGACTAGACAACTTCTGCTGACAATGATGATGCTGCAGATGCGGAGATGATAATAATAATAAGGATGTTAAGAGTGATGCAATAGCACACACGCAGTGCTCGACAATACAGCGGTAGTTTTAGTGATGCACCTAGGCAAGCTAGCTATCTATACCGACAGTACACCGTACAAACCGTACTTACCGGCAAAAACTTGCAGCAATGATGATGGGGATCACAGTGGGAGCGATGGCTGTAGCGGGAGAGGTGGCCAGAAGGTTGAAATTGTTGAAATTTGAGAAAGAATGAAAAATGTTTTAGTGTCTGTCCGACAATCCGAGCAAGTGGTGATCACAAGTGTTCCCGAGTTGTTGTACTTTTCGCTTCTTGTGGCGAGTCCTATTTACCGCCACTACTTGCACTCTTAGCTAGTTGATTATCACAGGCAATGTGAGGGTGAGAGGATGAAGAAGAAAAGACAGAAGAGTCGAGAAACTCGGGCAGATAAGGGATGACGGTGGCAGAGACCTTGAAGAGGAATGGCCGGCCGGTGCTCAGTTCGGTTGCTCGCTCTTCTCCTAAGCAAAAGGAGGCTCAAAAGCGGGAGCAACAGCGGCCACAGAAAAGATGTTGCTGCCTCTGCTGCTGAGGCTGCTGCAGCTCTGATAAGCACAGAGTCGATCGAAGTTTTAACAGTGTTGTCGCTGATGATGATGACGGTGGTGGTGGTGGTGGTGATAAGTGTCCCACTCGGCGGTGGTGTGCATCGTCTGTGCAGTCGCTACACTTGCTGACCCTGCCTCAGTGAGTCAAATCTTCTTCGTCTGGTGCTGATGCCGGGGTGCTGATAGCGATGTGTCTGTGTGTGTGCGCGCTCTGAAGTGAAATGTGAGTGAGTGAGTGAGAGTGAGTGAGTGAGAGTGAGTGTGCGAGGCGCTGCAGGCAACGGTGGCGATGCTGCTGATGCTGCCGCCGCCGCTGTACGGTTACTCACTAAAGACTAGTTCAAGTTTCACCAGCCAATGCTGTGCACACACACACACACACAGTGTGAGTGTGAGCTGTCCTGCTTCCCGGACTATGAACTTTGCTCGGCGGTGGCAAGAGGAAATCACAATCGCAGAGAATAAGAAAGAAAGAGAAAGAAAGAAGAGACACCAATGCAAACCAATGGCCACAAGAGGGACAGAGGGATGTGGGGGCTGCTGGGCTAGGCGTTCAGTGCTGACTGGCTGGCTGACGAGCTGAAGGCTGATAAGAGCGAGGGAGAAACTGATAAGGCTATGAGGATGAAGTGTGCGAGGAGCGTTGTGTGTAGTGTGTAGCGTCTGTTGAATCATACTGATTCAACAGACGCACTAGATTGCAGTCTCTCCTTATTAGTACAGTGCAGTGTACAGGAGACAGAGAAGGAGGAAGAAGAAAAAGAAAAAGAAGAAGATTGAAAGCTTACCGAACAGTGAACACCAGTGTGAGGTCCACCACACACGAAGAGGAAAAAGAGAAAGAGAGGCGGACAGCTGACAATCAGATAGTGTTGAAGTGGCGGCCGAAGCAACCAAAGCACATTTCACTTCACTTCAGAGTCAGTCCTGGCTGGTCGTCATTGCCGCTGAGCTTGTTGCTGCTTCTGCTGTTTCTCTTGTACAGCTCTTCTTCTTCTTTTCACTCTTGTTGTTGACGTGTGGGACCTGGTCGTGGCAGTGAACGCGTCAGCACAGGAACACAGTCCACAGTCCAAACTGTCAGGAGAGAGGGAGAGAAGGAGAGAGAAAATAGAGAAAGATCAGAAGATCAGGTGAAATTGAATGTGCTGTCTCCACGTACCTAGAGATCAGGAGAAAGTGTTGCTCTCGATGATGATAATGATGATAGTGACGAGTACCACTGATGACTTTGGCCGAAGAAGAAACAGGAGAACGGCGTAAATGCAGTTGCAATAGCGAGGGATTGCAACTGCTGCCACCGCTGTGCGGACAGCAGCAAACAGGCAGAAACGATGACGATGAATTTGGCCTAAGAAAGTACTGGATCTTAAGTACAAGAACAGCATGAAAAGAAAGAGAATCGTCTTAGCGTTTCCGTGTTTGTTGTTGCACACGCTGTCACTGTTGACGAGAAAGAGCGAGAGCGAGAAAGCACTCTGTCTTGTTGTCACTTGCCGAAGCTGCAGCTCGGCGGCGGCGAGAATCGATTCTCCGATTGAGCTAGTCGATAGTCGATAGAGCCGGCCGCCGCCGCTCTCACAACAAAACATCGGCAAAACAACCGCCAACTTTTTAATTTTGATACATTGTGTAGATACATCTTTTGTAGACTTTTGTTTTTTTTTGCATAACGAAGCTGTTTCTGGTGTTAAACAATTTGATTGCTGCCCTGGACACAAATTATCTGCTAATTGTTTTTAATAGGCAAGTCTATCGTTTGCAGTGCTGTATTCTTTTTCATTAACTGCCGTTTTGTTTTTCTAATTTGTGTTGGCAGATGGACGTCAATGGTCGGGTAATTCCGCTGCTAGAGGAAGGGGCAAGAGACTTTAGTGCACTTGGCACAGAGTAAAAGCTAGCAACCTTTTCCCTGTCAATGGCACTACAGCACACAGCAAGTGACTGTAACTGAAACTGCAACGCGTATTTCCATCACACTTTTCACTTTCTTATCTAATCTCAGTCGAGTAAGTTTGTTCTCTGGTAAGTAGTGTTATTATTAACCACCAATGTAGAGGTGCAAATCAATGCAAACAAAAAACGGAGTTCATTGTAAAGTTTTCAGCGCGCATTATGAAATGTTAGCAATTCTCAAAACGCTCAAACAGTTCTTTACTATTTGAATTTTAATTTTTGAACCGTTTGAAAATATTTTTTCATAAACAGACATGCAAGGACAGTTTGTTATCATTGCAAAAAAATGTTATTATTATTGATAGGAGATTGTCTCTAAGATTACAACTACTCAACTACTACTTCTGCTCAGTGCACCCGACCAGAAATTGAATTCTCAAGCAGGAAACAAAACATTCCGATTTTGCTGTAGCTCAAATATTAATTTTATTTTGGTACATTTTTTCAATTTATAAAACAATTGTGTGCACCCTTTTTGATTAACAAAATGCGCATTTTCAAAATCATTTAGCTCAAAATTACTCAAAAACTCAAACTCAATTGTCTATTCACTTTCATTCTTCGATCTTTTTGCTACTGGTGACAAAAATGGGCTGCTTTGATAACCACCAAACCTAGCAAACAAAAATGACAAATTCAAACGCAAATTGCAAGTGGTGTGACTAGATGACGACAATGATGGTAATGATGATGATGCTGGTGATGATGCCCCTCTCTGCACTTTAGTCTCTGGTGCTCTTTAAGAGATGTCTTTCTTAGATGCGGGTGCTTCTAGTTGTAGTCTCTTCACTTAATTTAGCCTTTGCCCACCGATTATCACAGTTCAGCAGCAGCAACAGCAGCCTAAGTTGGAGCACTACCTCTACCAGGAGCACCAGTGCGGGCGGTCGAGCACTGAACGAGAGAGAGAGAGAGAAGTGTACTTTGTATCGGGTACTCTTCACTAGTGCTTATTTTTAGACGACTTCCCATCTTCAATGATCGGTGATGGCGAAGGCGATATCACTGGACTGATGAAGTGAATCCACACATGCTTTGGTCGCACTTAAGTGAACACAGCCAGTTTTCCTGCTATAAAAGGCGACCACCCAACTGGCTGGCAGTTTCATCAGTGAAAGCCACTCCACAGTCAACCAGCTGCAGTCTTTGAAATCCTGCTGTCCCGAAAGCAATCCGAAGCCCTCCCCCTCTTTTCTGACTGAAACCCTTTGCCATCCTCTTCCTATGCTCACCAGCCTAATGGGTCGTTATGCTTACGTCGTTCCTGTTGACTTTTACTCCTCGTACGCTTTAAGTAGTAGTATATCGGATTATCTGTAAGCAAGAAGGAGAAAGAGATCTACCGTGGTCGTCTACTGATACTGAAACCAGAAGAAGAAGAAGAAGAAGAAAAGAATCTGTTTCACTTGACCTTTCTTTTGGAATCCACTTCCTGCCCTCTGCTGATCCAATTTGGCTGAACCAACTGAACTGCTGAGCCTTTCTCAAAACTTGACCACTGATTTGGGAAATCAAAACAAAGCTTTTAAACTAAAGAAAAGTCAACCCCCGCAACAATGGTCAACTTTTTCCTCCACAGTTCGCTCGCATCCAGTCCGGTTCGGATTTGCAGCCAGCTGACAAAGACGATCCGCGTCGCTTCGACGCTGGCGCACTTTACGCCTTCCTCTCAAGCTGCCCAAATCTCTCCAATGCCACTGCCGCCGCCGCCACCACCACTTTCAACGCCTCCGTTTCCTGACAAAGTTTCCAGTCCTTCGCTTGCTCTTTTTCCTGTTCCCTTTTACCAGCAGCAGCAGTTTCAGCCTTCTCCAAATCGTTCCTGGAAAGTCGTCCGCCACAATGCTGCCAATGCTCTTCAAAACGGATTGACCTTGGTCCAGGAGCAGTCCACGACGCCCACTTCTGTACAGCAACCCGATCAGGTGCTGGTTCGCGTGCTGGCCAGCTCGGTCAGCGCGCAGGACATTGCCATGATCAGTGGTGGTGTCAATGGTTATGGTAGCTTTGTGCACTGCATTCGAGAGAGCCTCTCATCAGGTGGCGGCGGAGGCGGATTCATCAGCCGTTTCTCCGAGCACCTGCCGCTGACGCCCGGCCGAGACTTTGTGGGCGCCATTGTGGCTCGTGGCCGCTCGGTGGCGCAGTTCAAACCCGGAGATCTGGTGTGGGGCGCCATTCCGCCCAGCGAAAGTGGTGGCTCTCACACCGACTACGTGGTCACCACTGAGAAAGCGGTAAGTGCAAACCTTTCAAGTTTTCAAATGAGGAGAACTTTGAATCACATGATAATGAAATTTTGTTTATTTTGTGCCTGCAGATCGCCCACAAACCGAGGAACCTGTCTAATGTGGAGGCTGCCAGCCTGCCCTACGTCGGCCTCACCGCCTGGGCGGCAATCAGCACTTTTGGCGAGCTGACGGCGCAGAGTGCTTACAAGAAAAGGTATGAACCTGTTGTTAAATAAAATTTGAGCCAAGTGTTTAATCATCATAACCATTGTTTCTATTTTAGAGTGCTCATCTTGGGCGCCGACGAGGACGTTGGCTGTTTTGCCGTTCAGCTGCTGCGCTACTGGGGCGCCGAGGTGACTGCCACCACCTGCAATTCCGCTAGCTCCAGCTCTGACTGGCTGCAAACTCTGACTGAGGAGGGCGTCAAGTGCCCGCAGCAGGATTCAGAGCACTTTCTGGCAAACTACTCTGGGGAAGAGGCCTTTGACTTCATTCTCGACGCCTCGATCAGCAGTACCGTGGCCCGGCGCCATTACCAGCTTTTATCAAAGGCCAAGTCACAGCAAAATGGAGAAGGTGATCAGTCTCAGGTGCTGCACTCGAAAACGGTGTACGTCACATTGAGCTCACCATTGCTCGGTGGCCTCGATTGCCTGGAGGCAACTGGAGACAGTGCTCACCTGTCTGATGGCGGTGAACTCGGAACCGGTACAGTGGCCGACGCCATCAGCGACTCACTGTCCGGCGTTCAGAAGTCCGGCGTAGGAGCAGGCGCTCCAGGGGGTCTTCGCTTTCGCTGGGCCACCTACCTGCCCAATCCCAAGGCGCTGCAGCACATTGGCGACCTGGTGGAGCGAGGCGCCATTCGACCCTTCACCGCTGGCGCCCCCGGCGCCGCCACCGTCTACGACTTTGATCGAGCACCCGAGGCGTACCAATCGGTGGCAGAGCGTCCCACTACTCTCAGCGGTGAACGAGTGGTGTTGTCTAATTTGTGAAGAAGGAAATTATTGCTACCAAAAATGATTTAAATGAATAAATGCGGACAAAAATTAAAAAAAGTAATTTTGAGTTTAAGTTCATCGTCTGCCTTGTTTGGCTTTAATGTTTAACGGTTGAACAGAGCATTTAAGCCAAAGAGTAAAAATAAAATAATATTTTTAATTTAAAAATCATTTTTTGTTTTTTAACAGTGTAGGGGCTAGGGCCCTAGCCACTACAACAGTTTTTAAAAATTGTTAAAATTGTTGAGTTGTTTAACAAAAATTTTAATCAAATAGTTTTAAAATGGCGTAAGAATAGAGATTTTTGTAATGCACGAGTTCTCAGAGAAATAAAACATCATTGAGAAGGAACTGGAACCGGAAATTTGCAAAAAAAACAGCTGATTCATTAACAAACCCAGGCGACCTCAAAACAGGCACTTGACCTGAACCTGAATATCAAAGCTCATCCTGAAACAGAGTGGCTCAATCTGAAGTAGACACTGTCTTGAAAAACTAAAAATTTGCACTTTGATATTTAACGTTATCATTTCCACACACTCTTTCTACACAATTTAACGAAATTGCTTTTTCAACTTTGGCATTCTCTACAAATGGCTTGTAGATGCAATCGTACTTTTTAATGAGAATTTGAAAATCATCTAGCAATTAAAAACTATAAATGTCAAGCGCATTTTCATTTCTACATAAATAAACCTGCAAAAACTTTCCAGTATTCACTTGCTATCATCTGTTCACAAGTAAAAGACACTATTTTTCAGTTTACAAATATAAAACTACAACTTGAACAACTTCTGGTGTGCCTTACTTAAACTTATCGGCGTGAAAATGAATCGTTTTGCGCTTGTGATATTCGCTCTATTCACCATCCTGCCAACTGCAGAGCTATTGTTGGGCGGACACCTTGCTACGGCCTATCATGGATCCATTTTTCGCATTGGAGAAGATATAATTGACTCTTTGTGGCACAACCATGAGCTTGTGCGTTTTGACTTCTGCACGGCGACCTTCATCTCATACGAAGTCTTGATTACAGTCAAGCACTGTTTGTATGTTTAAAACTTTTATTTACAAACATTACAAAAAACTTAAAACGTATTTTTGTACTTAGCCATTCTACAGGACCGAATATTCGAGTGAAATTGACTCGAGCTAATGGCAAAGAGTACTTTTCTGCAGCAAAAATCTACTTTCCGGAATCTATATATAAAGGTGATCTGGCACTGGTAGTTTTGAAGAAGGCTTTACCTCGATCCGAAGACATTGAACCAATGCAAATTGATCGTCATGTAGCTAAATGCGGCGATGACGTAGTGTTGTACGGTTATGGCTTCAGTGATACGCGACATGGCACTTTTTTCGGGTTAATGGCAACACTTTGGGATGAACTGACCGATCCTTTTTTGCGATATTTGAAAACGAGAATCCTTGAAAGGAACTGCTATGAAGATGATTTCATGAAGACTAAAGTATCTACTGGCACTGGATGTATTGTAAGTAGTTTTTCACATTAAACATTTGTATTTACAATTTTTGTAATTTTTTAGGGTGATTCCGGGGGCCCACTGTTGAAGAACGGACGCATTATTGGAATTTTAACTGGTGGAACACAAAAAGACAACATTTGTGCTATTGGCTACGAAAATCAGTACACTAGAATAAGTGCATACGTGCATTTTATCAAAAAGTTTGTCCAAATTGAATAATGTACATGTAATCGCTAGGACCTCTACCACTACACAAAACACTTTTTGCTTTTTAAAAAATTCACTTTGTCAACCGTTAATCTCTCCCATTGATTATTTAACCAACCAATTGAACGACAAAAATTCCAGTTGTAAAAATAAGTTAAACATTAAACAGCTTTTGTTTATCATTTAAAGCATTGCAAAGTCATTGGTAAAGCCTCTGAGAAAGCTGCATCAAACCGGCAATGGCGCATAGCAGGGCTAATAAGCAAGCAGACAGGTGAGCAATGGAAAGCACCTTTTGCCTAGTGCGTTCACTGCCTCTTAGGAAGTACAGACTAGACAGCTGCAGTAGCTGGTAACCATCAAACGGACGTAGTGGAATCAAGTTGAAGAGAATCATGCTGAAGGACATTGAAAAGAGGTACCTGGAAAAGAAATATAAAAGTAGTTAGTTGAGTGCCAACATGGTGCAAAAAAGCAGTGCAAAAACAGAGGGTACCTCATAAACACATCCAGCTGTTGGGGAAGAGTAAGGGGCAGAAAGGAAAGTCTCGGCTTTAGGGGGCTCACCTTCACCGCCTGCAACAGCTCCGCCGGCGGGCCCCAGAAGAGAATGTTCATGGTGGAGTGGCGAGACTCAAGGGCAATTACCAGCAGACGAACGGTGGGGACGGTCCGGTGAAGGGCCTGCAGGCAGACACTGTCGCCGAAGTAGGTGGGCACGCAGTCGGCGCTGCTGGTGCACAGCTGCGTCGCCGCCTCAGTCACCGGACGCACCGGCAGGCAGGCCTTCCGGTGACGTAGGGCAAAGTAGCTGTTGTACCTGTTGATCACTTCACCACTGAGGTGGTGCTGCTGGTGGTCAGCACTGGCTGGTGGGGCAACAGACTGAAAGCTGCCCTGCTTTAAGAAGTTGGCCACATACTGCTGTAAATTACTGGTTGCTAAAAGTGGCTGTAAATCACAGTCTTGAGGAGGTTCCATCGCGTCGGTCGTCGTTTGCTGGTGAACAGTGTTGAGGAGAAAGCACAGATTTTTTCCACTGGCGTTGTGATCATCATCGCAACAAGTTTCAAAAGTGCATGGTGGTAAAATTGAGCTGGAGTACTTTGCGAGGAAAGACGAAGAGACGCAAAAACCACTTTGGTGATCTGTATCATCAGATACCGAAGCAGTAGTTGGCTGCATACTGCTCAACAGTTTTGTCCAATCCTCATAGCTGTTCATTAAGCGACCATTGATGCTGGTGATCACCTCACCAGGTTGAAGTGCATTTGGACCAGTAGATAAGCTCGATTGCTAAAAGTTTAAAGCTCAAATAAGTATAAATAACACAATTTTAAAACGATAGAAATTCAACGGACCGGATGGACTTGAGTGACTATTAGGCCACCATAACCAGTGCCGTACAAAAGGTGCAGCGGGTTAAGGTAAAAGGCTATGAGAACAGTGAGCAAACAGAGGACGGCATTATTTATCAGACCCGCAGAAACAATTTCCAGCTGCCGAAAGATCATTGGTCTGTTGTTTGAAAGCCTCTTCATTTCATGTTCCCCGTGACTAGCGTTTTCCTGTGGTTCATCGAGAATCACCACAAAAGCCATTGGCAGACAAATGAAGAAAGATATTCCCACTGATTCAATTTGCATACGGTGCAGTTTTGCTGCAAGCGCGTGACCGGCCTCGTGAATTACTGAGCTGATGGCCAGTGCGGCAATAAAGTACAAAAATTCAGTCCCAGGAACGCTGACGCCGGGAATCTGAAAGATAATGTTAGATAACATTTTGATAACAGTTGTAAAGCATCGTAAAACCACTAACCACAATCATCAACCCTGGTCCGTTGTTATTATTTGAAGTAACTTCATATTGAGAACTGGCGAGTGACTCTTTGCTGTCATTCTTCAAGTAGTGACGGCTAAGTATTGCTGTGCCTGACTGAATCAGTGCATCTAAAATGAAACAAAAATTAGATTAATAATGCAAACAAAAACATTTAAAACACATACTAAGTATGAGGTAGATAGCAACCGGAAAACTGACGGCTGTCAGCCAGACGCCGAGTTTGAAATACCGCTGGCCAAAACGGTACCAAGTGGACACTTTGCGGTGGTTGAACCCGGAAAACTGGGTAAAGTTGTTGTTGAGCCATCTGTTAAAGTAGTCAGTCTGCCAGGTAACTGAAAACAGCCCAATGGTGATGCCAGTTTGCTGTTGCCATCGGCTTACAGCGGATGGAATTAACCAAAGTCGACAGAGATTGACCACTGTCCAGATGGCTGCCAGTGACCAGAGAGCTGTGAACATTTTTGCAAATTTGCTTACACGTGATGCTGGTCATTAGCTTTGACTTGATGACGATTGAGTTGTGTAGAAAATCCCTTAAAAGAGGGGCAACACTTTTTCATTTGAATGATATTCATTTGCATGACCGACGCGTTTGTGTGTGTGTTTACACACGATTTAGCAGCAGCAGCACAGAAGAAGATACTGTGTTTACGGCGCTAATTAGGTGTTAGAACTGCGATCTAGCGGTGAGTATTGCCAAACTCAGTAAACCATTGTTAGCATTTTGTATTTTTTGTTCGTATTTTAAACTCTTTTTATCTATTACATCACAATGGGTATTTTTACTAGCATGGCAACAGCTACTGTCGCAAAAAACTGTAGTATTTTCGCAATGCAAAAATAGCTATCATTAAGACTATCAAAGTAGGCTAACTGAACAGTGGTTATAAACGTAAAACTGCAGTCTATTACTTCCGACGCTTGTTATACAAACAAGCACAGTTGTACGGCACTGTCGTCGACGGCTAGAGTTTGGTCACATCAACGGCAAAAATTAGTGCAGGACAATTAAAACAAACGGTGATTGTACGGTCAATGCTAGCTAATGTGAAAAGAAAGTGAAATGGGTGAAAGTGCGAGAAATCCGTAATAAACTTAACTTTTACAAGCAAAAAAGATGTTGGGGTCTCTCCACCCAGTAACCAAACATTAAACTGCATTTACTATAGTGAAATGATAAAAAATTTGATAGTTTTTATTTAATCATTTAGTTTTTGAATTTTTTATTTTGTAAAACCACTTTTCTTTTTGAAATGTTTAAATGTATTTGTGACAAATAAAAATTGTTTGGACTTGCTTTAATTATATTAAAAACATTCAAATACTGTTTTAATTTTTATTTTACAACAAATGTAAGTTTTATTTTTGATAAATTTTAATCAAAATATCACCAAACTTGTTTAAACATGAAATCACAAACTTTTTATCTGTTAGTTGTAATGACATCAATCAATTAAACAAAGCATGTTGTGCATTATCACATTTTGCAATTTAAAGCAAACATTTAAAACATTTTGCAAGTGTTGCATATCAGCTCAGTGAGCAACGACAAAAACAGCAGCATTTTTCAGATAGCCTTTTCTTTGTGGAATTGTTTTAAAATAATTTTTCCACACTGCCCAATCGTCATTACTTCATTAAGTTTAATTGTTAACTAATTTATTTGATAAAAAACAAGCAATGTGTAGTAAAGTTTAGTACTTCTTAGGGATACTTATTAGTGGTTATCACCAGTGCTTTAAAATGAAAAGCCTAGGCGCCAAAGGGCGCCAGGGTAGACATTGATTGACGGTAGTGATTTGACTCACAGTTGATTAGATTAGATCACCAGTTAACGAGTGATTTAGACCGGTAAGTGCTTTGTGGAAAGTGTCCTGTACAAAACCACATGTGGTACGACAAAAAAGTGTGTCGACTCTTGTACTAACACGCCATCTGCTCTGGTCCACAAAATTGTCCATAAAAAGGCAGCCTAAAAAAGATTGGTTCTTTTTTCTGTCTGACTTATTTGCTCAGTTTTGTGTTAGGCAACTATTATCTAAATTGCTCCCAACTGAAATCACTGACTGTGTGTGTGTGTGTGCTTGTTCTGGTGGTGAGGTTAAACCCGATCGCCACTGATTTAGCAGTGGACAGTGGCAGTGGTGCTGGTGGTAGTGATTCGCCTGATAGCTGACAGTTGCCATTTGCAGTTGGTCGACTCGGTTTGGGAGTATAACAACGAGGCCGCTCAGGCAATCAACTGATGTGACCAGCAGGCACCACTGACACCGCAACCACACACACAACTGGTCACATCAGCTGACAAATGTCAGTCTGACATAGCCAAACAGTCTTGTTCAGAGTGTGTTTGCAAAGTGATGCTCTTCTGGGGTTTTAGCGCTTAGCTAACTGTGGTCTTCGAGCTTCTGTGATGTTAGTTTTTTTTCTGTGCAAAACTTTTATCAATTCATAAATTACTTGTATATGTGCAGTATTTTTTTTGCTAACAAGAAGTATTACTTTTTTTCATTTTAAAAACGCACAAACATTTTTACTAACTATAAACTTTTAATTTAAACTTTCATCATCATCATCATCATCATCAGCAACACTTCAATCATTTCAGAGAAACTGGAAACATAAATTGTAAGTGTCTGAAACATATTTTACCGTTTTTATGTTTTAATTTACCTTGAAAGTTTGCTTTTAATGACAAAGCATTATAATACATGTTTTAAATGTTTAAAATTTAAAAATATTGTTCAAAACAGAATAGATGCTCTAAATTACAAAAAAAACCTAGCAACGATTGTTTGTTCATGCCAAAAAAGTACAAATACAAGTGCAAGTAGATCATGTTAGAGCTATGTCAATTGCTGCCTCTAATTGACGGTGCACTCATTCAGAAGTCATTTTAAGGGAGCAAAAACTGTACAGTAAAAATAGTACAGTACAATAAATGCTGCCGCTCTGGTGTTGAGTGTTCCATACATGACACATGCTCAACAATGAATGTATGTGAGTCTGTGTGTGTGTTTGAGTGTTCAAGTGATGAGCATGCAAAGTGCACAGCAGAGCCAACAATAGCTGCAAACACTGCGAGCACAGATGGTGCCACAACTGCTGCTGTTTTCTGCGGTGCTCGACAAACATTGTTATTGTTGTTGCCTTGTTGCCGTCTTATTGTCGCTGTTTGCTGTCAAACGACAGGTCATAACAATCGGCAGACTGACAATCAGCAATGTTGTTGCCGTCTTCTGGCCCATTCTGGGCTGCTGGGCACCAAAGAAAACGGCTTTAGCAACTGACAACAAATTTTTCTCTTTAATATACCAAACCAATCAAGATACTCAATTTCGCTCAACTAACAATTGTTCCAAATATTTTCTGTTTTAGTTTTTTACTTGATACCTATTTTTCAAGCATTTACACAACATAAAAGAAAAACACTGCAATAGAATTTGACACTATTGCTGAAAATCTTTGTTGATCTACTTATTCACGCTATTTAATCTGCCGTGTCTCAAAATGGCAGATGGTCTAAATGAAACGTATTCTTTGCCGGTATGTGATTATTTCCGTTAAATAGCTTTTTCATCTTGAACACAATTTTGATTTTATTTTTCAGATTGGCCTTACTTTTCTCTTCAATCTACTTCTAGGAACAGGCGTGTTGACAATGCCTCTTGTTTTTAAAGAGGTATCAAGTTTGCATTCTAATTGTGTGTGTCAATAACTTTACTAAACTCATATTTTGCTTGTCAGGCCGGTTATGTCACTGGTGTCATCGTCATCACTGCTCTTTGTTTTATGTCTTACATTCAAGTAACCTTTCTGGTAGAGGCAATGGCCAATGCGAATTTTGTCAAAAAAGTTTCTACAATAATAAATGGTAAGAACCCTATATGGGGAACGACTGTGCAATCATTAACTTTATCAGTTTGCAAAATCAACTTTATTAACTTGCATGACATTTGTTTTTACACACCTTGCATGAGTTCGTTGCCAAAACTAATTTGTTTAGTGGTATCAAAGTAATGTTTTTAGCATTCTCCTAACTATAACAACCTCCCTTATCACCACTAACTGCATGGAATCACACCTTTTTTCAAAACAAATTTTAAATAACTGTTTTACTATTTATCAACAAACAAAAATCAAACCCCCACAACTGAATTCAGCTTCACATGGCGGCGAATCAGCACGGCTGCTCGACAGTGATACTGATGAAGAAGATGATGATGATGTTCAGAGGAATGATCATGCTGAATCAAGAGAGTTTGAAAGAAGAGCGCTGATAATCAACGACAACGGGATAATCAATGCTCTCATTGCAGACACTGCAGACGTTCACTCAGCCACAACCAGAGCAGCGGCGGCCACAGCATTCTCGCGCTCATCAACTGCCACTGACTTTTCTCCTTTACTACTAGGCACTACCACTACTAGCACTGAAAAGGAATTCGACAATGGTCAAATCACTAGTGAAATGACTGGAGAAAAGGAAAAACAGCTTTCAAACGATGGCCTCCATCTTGGCCACGTGAACGCTTCATTTGTAGGGGATGGCGACGATGACGACCATGCCAAAGATGTCGGAAACGAAAAAGGCCTTCATCACAGTCGGCCAATCTCCGACGCACAGACCACCCATTATGGAACCAATGGCAGCTTCGCACATAGCCAGGAAGAGCAACTTTCTAGGTTGGCCACGCACAACAACGCCTTCAACATTTTGGAGAAGTTTGAACTGGGCGACATGACGAACATGTTCCTCAGGCGGCTGCTGTCGCAGTTCTTCTTCTTCTCCATCATCATCTACCTCTTCGGCGACCTGATGATCTACAACACGATGATGTCCAAGTCGATGCGCGAAATTAGCTGCACCTCAAAGGCATTCTGCAATGCCACCAACGGGGAGAATCCTCTGGACGCCGTCTGCTGGGACGGCCTGCCCGGTCTCAGTCGTCGGAATGCCTACCGCATATACCTGCTTCTCTTTGTTGGCCTCCTGCTGCCGCTCATCTACGCTGGACTGAAGAAGACACAGTCAATTCAGGTGATCACCATCATTCTTAGGTGGCTAGGTAAACACTTTTGTTTGTTGTTATTGTTCTTTGCAAACACTAAACACTAATCACATCACGTTTTTGTTTTTTCCCAGCCTTTTTCAGCATGGTGGGCATTTCACTGAAAATCTTCATCAAAGGAGAAGCAACCGGACAGCCAGAAGTGATGAACTTGCGCAGTGTACCGAAAATGTTTGGCATTTGCATTTACTGTAAGAAAGTAGCTGTTCCTAAATCATTCGCTGATGTTTAACATTTGCTTACTTTTCTCACAAAATAGCTTTCATGTGCCATCACAGCGTGCCTTCAATATTGACGCCGGTGAAGAAGAAGCGACACCTTCTCGGTGGTCTAACGCTCGACTACTTGCTCGTTTCCAGTTGTTACCTTCTCATTGCTCTGACCGGCATATTTGCTTTTGAAAAAATTGAAGACGTCTACACGCTCAACTTTCAAATTAATGAGTTCGTTACATTATTAGCTTTTGATTTTATGTTTTCATATTTTAATTTGTGCTTTATTTTCTTAGCTGTCCAAGTGTGACCGGCAATGGCACTGATGATCACAATCCAGGAAACGTCATTGGCTTTGACATCTTTTTGCCGACGTACCCCATCTTTACGTTGTTTTCCAGCTACACAATGGTTTGAAATGACGGTTTAGTTGGGTTGCCAAATAATAAATAACATTCACTGTTTTTTCAGATTGCCCTCACGCTGATCAACAACATGAAAGTTCTGGCCCGCAACTGGACCGACATTGGCAGTCGCTGGGTGACCATCAGCTTTCCACTGATCGCCATGGTGCCTTCAATGCTAGTCTCACTCTTTACTGAAGATGTGGCCGCCATTGTGAGCTATGTTGGCTCCTACGCAGGTGGCCTTATCCAGTACGTCTTTCCCTGTTTGCTTGTCTTCTACTCTCGGCGAATCGTCAAAGAAACACATCTGGTGCCCTTTGTTCAGCGAAAACTTCTACACTTGCCCAGCTCAGATCTTGATCAGCATCATCAGCAGCAACAACACCAAAGATTGACGGGTGACTTAACTACGGCCATAACAAGCGCATCCGAATCAGATGTAGTCACTGTGGCCACGTCATCTTCACTTGATGCAAAGCAGATCAACAAACTCTACACGTCGCTTAACCGCTTTGCGTCTCCATTCCAAAGTACCACATGGATAGTGATCACTGCCGTTTGGTGGGTTCTTTCACTTATTCTAGTCACCGTTGATCACTTGGTGCCTACTGAAAAGAAGTAATTTTTGAAGAAATAACTGCAATAAGAAAATGTTTTTAAGGGTGACGGAAAAAGTTTTAATTTTATTATGTACTGCCGTATTTGCAATACAGTTACCAAAATTAGCAAAGTCGGCTGTTTTGTTCAACAGACACGCACTTTGGTTTAACTGATCAATAAATAGATCAATGCACTTTTATTTTTATTTATTATTTATTTTATGTTTAAATTTTATGTTATTAAATTTATTACAATTGAACAATTTGGCTAAATGTTTAAATATTTTATAAAAATATTTTAAACAAAATGTATTTTTATTTTTTAATTAAAACAAAAAAGTTTACATTTTTAAAAGTATTACGATAAAAGTTGTTTAGTTCATGTCAAGTTCAACTACCTTTTAAATTAATTTTTAATTTTGTCATAATAACTAATTAATATTTTTTTTAATCTTTTTGCCGATTGCTGGAACCGGTTGCAACTAATGATTCTATTTGTTGTTTTTAAAAATAATAAAATGTTGTTTCTTATAAATAATAAATTAAAAACAAAAACCTTAAAAAATATAAAGTAATCAATTTTGATAAAAACTCATTACGTTTGTCAGATATTATTTTATATTTTTAATTTAATTTTCAAGTTAATTTAAAAAATCACAAATTTTTTTAAAAAATAATAATGAAACGTTTTAGTTTGTTTCAATTTGTTAAAAAGAGATATGAATTAAATGCTGAGCAAAAACACTCAAAATTAAGTTCACTGCATCTTTTGGTCATAATTGGCTCCACAATATACTTTATTCGCATTCTCGTTGCTGTTTATTTTCTTGGAACAAAACACTCCACTTTATATCTTGCCTATGACCAATTGCTTGGGCAACTGTACAACTTGGGCATTGTTGATTATTATCTTTTTCTTGCTTTCAGTCCATTAATCTTATTTTTTCTTTACCTTCATTGTACACTTTATTTTCCGATTAAATCTGATCGCAATTTAGTAAACTGTTGCTGGCGTTTTATCTACGATATTTTAGTTGCTAGTTTTAGCGATTTTTCCGAACAAAACGTTATTCATTTAAACTGGCGATCAGCAAAAGAAACGCAAAATGTAAAACAATTTTTTATGCTTAAACTTCTTCAACAAATTGGTTTTAACTGCAAAGGCGAAAAAAAGAGAAAAGCGATGATGTTTCTTTATAAAGACTCAAACTTGGAAAAAGATAAGAAAAATAAAGTTTTGTTAGTTGATACCTGGTTGAAACTAGAAGCAGTTGTTTTATATCTCATATTCAATAGTAAGTTTTGTTAATTTGAACTCTATATCATTTTTTCACATTACTTTTAGTGACCTTTACTACTTTGGCAATCGTCTATTTTCGCTTTCTACCGCTTTTCTTCACACATTCAATCCCTTTTGCTTTTCTGGCCACCATCGATTACCTTTTCTTTGGAACGGGAGCTCTTCTAGGCATTTACAACGTACTCATCTTCGCCTCGAGCATCATTGTTGTATCGTTAGTTTCTAGACAGGCTTTCAAAAATCAACGGGAACAACTGAAAAAGGCAACTAAATGTAAGGTGAACACAAGCGTAAACTTAGTCAACTCAGTGGCCACCTTCCGCACCAGTCACACACAGTTTGCTCGCTTTCTGGCCACCTTCAACCGAGCCCTTTCAGCCAAGTTCTTTTCCTCCTTTCTGCTGGGCAATCTCGCCTACAATGCCTACTCCTTCATGTTTATCGCCTACAACCGAGACCACTCTGCTGGACCGTTCTTTCGATTGGCCTTCAGCTGCTGGCAGGTGATTCACGCCATGGCCCCCGTTTCAGTAGCCACCTTTGTGGTGAAGATCAACCGACAGATGTACGCCGCCCAGGAGGTGCTATGCGCTCTACTTGCGACGACTACTTTTCAAATTCTAAAAACTGTCCCTTCATATTCATCCTCATACTCATCATCCACTTCTAAAGTACTGTCAATTCCGCTGTTTCGCGAACAGTGGAAGCTGTCTTGCTATCTTGAACTGCTGGACCGAGGAGAAAATGCAAGAAAGACTAAAACAATGGCAATGACGGCGGCAATCTTCGGTGTTGCTTTAGAACGCAAAACAATGTTTGAGTTTGCTTTAATTTACGCAGCTTTTTTAATGCATTTTGGTGGTTGGATTGTACAAAATAAAAAAGAGGCAGAGTTAAAGTAAAATAAAAGTAAAACATGTCAAGTGAACTGTTTGATGGTGAGAGTTTGATCTTTTCCCTTTTTAAATTAGTCAGTACCTGAATCAAACATTTTGATTCCGTAAAGAAAGTGCAGAATCAGTGATGCACTTTACATTCATTTGCTTGAAACTTCAAATCTAAACTCATTTTCGATTTAAGCTGTTACTTCATCAAATGCCGCTGTCGCCATCTATTTTCGTCGTTTGGATAATCTTAGCTCGGCTTTGATTAGTCATGCTCGAGTGCTCTGTTTTGGTGTTTGTCCAGCACTACACAATGCAAACACAACAAATGCTGCCGTCTTAATTTTTAATAAAAGCCTTCTACTTGTTCTGTTTTTAAAATTGTAAACAGTTATTTTGTATTCATATTGTTATACTTAAAATGATTAGTTTTATAAAGTCAGCACTGTGTTCAGGTATTTGCCATATTATAAAAAATTATTCAGAACTTACAAAAAATAATATTTTTTTGTTTAGTGTTCTAATCACAAGCTAAAATGATCGATCAATAGACTGAAACTTATAAACCTCAACACTATTATCATTAAAATAAGACAAAAAATTTACTTAATTTTTTTACTTTAAATTCCTGTCAACAACAAGAAAACTTTAAATAGTTTATTCACAATAATGAGTACACCAATCGAAAAATACTCGTACTTGTACAGTGAGTACTCCATCAGTCATGAAACTCAATCAAGTCAGCAAGTGATGATTGTTAGCAACAACACCAGTCTATGGAGTCGGTTAACTGCCTGGATTACCAACAAAACCGAATCATTTCATCAAGTAGACTCTAGTTTGCTGGTGTACGATACAGCCTCCGAATCGCAACTATTGTCAAGTAAATTGTCTTCATCTTTCTCTTTAGCAAGCAATCATTTACCACCTACCCCACCAACCTCATCATTGACAGTCAAAGTTCTCAGTTACCTCCTTTTTATTCTCACTTTAATTGCTGTGATCATATACGCCTACCAGACTGGATTTTACCTGGTCTTACTGCGCAACTTACAATCTACATCCTCACTAACTTCACCGTTGTACTGTGAAAATGACCATCACTTTTCTTCCAAAACGCCAAATGGCAGCCAATCAGTAGACTCTAGTCATCTCCTAGCATTGCACACTGTTCTTCGTGACGTCGAATACTCACCGTTGTTCCCTGTTGATCTCTTCCTTAATATAACCGATCTCACTGACAAATCATCTCAAAATGGAGTACCCCACAAATGCTCTCACTACTCCTGTTTTGACATATACCGTTGCGGTATTTCCAACTATCAATCTCTGGAACTGCAGCAACAACAGCAACAACATCAATCAGAACATCAAAAGACTGCCCACCAAAGAGAACACTTCAACTCTCGCCATCACCACCATCACCACCAACATATCAAAATGTACGTTTACCCGCAGTACCGGTACGTGGACAAGGACACCGGTGATGATGTGCTCCCACTGCCAAGGCAGCAGCAATCCGCTGAGTTTACCCGTCTACTGAGGGCAGTCATCGGCAGCCGGTACTTCACCACCAGTGCCGCCCGAGCCTGTCTCTTCGTCGTCAACCTCGACCTGTTCAATGCAGCTGAAGGTGATGTGCACGACTTGAAAGCAGTAGAGCGCATCCTCTGGTCGCTGCCATCGTTTGCAGCCCTTTCCGGTGCCAACCATCTTCTCTTTTCAATGTTGCTCCCCTCTCCAAACGCTCTGTCACAAGTCTCCAGTTCCGGTTCAGCATCTCATCATCATCATCACCCTCATCTGGGCATCAACATTGGCCAGGCAATGGTGGCGGCGGCTGGCCTGCGTCTTTCCACCTATCGTGACCAGTTTGACGTGTCCCTGCCCGGGTACAGCCTCTTTGGACAGCTGTACAGAAACAGCTTTTCAGAGAGTGATCCGTCGAAACCAGACATGGTGCACTTCAATCCGACGGCCATCAGCAGTCTGCGCCGCCGCTGGACGGTGATCAGTGCGCAGGCAGGCTCTCTCAGTGGTGGTGGTGGTGGTGGTGACTCACTTGGCCACCGCCTTCAGCAGCTTCAGTTCACCAGTCCGGATGAGATCCTTCTGCTGCAGTCTGACTGCAGCAACCCTGGTGGTGATGAACACCCGCAATACATTAGTCCTCCTGATCCTCAGGTGGGACGTCTGTTTGCTCATCTCAATCAGCATAACAACAACAGCAGCAGCGACAACAGCAGTAACGGCGGCAATGAAACGGTTTTCTACTCCTCCGACAACACTGCCCACGAACTGTACACCGGCGCAGTGCTGTGCAATCCCGAACGACAGCTGGGCGGCCTTTACCTCGATCTGCTGCACAGTGCCGAGTTCTGTCTGATCGTCGATCCTCCCCTCCCCTCCGACAGTCCCTCCTCCTGGGCACTGCTGCTCAGTGACGCCCTCATGTCTGGCTGCATTCCGGTGCTGCTGGCGGACAGTCTGGTGATGCCCTTTGAGGCGCCGGCGCTGCGAATCGACTGGGCCACCGCCTCCATTCACGTCTGGGAGCACTCCGCCTCTCGGCTGCTGGACATCCTCGGCGCCATCTCCGCCAGCCGCCGGGCGCAACTGCGCGCCAACGGACTGGCCATCTGGCGGGAGCACTTTGCCTCCATTGAGAGCATCGCCGCCACCACGCTGGACCTGATCAATGAGCGCGTCTACCCGGCGCCCAGGGCCGTTTTTGCGCCCGCTTCTACCCGCTCAAAGGATGTTGAGCGCCTCAGAACACCAGTTGACACCAGTCCTCACCAGTTGTTTGACAGTTCGTCATCAGCTGAAGCCGACCTCATCCTCGGTTACCACCAACACCATCATCACCCTCAAGTAGTACCAGCGTACCGAGCATTTCGCCAGCAGTCCTTTGACTTTTTCTCCACCGGCGGCTACCACTACATTGCAGGGCAGGAGGTGGCACTGCGTTCTGTCGGCTTCACCGCCGTCATCCTCAGCTTCAACCGGCCGGACTCGCTGATGGACGTCATTCTGTCGGTGTCAAGGGCGGCCAGCTGCACCAAGATTGTCGTCGTCTGGAATGGCGACACGGCCGACCTGCTCAAATCAGGCAGCAATAGCCCACTGAAGTGGCCCACGCTGAAGGGCGGCACGCCCATTCAGGTGGTGGTGGCGGGCAGCAATCGACTGAGCAATCGCTTCTACCCCTATGAGTCGATTGAAACGGAGGCCGTCTTCAGCATTGACGACGACATTGGCATGCTCACGGCGGATGAGATTGAGTTCGCCTACCAAACCTGGCGCCTCTTTCCTGACCGCATTGTCGGCTTTCCCAGTCGGCGCCACTTTTGGGCGAATCGCACCACTGCCGCTGCCGGCTTTGGCGGCAGTGTTATCGGTCACAATCGGTGGACGTACGACAGTGAGTGGCGCAATGATATCTCACTCATTCTCACTGGAGCGGCTTTCTATCACAGTGTAAGTAGTGTGAAGAGTAGTTTTATGTTTTTCTAAACTTTTGGTGACTATTTGTACTTTGTTTTATCATTTTCTCTAGTACTACAATCACCTGTACACCAATGTCATGCCGGCCTCAATTAGAGAGTGGGTTGACCGAATGATGAACTGCGAGGACATTGCCATGAACTTTCTAGTAAGTGTCAATTTCTTGAAAATTATCCTGTTTTTAACTTATTTGTTTTATCACATTTCAGGTTAGCAATATAACCTGCGCTGCGCCGATTAAAGTGACGCCTCGAAAAAAGTTCAAGTGCCCGGAGTGCTCAAAACCCAGTCCTAAGTTGTCAGCCGATGCGATGGCACACTTGAAGATGCGTTCACGATGTATTGACTATTTTGCAAAAGTTTACGGCATGATGCCACTGAAAGCGGTTGAGTTTAGGTATATTTTGAAAATTTTATTAATATTTTTGTGCATTTACTAATGTTTTTTGTTTTGTTGTTTACTCTTCCAGAGCAAATCCAGTGCTTTTCCGCGACAACATTCCTGATAAACTGAAAGCGTTCACAATGATTGGAACTTTATAAAATAAAAATTTTATAACTAGAAATGCACTTTTTTAAACTTAAACTTATTAGAATTTTTTCAATTTTTATTTAAGTCAATACTAAATAATCAACACAAACCATTTTTTTCAATTTCTGGTTTTTATTTACACACACAATAATCAACTGTTCATTGCAAAGTTGTTTAAAAATTGTAATAACAAACAAAGTGAAGAGTATAAATGATAAAGTGTTTGTGTGTGTTCATATGTTTTTGACTAACATTGATTAAGTGTATTGCACTATTTCTAATTTGTTGTAGTTTGGCTACTTAAAATCTACACATTTTTTTATTGTTGAAAAAAGACAAAATTTTCAGACAAGTTAAAAAACAAATTGAGTCAACTAAAACAAAACTTAACTAAAAATAAATAATATTAAATCACTGCTAAAAATAGGGGAAAGTGTGGTTGACTAGAAAGTACAAAACAATATTATTTGAAAATTAAGTTAATTGAAATAAATCAAAAACAAAAAAAAGTATTTAAAAATTGGGAGTGCAGTAAGAAAGGGATAAGTTACCGTTTCGACAACTACAGCTACTCCTCTACTGTTGTAAGATCAATACTTTAACTACGGTAAATGTCGCCAATGATGTCCCGAATAGCCGACGACCCAATGAGATCATGAAAGAAAATCTGCTCAACAGTAGTGTTTTTGACTTTGTGCAAAACGGGCAACATCAGAAGAAGTTTTTCAAACCGATTGAAATTGCTTTTATTTTCAGCAGTTGACAGCACTTCCGGACTGTCTTCATTAAACGATGTTGATTTAGACAGTGATTTAGTTGTCGTTTCCATTCTGACAGTGTAGTCATGCAACACACATTGCGACTGCTCGTGAAGGCGCTTCACAGTCAAGCGGTCCATTATGTCGATGCAGTCTAAAAAGTGGTTAATAAAATTAAGCAAAATTGCAATAAATAATCAAACAAACTTTGTAATACCTGGTTTAAAGAGAGCAATTGCTTTCAGGCATGCACACTCTGTGCCGTCCGGTGCAAGCATTCTGAACCACTTTACTACTGTTTCAATTTCCTTCATGTCCTCTTGCATGTTCTCGCACAATCGCATGTATATGTTGGACTCTTTTTCAACTACTGCACTCTTTTTAGCTCCTTTGTTTTTCAGTTCACTCTCACTGCCGACATCATCATCATCATCATCATCATCATCATCATCCTTGTCATCATCAACATTGACGTCACTGCTTTTGGGAGTGACATCGTCATTGATATCTCCGTCATCACTGTGCTCGACCAATCGGGGTTGCATAATGTCGGTGGATGAACTAGAGGAGTCCGGAGTAGTGACAGAGTTGGAAACAGAGACAGTGTTGGCGGTAGACATTTGGAATAGTTTCACCGTCTGATGAAGATGCGCAAATGGATTCGGCGTTGTTCCCTCCACTGTTGCAGTGCCCAAGTTGACTGTCAGCATCCAGTGGGCAAGATTGATGATGAACAGCTCTTTCCAGGATTCCTCAAAAAGGCGTTTCTGAAAAACAGTGTTCATCATCGTTTTAATGAATAAAAAAACTCAATTCGCTTGCCAACTTACCTGATCACACAGCGACAAACTACCAAAAAGTGGCATGTTCTTAATCCACTGAATGGTGAGCACTAACAGACGAAGGTTTATCTCTTGAGTAGTGTTGAGACACTGCGAGAAGTGCAACTGCTGATGATGTTGTTGCTGTTGTTGCTGCTGCAGCTGCAGCTGACTTTGTAGCTGCTGGTGAGACTGTTCAAAGTGATCGTAGAAATGACCATTCGTTTGCTGGCCATTGTTGTCCTCATCACTGACCGAAGTGGCCGTCGTGGAGAAGTGATGATGACCACTGGGGAAAGGGCCATCTGAGAAAGAAGAGCTAGCCGCCATTGAGGTGGTTGCCAGGTAGCTGTTCAGATCAAGTGGAAAGGTATTGTGCCCTGAAGAGGTGGGCAGTGTGAAGGGACTGAAGCACTGACTGGTGCTGGACAGCACTGAAGAACTTTCCTTCTCACTGGTCGATGTCACCTGGTCAGAGTGGTGACCACCACCACCACCACTACCTTCACTGCTGCTGCTGTTTCGGCCTTCGCCGTCGCTGGTAGTGTTCTCCGAGAGAATGTTTCGCATCATCAAAATGCTACTGTTTTTATTGCCTGAATGCCCATTGCTGGATGTGCTTTGTGCCAAGGTTGACCACGACCGGCGGCTGAAAGAGCCTTCAGTGTCGGCATTCTGAGAAACGGCGTTATTGTTTTCATCCTCTTCCGAGCAGGCGTCGTAATCCTCTTCTGACACCTCATCTACGTTCACGTCAGTTTGTTGACTGCAGTTTTTGTCATTCATAACTGTCATTTCTTTTTCGCTATTGAAATCATTTTCACTTTCATCTGACATTGGCATCTTTGTTTCCGACATTTCCTCTTCTGCATCTTCTTTGATTTTGTTTCCAGTGTTTGCTTTGGACACTTTCAGGCTGCTATTGCAGTTGTTTGTTAGTTTAACAAAATCTTCGCCTTTATCCAAACTTCCAAAACCTGATTTAGCATTGAGTGACAGTGACGCCGCAGTCGCTGTCACGCCACCAAAAAGAGATGATGGTTCACACATCAGCGACGTGAAAAAATTGCCCTTTTCTATTGGAAAAGGCAATCTACCGGCATTACCACCGGCTCCACTTGCAGTCACACCACTTGCCGCTGAGAGCATCTTCAAATTGGCCAGTGAGTTCAGGTAAAAGTCATCCAGCTCAAATGGGTAGTGCACCAGTGGACTACTGCCGTCACCACCGCCGCCGCTGCCACCACTACTTCCGGAGCCCAAAGTGCTGCTGGTGGACTTGCCACCAGCGGCCACTAACGGACTGGAGTTTGCACTTTTGACGCCAAAGAGTGATGACACCGAAGTGGAACGACTGTTCTTGAGATCATCGAGGAGAGAGAGCGTTGCAGAGTAGCTGCCAGCGGCCGCAGCTGCCATCAGTGGACTACTCTGACTGCCTGACATTGAGGAGGAGGAGGAGGACGAAGGTAAAGGAGGTAGTGGTGGTGGTGGTAGTGGAGGAGGGGGAGGAGGAGGAGGTAGGGGTGGTAGTGCTGCAATGTGCATCTTTCCCAGTACACTTGAACTTGATTTGGGCCATTGACCGTTTCTCAGCAAAAAAGGAGAGCAAGTGCCACCAGAAGGTGGCTCGTTGTTTCGCTTTCGTTTCTTTCTAGAGAATGGTTTTGCTAAATAAGATTATTAAAAAAATGTTAGCTTGTAAGGCATAAAATGGCATAAAAATCATGCTTTTTTTAAAGTTGAACAAGGAAAAACTAACACTTACTGTCATTTGTGGTAGTGATCACGCTTTTGCTGCCGTTTTTGTTATCTTTAAAGAACGATCCCAAACTAGTGTAGCCAGTGTTGGGGAGAAAAAATGAGGAAGTGGAGGAGGTAGGGAATGCAACTGAGGAAGCCAACTTTAGGGAAGAATTATTGCTGTGATTACTGCTGCTATTGCCATTGCCGAAAATACAACTAGTGTCAAAAATGTCAAAATCTGAACACAAAATTGTTAAAATCAAAAACAGTAAAAATCACATTAAACACAAAACCAAATGAAAAACACCAACTTACAATTTCCACTTTTGCAACCGGCCAGCTTTTGCAAGCTCATCGAGTTGAAAAAGGGCATTGAGCCCAAGTCGAGGTTTGAAAAAGAGTGGTTGAAGAAAGAGTGGCTGTTTTGTTGTTCAACAGCAATCGAAGTGGGCACATGACTGCTGAGCAGGCCTGCATTGCCGTTGATTGCTGACAGGGGCAGCGGATGGCCGTACAGTGACATGCCAGGCGGTGACACTGCCATGGACAGCAATGCCGAGGGAATGGTGAGGTGACTTCCATCAGCAATGCTGCTGCCATTACGCGCTGATTGACTGCCATTGCTGGTGTTGTTGCCACGAGTAGGCTGGTGGTGAAGGTGCCGGTGGTGGTGATCACCGTGGTGGTTGGCACTGTGGCCTAGCAAGGAGCTGGCGGTGGATGCAGTTGATGATGTGGAAGAGGCGGCAGCCGCTGCCATCAAACTGCTAAAGTCCACTGTCGAGCTGCTGACCAGTTGGTTGGCGGCCAGGCCGGCGGCCACCGCAGCCGAACCTCCATTCAAGTGGTGATGGGGGTGATGGTGGTGGTGGTGACCATGACCATGACCACTATGACTACTGCCACTCTTTGTTGGGTCCTTCAGATATTTAGGCTTTCTAGGGCCTCGCTCGTGTTGAACAGCTGTTTTTTGTTAATAAATATGTTGTCACAAAAAAGTCAAAAATGATTGCTTTAGAGTTCATTTTTAATATTTTTTGTTGATTTTTTATTTATTTTAGTAACTTAATTAGTTATACCTTAATTAAACAATTATAAAAACAGTAATGTTTGCTTTTGGACATTAACATGGACAAAAATACCTTAATGAGCCTTTTATTACAAATGGGAAAACTTTGGGTATTGTGTTACCCACTGTTTTTGTCGACTAGTCACAAAATTGCCAGCAACTAAAGCGCACCTGCTCATCTAATGACCTTTAATTGGGGTTTCAGCGCGTTTATTGATTTATATTGTTTTTTAAACCCAATTACTTAGTAGGCAATTTAGTCACTTAATTGATTTATTTTAACGATATTAAGTGTTTAACAATGACCATTTCATTAATGTTAATTGCCGGTATTCTGAAGTATAGTTTTCACCGCACAAACTAATCAAATTAAACATTGAGCATATTTATTGTTTTTTGTGTTATTGATTTTTCTAACTTTTAATCTTTCTCCACAAACGAGCCAATAGATCAATATGCCTAATTGATTTTTTTGGGTTTAAAAAAAACGTAATAAAAATTGTGTCAACTTACCGTCTTTATTCATGCTAGCATCAAAACATTTCTTAAGTCGACAAGCACGACATTGGTTTCGGTGAGTTTTATCTACTGGACATTTGCCATGCAGTTCAGCCTGCGCCCGACAAGTGTACACTCGATTTCGATGGATGCTTCGCTTAAAAAACCCAGAACATCCTAAATTAGACATTTAAAAACGTACAAAAAACGTTTAATAATGTTTTAATAGCTAGCAACAAATTGCACAAACCGTCACAACTGTAAATGCCGTAATGCTTTCCTGAACTGCGGTCGCCGCAAACAGCACAAGGAATGTCAAGCAAACGCTCTCCTAGGTTTTTGGTTAGTAAAAATGTAATTGAATAAATGAAAACGAAAATAAAACAGTTTGGAATTGTGAAAATAAAACAAAAAACTTACTTTTTTCAATTGGTTTCATTTTGAATCAATTTTTTTATTCTTTGTATGCACTGTGTTCAACAAAACAACAGGTTTGTTTTTAAACAAAAAAACTTATTTGCATGCAATTTAAGCATATTTTAGCGCAGAATGCCCACACATTATTTTACTGCAGTATTTGAAGTGTTTGGTAGTGATGGTGACAATTTGTTGCCAAAATTTAAACTAGTTGACAAAACACTCAAGTGAACGTTTACACTAGTGTTAAAAACAGTTGTAAAAAACTATTAAAATGCTAAATAATTATGACTTTTTGTAAAAATACACAAACAAAAACACAGAACTTACAAAAAAATAATGTTTTCAACACTAAAACACTATTTATAGTAATTATTGTGAGCAAACACACAAAAAAACCAAACGATTCAAACTAAGAAAAAATGATTGAAGCTTTTTTAAAAAGTTGAAAAATTAATTTCAAGTTTTTTTGTGGTAATTTTTTAGCGCACAGTTTTTAAATTAGAAGCCATAGATCAACTGACAAGTGAACTGTTGTTTTAACAGTTGTCGACTAAACTGATACTTTCCATTATCAGAGAACAGAGAAAAAATTAGCTGCGACTAGGTACCAGATACCTTTCCTGTACACTTACAGGCAGCAGCAGCAGCCAATGAGCCACTGCCTGGGAAGTGAAGAGAAAAGAAAAGAGAGAGAGAGAGAGAGGGGGTGAAAAAAGAAGACCCAATGAGCCTAGAAACCAAAAACCAGAAAGTGAGTGAGAGAGAATGGAGGAAAGTGAAGAGGAGGCGGATCGAGGGCCGACCGACGGTGTTGGCAGTCCTCAGCCAACAACCTGCTCCCTTCCTTTTTTCTCACCTCAATTCAGTGTCTCCCTATCTCTTTCTGCCTTCTTTCGACTTGGTGACTGTGTGTTCAGTCTGTGTGCCCCTGCCGACTGCCTACTCTGCCCTCATCATCATCATCATCATCATCATCATCATCATCATCAGCATCAGCATCAGCATCAGCAACTGTTCTCTATCCATCTTCCTTCACCGTCCATTCCTTTTTCCCTTACCAGCACACATGCTTCTTGGACCTTCAGTTGACGCTGGTGCCTTTCTTCCCGAGCCCATTCCTCCTTGTTCAAGGCAATTAACTTTGCTTTACTTTACCTCTGGCATGGCCAGTGCCCACTTTTGCCTTTTTTTGCCTGCTTTGTCAAAGTCTGATTCAGTTCTAGTTTAAGCATTTCCATGAAAGCCAGGCAGTGAAGCAAAGAGGAGGAGGAGAAAGTGAGTGCTTAGTTTCCGCCAATTGGCCAGGCAGTCAAATGCGGCGGCAGTGGCAGAGGCGGGCTCAAGAAAAGACAGCGCTGGTTCAGTCAGTCAGTCTACACTACCCTCCACTACATTGTAACGGTGCAGTAGTGGAGAAAGGCACAAAGTGACTCCCAATTGCAACCGCCAAGTGTTTTACCGGAGAAGTTAGATAGTGAAGACCAAAAAAAGATAGAGAAAATGAAAGAGAAAAAGAGAGAAAGAAGGAAAAAAGAAGGAAAGGTTAATGCCATCAAAAAATGAATGGTATTTACCCAAGAATGCCACTTACTTTCACCCTGCATACTTGTTGTTACTCGCTACATTTTATCCACTTGGATTGAGGAGGATGAATAAGTGGATGGTGATTAATATTGCTAAATTCTGCTAAAGAAAAAGAGGAAAAAAAGAAGAAGTTTGGAAAAAAATGAAAGCCGTACACACACAAACCAACTCGGCCCATCATCACTGACAACTGTTTTGCGTGCATGTCAGAAAAGAAAAAGAAGAAGAAGAAGATGATAGAAGAGAGCAACGACTGAACGACTTTAACTGCACTCAGCAAAGACGATGATGATGACGGCGGTAGTTTTTGTTCCATTTGCTTTCCTCGATTCAGTCAATTAGCCCAACACACAGTCCCTCGCTTCAGTGGACCGAGTGAGCACTGAGAGAGAGAGAGAGAGAGAGAGAGAGAGAGAGAGAGAGAGAGAGAG
>JAALOO010000131.1_pt1 | contig 63388 bp, 67 predicted proteins | sample 7257641 | NCBI WGS metagenome assembly JAALOO01 (sample SAMN14085613, study PRJNA598686) | mite metagenome | biome: ENVO:01001000; feature: ENVO:01001002; material: ENVO:01001226; isolation source: single female mite from University of Michigan culture on fish food culture... ...
CTCTCTCTCTCTCTCTCTCTCTCTCTCTCTCTCTCTCTCTCTCTCTTTCTCCTGTACTGCACATCATCAGTTGGCACACAGCATCCAGTGTGCCTGAGGTGGCTGTCGTACAGCATTGCTGTCGGCCAGCAATCAGTGAAGAAGCTGCTGCACTGCTTGCACTGTATAAAAACGAACAGCAATGAACATCACATTGTCGCCGGCCACAGTTATCACCTCATCAGGACGTGGTTGGTGATTTTCCAGCTGCTAATTAGGTACCCACCATCAGCACAAATTGCACGACAGCATCTTCAAAGCTCCGAAAGTCACTGGCACAACCTTTCTCCAGGGAGTCGGCACTTCTTCGGCATATCACCCAGCAACAAGATGAAGTTTTCTCGCTCTTTGCTCCTATTTTGTGCTCTAATTCTCACCGTCAATCTGACCAGCTCTTGTGTGCAGCATTTTCAGTGCGGTCGATCGGGTGTTTGTCTCGCTGGGACCTGCTTTCGAGCTGAATGCAACCAGAATATTCATTGCATTGGAAAGGGATTCTACTTTAAATGCTACCGTGCACGATGCATTCCAAGCAAAGCCCGAATATGCAAACGAGATGCCGAGTGTAGAAAGGGCTTTTTTGGCCGAAAATGTCGAAAATTTCAGTGTGTATGACAAGAAAACAAACGTTTTAAACGTTTAAAAGTGATTTATTTTGAATACCATTGTGATTGCATACAAGTTATTTTATTTATTAACTACAGTAATTACTTTTGTTTTGTTTTGATATTTAATAATATAAATGTACAAAATATGCCAAATAAATTATTTCTTTTAAATATAAGTTACTGTTTTTTGAAATCTTATTTTAAACTGTGCATATGAAGAACTTATTAAGCAAATAAACCGTGATAAACAATTAAAGTTGGCATTTTGAAAAAGAAACATATAAAACAAAATGCACATCTTTGATAAAATTATTTAAACTTTTGTAGTCATCATCGTCGTTGTATAGCCAAAAAGACTGCTGATATTTGGTAGAGGACTATGTAAAAGGTTTTCGGACCAATGCGGTAGTTTGCAAAAACTTTAAATGAGTATTTCTTCAAACTATTTGACTGGACATTGTCCGCTTTGATAAGGTCCCTCAGGTGAATTGTGCCAGCAAAAACAGCCATCTGTTGCATTATGTACGCCTTGCATTGCCCTTCAAGGCGACCGTTCAGTCGAACAACTTGCGCGCAGCGATTGATGATTATGAAGAGAACCATTACTGACTCAATCATTCCATGAAGCAGTAGTGAACGTTCAAAAAAATTTTTTGTTTTTAAGAAAAAAGCCGCATACGCAAGGTAGCACTGCATTGAGATAAAGTAAGGAAAAAGGACACAAAGAAATGGGTTCCAGTATTGAGCGTAGGCTTCAATTGACAGGCAGATTTTGTGAAGTTTACTGGAGAGACTGACAAATTCACTGTAGTAGACTTGGTAGCTTTCTTTGCTCTTGTTGGTAAGCTTTTCAATTAGTGCGGTGTACTTTTTGCTAAGAGATACCTGGCGAATTTGAGTGCACTCACTTGCAAGAATTGGAAAAGCTCCTATGTAAAAACAGGCTGAATCAAAAAGAAAATAATAAGTTGTTGCAAAATTATTCAGTAAGTATTCGTATACCAAAAGAAGCATAAAATGTAAAAAGCGGAAATATTGAAGTCCAGAAGAGAAGAAAAACAAAGTCAAAAGTCGAGTCTTTGTGAAGATAGACTGATAAACCCATATATGAAGACATTGTAATCATTAGACACAAGTAAGCATTATTCAGAATTAAAAGATAACGTTTCCGAAAACGAAGAATTTGAATAGTGTCAGATTGATCAAGAACTGATAAAAAATAAGTTCAGAATTAATAAATAACACAAAGAATACAGTCAATATAAACAAACCTTTTCCATCATAAACAAGAAAATCATCAATTTTTTGTCCTGATATTTTACAGCGCAAATACATTGGCGGAATTTTAGTGTGCAAAATTAAAATTGTCATGTTAGCAATTGGAGCTACTGAAGAGGCAAAAGTTACTGGATCTAGCGCTTTCCAAACTGATTTGGGAAAAAGGAAGTGTCCGTAGTTATACGGGCTTTTTAACAACTCAAACCAAGTACGATTCGGTTCAAAATGCAGTGGAACAACTACAATTCCAAAAAAGATAGATATACAAACTTCGCACAAAGGTAGTAGATATTCAAAGTGATAAGTACTTTTATCATTTTGAATTTTCAAATAGCTTATTTTTAGTTCATCTAAAGTTAACATTGTGTCTTGAACAGGATCGAGATTTTTAAATAAAATATCATGATGAGTTGCAAAAATGTTTCTAAACAATTTTAAAATTTTAACAAAGGTTTGAAAACAGAATTCAAAAAATAAAATTAAGTTTTGCAAAAACATTTTAAAACTTGAAATGTTTAAAATATTTGTTGAAAATGTATCTTTTTGTTATTAGTTTTAAACAAGTTTTGGTGTTATTGTTTTAAAAATTAAAACAAGTATTCAGAAACCAATAAAATGTTTTTTAAGTTATCAAGTTTGAATAAGTTTAAAATTTTTATTTATGTGTTCAGTAAACTTTTATTGTTTATAAACTTAACAATACGAAACTTATAAATAAACAAGCAAAAACAAACATAAATTTAAAATAATGTACATTTTTTAATATGTAAAGTTATAGAATAAACTAATAAAAAAATTAAACTAGTTTAATTTAAACTAATTAAATTCATATTTTCACAAACTTAATTAATGCTTTATAGATTTATCATTAAAAATTTAAAACTGCAGAATTTAAATAATTGTAACTTAGCATAAAAATAAAAATAAATTAATTATTGGTATTACAGAAACAGTTGCGCCAACCGCTACTTTTTTATATTTATAATTTTATCTGCATATACTTGAGTGTTAAACAGTTAAAAAATTATTGTTTAAAATATTTATAATGTTTAAAGCATTTGAAAACAAACATTATGTTTTTAGTTTATTTGTACAGGTTTAACATTTGTTTTGCTTTTAAAATGATTTTGTTTTTTAGCATGCAATGTGCCAATTCAGCAGCTCTTGAACTTTGTAATTTGTCAAAGTTTTTTATGGCAAACTGTGCATCCTGCACTGTAATTCTCACTTTTGATTTGTTTTTATGTTTTCAATGCTTCGATTGGTGAGTAGACGTTTGAGTGTCATTGTAAATACTTTAAACTTTTGCGTGTTAAAACATCTATACAAAAAAAGATTAAAGGTGGTAAAAAATGAATAAAGTGTATTTTTAGTTTATTTTTTCCAAAAAAAATGAACGCTAAGGCATTTATATGCGTGCATATTATATTTATCTGCATGTGTTTAAATTATTGATTTAAAATATTGCGTGACAAAACAAAATTGGAAAAATTAGTTTTTGTTAAAATAAAGTTATCAAAACAATAAATTTTAACTTTAATTGTCTGATTTGTTTATCAATTTGTAAAAACAAAGTATAAAAATATTATTGTGTGTGGACCTTAATAATTGCACACCTTTTTACAGTCAATTATACAACAAAAACTTTTTTCTTAGTTTCAATTTATTTGTTGAACAATATCAAATAGCTTGCGCCATCAATTGGTTTAGATTAAAAATTCTACTTTTAGTTTTGATAAAAAACAAAAGATGCCTCCTTTACTAGCAAAAGTAACATTATTTAACAAAAACAGAGAATTGTGGTTTTGCAATGGACAAGGGAAATATTGAAAAAGCAGTAGGAGACGATTTTATCACCTTCATGTATTCCCAAAAGAACTCACCCTATTTTCCACAATGAGTTAATCAGTGTTGACGAGTGTTTAGAGCAAAGTTTCATTTCAGATTTCGGTACTTGACAACTGAAAAACGATCTAAATCTAGATGAGCCAAATTGGTTAAAAAGATGTGTTAAAAAACTAATCAAGAGGTGGCGCCATCTCTACAGCGATTAATAATTTTCTAGAACTTTCTCGGCGTAACTTCTCTCTCGTTCTCTCTCCCTTCGCAGCCTCTTCACCGCCTTGGCTTGTGAGAGTGCATCACCCGTCTGCAGGCACTTTTGAACTGGCAGTCAGTGAACGGCAAAATTGTGTTTACAACAAAACCAACATTTACAAAACGTACAAAATTAACCTCACAGACGACGATGGTGGACTACAGCAAGTGGAAAAACATTGAGGTGAGTCTTCTTCTTCTTGATTGAAGACTTGTAGCAAATTGTGCTGTGAACTGTATAAGAAAAACTTAATCATCTCACCCTCAGATCAGCGACGATGAGGATGATACGCATCCAAATATTGACACTCCTAGTCTCTTCCGCTGGCGACACCAGGCCCGGATAGAGCGAATGGAACAACTGGCCCAGGAGAAGGAGCAGGTGGAGCAAAAAAAGAAAGAGACGCAGAAGAAGCTTGAAGAGTTGAAGAAGAAGAAAGCCGCAGCGGATGATCAAACAGTAATTGAAAATGAGTTAAGAAAGCTGGAACTACAGAAGAAGGAGGTTGAGGTGAAGGAGAAGGAGTTGGAGAAGCAGGAACGAAGCACTCCATGGAACGTCGACACCATCAGCAAGGAGAGCTGGAGTAAGACCATGTTCAATAAACCTATGCCTCGCAAAGATCGCTCGCAATTGACTGATGAGGAGCAGGAGAAGATTTACAAAGACTTTGTAGACAAGTACGAGTCAAAGATCAAGGAGTTTGCCATGCTCTCCAAGTTTGATGACCTTCGAAATTTCCTCATGCAGTACCAGGACTTGGGTGAGTGTTGACCAAAAATGGCAATATTGTTGCAGTTTCTAAGCAAACTTTTATTTTTTCTAGCCTGCGAAGAGACCTCCACCTACTTGACCTTCTGGTGTCTGAACCTGGAGATCGAAGGCAAACACGAGCTAATGAAGCACATCAGCAGACAGGCCATCTGCCTGCACTACATCCTCGAGCTGTCAAAGCACATGGACATCGATCCCAGGGGCTGCGTGAATGCATTTTTTACGCGCATTCAAAAGGCCGACAAGGAGTACATGGACGCCTTTGAAGACGAGGTGAAGTCTTTCCAGGAGCGCATTCAAACCCGAGCAAAGAAGCGCCTGGAAGACGCAATGAAAGAGGTGGAGGAGGAGGAGAGGAAGCAACGGCTCGGACCTGGTGGCCTTGATCCACAGGAGGTCTTTGAGTCGCTGCCCGAGTGTCTGCAGAAGTGCTTTGAGACGCGCGATATTAAGCTGCTTCAGGAGACGATACTGACGCTGGACGTGGAAGAGGCGAAGCTGCACATGAAGCGCTGTATAGACAGCGGCCTGTGGGTACCTTCTCCCGGTGAAGCGGAGGCCATTAATGAGAGGTCCTCCTCCTCGACTCCCACGACGCCCGTCGAGCCTGAGGAGCCTGTTTACGCGGACACTACCGTTACCTCCACTACACAGTAGTAGAGAAAAAAATGATAGTGGAAAAGATTTTAAAATAGAAGTCAGAGTGTACTGCTGAAGCACAGATTTCTGTCAACCCTGGATAACCCGACTTGATGAGATTGCAGATTTGCATGCACCCTACACAAAGGCCGCACTTCTTTGTTTTCTTAAAGTAACTGTATGGTTTTCTTTCCTTTACTTATTTTAGACAACTGACCTTTTTTCTTTACACAAAAAAGTAAATCCTGTCTTTTCTCCTTCAAACGGTCAACTCATTTGGAACTCGTTTAGAGCAGGCAGTTTCAGGCAGTGATGATTGATCTACCTTCTTCGCTGCTCTCTGCCGTTGGATTAGTGATCAGCAGCAGCAGTTCACACTTACACACACACACAGTTGAGTGCACACTTGCCTCGCATAACTGATGCGCACCATTATTGAAAGTGGTGATGGGGAGGTGTATGTGTGTGTGCACTGATGCTCCCCATCAATAATAGTAATGGATACCGGCTGAAGATACTGCTGCTGTTGCATTGCTGTCTGCTCAGGTGGGAGATGCTACAATGGCTGCTGGGGCTCTGAGTAGAAAGTGTCTAATGGAGGAACTAGTGGCATACTGAGTGAAAAGAGGGTCCACTCTGCAAATTGATATTCGCCTGTCGATGTGTGTGTGTCCCCCTCACTAAATAATAAAGCTAATCGAGAACATATTAAAGTTCGGTGTTGCCGAGCAATGATGATGCGTCCCGAAATTCAGAGGAAGAAAAGGAGGAGGAGGACAGGCGCCTGTGCACAAATCAGAAGCATCTTTTGCTCTAAATCGACGGTGATTGAAATAGATGCGGTGTCAAATGCTGGTGCTACGCGAGCGAGCTAATGTCCAGCTGTGGAAGTAAGGAAGGCAGGCAGCATCCAAATTCCATGTTGACGTTTTCATTATTAGCTAGAGCAGCAGCGGCACACAACAAACTGAACAACTGTTATGTGCGTTATTAATATTAATCGATATTTCGAAACAATTTAGGCAGGCAAGTGTTCGAACTGCAGAACAAGTGCTGGCCCGATTGTTCCAAGTTGCTCCGGTTTTCTTTCATTATCATCTTGCTCACCCTCTTCTTCTTCCCCCCCCCCCCTTTTTCTTCCAATGGCCATGACCGATTGTCATCACTTACAACTGCGTCTTTTGGCAAGAGTAGTTTTCTTCTTCATCTTTTCAGCATGTAAAATGTTTCAGGATGGCAACAGCAATCATCTAACTCAATGACATTTGTTTTTTTGCCCATTTTCCTTTTTTGAACAGTTGTCGAGTGTCGTCTGTCGAACTGGCGGACCGAGTTGGTCAAGTGCAGCTACCTCCACTACCAGATAAATGCCTCTCGGGTGGTGCACTTCTGTGGCCGCTTTCCTGCCTTCTTCTGCTGCAACTTTGAGGACTCTCATGTGGTGAGCAAGTGCTGTACACTGGAGGAATTTTTTGCCGAGTTGCGGTCAGTTTTTAACTGTTTACAAGCTATTTTGTTTGTTCCCATGATCACCTTTTTCCTCCTCAGTCCACAGTTTATCGCCGCCGAGCTACTGAGCTGGCTGGTCCTCCTTCTCCTTGCTCTGGTCGCCCTCAGCTGCTTCTACATTCTCATCAAGTCAAGCCGCCTGCTGAAGCATGTTTACCAAAAAGAGTAGTAGTAGTAGTAGTAATGCTGGTGCTGCTGACCTAGTGCTGGCCCTCTTTTTTAAGCACACGGCCTTTTTTCTGTCTGGCTCTGTACACTGTCACCACTCGGTAATTGTCAATATGTCATCATCATCATCATCGAATTGGAAGCTGTAGTTTCTGTTCATTCACCAGCACACACACACACATATATCACACTGTTTTCTGTGCTCATTAGTCGTGCACGGCAGTTCAGTTCTGTTCAGTGTGCAGTGCACCGTGCATAACTGCACATTGACTGGCTGTCTCTCTGTCGCTTTCATCGTCCGCTTAATATCAATTTAAATTGAAAAGAATCGCAATGATGGCAAAAGAAGCAGCAGCAGCATCGACGACACTATCATCTATTAGGTGGCACTTTATCATCAGCAGCAGCAGCCGTAGCACTGCCCGGCCAGCATCACCAATTTCGCCTTCCACGGCACATCGTGGTCTATTGTCGTTGTTGTCTCCTCTCCTTTCCTTCTTATGTGTGATTGTGTGTGTGTGTTATATTCTTTCCATTAGCAGAGCTGGTGTTGGCGTTGCGAGGAGGCGATCAAATCAAATTAACGTCATCGAAGGGGAGAAAATGAAAGTGAAAGCGAGCTACAGAGGCAGTATCTCCACTTGCCTATCTTCATCTTTTTGAGCTAACAGACAACAACAGCAGCTAGGCCCCGCTTGCTAGCGCTCTCCATCTCACCGTCGATCTATCATTTTGCCTATTATCATCGATACGGACAGACGAGTTTTTGGTTGCTGCAGCAACAGCAGCAGCAGCAGAACTGCTTCAACACTGAGACCCTGAAGGCTCTTTTCTGGAAACAGCAGAGGCTACAAATCGAAAGCGATTTGTAGAACCATTTGCTTTTGCTGCTGCTCAGAAAGCTTGACCGTAGGTCAGTCAATATTGTAACTGTAACTGCTTCTCTGTTCTCTGGCAATCTCTTTCTGGCGCCCTGGTTGCAACCGTTTTGCTGCTGTATCTACAAGAAAAGGGCCCGGTTGAGGGACAACTGGGAATTGCAAATGAGGCAAAGTGAAAGTGAAAGAGAAAGAGAAAGAGGTTAAATGGTGTTGTCAATCGGGTAAAGGGTGCAAAGTGCTGCTGCTCTGCTCTGTGCATCTGTTCTTTGCGCCAATGAGTGATGATTTACTGGTGGACTGAATGCAGGCACCTCTCTCTATCTCCCTCTCCTTCTTTCTCTGTTGGCCCTTTTCTGCAAGGCCGAGATAAGAACGTCGAGGAGAAGGCAGCTTGATGCTGCTAGTGCTGTTGCTGCTGGGAAGCAAACTGAAGAAGAACTCCGCTGAGAATTGTTTGGGATACAGACACACTCAACCTAACACTAAACACTCACACGTTTGTCCCTAGTGGAGAGCCCAGCGGATCACTGACACCAAAGCAAGAAAGAGAGTAAAGTGGGCATCAAGAGTTTCACGCAGTTTTGTGCAAAGAGCAAAGTGTGAGTGTGTCTATTTGCAAGTCTGTGTCTTCTTCATCGTCTAATTGGTCGGCAGTCTAATTAGAGAACGAGAGAACAGGCGCCCACTTGAAGGCCCATTTCCAATTCAAAGTGAGGGTGGTGGTGATCTCCCAAATGTGTTCACCCACCCTTGCATCATCATCGCCCCCATTAGCATAGTCTAGGTGGCAAATGCATTCTGACAGTGGCAGCTGGCTGTACAAGTGTTCGACTACTGCTGATGCTGCACCAGCCGGTTGTTGTTTTTGTTGTTGTTGTTCTGCTGCACTTTTTTGTTGTTGTTCCTTCATCCCCTTCTTGCTTGTACCCTGAAGAAATAATGAGCTGTAATTAAATAAGCAGTATAAAAAGAAGAAAAGGGCAGAAGCAGAGAATTGACCCAATGGAGTGCTGCTGCTCCTGCTGATGTTGCTGATGCTGCTGTCTGTCTGTGTGGCTTGATCAAATAGTCATTGAGGGCCCGGGTGCTGGGGAACTAGCAGACCGATGAAGAATGAAGTTCCACTTAAGTGGTGCCGTTATTAATGGCACACTAATGGCCACTGGTCAGAGAGGAAAAAGAAAGAGGAATCAGACAGTCAGTTTCATTCAGTCTTTTGCCGATTGTTGATCGAAGTCGATAGCTCAATTCGAATGCTGTATGTCGGTCGGTTAGTTGGTCGGTCTGACTGAATCCACCAACCGACTGGTTTTCTTTTTCTTTTTTTTGCTGGTTGTGATCTATTGGCAATAGTTACAGCAGTTATTATAGATTTATCGATAAAGCCATTAGAATCGGGGGAGGGGGCAGACGATTCTCTGAGTCTTGCCGTTTTCACTCACTTTCTTTCCACCAGAATGTGTGTCTGTGATTGATAACAATAATTTCACTGATACAGCAGCAAACAGCGGAGAGAGAGAGAGAGAGAGAGAGAGAGAGAGAGAGAGAGAGAGAGAGAGAGAGAGAATAGTTGAGAATGCTGGCAATTGTGAGTGGCAAGACAAGCTACTGATGTTGCCTCTACCCGATATTGATTTAGCCATTTAACACCAGTTTTGCAAAGATGCAAGAAAAAGAAGATGTTTTGATTCTGTGACTCGACCAATGAGGGAGCACGACGACGATGCTCACCCTCTGCTGATGTTAAATGCAAATATGGTTCAGCAGATGAGGAGGACGATAAATGGGGTTGGGGAACGATAATTAGGCTCAGAAGATGAAGAAGGCATACTTCCAGTGGGAGCCTTTTTTCAACTGCTGCGGATGCTACTGCCTCTGTTTAGTGTTTTATCGCCAGTAGGAAAGAAAAAAGTACGAGAGTTTGAATTGAGGACACCCAATTTCCTCATTTTCCATTCTTATGGAGAACATTCTCCTCACTGGAAGGGAAATAAACAAAACTGTAAATTGAATCTCCCTCCCCTTCTTTCTTCATTGTTCCTTTCCTTTCTGGTTACCTAACTCAAGCTGATTACCGATCTTGCCTTGCCGATCTACTTTCCCTCTAATTTGCCTATTTGCAGAATGGAAGCTGCAGACTGCGGCGTTAGACAGAGAAGCTGCATCACTTCAGTGAACTGAACACAACAATGCTCTTCTATTATTCATTTAAATGGTGTAAATTATAATTTAATTATTGATGATCAGCAGCAGCTACGATGACGAAGGTGCCAGTGCTGTTGAACGGAGATGGTGTTCCTCAAATAGATGCTGCATATTAGATGTTGGCGTGTCACCAACAAAGAAACAGTGTCCAGCCAAGAGGCCAGACGTCCTGGCCACAACTTCCGCAAATCGCTAAACAGTTGATGGTAATCGTGATACTGTTTTTTGCTCTTCTAAACCGCCGCCGCACGAGGCAGTGGCTTTTGGTTTCAGAGAATTCATCCTTATTGAAAGTTGAATGCTGTAGCAATTTTGAATTGGCCACTTCTCCCTCTCTGGTCACATACAGTTTCTAGTGTGTTTTGTTCTTTTTCTTTTTTATTAAATATTAAGCATTTGAGCATTTGAGTGTCTGTTTCTGCTGGTCGTTGTGGCAAGTGCAATTTGGATTTGTTCGGCAACGGAAACATTTGGCGACCATAATGGCGAGAATGAGAGAGGGAGAGAGAGAGCATAGTGCATTAGCATTCTGGTTGGAAAGAAGCCACGCTCTTTTGCGCTCTCTTTCTTCTTCGTGCCGGAATTTGAGATGCCACCAGTTTTCTTCTTCGCTGTTGCTGACTGTCTGCGTGTGTGTATTTGTCTGATTATCGGTTTAATAAGATGCGAGTGAGGCGGAGGCGGAGATGGCCAAACACTAAATAATGGATTGTTTAATTTATGTGCAATCCATTTTAAAAAGCAGAGCGGGAAAGTGACCAGAAAGATTCTGTGTGGCAAATCAAACACAGTCAGAGAGAGAATGGTCGTTGGAAGTTGGTCAGTTCGTGCCTTCCTCACCGCCAAATCTAGTAGCACTCTGAACTGCTCTGGTCAGTGGCCACTAATTGAAACATGTCAAATCTTCAGCACAACTAATATGCTTGCTACGTGATTTAATAAGCATTTCTCGATTGAAGTTGGGCAGATTCTCTCTCCCTCTCTTACAACTGATTTTTTCTGTTTGCTCTTTTCATTGTTGTCAGTTTGGAAAGTGAAAAAGGGAACTCTTGGAATCTGTTCGCTGATTGCTGCTGTTGTAACGAATGTGAAAAGAAAACCAACTTTTAGTAGAACAAAATCCAGCCCAGAGTTGAGTTCATCCAATCACTCACACACAATTTTTCCCTTTTTCAACCTCTGCAGCAATCTAGGCGTTGATCACCACTACCACCACCACCACCACCATCAAAGTGTAGGGAAGTGCAAGTTTTCTTTTTCCTAACTAATTTACAAACACAACCTAATGACTGCCCAACAAATCAAATGCTGCAATTTTGTTCTTGAAACTGTAAAAATTGAAAAAGTGGTTTTTTGTTTGTGAGTGTGTTTCAATGATAACCAGCAAATCTATCCCTTTTTTTTCTTCTTTGTTTTTTCAAGACCCATGCAACAGCAACGCCAGACGAAGTAGAGCAGAATTTTCCCCCTTTTCTCGCTTTGGAAGGCATCGCTGTACGGCATTGCAGTGTGTGGAGTGCAGCGTCGCTACCGTCGCCACCACCACCACTACTGTCGTCTCCTCGTTTTCGTCTTTGCCGGTTTTTGGCCAGTGCTCTGTTCAGTTCGCTGGCAGACATCACCAGTGGCGCATCGAATCGCACTTTGCACTGTTTCTATTTCTATCTCTATTTTCTCTCTTTCCACCGTCCTCGTTGTGTGTGCTGTGCTTGCTGTGTGTGCTTCCACTATTCAGCAACAGTCATCATCGCCATCATCTTCTTCTACACAGAGCTTTCATTTGTGTTGTGTTTTTCTGTCTTCTTTTCAAATGTGTTGTCTCTCCTCTTCCTCCTTTTGTTGTTGTTGTTGTTCTTTTTAAAATCTGTTATCAACACCCCACTGTCGAGAGAAAATGGGGTCATCTGCTGTCGGGTCTCTTGACTGGTCAAGTGGTCCGTGGTTCAACTGCGTGACTTTTTCTTCTTTTCTTTACTAGTTTTTTTGTTCACTTTCTACCAAAATAGAAGATCACATCTGATTTCTCACTAGAATTTTCACCCTTTGCTACCATCTTTGGCCACCGTTCTGATGCTTCCTCCATTCGGCAGCAATATGTTCCAGTGTACACAGTCCCTAGTGCTCTTGGCCACCACCTTCCTCTCACTGCTCCTTCACCACTTCCTCGTCTCTTGTGATGTCCTTCCAGATCCCTCTCCGTCACCACCTTACGGCGCCTACGTCAAGTGCCCGAAGCGAGAACTGAGTGAACTCATCGGCGAGCCCACCCTGGGAAACCATGGATTCCGGATAAAAATAAGCGGCAATCCTGAGCGATATGTTCCCGGGCAGATGTACACAGGTAAAAACTTGTTAACTTGTTTTTTCACGTCTCTTTTTTGTGTATTATTTAGAAATGCAGTGCAATGCGGCCAACTGTGAGTTGGCTGCTGCTGTTGCTGCAGCAGTTTCCAGTGACCAGGTGGTGGTAGTGTGTGAGAGTGTGAGAGTGCAAGTACTCACTGGTTCGTAACCAGAAAACAGCTTAACGTGGTGCAGTCTGTATCAGTAATTAATAGCACCCAACTGCTGACGAGCAGAGAGGGCAGTGTGCGGAAAATTTCGCTGTCGGTATTTAGCCAGGCATCAAATGGCGGCGGCGACCGCGCGTTAACTAGGCCCTGCTCCTGCTGCTGATGCCCATGTTTTCCGCTTTCTATTTTTCGCGGACACACTCGCGGTCTCATTAGCCTTCTCTGTGTCTGTCTGTGTCTGCTTTTTCTCTCTTTTGGTGAAGCCTAAAGTAGCCATTAATCTTAGTCACTTCATCATTTTAATCTCCATTACCCCATTCAATTGAGCTTTCCCTCCTTCCTACACTCTTTCTGTTGTGCTGCCGTTTTACCCTCTCTTTCTTTTTCTCTCTTTTTCTATTGTTCTAAATGGAGCCAATTGGTGAAATAGGCAGCAGGCAGCAAGGCAACCGTTTAGTTTAGGTTCACGTTTTCGGGTGTTCGATTGTTTAACCAGCAGCAACAGCATCAGCAGCAGCATCCCCTCAATTTGGGCAGTGATTTATTACCGCCGATTAGAGGAGATAGGATAAGGAGAACGGGAAAGAGAAGGAAAATCGGGTGACACCCGTTCACCCGCGATGACTCGTCATTGTTGAAAGTGTAATTGACTGGAAACAGTGGTGTCGGTGTGTGTGTCTGTGCGATAGCTATCAGCCAGTGACAGGCAGTATCTTCCAGTGATGGTGATGCTAAGTGGTGCACAGTGGCTGCCTTCACTTGCCCTGCTTCAAGACCTACATTGGGAAAGTGAGGAATTTGAGATTTAGCAGCTAGAACTATCAGCCGTATATATAGAATATCCTCCCTCCTCAACACCACCAACAGGCAATTAGCTCATCACAACGTCTGTGCATACACGTGCACTGCTAATGTAGAAGAAGTAGAAGAAAATGCGGCACGTAATCAGAAGACGACCTTGCAATGAAAATGTCTTGGAGAATGTATGTGTGAGTGTTTGGTTAGTTGTACATTACTTTACATTGTACACTTACTTCTACTACTACTCTTTAGTCAGATGATAAGTGGTGCGATGTTGGCTGGTGGTGATGGTGCTCACTGAATGTGATGGTCCTGCCAGACAAGGACTGCTCTTTGTGCGATGGAGCGATGGCAATCGAGACGAGATTGCTAATTAAATCTACGTGAATGGCTAACTGGCTGATTGCATCACAACTCCGCTCTTGCCCTGTCACTAGCCTGCCATTGGCTACGCTAATTTTCCCTAATAGCCAGTTCACTGTCCAGTCATCCAGACCACTTTTTTTTTCTTTCAGTGAATGGACAGCATCTTGAATTGTTGAACAAATTGCAATTGAGCACTATTGAATTCGTTCAAACGGCATTCAAAGTCCCTTTAAATTGCCATCGATGCAGAATTGGTGCAATTGTACAATTGTGGCTTGAATGAACCTAGTAAAAGCGGTGAGGATCATATCTGGCTATTGAAACCCCTGCAAGGAATACTTTTTTTGACTGGCACTCTCTTCACTTGATTAGCATTTGGCATCAGCAACAGCAGCTATTAGTGGAAAATGCTTGCTCAACGAGAGTAACGGGGCAATGTCTATTCATGCGCATTGCCCTTTTTCTACCCATTAATTGTCCTCTTAATTTTGGGGCCTTGCTCTTTTTCTCCATTTCTCCTACTTTTTTCTAATCGTTTTCAAATTGCACGATTAACGGTGCCTAATGAAATTATGTGGCCTAGTGCATAGCAGAATCTGAGCGTCTCTCTATTTTTTTGCTGCTGTGCATCGATTAAAAAGATGAAAATTAAGAATTCGATTAATAAGTAAAGGGAATTGGCCATTGATGCACTAATTAGTGAACAGTAGAATGTATATTCTTTTTTACTAAAATAGCAGAAAAGAAGATGATGATGATGATAATGCATCAACTAAGTAGTCAAGGCTCGATCTTCCCCTCAATTCTTTTCGTCGTTTCACTAAACATTTCAATTAATTGAGCAGAAAAAGTGACTGGAAATTGAAATTAATATTTCACACTGGTTGTTGTTGCACTCTCCATTTGTTATTCGTAATTGGCTGGGGCAACAATTTCCAGCGAGAAGGGGAATATTACTATTAGAGTGTAATGACAATTGCCCCCTGAATTGTTCACCCGAATTGCCTGTGCCCGCCGGTGTCACAGTTAAAGGGAAGTTGTGTCCAGTCTAGCGCGTTGTCATGGAGCCCAAGTGAACAACAGTTATCCCCTGCTGCCGAGCACGGCTGTCTTGCAAATGCTAATCGAATCTAAGCAAGCTGCGACACTCTCCATTCCTCCTCCTCTTCTCCTCCACTTGCTACTAATTGCCCAATCAGTGACAGTGAAGATGCACACACAGGCAGGCTTGCATACGAACTAATTGAAGTGGACAGACGCCAGCAAAAAGCAAAGAAGTTTAGCGCAGTAGAATTGCCTGTTAGAGATAGCAGGTATACTGATGACTGCGCCTATTGATGGTGAAGTTTGTGAATGTTGCCTGTTTGTGCTGTTTTTCTGCTCTTCTGTTGTGCCTTGAAGCGTCATTTTCGGTTCACTTGAAGAAAACCAAAGCCTCAAATTCACCGAAAACCAAAAGACACACACCGGTATAGTTGAAGTTTGAGTGTCCATAAATTACAACAGCAAAGTTTGGGCAGAGGATGCAGCATCTCTTTCTGGTGCCGCAGGCAGTGCATCTTCCTTTCCTTCGTCATCACCAATTAGCAGAACCATTTCTCGGTTTCTTTCCCGTTTTTTCCGCTGTCAGTGTTTCTCTTCTTCTTCATAATCAGGACAACAACTTTCACTATTTGTTCATGTTTTCACTTACATTTTTTCTCTTTTTTTATTTAGTGGTCCTTCAAGGCGAGCAGCGCCTTCTGAGCTCAAAGCCAGCCGCCAGTGTGCAGAAGTTCACCGAGTTTCTCCTGCAAGTAGAGCCCAAAGAGCCGCAGTTTCAGCAGCAGCAGCAGTCGTCGGTCAATGGCGGCCAATTTTCTGGTCAGCATCTGTCCAACGGCAACTCACCGACGGCGATTGACGTGGGCAGTTTTCAAGTAAGTGTAGACAGTTCAACACTGGACCAACAGACTCAAACAGACACACACAACCCAGCAAGCACTAACTCTCTTTTCTTTGTGTGGTGTTCATCAGCACCGCAAGATTTTTGTGCGTGGAGTACACACTACTGTTTACTGTGTAGTGTAGTGTACTGAAAAGAGCAGACAGCAGTGAATAGACTGGAGAAGTAATCAATTCTCAATCTGATGCTCATTCACCGCTCCGATAATTAGCACTTGTGTAGCGACTTTCAATAGCGACTTTGTATGTGTGTTTGTACAAGCTGTGTCGGTAATGTCGGGCACAGCAAAAGAGTCAATGGAACACAGTTGAAAAGAGTGGCCACTTGTGTTTCCTCCTAGTTCTTTTTTTCCTCTTCAGTACCCGACTTTCAATGGCATAACAACCATTATGTTAATTGCCCACTTGTCCTCTCTCATTCTGCCTGTGCACTGTGTGTTCGTTCACCTTCTTCAAATTGTCTCTACGCTCTCTCTTTCCTGAACATGTCGACAGTAGCAGTTTGCAGTCGTTTGGCAGTGCCAGTTAATGAGTTGCTAATTCAAATAGTTGAGAATAAAATGAAAACAAGTGCAAACACAAAGAGTAACAGACATCGGAACAACGACAGCATCAGCATCAGCAAACGCTTTTGTACGGTTCAATTAATAAAAGACAAATCTTTTTGTCTTTTTCTTTCTTTTTTCCTTCTTTTGCCGCATCTTTCCAGCCGTACGGGGACAACCAAGTGCGACTGTCCGAGCTCTGCTCAAACGCCGTCACGCAGACAAACTCAGTGCCGAAAAGTGAGATCAGCGTCATGTGGCTGGCGCCCATGGCTGCCAGCGGATGTGTCGTTTTCAAGTAAGTGTGCTTTTTCGGTGCAGACAACCAGAAAAAGGGGGCAAAATTAACTAACTAACACACAATCAACTGAGCTATTTTTCAGCCAAATTGCCGCTGTAGCGTGACAATTTATTAATATTTTTAATAATTAGCTTGGTAATTACAGAAATTAAGATTGTGGTTGCAGCACCCTTGCTTATTTGCATACTGCAGGTTTTTTATTATTGAACTTTTTAATTGTATTTAAAAATGACCCATCTTCGCTCCCCACAGAGCAGCTGTCGTCGAGCAAAAAGACCTCTGGTACATGGACGAGGATGCGCTCAGTCGGACGCTGTGCCCCGAGGACGCCGAGTCAGTGGACGAGCAGCCTGATGTGATTGAAGACTGCTGCGCCTGCGACGAAGCCAAGTACGAGGTGACCTTTGAGGGCCTCTGGTCAAAGTACACCCACCCGAAGGAGTTTCCGCAGACCATCTGGCAGACGCACTTCAGCGACATCATCGGCGCCTCGCACTCCGCCGACTTTCGCATTTGGGAGTACGGCGGATACGCCACTGAAGGCGTCAGGCAGGTGGCTGAATTCGGCATCACAAAGAAGTTGGAGGCGGAGTTGAAGACGGAGTCGAATAAAATTAGGTAAGTTCAAAAGAGTAGCAAAGTAGTCCAGTCCTTAAACTTTCCCTTCTTTTGCAGGACCATAATCAAAGCACGCGGTCTCTGGTACCCGAACCTCAATGGCAAGACCTTTGCCGTCTTTCGCGTGGACAACAAGCACCACCTGATGTCGTTGCTGTCAATGCTGGGCCCCTCGCCGGACTGGATCGTCGGCGTCAGCGCCCTGGAGCTCTGTCTGAAGAACTGCAGCTGGGTCTCCGAGAAGGTGATGAACCTGTACCTGTGGGACGCCGGCACTGACTCGGGTGTGACCTACACCTCGCCGAATACGCCGACGATACCGCAGGAGCGCATCAGGCGAATCACCTCGACGACGCCCAGTCAACCTGAGTCGCCCTTCTATGACAGCTCGGGCACCCCCATGAAGCCCATTGCCCGACTGACGGTGGCCAGACAGCGCATCTACGAGAAGGCTTGCGGTGCTGAGGGTGCAAATGGCGGGGCAGGCGATGGAATGGACTCCATCGACTCGGATGAAGATGAGAGATGTAAGTAGTGATTGTAGTTGTTTTAAGTTTACTTAAATCTTCTTCTCCCGAATAGACGACTGCAAGACCACCGAATGGACCATGTTCAGCCACTGTTCGGTGGCCTGTGGTGAGGGCGTCCGCATACGAACGCGAAACTACATCAACGAGAAGCGAGCCAAGGAGGCGGGCTGCGGTACGAAGCTGATTGAGAAGGAGGAGTGCGGCGGCAAGTGCATCAACAACATCAGCTGTGAGACGTCGCCCTGGGGCGAGTGGCAACCGTGCAATGTCAGCTGTGGACGGGGCACTCGGCAGCGTTCACGCAAGTTCCTCCACCGACTGGCGAGGAAGGTCTGCACCAGTGTGGAGCTGATCGACCGGGAGCCGTGCATCGGCGCCGGAGGGCGAGACTGCAGCAGTGGCAGTGGTGACTTTGGCTCAACTGCTGCTGACACTGAGCTGATTGAGCCCAAGTGCGCCGTCACGAACTGGGCGGAGTGGTCGCCCTGTACGGAGAGCTGCGGCAAGGGCGTCCGCATTCGCACCCGACTCTACATCAACTCCTACAAGTCAAAGAACATCTGCAATGTGCAGCTGATTGAGAGTGAGGAGTGCCTCGGAGAGGCCTGTGGAGATCGAAATGATGCCAGAAGTAGGTTGCGCATGTTGAGTGCTGCTTGAGTTAATTTTGTTAACTCGTTTTTGTTTGTAGGCACCTGCAGTCTGCCGCGTGAAGTGGGCCCCTGTCGTGGCTACTTTCCGCGGTACTACTTTGACACGAACAAGGGCCTCTGTGTGCAGTTCATCTACAGTGGCTGTCGGGGAAACAGCAACAACTTTGAGCGCCTGGCAGACTGCAAGGAAAAGTGTGAAAATCTTTCTAAAGGTAAGATGAACAAAATGTAGGTGTTTTGTTTACCTTTTTACTAACTTCTTTGTTTACCTTGCAGGATCTTACGGAGTTTCAAAGCCATCGCCTTTTGGCAATTACACGATGCTACCGCCAGTCAACGACGGTCTCACTGTGATTGACTGTGTGGTATGTGTGCTAGGAAAGATGTTTCTGTGTGAGTAACTAACAATTACCACTTCTCCAAACAGGTCACCCAATGGTCTGAATGGTCGCCCTGCTCTCGAAGCTGCGGCACCGCCCGCAAGGAGCGCCGTCGGGAGATCAAACTAAACGCACAGAACGGCGGTCGCCCCTGTCCGAAGAAACTCGTCCAGCGACGGAAGTGCAAGGACAATCCTCCCTGTGGTAAGTGTGTGTTGTCATCCCTTCAGCCTCCAACCTCATCTTCCTTTAACTATTCTCTCAAACCGCTTTTAACTCTTTCTGTGTGTCCCACTACTAACACCTAACCAACTAACCACCTAACCACCTGGATCTCCTACCTACCAATTTGCCACTTTTTGCAGAGGACTACAGTGGCGGAGGCGGTGGCGATCAGCAGCACAGCAGCAGTTACTCGAACAGTAACGGCTACAAAAGCTATAAGAACAAGCACAAGCACTACCACCGAGGAGCCCACCACGGCGGCTACCACCAACAGCAGCAACATCAGACGCATCAGCAGCAGGACTTTGCTGGACAGTCGCCTCCCAGGCGATAGTCACCACCACCTGCCTGCTAACTCTACTAACTCTCAAACCACTAACTCCTGTACGCTTCCTCTTCTTACTTTCCCCCTTTTCCGTCTCCCTTCACTTTTCGTTTTCACCTCTTTTTGTATTTGATTTTCTAATCGTTTTGTTTTCTTGTCACCACCACCACTAGATTGTGAAATGAGCATGTGGGGCGAGTGGTTGCCCTGTTCGGCGCCCTGTAACGGCCACGGCTACGAGGAACGACGGCGGAACATCACACAGGCGCCCAGTCCAGGACGGGCGCCATGCGGGGCACAGGTGGAGCGTCGATACTGCTTCAACTACGAGTCCTGCAACAGCAACAACAACAACAGCAGAAGTAGAGAGGACACCAGCACCATCACCTACTAATCATGTCCTCATCCACCACTGTCACCCAAATAAACTTGAGCATTTCTCTCCAGTCTTCCCTTTTCGTCTGTACATTATCACCACCACCACTTCAACCACCACCTTACGATCATCATCATCACCACCACCACCACCCCCTTCTCACCTCATATCCTTGTCAAGCAGACTTTATAGGCAACAGATCATATGTACATGTTCATCCCTTTCCTCTTCTTCTCCTTCTTCTTTCTGCTCTACACATTTTAGGTGACACCACATCTTCCTTCCGTTTTACTCCCTTTATTTTGCACGCCTATCCTAAGGACGATGTGTTTTAGAGTCTTTCTGTACATGGGTTACACGACATGGCGGAAACTTTCACCATGGCAAACTATTATGAAGGATACACATTCATGATTATGATCACGCTGAATTCTTAAATAAAAAAGCTGCGCTACAAGAGCGCCTTGATAAACTCTTCGTAGTTGATCTTGCCGTCATTATCGGCGTCTGTTGTCTGCAGCAGCTCGTCAATATCACGGTCACTCAGCGTCTCACCGATGACCTTCATCGCCGACTTCAGCTCGGAACGTTCGATAAAGCCACTGCCGTCGGTGTCAAAGACCATGAAAGCCGCTTTCAGGTCCGCCTCTACGTCATCATCTTTGGGCGTTTTAAAGCGCGAGAACCAGGCTAGAAAGTCTTGTTCCTTTATGAGACCACTATCTTTAAAAAGTGGGAAAAATGGGAACTGTGTTAGAACTTTTTCACACAAAAACTGGTCTACTAACCATCCTTTGACGCCTCTCTGATGATCTTGGAAATGAGACGCTCAGGAACGTCGATGCCAATGCTGACGAGCATTTGCTTCATTTGCGACGCATTCACTTTGCCGTCCTTCTTATTGTCGATCATCTGGAAGGCATACCTCAGCTGATCCTCGTCAATTTGCATGTACTTTGACTTGGTGCCTTTGGCCGACTTGGTGGTCTTTGTTGTCTTTGGCGACTTTGCCGAGGAGGAGCTGCCAGACGATGCCTGAGAGGAAGAGAAAGAAGGAGAGAAAAACAAAGAAGGGGAGGTTGTCAAGTTGATGTTAGAGGCAGCGCCAGTTGTCAGTGGTGGGAATAGACAATAGACGAACCGTGGTTGCCTTCTTCATCGTGGAAAAGCTGCTGATGTGGAACACGTGTGAAAGGAGATGCTAAACAGATATCACATCATCATCACCGAACAGCCACCTCAATTGAATGTGCCGCTTCAAAGGCGGTGAAAGCTGTAGTGAACAGTAGTGACCAGACGCATCAGAGGTGTTGTTGTCAGCTGTTGGAGCAGGTTGGGAAACCTCCACCTAACAAGTTCGGCAATTGTCGAGCAATAGTCACCGGGGTAGTTCTCCTTGAGTGAGCGATTGGGAGGCAATCGAAGCTACAGAATCGGAGAAGAATGACTGAGTGCGTGAGAAATGATTCCTCTCTCTCTTTCTTTCTTCTCAGTTCTTGTGGGTGGCAAGAGTGTCGTACATCAGGAGCAGCAGCAGCTGTCTGTTGATGCAGATGCCTTCCACTGAAGCGAGCAGCGGCTTAAAGCAGGCAAGGAAATTAGAATCTTAGATGGATGGATGAAGAAAGAAAGAAGGCGAGAATTATTCTGGGCGAAAATCAGCAACGAAAATATCATTCGTCTTGCCGGTGGATGGCTGGCTGGCTGGCTCGTTGGCTCGTTCTGTGCTAGTTGGCTAAGCGTGGCTTCTCCTTTTTCCTTTTTTCTTTTTCTTCTTCTTCACCGTTGGTGTGGCAGTGTAAGATGCTCGTTTGGGTGTTGAGCACGGTGTTCAGGCAGAAAAATCAAAAGCACAACAAATCGAGGTACTGAAGGCTACCAGTGGGGATTTGACGAGGCCTAAAAATAGAGGTGCTTTATATATATTCGCTGAAGAAGATGAAGATGAAGAAGAGGAGGAGGAAGGTGGAGAAAAGATGGGCGCTTCTCCTTTGCATGAAGGCAACCAGATACAAACATACACTCACAGGCAGTCATTCAGTTAGAATGAGTATAGCACTGTTGACTGGTAATCAGGTGGTGGTGGTGGTAACGGTGATGATTCGGCACTCGGATCTCGGTGCAAGTTCACAACTTTCTAAACATTTCAAAAACTGTTGACCAGGTGTCAGTGAGGAAAAGAGAGGGAGCCTCTTTTTGCTCGTAAGTGTGCTCGTCAGCTCATTTAACGTTCAAGTTTTTAGATACATTTGAAGGTCAATAGTAGAATAGGTGGCCTCGGTTGCTGCTGCTGCAGCTGCTGCAGACATCACGCGGTGGCCATGCCAGCGAGACCAATTCTTGGCATCTGCCAGTCTCCTGCCTGCTGTAAAGCCAAAGCCCGGCAGAATTTACGGTACGGTTTGCAGTTGAATCTGTCGTGGCTGCTGCCGCCTCTGCTGCATTCATATTTTTGGTGCGAAATTCTCATCTTTGTGGTGCGCACAATAATTGCCGCAAAAGCCGACCAAGGAGCAAGTGCAGCAGAACGCTGAGATTTTCGGTTGATATTGTGTAGTGTGATGGGGGTGATGATGTACCATACTACGATGACAACAACCAACCAACCAACCAAATGGTGTGCATTCTTGTTTTCCCGTCAGCTGTTGAGAAAGAAGTGGATAAAGTAATAAAATATTAAAGCGGTGGGCGTCAAGGGTGACAGCTTCGATCAGTCAACGCTGCTGCAGAGGATCGACGAGGTGCTGGCTCGGCTCCAGATGCTGGAGACGATAACGATGATGTGCTGTCACATAGTCAGTGTCACACACTTTTTGACTAATGCTTAATGGCCCATTATTCAGCACATCTCTTTACATCTTTACACAGCCTTCAAAAGCAGTAAAAAGGTGATCCCTTCTTCGGGATCTGGCGCAAGTCACAAGACATCGGTATTTCGATGGCGAAACTGTTGCATTTGGTGGATTTTCCCATTTTGAGCAACTAGATACTTAAATACTCAAACTTAATTCATTTAATGTAAGGCTAAAAAGTGTTTGAAAATGGATTCGGAATCGGTTATGCGAATTGAGTTGAAATTAAGCGAATCGATTTTGGCGGCAGAAATAATCTGTTTCCACTGCATACGCTCGAGACGCGTGAAAGCGGTTTTTCGCGCAGCGCGCGCTTGTTTTGTTTGTTTCTCTCACGCAACGCCAAACTGCCTAAATGTTTTGTTTATGATTGCATCATCTTATGTCCGTCACTATGTCTGCCAAACCTGGACCAAAGCAAACGAGTATCTTGAGCTTTTTTAAGCGTAAGAATGAGCCAACATCCTCAACATCCACAGCCGCTGTGGCGAATGGTGCTGCCAAAGCAAAGACTGACCAAGCCAAGATAAACAACAATAACAAGAGAGCTCTTGAGGTGGAAGAGGAGGAAACTTCGGCAGCTCCAACTGAGACTTTTCCAATAGAAAGTAATGAACCGACTGCTATTGATGCAAATTTAATCAATGATGGACTACTCGACGTGTGCTTTGATGTCGCCGTGGAGGAGGAAGATCGCGAGTTGGAGGACGACAAGGAGAATATGGATGGCAACAACAACAGCAACCCTTCAGGCAATTCCAACTTTGTCTTCTTCACATTCCGCAACATTATTCGTTCTATTGTTTCGGATGATCATTTTGCTAATATTTTTGACGAAACTGACTGGAATGTCATTCAAGAATTTACATGTTTACCAGGTACTCTGTCAAAAGTGATAGTGGTGGTTGATCTTGGTGATTTATTTTTGAATATTAACAGGACAAGTGCAACACCTCTTCATCAAATTGTACGCGCGAAAGCGGGCTTGGATACATCTGAGAAATATCCGCTATCTGGAGATTGATCCTTTGGGGGAACACAAAAATGATCTCATCGTGCTTGCAGATCATGGTTTTCTACTAAACTGTAATTTTTGTTTGTGTTTTGAACTTTCTTGACTTGCTAATCTTTTGGCATTTTCAGCTTCCAGCTTTACTTCAATTGAAGAGTCTCTGAATCTACTGACAATGCCTGATCTGAAAAAGTTTCTTAATGCTTATAAAGGATTTAATTCTTCTGGCGGTAAAGCTAAAGTGATCCCACTTTTTCTCAACTACATTAAAACGAGTCGCGTTTTGAGTAATGATCCCACTAAAACATTGGAACATACCGTACTTGAAAGGCAAGAAAATTTATATTTTGAAAGTATTTTTAAACAATTTTTAATCTTTTCAGACTCAAAAAGAATTTTCTGAACAAGTGCTTTATGTTGAATCAGGAAAAATCTCAAGTGTTTGACCGTATTTTCATTCTCTATTATCATCCGGGATACTTGCTCGAGCGAATCGGCAAGCAAAATGATTTTCAGTGGTATTTTTCCTGTTTAGTTTAGTATTTTCTAATTCTAATCATTGTATTCTGTTATAGGATCTTTGGTGATTACAGCGTTCCTAGCAACAGCTATCCAGTCGCGACGACAAACAAGAGGCAAATCATCTACAGCTCACGAGAAGAATTTCTCGAGTTTTCAAAAGCTTTTGATTTGAACTCTCAAATTCTTTCACAATTTAATTTGAAACAATTCGCACAAATTGCCGACGAACTCTTACCTCGTGCAACAGCGTCTTTTGCTCAGGTTTGCACTACCCTATCACCACATTCAGTGTTGTTGATTCAGAAGTTTAATATTTCAGTGTTATGACAAGTGGCACCAAAAAGACTCTCAACTTGAAGTTTTTCTCTGCAAGTACACTGCCACTGGGATGTACCTGCGAGCTATAAACGAATGCTTAACTTCACTGGAACGCCTCCGTCGGTACAGAGCATACGTGGACATTGTGGTGAACCAGTTACTCGCTCAGACAGTCTATGGGCACAACTACCGCGCTCGATGGTGCATACGAACGGCCCTGATTTGCAACTCTCACCTAAGAGACAATGATCAGGCAATTGCCGTCTGTCAGCTCGGACTCGAAGACTCCTTCGTTCGTGGCGGCAACCGCCTGGAGTTGTTCAATCGACTGCTGAAGGTCGTCAAAATCGAAGATGACTTGAAGGAGCAGTTTGAAAATGTGTGCCCCGACTACTTTTGTCTTCACTTTAAGGAGAAGGACATCACCTCGGAGTATCGAACCATCACCAATGACAGTGCGAATAAGAACTTTCATTCGGTGACATTGGCGAATGGCGAAGTGAGCATCATGTCAGTGGAGAACATTGTCATCAATCACTACCTGAACAATGGCTTCACCAAGGGCATTCACTGCGAGTCAAGTCTATACCACAATCTGATGGCTCTCTTCTTCTGGGACATCATCTACTCAGTAGAAGATGATAGTTTTAGTGATGCATTTCGTTACCACAAGCAGATAATGCCCTTGGACCTAAATTACGAATCATTCTACGAACGGCGAAAGGCGGTCATTGATGCACAGCTGTTGCACATTACCAATCTGAATGAAGAGGACATGGTGACAGAGATGACCTTTGCCTGGTACAATCATCAGGGCAAGGCATCATTTGTGATTGACTGGGAGCAAAGACCGCTGGAGGAGCTTATTGTAAGTGGGAATTGAGAACTTTTTTTCATGAGGCTGACAATTTTTTCTTTTTGCCAGGAAATCGCCATTTGTTTGGGCGCTGACAAGATTGCCCTTATTTGCCACTTTTTATTGCACGACTACAAGAGCTTTCACAAGGGTTTTCCTGATCTGATTGTCTGGAACACTGAAAAGAAGAAGATCAAATTGATTGAGGTGAAAAGCCACACTGACCATCTTTCTCCAACACAATCCATCTGGCTCTCCTACCTGACAAAATTCGGCATCGACGTTGAGCTTTGCCATGTAAAGCCGGAAAAGAAGTCCTAAGTGAATTTGCCGATCACAAAACAACTGTTGTTTTACTTTTAATTATGTTGGATATTTAATGAGTCTTTTAATTGCATCACCTCCTTCCAGAGGATTCTTATCATTAAAACAGATTTTTTACTGTTTGAAAAGTTTTTAAAATACTCATTGCCGAAAGATTGCCGGCAGCTGACGCTGTGAGCAGTTTGTTGGCGCTGTTTTGCTTTGGCGCTAAAAATCTCGTGCGCGCTTTGTTTTGCTTCTGCCGCAGCCGCCGCTGATACTGCTTTTCACTTTACAACAACAACATCCAAGTTTTTGGCGTTCTCTTGCCATTCTTGTACCCATCTTTCCGGTTACCTTCTACCAGTTTTTACCACCACTCTTCACCGCTTAAAGATGCAGATCGACCCGGCACGAAAGCGTATGCGAGTAGGTGGAGGAGGCAAAGCAACCGAGCTGATGAGGGCGGCTTACCCGTACTGGATCAACTTCTACACCTCGGCTCCTGATTTCAAGATCACCCTGCAGGAGATTGAGGAGATGGTGGCTGATCGACTGATGCTACTGCAGGAGATCAACAAAATGCTCAACGCTGATACGGCAGTAAAACGCAACAAGAACTTTTACAGTATTCTAAAGGGCAAGCTGGAAAGTGTTAAGAAGTCGAGCAACAGCTCGGAGAAGCACTTCTTTTTCCTGAGCCAATTTGAAACCGAGACGGATCCTTGTAAGATGTACGAAGCTCGAAAGCGGGACCACATTTCGCACTACCTCCTTCGCATCTACTACTGCCAGTCGGCGGAGTTGCGAAAGTGGTACGTCAACCGCGAAACCGAGCTCTTTCGCTACCGCCTGACGGAGTCCTCCATGACCAATGCTTCGACCACCAGCTGTGAGCTGCAGGAGTGCCTGAAGTACTACGGCTACGACTACGACATTGTCGACTGCGTTCAGCAGGAGATGCACGATCGTGTGAGCTGGATGGAGTTTCACAACAACCACCTTACCCGGATTGTCTTCAAGATGCACTTTCTCGACGCTCTCGAGCTGATTCGATCTCGGCGAGTGTACCTCGAGGGCGGTTACGCCTACATTCCCGCCCCGGAGATGGTCTCGGTGCTGTGCGCCCAGTTTCGTGCCAATCTCTCTCGCGATCTGGCGCGAATGCACACTGACTTTGAGTTTCTAGACGAGGAGCGGCTGATCCAGCGACTCGACGCACTACATCGCAGCTACATCACCGAAATGAAGAGCGAGCAATCGGCAGGTGATGCTTCGCAGAGCCGCTACAGCATTCAGCCCGATCAGATTGACGCCCTGGCGGAGGAGTTCTTCCCGCCCTGTATGCGCTCCATTCACGAGTCACTGCGTCGTGACCATCACCTGAAGCACTACGGCCGTCTGCACTACGGCCTCTTCCTCAAGTCGGCCGGCCTCTCTCTGGAGAACTCCATTGAGTTCTTCGGCTCTGAGCTGTCCACCATCAATCCGCAGAAGTTCCAGAAGGAGTACACGTACACGCTGCGCTACATCTACGGAAAGGAGGGCAAGCGGGTCAACCTGAGCGCCTACAGCTGTAATAAGATCATCACCGGCTGCGCCCCGGGACCGACGGACACGCACGGCTGTCCCTTTAAGCACTTTGATGAGAAGCACCTGAAGTCGATGTTGCTGCGCTACGGCGTCAACGACGCGGCCATACTCGAGGAGATTGTGCGCCTGGCCAAGGAGGAAAACGACATGGGCGGCGCCTGTTCAAAGTACTTCACCAGCAAGCACGGCGAGGTGCCCGGCGGCAAGCCTATCGACTCAATCTACCACCCGAATGAGTACTTTAAGGTGGCGAGGCAGCTTCGTTTTGCACCACAGATGCCGTCGCAGCAGCAGCAACAACAACAGGAGGGAGAACAGGCGACACAGGAAGAGGGCAATGATGTCTCCCTCTGCAATACTACCATCAACTCAATTGATGAAGGGGCGAATCTGTTTGATGATACCCTCGATGAAGAGTTTGACGACCTGCCGACGGGGAATAAGAATTAAGGGCGGAAGCATGTTGTTTTTATCCATTTGCTCTCACAAATCATGATAAGCTTCCGTTTGATTTTATATTTTTCATTTAAGTTTATGATAAGCTCACAAGGATTAACATTGAATCTACATTTCAATATTTTTACATTTGATTTTTATACCATAAAACTGCTCCAGTAAAAGATGAATTTACTCAAAAACCTTTGATTAGTCACAAGAACAATCAGTGATTCACAAAATGAAACTTTTTATTTGTATTACAATATTACAGGCGATTTGTACAAAAGTAGTAGTTGAAGTCGTATGAAATCATTTTTAGTGAAATATCCTAATCAAACTTTACTGATGCTGTAGGGAAGTGAAAGAAAGCAAATTAATAAGTACAACTTTTTGAGCTAAAATTGTGAATAGCAAACACATTCTGTTATCCTCCAAACTTACTTTGATTTGACTTTTCCCTCGTGATTGCTCATCCATGGTCTCATCATGGGCAGTGTTGACGGGTAGTAGGTACCCTTTCGCCGTTGCAGTGTTCCATCGGTGTTGCGCAGTGGATAGGTGGCAATCATGATGGGCAACTGCAGTTTGATTGTCTTGTGAGCGCCCTTTGGAATGACCAGAAACTGAAGGCAAGGGGAGATTATATTGAAGATGATGAATCACACAATCAAACTGTTTATCATTAATTCTTACATAGACATCATACTGAATGCGAATGAGACTGCAGCCACGGAGGTTAGTCGGTGGAATGGGTGGAATGTAGAGCAGCTCATTGCGCCACTGAAAGTCGCTGTTTGGCTCGATTTTGCCCTTCTCCAGTGACGCCAGCTCGCGCATTTCACTCTGCACGATGCGATTCTTTGAGGTGTACTGTACCGTCTACCAAAAAAACAAAGAAAACTTTAACTCAAAATAAACTCATTGAAAGGAGAAAACTAAAATTACCTCCGTTAGCAGGGCACACGTCTTTTTGATGGTCGTTGAGCTGTTGTTGTAGATGTGCGCCGTAATGGAGATGCTTTCACCTGGAACGTAGCCGCCTCGGTCAAGGCGTACTCGGGCGACAATTTTACCACTGGAAAAGCAGAGCAAACCGAGTTTTTCTTCTGTTTCACTCGTAAAGGGTTGCTGTGCAGTGATATAAAAAAAATTTGATTGATGCTAAGTTTGTTGCTTGTGTGCTCCACACAAATGGCTTACACTGAGAAGAATGGGCTCCAGGTTGAGGTCAATTGGATTCATGACGATGAAGACCTGTTGATTTTTGTGCACCAAACCAGACGGTTCTCGCAGTTCACTTCGGGTGTAGTACTGTACCCAGCCGTGGTTGCCGAGGAAGGTAGAGGGTAGACCTAGTGGGAGGCCAAGGCGGAAGGGGAACTGATGGCAGAGTAAGTATATCTATTGTTGAACGCCAAAACTAAAACACCACTACTAACCGTATGGACGCCTGCAGAGAGCATCAACAGTCGACTCATGGACGCATTTAAATTCAGTGTGCTTTGGGTGTCTAAGAAGGGGAATTGATTCGGATTGAGGCAATTGAATTTCACTAAATCTTAGTTTTCGCTCACCTATTCTTGTGAGATTATCGCCCAGGAGACGCATGCGAAAGTCTATGTAGTTTTCCTTGTCTGAGGTGACGATGCCGCCGCTGCCCACCAACCGGACGACCCCTTCGCCTTTAATGTGAAAAAAGAGGCCCAGAATTGGGGTATCTTCGTCTAGCTCAAGGACGACCTTGCCGGTGAGAAAGGCGCCCGGGAAGTAGAGCAGACTTTCATCATCCATGACGATCTTGAAGTAGCGCAGCTTCTTTGTAGCCGCCATCTTTACACTGAAACAGTTTCCTGGAGTTGAAGTTGAAGATATTTGATGCTTGATGATGATGATGAAGATGAAGTTGAACAAAAAAGAAGCAGTCACAAGCACTTGAACTTTGCCTGAGCAACAGCACTGATCACCAGCAGAGTTCGGAAGTGGTCGAAGAGACTGAGGAATGAGCAGGCACCTCACAGTTTGATGGCAATCGACAATTGAATCGCTTTAGTGGCTACAGCACCAGCAGAAGCACAATTCAGCTGAAACTCAGAAACTGCCAGTGCAATCACACTATTTCACTTGTAAACTGGCCAGCAAGCTACTGTCTGGTGGTGCACCTTTCGCTTATTAGATTACCACCACCAGCAACTGCACTGAGGATAGGACGCAAGTGTGTTTAGAGACAGGCAACATATGTGTGTACACTTGCTGGTCTTCCCTATTTTGGTAGTGAGTATGTGAGGTGTTTCATTGCCATGAGGAGGAAGGCGAGGGGGACGACAGTCACACACAAGCCACACTGTCCCACTCTGTCACTGCTGTACGCTGTACGGCTACATGGACGCCAACGAAGGTGAAGATGTAGGATTATTTATAGTGATGAGGTGCAGGCCACTGTCGCTGATGATGATGCTGCTGCTGACTGTAGTCGGAAATGGAGTTCTCACTTTTTTGTATTGGTCGGCGATTGTGATGGTGATGATGGTCGTGGCCATCGGCACTACACCCGCGGGTTTGGTTGCTTGTTGTCGTTTTCTATCGTTTGTCGACTTCTTCGTCGTCGTCGTCTTTGCCGTTGTCGTCTTCATCAACAGTTTTCAGTGCGTTGAGCACACACATCTCACAACTCACTTTCACTCCACTGCCCCAGTGAAACACTTTCTACTCTTCGACAAAGCAGCGGCGGCAGCAGCAGCTGTCTTTGTACTCGTCTGCAGGCGCCATGCAAAACAGGTTTCAGTGGTGGCGCAATCATCCACTGATGATGATGATGGTGATGCTCCAAGAACACTGGCGAGCTGATGACTAGCAACAGCAGCAGCAGCAGAAGTTGTCGGCCGACTCAAATGTGAGTAACGAGTTTGCTCCCATTGCTCCTTGCTGGCTGTTGCTCCAACAATAACAACAACTGCAGTCCTTGTTCGATTGTCTCAAGTGCTAGTGGACATTACAGTACAGCTGCTGCTGCTCCAATTGTACTGCTACTAAATTGTCTGACAGTGGGCTCTAAATTGACTCTTTAGGAAGAAAAAATTGTGCAGAGCAGAACTAACAAGCGATGAGCTTTATTGACTCAATTAGAGGCAGGCACACACTAAAAAATGAATAAATGACGTCTCTTTATTAAACTATTTACAAGTACGCACTAAAAAATGCAGTTGAAAACAAATGTACAGTAGAACAATTGAAAGTAGACTATTTACAGGTGGTGGTGGTCGGTATCAAAAGAAAGAAGTCACCAGAAGCAGCGAAAGTGGAGGAGCTGCCCTGCAGCTGTTATGGCTGCTGAAAATAATGATGATGATGATGATGATGATGAGAATGATGACGCTGTTACTGGTGACAACAAAAGTGAAAACGGGGCACATCTTCTTTTCATGCCTTTTCCTATAACAATTGAAAAAGGATCCTGTTACACTTCTGATGCAGTGTCTGAGATAAAGGTTCGATTGTCGAGTCGGGAGTTGACGCCGTGCCGGTTAGGCCGGTACAGTGTGTAGTAGTCAGAGTAGAGAGGTTCCGTCTCGGCGTATGAGGCATATCGAGATCGATTGTAGGCGTTGGCACGGTCCATCGTCCAGGATGGTTGCGAGTATACTGGAAAAGAAGGAGAGAGAGTGTGATCAGTGCCCATTAGATATCATCAGGACATTCAGTCACAAAAAAAGAAAGTACTCACTTGAGCTGACGTCGGGGATGCCCAGTCGAGGCGGCTTCTGCACCGGATTCACCACCAGCAGCGGATTGAACTCCGCCGCAGAAAGCGTCATCTTTTCCGTCGTCTCCGTGTTTGCGTCCTGGTTTTCGTCCAGGGTGCCCGCAGTGCCGTCATCGGTGCTGCCGCCGTCTACGGTGACTAGCTCTTGGACCGGACTCTGCACGACTTTGGGGTGGTGGTGGCGACGGAAGAAGACGACGAGGACAACGCTGAAGATGACCAGCACAATGAAGATGCCGCAGAGGATGCCCAGCACGAGGCCGAATAGTATGTGGTCGTTGTCTGGAGGAAAAACGAAGGGAAGAAGAAGATGGTGGTCAGTTATCAGAGAGTTGCAGTTGACAAAACAATTCATTCAACTGGTAAAATTCCAAAAAGCAGGCAAACTCACTCTCATTTAGGTCACCGCCGGTGATGGCGACTCCTTGTCTGCCCCCAGCGACGCGGTCACCTCGCTTTGGGTAGACCTGTGAGTCGGAGGATGCTGCGGGGATGATTTTGCCATTACTGTGGTGGTGATTGTAGCTGCTGCTCAGTGGGACGACGTGCACCTGATACGACCACTCATCGGCGCCTGCACTGTTGGTGGCATTGCAGGTGTAGCTGCCCTCGTTCATCGTCAGCACCGAGTACAGCACTAGGTGAGATATTTTGATCTGAATGAAAGGGGGAGAAAGAGAGCGAGAATGAACAAACTGTTATCTACCGATCTTACTACCACCAACTGCTGCCAAACAGTGCGTCAGTGCTGTTCTCCTCACTACTCGGTCCCTACCTTCAATTGGCTGTTGTACTCGCGAAAGTACTCTTCAATGGTGAAAAGCTGCTGTGAATTGTTGTTGTTGTTGCTATTGTCTCCAGGCGCCGACGATGACTGCTGCTTGCACCGCCGGTCACAGCCTCGTGAGTTGTTGGTAATGGGCACATCTTTCCAGTACCAGTTGATGTTGGAGTAGGCAAGGTACTGCTCGTCGACAGCTGTAGAGCCAAAGGTTTCAATGAAGATGGCACATTTCAGTCGCAGCACTGAACCCTCGCTGACGGTCACCTCGGAGTCGCTGAAGTTGCGCAGAATGCGAGGGGCACACTGGAAGTTTTCAAGTGCTGAAAGTAATTTCGGTTATAAAAAAAAGCTCATATTTTCAGCAATTGCAACTACTGACCTAGCTCTCCCCAAACAACATCATTGGTAATACACCTCGGACTGTCGTGAACTTTAAGTTGTGATTTCTGAAGAAGCATTCGCTTGAAGGGCTGCATTCGGCAGTTGCATTCCCAGAGGTTGCTCTCAAGGTACAGTGAGTGCAAAGCGCGAAGGTGAGAGAACACTTCTGGTTGAAGAGTTTTCAGACTGTTAGAACTGAAAAAAGTAAGAGAAATAAACTCCGTTAATCAAAAACTCTGACAGCTGGCAAATTAAAACTTACTTTAGAAAGATCTTCTCAATAGTCACTAGCCCATTGAAGGCGTCAGTGTCAATAAAACTCAACTCATTACTGGAAAGAATAAATGAAATCAGTTAATAATTCTGACAGCTTTTGCTTTAACAGCCTTACTTGTTGAGCATAAGCACCTTCAAGTTGACAAACTCTCGAAAAGAGTTGTTGGAGATGTGGTCAATCTTGTTGAATGACAAATCTAGTATTCGTAAATTAGTGAGGCTTTCAATGGCCTTGGTGGGCACATTGCGAATGGAGTTTGTTGACAGCGACAACTCAACGATGTTCTTCAGTGGATAGAACGCCTGGTCATTGACGTGCTTTAAGCCAACTGCAAAAGTAAAATGCGATAAAACATCTGAATTGCCCTTTTCATCAGTCCTCCTCCTACGCTACCTTGTTGAAGGAATATCCTCTGCAGGTTGTGCATGCATGCGTCACTGAAAAAGTTGGCCGTCAACTCGGGAAAGTAGTTTTGCGTCAAGTTGATTGCCTGTATATCCTGCAGTGCATCTTTCTGACTGTTGGTCAGTCCATTGCACTAGTCATGATGACAGGGGAAAATGAGTTTGGTATAATTAGTATAAACAGGCGCGTTTTGTTTGAGGAGCACAGGACACACAACGTACCGGAGGCAGCTTTGTGAGGTTGATGCCGACACAGACGGCAAAGTTCTTTCCTGAAAGAAACCGACAGTCACAGCCGTCGTGAACACACTGAAAGGAATCGACGAGTGAACTGCTTAGAAGAAGCAGAAAACAGAAGAAGAAAAAGATGAGATTTCGGAGATTACTTGATGAGAAGGAGGAAAGGCGGACGGGGGCACTTCCCGTGGTTGAGTGATGATGGTGGTGGGGATGATTGTGGTGGTGATGATTTTGTTGATGATGATGATGTTGATGTTGGTGGTGATGATGATGATGGCAGTGAAGATGCCGTCTGAAGGGAGTGGAGTAAAGGAAGGAGGAGGTGGTGGTGGTGGACTCCACCAGAATCGGTGAAGACATGATGGTAGTGGTGGTAGTGGTGGTAGGCGGTGATGGTAATGATGTGTAATTGATGTTCACATGCTTCCACAGGACAGCAGTGGGCACAGCTGCTGATCAACTGAAGATGCTCACTTGTTGAGTGTCAACAACAAGTGCCGCGGAAAGAGAGAGCGAGGACTTTTTGCCGAGTGCTGATGCTGACTCAGTGGACAATTTGACAGTGTGAGCAGCCATCAGCAGTATGGCTCACCGCCTTCTCTCGACGTGCTTGACCGTCTCTGCCCGCCGTGGTGACTGACCTTCGAAGAACAGTAGTAAGTGAAGAACAGGTAAGAAAAAAGGTAAGAGGTGCCTCTTTTGACGGCGACGGTGGTGAAAGGTGAGAGAGCGAGCTCGCGAGCAAACTCGGACAGACGGACAGAGTGTGAGCAGGGGACGAGGAGGAAGAAGAAGACGACGGCGGCGGCAGACAGAGCTAAGAATGCGAGCAGGTGAGTGCTAGCAGTGGCTGGCTAGGATAGCACTCTTCGAAGAGCGTCGGGTGCGGCGAAGACGGGGCGACTGCGGAGACAGCGAAGGTGATTACGTCAAAAAATGTGTGCTCGCGCGTTCCTAGGATCACCCGGAGAATGTGTCACCCGCGGAGAGTGGGGGAGAATAGCCGGGCAGCTGAATAGCTGTCAGAGTCACTCAGGCTAGGTCAGCTAGCGGTGTGTAGGTAGAGAAGAAGAAGAGGATTTGTTTTGAAGAGCGAAGAGAGGAAAAGAGAGAGACGCTAGTTTGGTGGTCAGATCAGAGCAGAGCTGTTGAGGTGAAGTCGCTCAGTCCAGTGCTTGTGGTGGCTAGTAAAGACCACTGCTACGAAGACGGGCGGCAGTCAGAGTGAGAGTCAGCACAGTGACAGCGGCAGCTGCAGCAGCTGTTGTTCCTTGAAGCAGCAGCCTCAGCCTGCATGAGTAAGCTCCTGAAGTCCTCTTCTTCTTCTTCTTCTCGTGATGCTCTTGCCCTGCACTTCCACTGCCACTGTCATGTTGCATTGCCTGTGTGCGCGTCAACAGTGCGGTAGTGTCTTGCAAACAGAGAAAAGGCAGCAGTAAAAAGATCCTTGAAAAGAAGAATATACAACTAAGATGTAGTGGAGGATGGCGGCAATCGCTGATCAAGACGATCAATTGATGGACAAGACGCACTCTATCTCCCTCACTTCTTCTACTTCTTCTTCTGCCGTTGGTAGACGATACCGTCACAGTTGTGATTGCCTACTCAGCAACTGCCTGCTTGTTTGTGCACACACACACTTGTGCCGGTTGATAAGGGAAAGAAAGTAGAAGAGAGTGACACTGCCGATGTCAAGTGAATCGAATCATCGGCGTTCACGGCTGTTGCCTTTTTATTATTGCTATATTATAGTCATTTTTTGGTTGGTATAATATCTGGTGGTGGCGGTGGCGGCGGCGGTTGTAGTGTACGTTCGTTGCGAGGTTGCAACTACTGCAAACACAGTGAATGAGTTAGTGAGAATGAAACAAGAGTAATAGAAGACAACATTGCAGACTAGTGCCTGCGTTGCCTAACAGGTTGACATTTACGCGCCGTACAGCTTTGTACGGCTGCTGCAGTTGTCAGGTAGTGAATGATTGGTTTCGTACATAATGGGTGATATTTCTTTTTCAGTCGCCCCGCCAAAATGTGTCTAATTAGTAGTTGGAGTACTCGGGCGAATCGCGAGACCGCTGCTGCAGTCGCTCTCTGCTCTTGGAGATGCCTTCGGTCATGGTGAGGTACTCTGGTTCAGTAAGTGGCACCCTGGGCTCTGCCTCGTAGCGGATAGTGTCGGAGAGCTCGTACAGCGGCACCGAGTAGATGTCCTTGTTGATGTCCTCGTAGATGGTGTCCATGCCGTGCAGATCGGTGTAGTAGTCCGAGTGCGAGTACTGTTTGCTCATCTGAGAACTCGCCTGCAGCTCGCTCTTCGTCTTCTTCAGCGTCCGGTGGATCTTTTTGATGCTCAGGTAGACGATCAGACTGAAGACGGCTATTAGCGCCACGAGGATGCCCACAATGACCATGATGGTGGAGGAAGACTGCTGAATGGCAGTGGCTGCAATAGAGAGGACATGATAATGAAAAAATGCAAACCACCTGTTAACATGCATTTGCCCTTACCTTGCGTGCAAGTGGGAATCTTATTGGACCACTTTCCACCGGAGCACATCCGGTCATTCTTGCCCACCATGATGCCGTCCAGGTTGGCGCAGGCGTAGCGCACCCAGGTGTGATCAATGGCCGCCCAGTCGGTGTCGTTGGTGTAGTAGACATTGCCAATTTGCTCGATGATAATGGAGGAGGGAAGTGAAGTGGTGATGTCCTCTTTTGCACAGGTCTTCTTCGGCAAACACATCGGCCAGCTGCCCTGCCACAGGCCGTTTGAGTTGCACTCAAACTTGTGCATTCTGAGAAGTGTTTTCAACAAAGATCATGACTCAGATAAATAGTTAATCTAACTGTCTTGAGCACTCACTTGATGCCGCCCTCTTCAATAAATGACTCATTGCAGGACACCTGAGTGTGGCCCAGCTCCGTCTGCTCCAGAACGCCCGTTCGCTGGATCTCCAGTCTCCCGCAGTCAGTAGTGTTGCTTTTCTTGATCACCTTCTTGTACGTCTCACCGACAAAAACGGCCTCCAAGCCGACGGTTCGATTTGTGGTAGTGTGCACGTCCATCACCAGGTACTCGGTGTTGTACTCCTCAGTGTCATTCACCAGGTTTGTCTTCAGATCACAGAAAAAGTAATTTCCAAAAACTTCGTCGTTTTCAATCGTTTGACGATTGGTGTACTGAAGTTTGCATATGCTAAGTGAAAAAAGTATTGAAAATGGGCATAAATATAAATCAAGTTCTTTTGTTAGCTTTTTTCCTTACCGATGGGTAATGTCCACATTGACAATGGGCGTATCATTCTGCCCGGCCATCTTGGGCATGTTGATGTCAATGAGGAGGAAGGCAATCTCCACTGCTCGCTCAAACTTAATTATCCACCGGTAGCAATTGGAGCCGAAGACGGAGAGGACCGTGTCCACCTTGACGCGGGTAAAGTGAAAGGAGTTGACGGGCAGTGCGTACTGCGCCTCCTCCGTCTGGTTCACATGATTCAGATTCAGTATGGGGCTGTGCGTGTCCTCGCACTTGAAAGCGTGTATCTTCACCACATTGGCGCTGACGGCTTTTCCTAGGGATGCGAACAAATCGAGTCAATCAACACAGAACTACAAGATGTGTACAAATTGAAAAAACTTACCACATCTCGCCTGTGGACCTTGCCACTGGCCGTGTTTACACGTTCTCTGCTGAATGTGATGAGGAAACTGATTTTCTTCGCATAGCCTAAACAGTAGGATTAACAAGTTGACAGATGATTGCCATTTGTCAGTTTTGCACAAACTTACATGTACACAGTCTCATTCTCGGCAAACTTCACCTTCTCCGGTGGGGTAAATCGAATGCGCGCATTAGGAGGAAGGTTAGGCCTGCTGCAGGTGCCCGTCACCTTGTCCTCGTAGGTGGCCGTCGTTGAGGAGGTCACCGCATCACAGAGAGCAGAGAGAAGCACAAAGAGAGGCAACCGAAACAGGTGACTGAGGTGGTGGTGGTGGCGGTAAAGTATCATGCTTAGGGTGAAGAGTCAATACACTAGTCAACAGCAACAGCAACAGCAGCCTACAAAGAAAGATTCATTAACTGTTTTCAGTTGTAGATATAATATACAAAGAATGAAAGAAGAAGGTGCACCCTAAAAGTGAGCAGCAAACTGGATGCGCCCCAAAAAGCAGCAACAGCAGAGGCAGCAGCAACAGCAGTAACGGAGTGAGTCCCAGTCTTTCCGGGATGTACGTTGAGTTGTTCGACTGATTCATTGTTCGACCAGTGTGACATGCTTTCCGGAGAGAGGATGTTGATAGGCTGATGGCCACCACCACCACCACCACAATATTGAAGTGGGGGCACAAATGCACTGAAAAAACTGCACGAAATACTGCAATGCCACACACACAACTTGCGCACTTCGTGGACACCTCAGCAATGACTTGAAAAAGGGCAATCAAGCTGTGCTGTAGCGGGGACAGTCCGAGTAGCTGAGCTAGAGTTTTGGCTACGACGGAAGTGCAGATTGTGTGCCTCTATTTCTCTCTACGTTTACACCACATTACGCCACAGTTTCACCAGAGGTAATCATCATCACATGTCACTCGCTTCTCGGTTTATACAACAGTGTAGGCAATTTACAGTTCATCAACAAGTTCAGTTATTTTGGTTGTTTGCTTCACAACATATCAGTCAAGCAACTTTGACTTGACCGCCTTCTCCAGGTAGTCATTCGTCTTGCGCATCATCACCGACTCCTCCTCACGCCGCCGCAGCGTCGTCTCCAGCTCCTCCAGCCGACTCGACGTCAGCTTTGACTCCAGCCGCAGCTCGGTGATCATCATCTCCTTCTCGCGGAGGATGCTCTTCAGCTCGTGGACGTACTCGTTGTTGGACTTTTTAGAGTTGCTGTTGTTGTTTGATGCCCCACCCTTGCTCTTGGCAGATGAACCGTTCTTTGATTTGCTACTGGTGAACGTACGAAGGGGTGGGAACCATCGGTTGGCGGTGTTACTGGAGTTGTTGGCTTGCTGCGATTGTTGCTCAGGACAGATGCTGCTGTCGCAAACAGAGTACACTGGCGAGAAGGGCCGACTGGCGACTGACATTCTCCCAAAGTCCATATTCTGATGGTGCTGCAGTGGGCCCAGCTGAAAAGCCTTCAGCTCCTGGTCCATGGCGATAATCTTGCGGCTGAGCTCCGCCAGGTCGGCTTTTCGCTTTCGAATCTCCTCCAGCAGCTGCTCAATGTGCTGATCCTTGTCCTCCACTGCAAAGTACAGATCATCCAGTTGGCTCTCCAGCTGCATTATCTGCAGGTCCTTCTCCTGTTGTAAGTGTAAGTGTAAAAAGTGGATCGTTTAGCACTCTTTAGTCAAACACATCAATCATTAACAATCATTAGGAGAGAGATGGCACCCACTTGTAATTGTTGCTCTAATTGCACTTCGCAGTTGCAGACAGTTGCAGCACCGGCTTGAGCCCCCTTGGCGTCGTTCCTCCTGTGACCAGCAGCACCAGCGGCTGCTCCCGACGACCTCCTCTTGAGGACGCCATCGGCACCAGCCACTACTACTACTTTGCTGGCGCCATTCTTCATCCCCAGTGACACTGATCCCCTTTTCGATGTCTCCTCAATGGTAGAAGAGGAGAAAGAGGAGGACAATGACGCTCCATTGAGCAAGCTCGTTGCTGTTGTTGTTGTTCGGTGATTGCCGTTCGTCGTCTTTCGCAGCTGCTGCTGACTAGTCTGCCATTAAAAAGAAGAAGAAGAAATGTGTGTGCGCACAAGAGGCGATGATTATCTCTCAGCACCAGATACACCACCAGATAAGTGTGAGCAGGCACAACTGGGGTGATGATCACACTGAACAACAAAAAGAAGCCACTTACTTGATCCACCTTTGCGCCTTTGTCAGTCTTCGCCAGCACGAAAGAGGCCTTCACTGAAGATGAGGATGAGGAGGTGGCAGTGGCGGTTGCGGTGATGGTGCTGCTGGTGGTGATGGAATTAGTGCTGCTGCAGTGCTGAATGCCCTCACTGGCCGATCTGCTGTTGAGCATCTTCTGCTGCTGTTGATGCAGCGTACTGCTGCTGTGGTGGCGAATGTTGATGCGCAAGTCGGCGGATGCAAAGTCGGTATTCGGTGAATCGGAGCCGATCACCGAGAGGTCAGTGCTGCTCAGCAGACTGCTCTCACTGCGTGGCAGCTCTTCATTGGTTGCAGAGAGAGGCGGTGGCCACTGGTGGTGCTTCGACACTGTTGCTGGTCGTCGCCACAGTTCATCAGAGTTGATGGTCGTGGCTGATGAAAAAAATTTAGCGTGACAGTTTAACCTTTTTTTTATCGCACACAAACAGCACTCACCATTTCGATTTCGATTGTACAGTGTCACTGTGGCGGCATTCAGCGTCGACTCTGACCGGCTGATGCCTCGATGAGCTGATGCTGCTGTTTGCTGATGATGATGACTGGACGATAAATGCTCTTGCCCGACACCTGTCTGCTTTGATCTGCCCGATGTTGACGTGTGATCACCACCAACCCCAGTATTATTATTAAAGTGGTTGACGAGCTCCCTGGTCGCCGGTGACGACCGCTCCGCAGTGCTCGGCAGTGCTGATAAGTTCGGTATTGACCGACGGGCGACAGGAATCAGTGATCGACCGCCGCCGGTGGCCGGGGCTGTTGAACCTGCTAAAAAATTGTGTTAAATTGTAGGCTGATATTCTTAATAATAGAAAAAAGCGCAAACCTTTCAGCGGACGCTGTTGGACGATCATCATCGTTGACAGCGACAGAGACTTCAACTGAGACAACTGAGCCGATCCAGTCTGCTGCCCTGACAGAGCTTCGAAAGTCCACCAAGTGTCACCAGTTTGTTTTGCCTTTGGCTCCTCGTCAGTATCTTCTTTTCTCTAAAGTGCGCCTGAGTAGTAGGGAGACAACAAGTGCCTGCTTTTGAAGTTAACAAAGTTAACTTTTTATTTCTTTACCCATTTTGTCTGCGCACTAAACACAACAGTACAGCACACACGCTTCTCCTAATCGGCCTTTGCCTTCTTCAGCTTTGCAGAGCAATTGCTTTTAATTACAGTGCCTTCCTTCTTTACCAATAGATCATATCACTTAGTTGTCGTGTGCTAACTCTTTTCGTTTTTTGTTCTTGCCACCGTAAAAAGGGGGATTAGCAATTAGCAGTCCTAGTAACAAAGTGAGGGAGAGAGAGGGGAAGAAAGAGACAAACTGAAAAAAGAAGAACAAAAGAGCAAAGGAGAGCGCCTCGTGAAAAGAAAGATCAATGCAAGTGAGCTACGCAGCAGAGCGTGCAGCCAAAGAATCGCCGCTAAAAAGAGTCTAGTTGAAGTAAAAGAGTAAAGTTTAACTTTTTCGAATGTTTTTACTAAAGCGGAAGTTCAGAAACGACAAAAACCAAGATTAACTAGGACTTTCAAAGGGCGTTTTGTTAAAATTATAAAATTCATTCATTTTATTTTTGGGGTCTCAGCTGATTGAAACAGGACTAATCAGAAAAGATGGTGGTAACTACAGTGGCAGCGCCGGAGATGATAATCAGCAGTAGAGCGGTGATAAGTACTGATAAGAAGAGTGCACTTGGGGAGTGTTCTTATCTCTCCCTTGTCAGTAGTATCAATTGCCTCATTATATTACCACCTCTTAATTGGAAGATGCTGAGGGTGATGTTGAGGGTGATAAAGGCAATTGGCTGATGGTGCCATCCAAAGATGCTAAGATCCGAAGATGAACATCGAAAGACAAAGCAAAGAAAGGATCATTTGTTCTGGCCTGCGCTTTTGCGTCTGCCGTGCAGCCGTGCACACTCAACTGACTCTGCGCAGACCAGCTTCTCTCTGTCACAATAGTCCTACGGCATCCTTTCTGCTGCCTGTCACCCAAAATAGAGAGAATCCTGGTTAACCGTGGCGTCCCAAACACCAGAACGACCAGTCATCTCACCTAGTTCCGCCGGCAAAACTACTGTCACCGACACGAGAACAGAAGACAGCGCAAGAAGAAGATGTCACGGCTTCTCTTTGGCAAGCTGAGCCCTGCGGCTATCGCCGCCGCCACCACCGTTCCCGGCTCTGGAAAACTTGTTTATCGATGCTTATCTTCTGCGTAAGTAATCTTCTGCTTCTTCTGCTTCTTCTTCAGTTGTGTAAACAAAAGTGTGCCGCTTCGGGTGTATCTGTTTTTTCTAACATAAAATTAGCTGTTTTGCCAACAGAGACAGCATCACTTCGCCCATTTATCAGCCACCGGTGTTGCGCAAGTTCAAGGTTCAGAATGAACCCATTCTCGGATACCTCGAAGGATCGCCAGAACGGGCAGAGCTGCGTGCCAAGCTGGATCACTACCTGAAGCAGGAGACAGAAATTCCTCTAGTTATCGACGGCAAAGAGTATCGAACTGATCTGGTTAGTTTGCAATCGCTTTAAAATGCCAAAACAAAACCAAAACATTCTTCTATTGAACATTCACAGGTCGACAAGCAAGTTCTGCCCTTTGATCATGGCCATGTTCTCGCAAACTACACAATGGCTACACCGGAGCTCTTCAAGAAAGCCATCGAAACGAGCCTGGTGCGAGCAAGAGAGTGGGAAGCCGTCGATATCAATGATCGAATCAGTGCACTGCTGAAAGCTGCTGATTTAGCGAGCGGAAAGTACCGCCAAGACTTGAATGCAGCCACGATGCTTGGACAAGGTGAGTAACTTTTTTTTGTCAATTTCAGCAACTAACATTTTGTTATTTTTAGGAAAAACTGTCATTCAGGCAGAAATCGACGCCGCTTGTGAGCTGACGGATTTTCTCCGCTTTAACGCCTACTATGCGCAAGAGGTCTACAAGTACCAGCCAATAAGTCCGAGCAATGAGGTGAGCAACACGTACCGACTTCGAAGTCTCGAAGGTTTTGTCGCCGCCATTTCGCCCTTCAACTTCTCCGCCATTGCGGGCAATCTCTCCTCGGCACCGGCGTTGATGGGAAATGCCGTGGTGTGGAAGCCAAGCAGCACTGCCCTTCTCTCCAACTGGATCATCTACAAAATTTTTGAGGAGGCCGGCTTTGCACCTGGCGTCATCAGCTTCCTGCCCTCTAAGCCACTTGATTTCAGCGACCACGTCATCAGTTCGCCTGATTTGGCGGCGGTCAACTTTACCGGCAGCGTGGCCACCTTTCAGACCATCTGGAGGAACGTGGCGGATAACCTCACCAAAAACAAGACGTTTCCTCGAATGTAAGAGTGTGCTGAGAAATAATGAAGAGTTTTTGATTGTTTTTTTCGATTTTTTAGGATCGGCGAATGTGGCGGCAAGGACTTTCACCTGATTCACCCTTCGGCGGACCTGCAGACGGCAATCTCGCAAACGGCTCGGGCGGCTTTTGAGTACAGCGGTCAAAAGTGCTCTGCCTGCAGTCGCCTCTACGTACCAAAGTCCATTTGGCCAAAGGTATAGTTTTTATTTTTGAAGTTTATCTTTGCGTTCAACAAAACACTGTCCCCCAACAGATTGAAGTCGGTCTACTGGACATCACCTCAAAGCTGAAGTTGGGCTCTCCGCTTGAATTCGACACCTTTCTCTCGGCGGTCATTGACGGCGCCTCCTTCAAGCGCATCAAAGGCTGCATTGACTATGCTGAAAATGATGACAACCATAAGATTTTGATCGGCGGCCAGGCCACCTTTGAGAAGGGCTTCTTCGTCGAGCCGACAATCATCGTCACAACTGATCCTCACAGCAAGCTGATAACCAATGAGATCTTTGGCCCAGTGCTGACCGTTTTCGTCTACGATGACAATAAGATTGACCAGACGATGGAGCTGATTGACAGCTCGACGCCTTACGGACTGACTGGTGCAATCTTTGCGAATGACAAGTAATTACTATTTATGCGCTTGTTTACAACTATCTAACACTTTTATTTACAGGAAATTCCTCGAGAAGTCCATTGATCGTCTGAAGTACTCTGCCGGCAATCTGTATATCAACGACAAATGTACCGGAGCCGTTGTTGGCCAACAACCGTTTGGTGGTGCTCGAGTGTCCGGTACCAACGACAAGGCCGGCGCGCCGCATTACCTCCTTCGATGGGTCTCGCCGCAGAACATCAAACAAACGAACGTACCGCTGCACGACTGGTCCTACCCTTACATGTCTTCCGCCAAATAATCTCCCCCAGAAAATCTCTCTTGCCAAACTCGTCTTCCAAACTGGTCCTTCTCCGCCTAGAGTTTTATTTTGATATCCCAACATCTACTTTGGTTTGATTCGATTTTACCCTCCCCCAACACTCTTCATCTTTTATGTTATCAAGGGCAATACTTTTTTAGTCGCAACTAACTGTAATACCATGACTGTTTGATTTGATTTGATTTGCCACCCTCTAGTCCTGGTCACTGATCACTGTGAGCTGGTCATCTTCACTACTTTGTGTACTCCATTTCTTCTTCGGTAGTACATGCATAATTAAAATTTTATTTTTTGACGTTGAAGGTATAGTTCATTTGTTTTATTTTAATATAGTCTCTAATAAGAATGCCGTAAGAAAGTGGTGTTTGTAGAATATGTACAAGACGAGTGCTTAGAAGAGGATAGAGAGCGTGTTGTTATCCGTGTTAAAATACAAAGGATGTAAAGGAAGAAGAAGGAGGTACCGGTTCATGTACAGGCGACAACAAACAGACACAAGGGGAGGAGACGCCAACAGCTCATGCGGACGTGCACTTGTGTGTGTGGAAGAGAGAAGAAGGAAACAAAAGCAAGTAAAAGTGAAGTGAAAAGGGTAGAAAATAAATATCAGCTTGAATCATTTGAAGGTTTTCCTTCACCCCATTCGGTGCTACTGACCAATTACTACTGTTACTTGGTGGCGGTAAGGGCGTTTGATAGCCACTCCATCGCCTCGTCGAGGCCGTCGCCCTTGATGGCGGAGGTTTTGAAGATTTGGAACGTTCGGTTTCTCAGCACATCAAGACCCAGCTCCTTGTGCACCTCGGCGACGGTGAGGGCGTTCTCCATGTCCTGCTTGTTTGCCAGCACCACGAGGATGGCGCTCTTTAGCTCGTCCTCCTGTGTGTGTGATAGAAATGATTTTGATTTAGAAAATGCTAGTTGATGAAACAAGAGAATCTACTGACCTCCAGCATAGAGACCAGCTCCTGTTTGGAGATGCCTATGCGATCTCTATCACTGCTGTCGACGACGTAGATGATGGCGTCTGTGTTGGAGTAGTAGCAGCGCCAGTACGGCCTAATGGACGTCTGGCCGCCGAGATCCCACACCTGAAACTTCAAGTTCTTGTACGTCACCTGCTCCACGTTGAAGCCGATGGCTGGTGAGAATGAGTTTAAGGTCAAGTTAAAACAGCTGTTCGAAATTAAGCTGAAGAGGAGCACTCACTAGGAATGGTCGTGACAACTTCGCCCACTTGCAGTCTGTAGAGAATGGTCGTCTTGCCGGCGCCGTCCAGGCCGAGAATGAGAATGCGCATCTCCTTCGAACCGAAGAGTGACTTGAAATAGGAGAGGACTCCACCTAGAAGAGAGAAAGGTACAATGAAATCAGTGGCCACCGAGGCAATCAGGCGTTGGTTCACCGGCGCACCACTGATGACGATGCTTACCCATTTTTGTTGATCAGATGATGCAAATGACGAGTATGAGTGTGTTTAGGGTGGGGGCGACGCCTTCGGAGAAAGCTGATCAGGTCAAGGTCCTCTGAAGTTGATGCAACAGTCGCCGTACACCGGGTATAGGCACAAACAGGTGCAACGCCGGAGAGACACGGAGCTGTTGACACGCTGACACTGAACGTTAAAATCTGTTGAAGTTGTTGCCGTCACGGGTGGATAAAGTGCTGGAGAGTGCTGGGAATGACTAGCTTCGAAGGGTGCTCAGAGGCGACGGCGCTGATGATGTTGTGGTGATGGTGGTGGGGCACTTCTTCTTGTCTTGAGCCAGAAAACAGATAAGTGAACTGAAGGACTGATTGTGTGTATGTGTATGTTTGTGTAAGTCCAAAATCAGTCTGCAAACTACCGGACACCTGCACTAGCGTCGGCTAAATCTGACGTGGAAGAAGAGCAAGGGTGCGTACGCGGTAGAATACTTTCAGAAGAATCAAAGGCAACTGAGAAGAAGACTTTAGTGCAATGATGACTGTGCTTTCTAATTTTGTTTGTTTCAGTGCCCGGGAAGAGAACACAAGTTGTAAATCATCGGCTCTTATTGCAAAAGTAATAAATTATTATGAAATGAAGTATATAAATTGTATATGATTGAAGCCATCAAAGAGGGGGGGGGGGAAATGTGTGTAGAAATGATGTGTTCACCGGCATTAGCAATAATGTGTACAAAGATGGAGATAGAAGTGAGGAGTACAGTTGATGTGTAGAAGAGACTAAACAGACAGACCAAGATATGTACAGACGTCAATGGGTAAAGCATGTGAAAGGCACTAGATGAACAACTGAGGTGATGGATGGACATGGAAGAGTAAACGAGTATAAGGAATAAAAAGAAAGAAGGAGAAGAAGCTGCAGAAGAAGGTGAGCATTTGGGGGGTTTCCATTAGTCAGAGTCTGACTCAACAGTATCAAAGTGTAGATCAGTGTTGATTATCAAATGAGCACAGCTGTTTAGCAGCTAGTCTGCAAGAGGGTCTTTGCCTGTTCACCGTTTCCGTCACCGCCAGCACCAGTCTTGACGTCCACCATGTCCACCTGTTCAATGAGCTGCTCACCGCCGGCACCATCACCACCAACACCGCCAGCGCCACCGGCACCACCTTCCGCCTGAGCAGTCTTCTCCAGATTGCTTCCCCTTCTCCTCCGGCGCCTCTTCAGCAGACCGACGAACAGAAAGCAGCAGATGAGCAGCGACAGAGCGAGGATCAGCGTCGCCGAGGAGATCAGCAGAATCTGTCGCTTGACATAGTGCTTTTTCGATGAGGAGAAAAGCTCCAGCTCGAGGAGCCAGCTGAACCAGGCGCTCTCTAGGGGTGGACACTTCTCAAAGAAGCAATGGCCATTCTCCGCCCAGCTTCCCAGGTCGACCAGTCGTTGCCTGAGAGCGCCCTCTTCGCCGATGACACCGCTGGCGTTGGTCACCTTCAGGTGCAGTTCACCGTCGAAGAAAACTACGGTAGAGCTGTGGTTGATGAAGGCGGCCGCAGTGGTGGTCGTGCCAATGTCCACCGAGGGAAAGGCGACCACGTCGAGGTACGGATTGCCGATGCACTGGTTCTTGTAGAGCACCTTGTAAAGGCTTTTGTCTGTAAAAAATAAAAAAGTAAAGTTAAATAGAATTTCATTTGAATGTCTCAATCAGCAGTTTACCCTGAATGAAGTAGGCGGTCTCGCCAAGTGCCCCAAAGGCAGCGTCCAGCTTCCGCTTAAAGTCGAAACTCATTGTGGCAAAGTAGTTGGCCAGATTTCTACCGCCAGTGGTCTTGAAGCACACCTAGGAAATGGAAACAAAAAAAATAATTTTAAAACGAATGTTTGAGCTATACCAAGCAATACCTGTTCCACCAGATCGCACTGAGCAATCTTGGAGACGGCGCCCCAGCGAAGCTGCGGATCAGCCACCGCCGACCCGTTGATGGTCTCCGTGGCCGACCACCAGTCGCCCAGGGTCACTTCCAGTGTCAGCCACTCCACCTCGGTGCCGTCTTCATTTGGCTTCATCTGCAAAAAGACCGGGAAACATTTCATTGACTACCAATTTTACTATCACTCATCCTTTCTCATCTTTTTTACCTGAATCAGCACCAGCGACACCGGCGACCACTGTTGCCCACTGCTGGAGCAGGCGCTGCTGTTCCTCAGCAGAGCCACATCAGGCAAAAACTCAAGGGGAATCTTTGCGGCGGCAGCCACCTCAGGACGCTCGTCGGTGGCGTTGATCAGCCAGTAATAGGGTCCGCTGGAGAGAAAGAGTCGGCGGACGCCGTCTGCAAAGACCACCTCAGCGGCAGTCTCCACGGGCCCACCGCCGCACAGGTCGGCCACATGTTGTTGGCCAGCCAAGGTCAGTCTGCTGCGGTCACTGCTGGAGCTGCTGCCGGGCAGCTGCGGGGCAACAGGGGACACGGTGCTCACCAGCAGCAGGAGGGATAGGCCTAGGCACAGGCTGCTGCTGATGTTCACCACAGTGGTGGTAGTGGTGGGACTTAACCGGTGTGAAGGACAATGGTGGTGGTGGTGGTGACCACGCCTAGTTGTGGTAGTCTTTTGCAGTGAGATCATGATCGGGGTGAGGGTGGTAGGGATGGGGTGATGAGGTTAAATCAGTGGGTGATGATATTCAACCGAAAACCATCTGCACTAACAAATCATGGTAGTGGGCACTGGTGGTGGTGGTGATTGGAAAAAGAGTGCACAAGAACACACAAAGGAAAGAGGAGAGAGCGATGCGGCCCCCAGGAAGAATGCTTCGCTGAACTGCTTCGGTGCCCTTCAGCCTCTGTTCACACCGTCGCTGCCTGCCTACCTTCCTCCTGCACACAGTTCAACACTACAGCGCGAACAAGCAAAAAGAGCAGGCAAAGAATTGTCTGTTGTCCCGTAGCATCAGAAGGCAACTGTCAGTGAGTGAGAGAGAGTGGCGCCGCCGCCACTGCAGGTGCTGCCCACCTTCACTCACACACACAACAGGTAAACCTGTTCTCCTCCTGTTGCTGCTGCTGGTGCTGCTGTTGCCGAAGTTTCGGCTGGCGACTGTGGCCAGTGGCCGTTGCGACCGCGGGCGCAACGAAAGCGACAATTACGCTCCGGCAGAGCCGAGAATATACGACCGACCTACCGACGGGGCGACGACAACAACGGCTGCCCCTGGAGCAGGCAAACACACGCAAACACTGACTAACTGACTGAGGGAACTCCACTGTCCTTCTTCGGGTATTTCTTTCTTTCCACTTTGCACAGTTGCCGACGCCGACAGACCACAGTAAAGTGGAGAGGGATCTGCCTATCAGCAGGTCGATCTATCTCCCCTTTTCGGCTCATTATCGAGCGAGCACACGCCGAGTGGTGGTGGTGGAGAAGTCTAAAAGTACACACACACTGGTAGTAGTAATCTTAGTGTGTTAGGTGAGGTCGCCTCTTGCGGACACAGACCTGTGAACACCGTCGCTCTCGGTATAGCACTCATACTGTTTTGCCAGAGTGACAAAACAGTGAGAGACAACAAACAGAAACAGAAAACTTAAATATAAAAAACACTTCAAACATGTTTAGCCATGTGAAACAGGTGTTCAGTGGCGGTCAGAGGGAGTGGAGAGAGAGAAAGTAGGCTTAGAAAAAAAAAACAACATTTACAAAAAAACAACACACACACACAAACAGACAGACAGGGCTAATTCGAAGCTCATTAGTGCGAGAACGAAATGAAAAATGACCTCTGCTGATGCACAGCACTCTGAAGCACACTGGCGGCAAATGGACATAGACTAATCGAAACGACATGCCCATCACCACTTCAGCTCTACAAATAGAGTCATCAATTAGGAGAGAATGCGAGGAAGATATATTGGTTTATTGATAGGTAATGGTAGAGCCTGGCCTGTTGGTGGATGCACTCTAACGAGCATTACGATATCAATAAAAGTAAGAGAGAAGAAATGGGAAGGAGATAATTACTTGGTTGAGAGCAGCTTCAGCGCAATGTCCTCGTAGTAGCCTAAACTATTTTCTGTCTTCGAGGAAGAGGAGGATGAGGGCTTTTTCATCGGGTGGCGGTAGTGATCGTCATCATCATCCGACGAGCTATCACTACTACTACTGCTACTCCTCTTTCTTTTTACCGTTTTAGGGCCCTTTCCAAAGCTGTTGTCTTCTTCATAGTCAGACTGACCATCGTCATCAGAATCATCATCACCCTCCTTCTTCTTCTCGTAGATTGCATCCGGATCGGGCAGATTGTCAATGTAAAAGTCTGTCATCTGCTCGTCGCCAACAGTGCCGAGACCAGCCGAAGCGCCACCGGACTTCTTCACAGCCTTCTTCTCCTTTTCCTTTGCTTTTTTTGCCTTCCGCCTTTCCTTGATCAGCTGCTGGTAGGCTGCCTTATCCAGCTTGTCCTCCTCCTCCATAATGCGTTTGGATACCTCTATGTCAATGCCTGATTTGGAGGCGTCCAGTGCGGCCAGCTTGGGCGCCGCCTGTCTCACACCGCCAGTGAAGACCTCCTCTTCGTCGTTCTCATTGAAGACAATCTTGGTGTTTAGTTTGATGTTCTTCTTCAGCAGTCGCTTCACGACGGCGGCCTTTGACCGGGTGTTTTTAGCTGCTGCAGCAAGTGGAAGAGGCGGCAAAGTGTCCTCGTCGCCGTCATTCAGAGCAGCATCACCACCGTCCTGATCAAATCGCCATACTTTCTTAATTTGAAACAGATCATCGTCCTTCCCATCATCATCATCATCGTCGGCGGCAATTTTCAGCTGAGAAAAGTTGGTTGCAGCAGCCGAAGAATGACTATCATCATCAACCTCATCAGCGTCACTGTTGACAGCCATGGACTTTGTAGCGCTTGTTTCCTTTCTATTTTCCGACCTCTTTTCTGACTGCTGCTGCTTCCGCTCAATAAAGCGCACCCTCGGCGTGACAGCCAGCCCCATAGAGCGCGCAAATGCGTCCAAATTGAGGGCTTCCAGGCGAAAGACGGCCTTGTTTTTCATTAGGTAGGCGTTCTTCAGGTACGCCTTAAAGGCCCGCTGCGCCGTCTCCTTGAGGGCGACATCACGTGCGAGCAGTGCCTCCACCTTCCGCCCAATGACGGTCAGCTTCCTGGGGTTCACCTCGATGCGCTCAATGGGCACCTTCTTCTCGGTAAGCGCCTGCACCATGGCCTCCTCTTCGCTGGGCACCAGCACCAACAGCGACTCGCCGCCCGCCTCGAGGCGAGCCGTCCGCCCCACTCGGTGAATATAGGTGGTCACCGACTCGGGACAGTCCAGCTGCAGCACCCAGTGGACGGAGGGAAAATCCAGACCACGAGAGGCGATGTCAGTGGCGAAGAGGACCACCGACTTGGGACTGGCGCAGAAACGATCGTACACGGCCATTCGTTTCATCTGGTGGAGGGCGCCGTAGAGTGCCAGCAGGGTTATGCCAGGCCGTAGTCGACAGAAGAGCTCGTACATAAACTTCACCTGCTTACAGCTGGACAGGAAGACGATGATCTTCGATTTCTGATGCTGCTTGATGAAAGACCAGAGAAGGTTGATTTTGTTCTGTTTTGGACGATGAAAAAGTTGTTGGAATAAAGTGCTTTTAAAAATCACAAAATAAAGTTTACCTCTAATGGACAAACAATGTAGCTCTGCGTCAGGTTAGCAGGTGTTGAGTGCTTTTCGTGTTCATGCGACGACACGTAGACTGGATCCTTTAAGCTGAGTCTCGCTAGGTCCTTTACAGACTTTGTTTGAGTCGCCGAGAAAAGCAGAGTCTGTCGCTCGGTGGGCAAGTTCTCGATGATGGCGTTCATCGTCTTTGCAAAGCCCAGATCAAGAATGCGGTCCGCCTCATCGAGAATCAGCATCTTCAGCTGGTCACAGTTGAAGAGCGGATTCTCGTCCATGTGCTGCAGCAGTCGACCGGGCGTACAGACAATGATGTTGCAGCGATCAAGACGCTTTGACTCAAACTTCAGGTCTTTGCCGCCGATGATGAGGCCGCCGGAAAAGTCATGCTGAGAGCCAACCTTGTTGAGCACCTCAAAAATCTGGTAGCTCAGCTCTCGTGTGGGCGTGATGATGAGCGCGCCCAGGCCGTCCATTGGTGTCCACTGGTGCTTGTAAAGGCACTCCAGCATGGGAATGAGAAAAGCCACCGTCTTTCCTGAGCCGGTCTTTGCGGCGCCGAGGACGTCACTTCCGTTGAGTGAATAGGGTAGAGACTGTCGCTGAATGTCTGTCGGCTTCTCGTAGCCGGCCTTGCGAAGGCCATCCTTTGTCTTTGCAGAGATGGGAATATTGTTAAACTGCTCAAAAGTTGACCAGTCATAAGAGGTGAGCGCTTCACTCTGATCTACCTCCTCTGCAGTCTCTTTCACACTCTTCTTTGGGCCCTTTAGCTTCTTTCCCTTGAATGGCCTCTTTGGCTTCATATTATCAGGAGGGTAAGTAAGATAAAGATGAAGAACAACTTTTAAAATCTTTGATTGGATGAAAAATCAAAACACTCAAAAAGAAACAAAACAGTAGCACGTGGAGCGGCAAAACTCGCGAGAAGAGCGCAGCTAAGCCCCGCCTCTTTTTGACTATTTCGCCTGCTACACAAACGTGACTATTTTCCTGAATCCTGAAAAAATGCTGATAAATTCTCGTTTCGATTCTCTATCGTTTTACCGGTTCAAAGGTGAAAACTTAAATTCTGTTCATCAGATAACCCTAAGGAGATTAACAAAAACTGTATAGTAATTTTTCCAGTGTAATTTTCCCACCACAGCTTGTGATGCGCAATTCATTTTGTGTGTTTTGCTGAAGCAGACCCACTAACTCTTCTGAACTAGCCAGCTACATTAACTACAATCATTTCTTCATCTGTACAACAGCTGTGCAGTTGAGCCTGGTGCACCGGTTGAATGCACCAAATGGCACTTAAGGCCGCATTAGCAGTAGGATGAACTCAATCAGCATAGCTGTCACTGCGTTGCCATCAGTGGACCCAGACAACAGCGGTGGATGAAAAACAAATGGTCCGTAGAGATGACTCTCCCTCTCTCTCTCGCTCTCTTCTCTGGAAGCAGACACGAAACGGCACTTGAAAGCACTGGTACCGATGCTGTTCAGGTGACAGGTTGCATTTGCGTCACCTGCGATGCCACTTGCGAAAGAGGCGCCGTTTAGATGGCAGGTGTTGCTGTCGATATCATTTTGCTCAAACATCGCAAACAACATCAGCACCAGCAACCAGTCGAAGAGTCGAATCCTCATCATTCTTCATCATTCCACCTTCGACTGAAAATGCCAGAAAACGGTGAATCGAGAGGAGGAGTTGGCGATGCTCCAAACGAAGACGATGACATTGATCCTATTGACAGTGGAGGCTCAAGAGGAGCTCCTAGTCAGCGAGGCGGCTTCCGGAACATCGTCCGACGCATTCAGCTGGCCGCCGAGTTCAACCGACTGTCAAAGGCTAATCGTGAAAAGGATGATTGCTTCGAAGAGGATGACTTAAAACGGCGCAAGTCTCGACTAGCCCATCGTCGCATCAGCGGTCAGTCGTCCCTCGATCGAAGCTCTTGTTTGAGCTTTTCTCAAGGCAGTAACAAGCTGCTCGGTGAAACCTCCTCTGAGAAGCATTTTACTGAGGGCGAAATAAAGTTTCCCAATGACGACAGCTTCCACGATCAGGCAAAGCCTTTTGTGGTCATCAAGGCGAACATTCTCAAAACAGGCATTGCTCGCGTTTTCAAGGACTCCTGGCAGCTGGATGTGCCGAAGATCATCACCTACGTCATCACCAGCAAGTCTCAGAAGTGCCAGTGGAGTAACAAGAAGCAGATTGAGCACTTCCAAGCGGGAATCACCAAGGTTTGTTATTTTTAGGAAAATAAAAAATTTAACTGTGTTTTTGAAATTACAGGCAGCCATGTCTACGAACATGTGGATCTTCACAAATGGACTGAATTGCGGACCAACAAACTACATCTGCTCGGCAATTGAAAATGAACTCAAGAAGAACCGATTGAAGCGAACGCTGGATAACTACCCTCTTCTCTTTGGATTCGCCTTTGCCGATGATTTGATTTACGGTGACAAGTTCAATGAAACGAGCAATTTTCAGACCACCCTTTGCCTGAACAACCTGGGCTATCCTAGAGAGGGGAAATTTGAGCTGAATCCGCATCACTCACACTTCATTATTGCTAAAAATGACAACAGCAGTAGTAGTAGCAGTAGCAGCAGCATCGATGATCAGAACAGCATCACACTGAAGGCCATTCAGATGCTCGTCAAGAGTGAGGAGTTTTATCAGATTTGCAACAAAGGTACGCCCCCGTATTAGTAGTAACCTTTCTCAATTTGTTAAGCAATTCTCTCTTATTCAGATTCAAAGTGCTCCGTCGAAGTGCCCCTCGTGTCGCTGCTGATCGAAGGTGGGCCCGAGTCGATGGCCTCGGTGCTGACGCTGATCAAGCAGGGCTCAGTGGTGGTGGTGCTGCGAGGCAGCGGCGGCCTCTCCGACCTCATCGCCTCCACCTACTACCGCCTGTGGGAGGCATTCTCTGAGGACGCCTACGCCTGGGACGCCGACTTTGTGGAGGAGCACGTCAGGCCGGTGCTGGGTGCCAAGATAGCCTCTCGTTTCGGTGAGCTGAAAAACAACCACCTCGCCTGCGGAGTGCTCCGTGACCAGATCATCGAGTGCATCCGACTGGCGCGCACCGACGGCGGTCGTCAGTACCTGTCCATTCTGGACATGCACAAGCCGCTGAATCTGTGCAATCTGAGCAACCTCAGCGAGCACCTGCTCAATGCACTGCTGCAGTCCAGGCGGACGGTGGCCACCTCCTCCTCCTCCTCCTCCAACTCCACCATTGATCAGATTCTCAGAGGTAGTGTACTTGTTTTAATGGCTAGCCCTTTTAATTTTTCTGTTGTCATATGACAATTTCAGATTTTGACCTAATCCTCGACTGGAACTGCGCCCAGGTGGCAAAGAATCTGCTCTTCTCCCAGCAGAACAATACACTGAACATTACCGAGCAGTTCAGGAGCAAGTTCACCGCCATACTGACGCGTGAAAATCGGGAACCCTTTGTTGATCTGTTTCTGGGGCAGGGTTTTCAGCTGCACCGCTATCTGACGCCCTCACGACTAAGTCGACTCTTCAGGCACATCCACGATGACGACTTTTTTCATACGGTGTGCTGGGAGTCTGCTTTTGGAAAGTCGTCCACGGCCAAGCAGGGCAAGTACTTCATTGAGGGTGACCTGAACTGGCTGATTATGTTTTGCACTGGCCTGGAGAGTTATGTGAAGACTGGTAAGTGTTTGTTTTGTGTTTTTTTTTGAAAATTAATGAAATAATTTGTTTTGCAGTGGATCTAAATGAGAGCTCACACGGCAACTACAAACACGTCGACTCGCTGGCTGCCGAGCGGAAGGCGCTGACGCTGATCACCATTTGGGCGGTGATGGCAAATCGCTACGAGCTGGTGAAGGTACTGTGGAAGTACTCCGACCACCCGGTGCACACTGCTCTGCTCATTTCGATGTTCTACGAGCGACTGTCCTACAACGTCATGGACATCAACACCAAGGCGGAGATGAAGGTGAAGGCGGTGGAGTTTGCGGCGCACGCCAACGGCGTCCTCGACAAGTGCTACAACGAGGACATCAGCCAGGCGTACAATGTGCTGAGAGAGTCCACCGTCGACTACGACTACATGACGGCGGTGGACCTTGCCGCCAGTGCTCAGCTGAAGCAGTTCATGGCCCATCCCTGCTGTCAGAAGTGGCTGACCACCACCTTCCAGGGACACATTCGACTGCGCGAGATCACCTGGGGCTTTTTCACTATGCCAGTGCCGCTGAAAATTCTACTCTGCAGTTTTCTCGTCTTTCCGATGTACCTTTGGGTGCGCTTCAAGGAGGATGAGGAGGAAAATGGCGGCGACGGCGGTAGTGAAGACGGGGGCGAGGGACTAGAGGAGGAGTTCGACATATATGATTCAATCTACGGCAGCAAGAAGAACATTAAGGAGGTGCAGAGTGGTGGTCGGCAGGGGAGCACCAGCGTTGCCAGTACTAATCCCTTTCGCACGAGCGAAGTGGCCACCATTTCGGGTTTCGTGAACACCGCCTACGCAGAGGAGGAGGACACTGAGCTGCCGAAGGCACACCAGCAGAAGAAGAAGGCATCACACTTTGCCACTAGCAGTAGTAATAAACGAAGGGAGGTCTTTGTCAAGCGGCAGCCGCCTCTGTGGAGGATGGTCCAGATGATGTGGTGCTCACCGATTACAAAGTTCTACACCTCGCAAGGTACTGTTAGATTTGTTGAAATTTAATGTTTTTTGAGTATCTCTTTCTTTTCTTTCAGTCTTCTACATTCTGTACCTCATTCTTCTCTCGCTGACTGCCCTCTACCCGAACTGCGGCAATCTGACTCTCGATCTGACCGTCTTCCTCTGGACCGTCCTCATTCTCATTGGCCACCTTCGGCGGACCTTTGTGCTGGTGCTGAAGTACTCCTCTATATCAATCTACAAGCGAATCCTTGAGCTGTCTACCATTGCCCTTTTTGCCTTTATTTTCTTTTTGACCCGAATTGTCGGCTTTTCTTACCTCTTTCCCATCTACGGACAGAAGGTTGTGCTCTCGCTGGCGCTGCTCTACTTTTACTACCGCCTCATTTGGATCTTTCTGCCCATCTCGCCGACGCTAGGGCCACTGCTGCATCGCTTTTACCTGATGATCACTGTCGATTTCGTCAACTACATGCGCATCACTGTGGTCATTCTCGTGTGCAATGCCATCATCATCAATGCGCTGCAGTATCCCTTTCGACAGCTCACCTTCAACACCGTTTCCGGAGTTCTCTACCAGAGTTTAATCAGTCTTCTAGCGCCGACACCGCCGTCGGATTTTACAAGTAAGGTTTTGTGGTTTTACTTTCTTATTAATGGAATTTACTCTGTTGTTTCTCAACAGTTAAAACTGACCTGGCAGAGCAGCACGAATACTGTCCCAATACGATGAACCGATACAGCTTCAACTCGAGCAGCACAGCTTCGAATATAATAGAAGAAAAGTCGTGGATTTTGTACATTTTTGTCTTTCAATTTTACATTGTCCTCAAGCTCATTGTCGGTCCACTGCTTTTCTCCATCTTTGCCGCCACCGCCTCCAAGTGGGTCACTGAGATTGACTACATTTGGAAGTTTCAACGCTATCACTTGGTCATTGAGTTTGACAACCGTCTGGCCATTCCTGAGCCGTTCACACTGTTCTACTACCTCTTCCAGCTTGGTTTGTACCTCTGGGGACTGATTACGCCACTGTACAAGTTCAGTGGCAGCAATGCCAGTCAGAGAATGGTGCGTACTGTTTAATGTGTGCAAAAGGAAAAGCTCTAAAAAGATCTTTTTTCTTCCTTAGAAAAAGCCTGAACAAGACAACCGAGCGCAGAATGAAATATCCTACGAGGACTGCTTCTACTGGAAGCAGCTGGCCGCAGAGTACCAGGACACGTTGAAGAAGCAAAATGAAGAGTCTCACATGCGCCTCAAAGAGTGGGAGTGCATTCAGGAGATCAGCGAGGAGATTGCCTACGAGAAGAAGGTCCTCCGCGATATGAGGGCAAAGATGGCTGAACTGGAGAGCCGCTGCTCTCAGTGGAAGGTCTCGCGAGAGGGAAGAGGAGGAGGAGGTGGTGGTGATGGTGATGGTCAATCCTCCTCGCCCCCAACAGGACGTCTCTCCCTGCAGTCGCCTTACCCGACCACCACCGGACCGAACATTGCCCGTTATCCGATCGCCAAGCGGTACATCTCCTGGGAGGTACCGTTTCCCGCCTACGAGCCGCCCTACTACAGTCAGCCAGTGGAGCACTTTGACGCCGACAGTCGGCCGTTCGTCGATGAAGACCACCTCCTTCCAAAGCAGCAGCAGCAGGAGCGAGAGCTCTCTTTCAGAGAGAAGCCCTCTGCGCTGTCCTTCAAGTGGAACGACATGGAGTACAGCGTCGGTCGAAGTGGAGCTCGTGGTGGCGGATCGATCATAATCGATCGTCGATGTTGGCCACCTGCTGACGGAGAGTTTACCACCACCGCCACGGCTGGTGACCATTACGAAAGCCGTTCACGGGGCTGGAAAGCGCTGTCAGCAAGTTCGTCACCACCGTCGTCATCAGTGGCACCGACGACTGTGGCCATCGAGTACAAAGTGGAGGTGGGCACTCAGCTGCCGCTCAATCCACACGGCCGAACGGGCGTTCGCGGCCGTGGAGCGAACCGACGCTGGGGCCCCAATCACCACCTGCTGCTGGCCATCGTCCACGCCGGCAAGGGCAACAATCGAGGGCAAAGCCGCCTGCTGCTGGAGCGCAATGAGCACAACAAACTGCGCCTAATTGAGGTACGCTGTTACGGCCGCTGTTGAGTGCAGTGCCTAATTTGAGGAGATGACAGGGCAGGAATAAGCAATTAACCAACTTGTGTTCTCCTTTTTCCGTCCTCTTCCTATTCCCCCAATTACCTCATCATCATCACCATCATCATCACCATCATCACTTTGTCATCAGCGCTTTGTCAACAACAGCAGCGAAGTGTACGCCACCTTTGCGCGGCTCTTCAACCTCGACGTGACCGCCGCCACCGCCAGTTCGCAGCTTCCCTCCACGCTGTCGGAGCTGCGCGCCAGCCTGCAGACGGCCCTGGGCAGCGCCCTGGTGGACCTGCGCCTGCTGCACGTCGGCTACTGGGACCATCCGCTGAACACGGACAACGCCTGGAACGAGGTGGCCCTGTACGTGCTGCAGCTCAGAGGCGGCGGCCTCAGTGGCTCAGGCCAACAGAGCCAACATCACTCGCCGCTGCTGCTGCAGCTGCAGTCCGCTGAGTGCCGCTGTACCTGGACGGCGCTCTCTCCGCAGACCATCACTGCACTCTCCCTGACGCACGCACAGGCAGTCCACCTGCTGGCGGACTATCTCTAGCTAGTGGCTGCAACTTCTTCGTCTTCTGTCCTTCAAGGCAGTGTTCAAGGCTGCCACTGACTTGAACTTATCTCGTCCGAGCTCCCAATATCGCCTTCATTGATCAAATTCCTCCTTCTCTCTTCCCAGAAATGCAGTAATGTGCAATAGAGGCAACTGAGGAGAGAGAAGACGTGAGAAAGGACAAAGAGGACGCGTTCTGCTTGCGTTCAAGATGTACAGTGCTGATCAAGGTACAATTGATTACATCGGTTTTATTTAATATTATAAGAAAAAAGAAAAAAATTGGAAATTAAAACTATCAAGTATAAAGAGTGTACAGAAAGTATAATATATCGTTCTTTGCTTTGTGACACTAATAAATAAATAATAAATAGAGTAATAAAAAGAGAGCGAGAGACGTGTAGAAAGGAGGAGGGGAGGTGATGTACATACAGGTTGAGGTTGAGGAAATGAAGAGCAATAAGTTCAGAAAAAGTACGAAGTGTTTTGGAAAGAAGTGTTTTACTTTAGAAACGGTTTGTTTTGTTTTTGCTTTGTTTTGTTTCTTTTCTCTCTTTTGTTTCTACAACACAGGCTCTGCGTGGACAAGCATGGTGGTGGGGGGAACAGGCGGGCGCAGTGAGATAATGGTGGGGGGGTGGGGGTGGTAGTTAAAGAATCTTAAAAGTAAGAATAGTAAGAATAAAAGGAGAGAGAAGGAAAAGGAGGAGGAGGAAGAAGATGACAACAACATGTGAAGGTAACAGGTTTGACTTGGGTGGGAGTTTTATGTGAGTTTTATGGTTAGGTTTGTTGCTTGTGTGTGGGGGTGAGTGGGGAAGACACGGGGACATAGAGAAAAGAGTGTTGTTCGCGCGCGCTGCTTCAAACAACAGAAGAAGGTGGTTGTGGTGGTGGTGGTAGTGCTCTAGGAAGAGGAAGTAGAAAGGGCAAGAGCAGCAAGAACAAGAATATTGGCGGGCGGCACTACATTCAACAACTACATCAGCATCAGCAGCAACATAAATATCAACAATCAGCATTAGTCGACCTTCTTCGCCACGTCCTTCGCGGTAATCTTCAGCACCTTGCGAAGGCCCTTGAGGGTAAACTTGGAGCAGTAGGCGAGAACGAAGAACTTGATGAAGAGGAGGAAGAAGAGAAAGTAGATAAAAAGGCCACAGAGGGAGGCGGAAAGGGAGGTATCACACTGCTGACCGGAGCGACGGATTGCGTACGCTTGGTAGTTCACATACAGGCCGAAGATCATCTGCACAATCTGAGCAACAGTGATGGCCATGGCAATGGAGCGCGGAATGCGCACCTGCAGCGCCTTGAACGCATAGTAGAGGTACATTGCCGTGTGGATTGCAAAGTTCATGGAGACCATCCAGCGGGCGGTTCCGGGGGCGTCTCCGATGACAAAGAAGGCGTAGGAAAGCGTCAGCACGTGGTGAATCCAGTGAAGGAAGATGAGCTTCTGCTTGCGGAGGATGATGAAGGCGGTGTCGCCCAGTTCGATCACCTTCGACCAGACGAAGAGCCAGTACCAGATGGTGATGCGAACGTCGGCGTAGTAGGAGCTACTGCAGTACGACTGCTGCATTCCCTCGGAGGTGAGAATGTGCACGAACTCGGGCAGACAGCGAATCGTTCCGGCGGCGGAGAAGGCGGCGAGGGCAAAGTTCCATAGGGCCATCGGTATTCGCAGGCTGTACGCCGGCCGATTCTGCATTAACCGGCGACCGGCAAAGATGACCACAATGTAGATGAGCGAGATGTGCACGGCTATGTGCCAGTTCTCGTACATCCACCGGCGTTGAAAGTCCCGCGCAAAGGACGCTTCAAAGTCGAAGGCATAGGGAACGCCGGGGAAGCGCTTCCAGTCGGTGATGGTCGTTCGCCCAAACTTGAGGTACACCTCATTTTGATCGGTGTCGACCGGCAGATCGTCAGAGCTGATTGGATTGCTCTGAACGTCCATGGTTTCAGGCAGGCGGTGGTGGTGGTTAGCTAAGTAGTTGATCAGATGATGGAGGTCAATAGGAGGAAGAGAACGGCAATGATGCGGAGATTCAGATGAGAGATATAAAAATAGAAGCCGCTATTTCACAGCTGAAAATAGTGGCAGTCTGGCAGCAAGAAGTAGAACAAAAAAGCAGAGACCGGCGTCCAAAACTTTTGGTGACGAGTCACTGGCTTTTTTCAGTCTTTGCTGTGTTGTGTTCCTCGGCGGCAAAACTCAAGCGAGATTTTTGTTTTATAAACCTGCTGCAGCTGGTGACAATGATGATGACGATGACTGTCCTGTTAAACTGTGGCCGGCTGCTCTTGCTACTTCTGTGCTGCTTCTGCTGATGATGATGGTGATGGTGATGTCGTGGACCTAGAAGAGGGGAGACACAAATAGACAAAAATTGCGATGAGTAATGAATGAAAGCAAGTAATGAGTAAATGCATGAATGAGGTAGGGAGGAGAGAGAGGGCAGAATCAGGAAAGACAACAACAAATGCAACAAAAACATACACACACACAAATAGAGACAATACAGAGCACTCTGCTCAACACACACACAGTGAGCAAATTAAAATTCAGGAGAGAACAGGTTAATCACAACGTGAACTGCACTGAACTATGTGTGTATGTTTTGACGGAAACAGTGCTACTGCCGCTAAAGAGTGGGGTGAATAGACTACTAGGACAGCAGCCGCTCTAGTACCGATAAGGATTGAGTGCTAAAGATGAGTATGAGTATGATGATGATAGTGGTGGTGATTGTGGTGATTGTGAAGGCGATGATGGGTGAATGTGAAAGCGTGGTGTGCGCCGACAGTGTGACGACGACGACAGCGAGGAGGAGAAGGATGCAAAAGAGATGCAAAATAAAACAAATAAACGCACGCTACCGCACACCTCTCGCTCTTCGCACACCACCCGAAGCGGATGTGTAGTGAGTGGATGTCCACCGTTAAATAATCGGAGATGGTGAGAAGAACAAGAAGTGAAGTGTGCCACAAATCGGCGTTTTTATCAGTTCACGCTGTGTGTGTGGTGTTTCGGCTGCAGCCAAAGTAGTGCTTCTACAGTTCACTCTTCTTCTTCTTCGACGAGAGAGGGAGAGAGATGAGGCTGCAGCATCGGCAGTAGCACTTGGTGAGACACAGACACACGTTTGCGGCCAAATGGCAAAAGCAAGCAAAAGAGAGTGAGTAAGAGAGAAGAGAGAGAAGCCGCTGCCGAAGCCGCCGCCGCCGCTGGTGTTGCAGTGGCCGAATGCTGAACCACCGAGACTGGCTGTCTGAAAGTGTGAGCTTGTAAGCGTGTGTCTGTGTTCACATTCACTCTTCTGTGCTTCTGCCAAGCTTCCACCACAGAATATCGAAGCAGTCAGAGTGAGAGAAAGAGCTCCTCGTTGAGATGGGCAGATTCAGTCTGGCGGCGCCGGCAACAACAGCAGCAGAAGCAGAAGCGGCGACGGCGGCGGCGGCAGAAGAGCTGAAGCAGACAGTGTGTGCAACTCGACGATTGTGGCCTCGTGCGCCAGCAAAGTTGCCTCGTTGCCGACACCACAAGTTTGAGCGCAACAGCGGAAACAGACTGCCGAGAGTGGAGGGAGAGATTGAGAGAAAGACTACTGCTAATGTTGCTGGTACTCCTCTCACGTGGCTCCAAACAGTGAGAGTGAGCTGTGCTCAAGAAGAAGAAGAAGAAGAAGTGCTCCAAGTCCCATCGATGATCATCATCGATGAAGAAGATGGTGCTCAGTGTGTGATGGTAGTGATAAGAAAATCTCGCAGCTCTCTTTCAGTGCGTGGGGAGACTTACCTGCGCGCTTTGAAGGCTTCGTCTTCGTCTACTTCATTGACTACTCTTCAGGCACTAAAAGCACTGTTGGCCTCCTTCCTCCAAACACTGCACTGCTTCCTGGCAAATGGTACGCCTGTGACGACTGCTTGTCCTGGTCGTGGTCGTGCCGTTCCTGCTCCTGCTACTGTCGCTGGTAGGCGATTACTCGAGGTGCACTCGAAGAAGAGGCCAAAGGAAGAGGCGGAGGAGAAGGAGGATGCAGGAAGGAAACTTGGCGGTGTTGCTGCTGATGAAAACTCACAGAGAAAGTCACACTGGTGGATGGTTGGTGCTGATGGTGTTGATGGTGGTCGGCAGACAGACACCAAGTGAGGCGAAGAATGAGAGCGAGAGGCCCACACGAGGACCACCGACGACCAAAGGTGCTGCTGCTGCTGTACGACAGCGTCGATGGTGCTGCCGATGATGGTGGTGGTGGTGGTGGTGGTAGACAGTGGCGATGTGCACTGCACTGCTTCAACGGTGCTCAACGGTGCAATGGTGCAATGCTGTGCACAGTGTCTTGGAGAGGATGAGCACGACGACTGATGATGGGATGCAATGGTACCACGACGGCTGATGCTGCTGCAACTGCTTCTGCCTTCGCCACGGAACTGAGTCACCGCACTGCTCTATTCTCGGTGCTGCGGGAGTTCAACATTCGACGCTGATGACTCGCTGAGGATGATACTGACGGTGCTTTTGCCACTGACTGATGCTTTGGCTGGTGGGCTGAAGTGTGGTGGTGGTGGTGGTGGTGGCGGTGGTAGGCGAGTAAAGATCAACCTCTCATCGGTCATGTCCTCTCACACCGAATAGCGGAAAACAGTCTGAAGCGGCAGAAGTCGAAACAGAAGCAGCAGCAACAGCAGCACTGTCGTCACCTTTGCTGAACAGTAGAAAATGATCAGCAGACGGCAGACAAACCGTTGTGTGCAGGTTGTGCTGCTGCCACAGACAGGCAACAAACAGGGCCGCCGTCACTTTGGTGAAGCCGAGTATCACTCACTTACACACACTCACAATCCGAGCGATGCCTATCTATCTCCACTGCAGCTATTCACACCAACAGCCCAGGTAGAGCAGCAGCGGAGGAAGACAGTCGTTATCAGTGGTAGGAGCACTGCTGCTCACTAACGATCTTCTTCTCAGCTCAGCTCATACTCTCTCTGCTCCTTTCCCTTCCTCGCTCACCGCTGGTGAGCCATTCCACTCCTCCCCCGCCCCCACCAGACCGAAATGAGCTGCAGCATATCAGATAGTCGCCGCTAAACGGCACTACACTATCTCCTTGTCTTTCCTTCTTTTCTTCCTACTCTCTCTCTCTCTCTCTCTCTCTCTCTCTCTCTCTCTCTCTCTCTCTC
>JAALOO010000132.1_pt1 | contig 63363 bp, 62 predicted proteins | sample 7257641 | NCBI WGS metagenome assembly JAALOO01 (sample SAMN14085613, study PRJNA598686) | mite metagenome | biome: ENVO:01001000; feature: ENVO:01001002; material: ENVO:01001226; isolation source: single female mite from University of Michigan culture on fish food culture... ...
ATGTCAGTGCAGAGAAACAGAGGGAGAAAATCATTTTTTTAGGGATAGGAGGATTTGCTTTTCACACTTTTATCTTTCTGCTCATTCAGTCGGTGTAGATCAGTGTCAGAGAATACCTCTTCAGTAAGTTCATCTTCAATGGCAAGATCAGTCAAGTTAACTGAAAATGTTTTCTGTCGTAGTTGTTGTTTATCTTTCCCAACATTTGGCTGTTGCAGCTTTTTAATTGATTTGCTTGAGCACTGAAAAAAAGTTTCAAACAGATCTTTTGGCTGATGCTCTGGCAGGCTGCTTGAATCGAGGTCAATCTCCAAAGTGTTAAAAATTCTAAACTGCTTGATTAGGTACTCATGCGAGAGACGGATAACTTGATTCTCAGGCAGCACTAAAAAGATGTTTGGCTCCAGATCAACCACAGAGATGAATGTGTACTTTTTGGAGCACAGCTTAATGGTCGGTGTCAGCTTGACGGGCAACATGACGACGCAGTTTGTTTGAGGGGAGAGCGCCGAGAAAAGTGGCTTTACTAATGACGCATCAAAGTCCGATGGAGGAGGCATCCATGAAATAAAAAGCCCCAGTTTGTTGGAGAAAAGAAAGCGGACTGCATCGGCGTTTCTGGCCAGTAGTCCACTGTTTGGGTGGCTCAGCTGCAGCACCAGGGTGCTTGCGGTAATCATGCTGGAGATGGCGTCCTGAATGGGACCCACTGACCAGCGATTTACCTGCGGCAAACGAAAAGTAGGTAAAAATGCATAAAAATGTAACGCGCTGTCATTACCGCTTTCATCGATGAGCCGCCAAAATTGTCGGACACCAGGTGACTGGCTCGGTAGATGCCGTCAAGGTAACTGTCAACATTGTTTTTGCTTGCTTGTTCATTTAAATGGACCTGCTTGACGAGAGCCAATGTTTTTCCTAATGACGTGGTGACGGAGTGTTTTCGACAAAAGGCCGAATTGGGCGGATCGTAGAACCAGTGCTGAATGCAGTTGGATCGCAGAGTCGATCGAGACTCAAAGTAAAGCACTGAAAGCAGTTTTCCCTCATCGATGGAGGACATCAGCGAGACGGCGACCACGTCGGCCAGTTTGGAGGACTCCGCTGCTTGGGCCAGTGTGTGGCGGTCATGTGGCACAAAGACGTGCAGAAAGAGATCGGCAGGTGCGTCAAAAACCACCAGCCGCTGGTCAACTTCCGCCTTGGGATTGGGGTTGCTGCTGTTGGTCAGGTAGTGATTCACCCTCAAGTACAGCAGAGTGTCCTTAACCGACCAGGCATCGGTCACCTGCAGTCTGGTCACGCCGCCCGTAGTGTCCAAGCAGACAAAGTCGCGGGCCGAGGCAAGAAAGGCGCTGGTAAAGCTGAAATGCAGTTGAAGAATGACGCCAAACAGCATGAAAAGTAAATGTCCAGTTTTCATTGTAATTTATTTGACGTTCAGTGTGCTTGACTCGTAAAAACAAGTAAAGCAAGATTAACATGCGGAAGTGTTTCTTTTTATACTTCTACTGCTGCTGCAGCAACAACACCAGCTACCTTCCGTCCTTCCTGGTAGGCAATCAGATGTTAATGTAAAGTAGAGCACGACTGGTACATCGATTGAGATGGGTTTGATCAAATTGAGTGATATCTTTTTTGGGGTTGTAAAAAACGGTACTATTGCACAAAAGTGGAAAGCAGAGAAAGTGTAGATAAAAAGTTTAGGAAAAAGTACATGCAAATATTATGCAGTATGTAAAGAAATAAGTTAGGGTGATAAATAATAATAAAAATGATCACTAGTAGTGGTCAGTGTTCATTGAAGAAGTGCAGGTGTAAACTGTTAATGAAGAGTTTTTATAGAGTAGTGGGAGCCAGTGTTGTTGTAGTTGTCGTTGAATTAAAGTGAGCCGTCGCATCAACAATTCCACCACCCCCAGCACCAGTTTCATCACAGACGGCGCCATGCGGAATGGGATTCTGAAAGTCTCTGTACACCTGAATGAGAATGATGATGAACATGATGACGCCCATGGCAATGATAAAGAGACCATAGACTAGTAACATCAGTTGCGTCCACTTGTTTGACAAACTGAAAAGGGAGGGTCGTCTAGATGGTCGGATGTAAGAGGAAGACCCGGCGTCTGATGAGGGACCAATCAGGTGGTCTCGTTCAGAAGTTGATGATGATGATGATTGTTGCTGTTGCTGATGACGGTGTTGCTCCGCTTCCTCCTCTTCCTGACTTCTTCTCAGCACAATGTACCGACGGGCAAGACTGACCAGGGCCAGTCCGGGAAAGATGAAAACATTGCAACTAGCAAGTGAGCCGAGAAAGCCAATAGCTACGGTAATGTTTGGCGTGACAATCGCCAGCACCAGGACAATTGCATTCCAGACGGTAGTGATGCCAATGTGGTAGGCCTTGCTGCCAAAACCAGACAACGCTGCCATTGTTGGTGAAGATGGGGGCGGTGGTGGCAGTATTGGGGCATCAACCTGATCATCACCGCCACCACTACTGTTTTCTTCACTGGCTGAGATGGCTTGGTACTCAAACTGCTTCTGGCGTTTCCTCGACAGCAACAGCCGTACAATGGTGTCTCGGCCGCAGAAGACGACGGGCGGATAGGTGGTGACCATTTTTACCACCAGTGCTAAGATTCCCGCCACCACCAGAGGATCATGAGCGTCGTACATTAGCATAATGTCGGGGGCGACCTTTGAGCCAAAAGTCAGGTAACCGTAGGTGCCGCCGAGGCAGTAAAGCACCAGAAGAATGGCCAGCGAGAGACCGGTGGCTTTTCCAAAGGCGCCCAGGCTTTTGTCGTTCATTGACACGTGCACCGGAATGACAATCTCATGTGTTTGGTAGGCAAAGAAGACCACCGGCAGTGCGGCGATGAACTCAATGGCAGAGTCGGGCGTCGTCCGATAGGGCGGGGCGACGGGCTCCTTTGCCTTGGTCACGTAGTACGTGTAAATGTTGAGGAAGATGACGTAGAAGGAGGCAAAGACTCCGAGCAGATTGACGTGACGCAGAAAGTCGAGCCGCCTGAAGTAGCACATCGGCCAAATGGCTGCCACCGCTGTCACAGCCATGGTGAAATACCGGTGGGCGTACCAGAGGCTGCAGAAGGCGGGGCCGATGTAGGTGGCCAGCAGGCGGTCAAACTGGTCGCCGATGATGATCAGAAAGGTGACACAGATGCCAAAGCAGGTGATGGCAATGGAGGCGGCCGCCGCCTGCATCACCCTCTTTCCGCACATTGTGCGCATCACTCCGTGGTAGGAGGACTCATTGTGAACTCGGGCGCAGTACACCAGCACGAGCATGGTGGTGGCCATGAGGAAGACGGCAAAAGCTTGAATGACGGAGGCAAAAGCGATGCCGCCCAGACGGTCATACGCGACCGGGTAGTTGAGCAGACCGGCACCCAGGGCGGCGTTCACGAGTAGAAATGCGGCCATCAACCAGGTAGTTCGTCCATCGTTCTCACCGCCTTCCAAATCGGAGTTGCTGGTGCCACTGCTCGACTCGAAGCCATTGTCGCCTCGACTGATGACATCGTAGGAGGGTGTGGAGTGGAAGCTAGGGTTGGAGGAGGAGTTAGAGTTGGATGGCGATGAACTTCGGTGGCTGCTCATCTTTGAAGTGGCCCCTCGACTTTGAATGTTCGTTGAGCGGGGAGTTGGATTGTTGCGGTGGAGGTGAGTTGTACCACCATTGGAGTCAGAGTACACCAAAGGTGGAGGGTTTGAGTCGTAGAAATGAGGCAGCAGTGGTGTGCCTCCTCCTGCTGCTGATGATGAGGATGAAGTGGAGGGTGAAGTGTTTCGATTACTGAAAAAACTGCCAAAACAAAAAAATAGCGTGTGTTAATTTAAATAAAGAGCGCCATTCAGGGGCCCACCTTTTCATCTTTCGCGTCATTGTGACATTTGTTGATGATAGTGGTGCTGATAAGCAAAAAATGAATAATTTGATGAGGATGATTTTCAAAAGTTGACACTGACTGGAACTGGAAGTTAAGATGAGAAGGATGAAGATGAAATGGATGTGACAAAAAAACGTGCTAGTATCGATTCACACAGACAAAGCAAAAGTAAACAAACTGCCAAATGAATTCACCACCACGACCACTCACTGTCAACTTCTGCTTACAAATGGTGACGGCAGGCAGTCAGTTTTTCAGGCAGTCAGTCAACCAGACTAATCCAGAAGTATTGATGTCAGCTGCCGATGATCACCACCACTGCTAAATCTAAGCTAAAAGTAGTGTGTGTCTCGGATGTTGATATGATCGGACGGGAGTTGGTTGAGGACATGTGACCGAACCAGCAGCAGCACTAGAACAACAGCTGCTTTTTGTGGACTCAACGGTGCTGTGTTTGAGCTACTCAAGTTTTCTTCCTTGGACAGCAGTCTTTAAAGTTTGCAGCAGCAGAAGCCTCCTAACGATTGCCTATTGATGGCTGAGTAACTGACTGCAGCTGGCACTTGGCATTGCAGTGCGCCTGATTACAGCTACCATATAACCACCATCATCAACAACAGCATCAGAAGCAGCCACCGCCTAATGATAGCTATAGCTTCTGAAGATGCCACTCAGCCACCACAGCAGAGTTCGCACTTTGAAAGAAGAGGTTATTAGCCGACAGTGCCACCTTATCAGCAGTTGCTACTTTATAACTGTGGTGCCTCGTTGTATTTTTAATCATCGGTTGCAGCAGCTACAACAGCAGTCGCGACAAGTCCGCAAGTTCTGAAGGGAGGTGTTCTCCTCTTCACAAGAGGAGAGCACGGGAGATGGAGTATAGAAATCGCTGTATCTTATCGCCAAAGTATGTGTATCAAGTAGACACTCACCCAAACACAAAGTGGACTTTTTGTGGTAACCGAAAGGGAGCACGCGTTGATTCGGCTGCACAAGCCTCGGTGGTGGCCTGCATCATCATCATCATCAGGTCAAAGATGGTGAGTGCTTCTTTTCTTTTCCTTTTTTCTTTTCAATCGCGTGACACTCGGTGACACTCATGGTCACATGTCACCCACTTCACTTTACTTTGCACTGTTGCTGTTGACACAGAAACGCTAATTGTACAGTACCGAAGTCGAACACTGGACAACGAGCGTCAGCTGAGCTGGCGTCGATAGCTGATGATAAGAAGAGCAAAAATATGTCCTAAATTGGAAAGACAAACACTATGAAAGATGATGGAGACATCTAATGAAAAATATCAAATGTGATACGTAAATAACAATGTTTCAAACACTAGCAGCAAAAAAGTGCCCAGTGCAATATGACATCATGATTGTTTGTTTCTTTTCAGTAGTGAGTCTTCTTTCTTTTTGCACAATCGAATGATGCGACAATTTATTTTTTTGTGGCAACATTTTAACTAAAAAACATTTCATAAAAAAGAGAAGAAAAAGTAAAAGACAGGTCGTTGTGTCTGTCACAATGTTTGGCACAAACAGGTCGCTTGATAACCCTAAAGACCTCCTGTACACTTTACTTTTTTCCAACACATTCTTTTCTTTTTTTATTTTTATCTGAAATTGTAAGCCAATCTTTTTGGCCTGCTTCGGATACTGTGCAGAAAAAAAAGAAGTGCTTTTCATTATGTCTTCATTTAGTGCAACCGTCTGTCTGTCAGACAGATGTAGACACCAGGTCCATCATCTGTGCGATCATGTCAACTTAACTCAATTGGCCCACTCCGGCCAAATTTATCAAGTGTGGCGCCTTTGACACAAAGGATTACGATTGAGCGTATCAGTGACACTGTATCACAAACAGCTCGACTGAAAGTTAAAGTGTCTTTCCTCGACTAATCTTAATCTGTTCGCCTTTTGGTGTTGTCTCATTGCATCTGTTCTTTTTTTTGGCATGTATCTTCTTTTCTTTTTGGCTATCCTTTATCGCCATTTTTTGTAGTCTAATTATATTTATGTAAGCACTACTACTTCTACTACAGTTGTCTCAATTGGAAGTGGTTGTCATCCAATTGAGATTGCTGTTGCTTTTGCTAATGTATTTACTTCTCTTTCGCAATTTGACAAGGGGTTGCGTGAGAATTTAATTGAGATAGTGTAGTGAAAAATTGTTGCTACAGTCAAGATGCATATGGTTCAATTTTGCTAAAAATGTATGCCATTTTTTAATCAAAGCAAATTGAAAGCTGCAATGCATCCTGGTGGTAGAAAACTAAACAATTTAAAAAAAGTTGTGTATCGGTAGAAAAGTACAATCATAGAATATTTAGTGAATTTCGAAATAAAAATCTGCTCAATCGGCTTTATTTTTTGTTTTTGTTGTTTTTTCAAAAAGAGAAAAATGAAGTGAAGATGGCCATTTGTCATGATCACCAAGGCACTTTCTAAAAAACACTTCAAAAACCAGCAAAAACGAGGGACGCCTCTTCAAGTTTAAATCGATTAATCAACGCATCATCTGGTGACTTTTCAAAATCTGTTTCTTTTAAAATGTGAAGAAAGGCAGATGCTGTCTTGTGATAAATGCCAAGCAGCCTTAGGGTAGTGACCGCTCACCAAGCTGACTGGTGATTTGATGGCCAGTTTGAAGGCCAAAATGAAAAGTGAATGGGCATAAATAGTGCTGAAAGAGATGCGCCTAAAGAACAGTTTAAATTCTGTCTAATTGAAGTCAAAGTAATATAAACACCTCATTGTAAAAATGTCTACCAAGTCAAAAACCGTTTTTCTTTCAGTTTCTAATTCAGAAGTGTCACTGAACAAACCGGCAAAAAGTGCCTGTTACACTGCCGCCATTATCACCACGATGGTCATCATCTTTGCAGCGTACTTGGTCATTTTGACATTTCTTTTTTATTACTACTACAACAGGTATTTTGATTGAAAATGTAAAAAATTGTTAAAAACTTTAAAAGTGAAAAATTTAATTGTTTTTGCTTTGTTTTATAAAAATAAAGCTTTTATGTGATAACGTTAATGATTTGTAAACGCCTACTTATAAATAAAATAAAAATTGTTTTAATAATTTTATTACCTGTTCAAATATAAAAAGTCAAATTTTGAAAAAAAGTTTTACAAAATATGAATAATGAAATGAAAAGAAGTTGATAAAATAAACGCTTTTTACATTTCTTTATATGCTTTTAGTGTCAATAGATGGTTGATATGAATAAACTGAATGTACTTTAAACAAAAACAAATCTTTTTGACTATTATATGAAAAATGAACGGCCCTGCATGTGTTTGATAAAAATGTCTGTTTGCTCTACACCAGCAGAACTCTTTTGATCAGATTTTTCCTTCTGTATGAAGGCTAAAAATAGGCCCAACTTGTTTAAACACACCAGTTTTTCGCTCCAAAACAAAATCAGCATCCATCGAATGGCAGCAAGCATTATGATTTCCACTCAGCAAAAGCGTCCAGCAGTTTGGTTGCAGTTTTCATTCAGTTGCCGGCAATATCGGCATCAATCAGAAGATATCATTCAGTTATTATTAAATTGACTAAAATTGTCTTCATCATTTGATATTCGCTCATCACAACATTATGAATCACCTTTTTACGACATTCAGTAAAGACAGTAGAGCCAACCTGCCGCCTCGATTTTATCTAAAGAAGCGGCTTCTTCTGCTGTTCAGCGGACTTCGCACGGTGGCATTTGTGCGAATGTGCGTGATCATACTGCTCAATTTGTTTCATTCACAAATTACTGCTGAGGTAAGTGCTGCAGCAGCCCAAACGCCATCCTCTTAGTTTTTACTTTTAAAGATTAATGGCTTTTCTACCATCCCCAATTCAGCAATATCGCCCTCTAATAGCGGCCATCTACATCGTCTGCACGCTGATCATCGTAATCGGCTCCATCGGCACTGTCAAGGAGAGCATGCCCGTGGTCAGCCTCTACTTTCTCCTTCACCTTGTGCCCTGCACCTTCTACAGCGTACTCTCACTTGCGCTAATAACTTTAAAAACTGATGAGAAGGAAGGAGTAGATCAATTGTCATCGATCTACCGCACACTGGCGGTGTACCTGTTGTACAATGTCGTTGAAGGCGCCCTGTTGGTTTGTTTTTGGCTTGATCTGCGACAGCTTTGGCTGGAAACTGAATGGCAGAATCATGTGAACAGTTTTAAAAGATAGTAGTGAAGAGTAAATTAAAAGTGATCTTTTATTTAAAAAAATGTTTTTTGTTTTGCTGCGTTTGACATTACTGTGTGCCGTGTTTACTTCTGCTCTGCGGTCATCTTGGCGAGAGCTGCCTCGTACGCCTGAACAGCAGGCAGTGCCTTGCCCACGCGATCGTACCAGGCGGCCAGCTTTTCGGTGAGCAGTCCACTGAACATGTGCTTCACAATGGGAATGGAAACAGCAAGGGAGATGTCGGCCAGGGTGATCTTGTCGCCAGCCATGAACTGGCTGTCGCCCAGAATTGCCTCCAGAATGGCGATCTTCTCCTTCAGATCGTCGATTGCCTCCTGCGGTGGCTGCTCCTTCCTTCGGAAGATGGGCACCTGTGAGGATGAGTGTCAGAAGATGGGTTATAAAACTGAGCGTTTATCAAAACCCGATGACCAAAAACTTACAAAGGCCGTTTTGAGCGTCGGGTAGTAGGAAGAGGCGTCAAAGAAGAGCACCTTATCGACGTTGGCTCGTGCCTGGGCGTCCTTTGGGTAGAGCGAGCTCTCCGGGGCGTACTTGTTGACCAGGTAGGTGATGATGGCACGAGACTCAAAAATGGCAAAACCATTGTCAACCAGCGTAGGCACGGTGTGGCTGGGGTTGATCTGCAGCAAGTGGAAACATTGAATGAAACAAGAGTTTTTGCAGCAAACAAACAGGTACAAGCACTACTAGCACACAAAACATGCACCTACCTTCAAGTACTCCGGTGCTCGGGTGGCTCCACCGAAGAGGTCCACTTCCTTCACATTGAGCTCCACATTGAGCTCCTTGGCGGTGATGACAACAGCCTGAGCCGGTGGGCTGATGGGGTGAGTGTAAAAGTCGATGGGCATTTTCAATGGTGGACAAAACTAAACCACAATTTGACAGTTTGGGCAGCAAGAAGAGAGAAGAGGACTGGTTCCGATCACCGTGTGCTTATATAACCAAGTAGTACGAGGTGAGCAGTAGTAGTAGTTGGCGCTTGGGTGCCTCTTCTCAGTGGGCAGTTGTTGTGATGTTAGGACAGTGTACAGAAGTGTACGGTATCGGCACCACTATTTGTATAGCAGTTCACACTGTGGAGAGGATGTACTGCCTTTTGGTGTTGTGCGCTGGTGTTGCCTGCTCTCTCTGGCTATCAGAGTCTACTGTGGATGCTGCTGCTGCTGTTTTGTGTTGCTCGCTCATCCCCTCACCCTCACCCACTCACACTTTTATTCTCTCACTCTCTCATTGTCTGTCAAGTGGGAAACCTGTTTACTACTAGTGTCTGTCCTCTCTGTCTGTCTGACGGTGTAGCGCCAACTATTTCTTTCCCCGAGCAAAGCAATGAAGCCTATTAGCTCTGCAGAGTGAGACAGACTCACTTCTCACCAAGGACATCACCAATTACCCAATGACGTTCTATGGTGACAATCATTAGGTGTTGTTTGGCTGCATCAAAAAAAGCAAAAAACAACATTTTTGTTTCATTGTTTAAAATATTTGAGCTGAGGCATTTGCTGATGATGCATGACAACGGCGTTCCCCTCCGCCTTCTCATATTCTTGCTTTTTATATTGCATAAATTGAAATATTTAAATCAAAATACGATTTTTTTAATAAATGAATTTTTTATTTTAAAATAAAGACATGCAAGTTTGAGCTAGTTTTTTTATGCCAAAGCTAAAAAAGTCAAAACCAATAAAATTTGATAAACAAATTATACTTACAAGTTCAGTTCATTATTGTTTGGTAGAAAAAAACTACCAGTGAGACGATAAAAAGGCCGGTGTGGAGGACAAAGTGATAGTCCAACCGGAAAATTCTGAAGACTTTCACTGCAAACAGTCGCTCATACAGGGCCATTTCATAGAGGCGGATGCGCCGACTCTGAATTAGACTGCGAAGTCCCTTCAGCCGCTCCATTTGCTCGTCGGTGCCAAACTGTGATTGTTTGTTCATGAATTGTACAATTCTGTTCTCTTTCCACTCATTTCGAGCCTTTAAAATGGCCATCGTCTGGTGAACGACCACGCAAACTCGTTCATTGCACCAGATAAGATACTTTGTGTAGCCGTATGCAAAAAGCATGTGAACAATGGGCCGAAAGTACGGTTGGCAAATGAAGGCCAGAGAAAAGACGAGGATTATGTTAAAAACATTAAGGAGAATGGTCGCCAAAAGAGGAGCGTTCAACAGGCAATTCAGTCGGTGGTTTGTCAGTGCCAGTTGCTTAATCTCCTCAATTGTCTCATTTTCCAGCTGAAACTGCCGTGACCAGGCCACCGCCTCCTTCTTCTCAATGGCCACCAGCCGCTCCTTGAGAGCCTCGAGCAGCTGACGAATGCCATTTTGTGCGTAGTGCATGACAATGCACATCCAGTAGAGGTAGTTGAAGACCATGTACAGGCAGAAGTACTCCAGCAGTTTGCTGGTAGTCAGCTGGTAGTCAGTCTGACGGAAACGGTCAGAAAGCGCCCACACAAAGAAGAGGTGCGGCACAATGAGGTAGGTGGAGAAGACGGCCACCGTCCAGCAGTTAAGGTGACCACCACCACTGCAGTACACCCGCCGGAAACAGGGCCCATCGAGCAGTAGCACCAGTTGGCGACCGTAGGCGGTGAAGTAGGCAAATTTGAAGACAAAGAGCGCAGGATAAGTGTACTTTGTGCCTGCCAAAACGAAAGAGTAGAAAAGGGGCTGTTTTGAAGGCGAGGTACAGGTCCGGACGATGGACTGCAGTTTGAGACAGTCAAGAGTGTAGAGGCCATAGACGAGGAAAATGGTGACGGAAAGGCGCCAACAGAGGAGGAGAAGGCGCACTGGCCTCAGTGGCCAAAGGTGAGGACGACTGATCTGGGCGCCCAGCAGCAGGTAAAAGTAGGTGAACAGACGGAGAAGTGGAGTTTCAATTTTCACCATCGCCATCACAGCACATCATCACAAATCGACTAACTAACAGGAGGGGAACTGTTTTCATTATTTTGTTGTTTGGGTTATTTTTCTCGTTGTTTCACTGAGGGTGCTTGTTGACAGCAGTATCCAATTTGTGTCAAAATTTGTCTGACGTGTTGACATTGTTTTGTGTTCCTAACTTTTACATGGTTAGTAAATGCTACAAAATTTGGGTAAACTTTGAGTTCAATGAGCAAAAAAAGTGTCAACTGCTTTTCAAACTAAAAAGTTCGAATTTTAGCACGTTGCACAGAAAGCTCCAATTGTTTAAAAAGCAATCACCACTCACCAAAAAACAGCAAAACTAAAATCAGAGCTATTTGAAACTGCCACATCAGCATTGCATCAAATTTCAAGATGCCTTACTACCACCGTTTGTGGAACGTCGCCCTGGGCGAAGCGGAAATCAAGTCAGGACGTCATGTGCGCAAGTGTCCTCTCGGTGAAAACGGCCAAAATGCCTGCTCTTCAAAAAAGTCAGCCAAGAGCCCTGACCCGCAGACAATTGAACTAGCTCGATCGACTCTGAAGTTTGAGGTAGAAGGGTTGAAGGCGACTCCCGGCGCCATTCCCATCAAGGACGCCCAGCAGGCTTTCGAGCAGTACGTCTTGCAGAAGAAGGAAAAGCCCGTGTACGAGGGAAAGCACAGTGCCGTGGTCAACTGCAGCAACCCTAGCAAGCCAAGTGAGATGCGACTCATCTGTCACATCTACGAGCCGCCAGCCCGAGTTTTTGTCTCTGCTGGTTTTGAGTACCTCTTTCTGAAGGTGCTGCGCAAATTGGGTAAGCTGAAAAGAGCAACAAAATGTTATCATAACATTCGTTAATCTGATTTTAGGCAACACCAATCCGCACATTATCTCCACCTTTGACATCTTTTGCGACGACGATCGCCAGGTGTACATCTTCCAGGAGTTTGCCTCAAAGGGCAACGCCCACGACTACATCAAGTCGGCCTCTAATGACAGTCTCGTCGACGAGTCGACCGCCCTCGGCTGGGCGCAGTCCATCTACAGTGCCCTCGACCACTGCGGCGCCCTGGGCATCGCCCACCGAGCCATCGAGCCGAGCCACGTGCTGCTGGTGGTGGCCACTGCTGGCGGCGATTCGGTGGTGGTCGCCAAGCTGGGCGGCTTCCACAACGCCGTCATCTACTACGACCCGGAGCGCTGCGACCTGGTCGACCTGCCCTGTAAGTCGCCCGGAAAGCGTCCCTTCTACCCGTACCAGGCGCCGGAAGTTTTTGGCGAATCGGGCGAGTACTTCAACGTGGTGGACGCCGATGTGTGGAGCTTTGCCGCCACCTTCCTCTTCATTGCCGGGCGCCTGGAGCCGCAGGAGATGATCAAGGACAAGGCGCCGTCGTCGTCGTCGTCGAGCAGCTCCTCAAGTCTTGATGACATCATCTTTAAGAACATCGACGCAGTCGCTCGACTGAGTGAGGCTGCCAAGTACTTCTTCTTCGGCTGTCTGCGCGCCAACACCGCTCAGAGAACCTCTTTTGATGCGATCGCCCTTGATTCGTGGATGCAGGGTGACCAGCAATCGCCGTCAGTTTGAAGGAAAAAGGAGAAGCACTGTTCTTCTTTTTTCTGTTTGGCCTTTTTAACCGGTCAACTTTGCCAATTTTGTGAGCCAAGATACATCTTTTTACGCCTGGTTAACTTTTACAAAAAAAAAATATTTGTTTTGTAAAGCTCACTTCACCGCCGTCTGCTGGCGCAAATGCAAACGACAAATTCAGCAACCTAAAGTTCCTTTTTTTGGTTTGAAAAATTAAAATTACGAACTTTTATTTGGTGATATAAACCTTTGTGCTTTCGAGTATTCAATTTTATTTCAGTTGCCGTGTTACACTGTGCATTTCAAACACTTTTCCACTACCATTGACTTGATAACTTGATACAATCGGGCCACCATGTTTACATCACCTCTTCTTATGTTGGTGGTAGTCATCATGAGCACTACTTTTATGTGGAACTGCGTCCTTCCTTCCACAGTCAGCAACGACTTCAGTAGTGGCAACAGCAGCGACATTAGCAGTAGCAACAGCATCATCATCCCCACAGATGTGACCACTCCAGCAAGCACCATCACCCCCAATGTTACCATCAGCACCTCTGAGCCTACCTTAGTCAGCTCGATTGAGGGCAACTTTGACAAAAATGATACAGCTGGAGGTGGAGAGGATGAAAACGAAGAGGGTGGTGAAGAGGCTGCCTTTTTTTCCTTCAAAAATGCCGATGAACCGGAGCCTCTGGGAGCTGCCGCCGCCTCCTCTGCTCAGGTCATCTCTGGCCCCACCTACGGCAGCTGCTACCTGGAGCTGAACACCACCGGCGACCTGGCGAACAGCTGCCTGAAGAAGACCAACACAGACGGTTCTATCGTCAATGTGTTCCTTTTGCCGGATTTGGTGAAGCCGGCGGACATCGGAATGTACTGCTCCATCTGGATCAAGGCGAAGCTCTGCGAGATCAAGAGCACCTGCGAGAAGTGCCCCAACGAGGGCGCCCTGGCGGAGCACTTTCTGAAGGACAGCGCCCGCCGGCGGTACGACAAGTACTGCCACAACACCCAGGTCACCTTCGGGCCGCTGGAGGTGACGCTGTGCGACGTGACGCCCTCCAGCAAGACCGGCCTCATCATCACCGTCGTCGTGCTGGTCGCCATCATACTTGGCCTCTGCGCCTTCATCTGCTTCTTCGCTCCCATCGGCGGCAAAGGTGGTGGAAAGGGCAAGGGAGGAGGTGAGAAGACCACATCCAGCAAGGCCAAACAGGCTGGCTCAGCAAGTGGAGGCGGTGGTGGTGCTGCCGGTGCTGCCAAAGGCAAACCGAGCAAGGTCAAGTGATTTGGTAAATGGCAGCTTTAGGTTTGCCTCTTTTTAACAATTTTTATGATTTCTGAGGGCGCATCTCCTTTTTCCCCTTTTTACTACCAAATAGAAACACACTTGTGTTTTTCATATTTAATTTTTTTTCAAGTTTAGATTCGCTTGTACCTCTTGAACAAATTGTACATGTACATCAGATAAATGCTGTAGAGGAAGAGGAACTAAAAGCATAAAATTTAGGTTTAGGTAATCTAACATTAAAAATTTAAGTGTGATTTTTACCTCGACAAGGTTCCGTTGCGTCACAATGCCTACCGGATCCAAGCGAAACTTTAACGCCTCATGGCAGCTAAGTTTAGTGTAGTAGTTGAGCAGCGACAGTCGATCTCTGAGCATTCTCTTCCTCTGATCAGACAGCACTAGCATCAACTGGCCTACAGATTTGTGCGAGGAAGTTAGCAACCTTGCCAGAACCACCAACGGTTGAAGTGTGCACAGATTAATGAAGGCAATGAGGTAGATGGCAAATGAATAGGCGACATGTTCCAGATTGCTTAGGTTTCGCAGGTACAAAAGTGAAATGAAGTACACAGAAACGGGGACCAGGTTGAAGGTGAGCAGAAAGAGTACGTGCATATAAGTGCTCGAGTTGAGCCACAGCTGAAAAGAGATTGTGAAGGAGTGGGCTACAAAAAAGTGATTAATTTTTTTTCGGATATTGGAAATTGTGCAGTGATTCTTCTTTCTTTGCAGTGACTGCACAAATCTAGTTAAAAACCGGTTAAGATAAATCAGCTGGGCACCATAAGCAATGAGAATCACCACGCCAAAGTGAAAGATGAAAATGGTGTTGTGAAGGAAAATGTTCATCTCTACGATACTGAGAATGATATCCAATGAACCGAAAACAGTTATAAAAAGGCCGTATTTTCCGGTAAGAATAATTCTCATTAGATTAAAAAGGAAAAAGAACGGCGATATAAGACCAGCTATTATGATTATAAACTGTAAAACAGGCTCCAAAACGTTGTTAAAGATTACAAGAGCCGTTCGAATGGGCGGGAACAAGTGAGGCCAGACGGGAAACTGCGCCACCAGTTTAATTTTTGAGCATTTCCACAAGTGTCGCAACTCACCGGGCAGTGCTCGCAAGTTGAGACAGTCATTGTGAAGCCAATCTTCAAAGGACTTCTTTCCCCGTTGACTAAAACTCAAACTGCCGTTTTTTGTAATCAAGCTAAAGAAGATCACCCACAAGCGTTGATCACATTTCTTCACTCGGTTGTGAAAGTATAGCACGTAGTCAAAGGAAAAGTGCACAATGATTATGAGCACAAAGACGAGTCCGGTTAGGGAGTCAAAGTTGATGATGCTTCTCATGCCGAGGACAATGGCCATGCTGGGGTCGTACTGAAGGTACCTCGTCCAGATCACCTGCTCATTGTGTCCGTAGTGGTACATGCACCAGGAGAAAGCCATCAGACGGAAGGCCACAAAAACGGTGTGGGCGTGCAGGAAAAGGCGCCAGTGAATGAATCGCCTTGAGTAGTGTTTTGCTGAGTGGTTATCAATAAAAACTACAGACTGAGATGTACTGGAGAATATCTCCAGACTGCAAAGTTTTAAATACAACTGAGCAGCCATTTGCTTGGTTTTCATTTTGTCCTAAAAACAAATGTTTTATTGCGCTTCTCATGTTTTGGTAAACGCTTCAAACAAACAAAAACTCAAACTTTTGCATTTGTTTGTAAAAGTGACTGTTTTTGAGAGCAAGGTTGTAATTGTTTAAAAATTTATAAACTCTATAGAGTCTGTTGTAATATTTTTTTATATAAATTGTGACGCATTTTTAGTCTTTTTGGAGTAGTATGAAAGTTGCACCAAAATACAAGAATATTTTCTCAGAACTTTTTAAAAACGGAGCAGAATACAAAGATATCAAAGGTTAATTTGTCGGTTTTTTCTAACTTTGAATTGTTGTTGTAACTCATTTATTTTTAATTGCTCCATTCTAAAATTTTTTAACAAATTAACAAATGATAATAAACAGTGTCCACACACATTGTTAACTTTCCTTGAGCTGCTTTTTTGTTAATGAGGTGATTAAAACAGCTGCTATTTGTCGTAAGTTTGTTTGTAGGACAAAATGACACAAACAGTACAATCTCATATTCAAATCTACGCAATCTTTTTTGTTTTCATTAGTACTTATCAATTTTTACTGTGCCATTTTTACAATTGTACAAATACCTTACAGTTCTACAGGTACACAAAAAAAGTAATACTGATGAATCCTGTCAAACATTGTCCACAAAAGCAGTTTGGTGTCGCCAGAAAGATCAGGTTTCTTTTAAGTTTAAACTTTATGACCGTTCAGCAGGTAATAAAGCAGAGACAGAGCAAACACTCTTGACACCACTAACTTCTCCAAGGCTGAACTCAACTCACTTGGCGTACTGAAAGATGTCATCGGGCACTGGCAACTGCCAACTGGTAACAATGGCAAGTGGTGAACACAACGGTTGCTGTTGCTTCTACAAAACTAATGACACTGCCCAATAAAGCAGTACAGTAGTAGCAATTTTTGAAATTATTTAACAACTAATGCCATAAACCAGACGCTCCATCAACTAACTCACCAGATTTACTGCTGCTGTTGCTGCTGCTGTCCACACTCATTTCAAAGTTCAACCGTTTAGCGCAGTGCCAAATCGAGCTACTGATTGTGATTTAGCAGAGTTACCAGACTTAAAAAGACAGAATAGTTACAGACTACAAAAACGCGTCCACAACGATACGAGCTCAGTTGATGGTTGTTGCTGCTGAAACTACATCAAAAGTCTGATTATCTCATCTCAAGCGTAAGCTGAAAAATCCTTTTTAACACTTTTAGCAACGGCAAAGTTGAACGTTCCAGAAGAGTGCTGCCATGATCAGTCGGAAAAAATGCCTACTAAAATACCGTCGCTTGAGAAGCTCAGAGACAAGTGGTTCACCTTTACAGAGATCTTCGAGGAAAACAAGCTTAGCCTGACGTACCTGCTGATGATAGTCCTCAACCAAATGTTCTATGTGAGAACTTTTTATATTTTTACATTAAAAATAACAAAAAAATTTTGACAGGGCATCGGCGGCAAAATCCTTACTCCAACCGGCACTGACCTTCGTTTCATCTACGACGTTTCCCAATTCACCATCGACAACCTGAACACCCCACTATACACTGGATTTCTTTTTGGCAGCTTTGCCAATTACCTCTACACCAGAGGTTTCAATCGACAGCTCACCCTAGTCCTCTTTGTGCTTGTCATTGCCATCTGCACCGCCGCCACGCCTCATTTGGCCAATATTTGGGCGTTGTACGCGGTCCAGTTTGCCAATGGCGTCGGTTTTGGCGTCTGGGAGGCGGGCAACTCGATGTGGCTGATTGAGGTATGGCCGCAGCGGATTGCCGTCCTCTTTCAGATCAATCAGTTTGCCTACAATTTTGGCGGTGCCCTCTCTTACCTTCTCACCGCCCCCTTCATCTACGGAGATTCGCTTGTAGATGTTCGAAATCGGACACTGACGCCTGATGACCGGCGGCTGCTCCTGTCAATGCCCTACTCAATCAACGGGTACCTGCAGTCGATAAGTAAATAATTTTTTTATTTTTGTTTATTATTTACAAACAAAAATTCCACTTTGTAGTTCCGCTCATCTTTCTGGCGCTGTACTTTATCAATCGCTACCAGAAGCGGTCACTCTCAAAGAAGATTCACAATCACAATATTGACGTTTTCCTGCCCTCTGCTTTTGTCGCCTCCAATCGTCGCGGAAAGATGGTTCTATGTTTTACCTGGGTCATCATCTACTTTACCGCTGAGCTGGCGTACATAAACTTTTTTGGCACAATGAACTCCTCGCTAAAACCGGGATTCTCCATCACCGAGCTGCACTACATCAATGTCATCTTTCTCACTTCATACGCACTGGGCCCATTTCTCAACACATTTATCGCCATCACCTTCAAACTGCAGAATATCATTCTTTTCAACTACATTTTGGTCACTTTTTCTCTCATTTTTCTCTTTTTTGGCTTAGATAACGTCGTCTTTGTCTACGCATGCAACTTCTTTTTAGGTCTCGGTTATGGGCCTATTTGTCCGGCAATTCTTGCTTTTACTGAGATGAACTTGCAGCTGAATGAACGCAATGTTTCCGTGTACACTTTTATCTGCGGCGCAGGATGGCTGGTGACGCCTTTCATCGCCCGAGCTGGTTTTGATTTTCTCGGACCTTACTTTCTCTTCTACTTCAACCTTCTTTGCATTCCCGCCAGTTTTGCCCTGTACTGCATCGCTCAATGGTGGCTCTTTCACAATTCCAAAAAGTTCTCATGCTACATTGAAAATCAGACTAATCTGAAAGTGTGTCCTTAGACTTGTTAAACGTTATATAGATTTATTTTTAGCTTTGTACAACTTTATCCTAATCTCCTTTCTAGATCTCAATTTAAATAAATGAATTTTAAACACACAAAAACAATCTAGAATATTCTTTCTTTACAGTCATTAATTAAGCGTGTCGGACAGCTGTACTAGGTACACAAATCGTTCACGTTCACTGCTCCACTTCACCTTTACTATCTTCTAACTAATTATCAGGCAAACATATTCATTGTCAAGGTCAGGTTCATCATTTGGATGCTACTGCTGCCTGCTTGTCAATTTAGATAACCTGTTGCTGTGTAGTGAGTAGTTTTCTGCTGTGTCCGCACTACTCATCACTGTACTTTATTTTGAAATTCTTATTTTTCAATGACTTCTCTCGGCAACACGATCAGCTTGGCAACAAGCATCACACACAGATCACACTACAGATCAAGAGATCAGATTGATCAGACAGTTTGTCGCGGTGGTTGTTGTTGCTGGTGCTGTTTAGTAGGCCACTACTGAAGGGTATGAAAGTGAGCCAGTGTCAACCTGATGAAATATTCATAGTAAATGATGCTCAGGTAAGAGTTGATGATGCACCACGCACCACACACACAGAAACAAACTAAAAATACACAAAGTTCACCTGCCGTTTTCAATTAAAAAGCGGGAGGAAAGAGGAGGGAGGGTGTTGCACTGACTGGGTTGCAATGGTGACACCACTTTTCTATGGTGGTGGTGATGAGTATGGGAATAGTGTACCAAAAGTAGGATATATTTAGCATCCGTCTCATAAACCGGTTCATTAACATTTAATTACTGTTTTGTTTTTTATTTGCATTATTTGCCTTACGTTCTCTTCAAGTGCACGCGTTCAACTGTAACTGGCGATCACGCAGTTTCAGTGAAGACTGTTTTTAAGCACCGACAAACAAACACATTTACGCGGGGTAAAAGTGTTGAATTACAAAATCGAGTTGGGAAAGGCAAACCGAGTACTTGTTTAATTCATTTAAATTCAGGCAAAAAACTCACCCTACTGCCGTGGAGTACCTTCCAGTAGGTAGTAGTGGAAAAATGTAAGTAAGTAAAGATGGCAGGCGGCCAAAAATAAAGCACCTGCGCATGCGGTAATCGGCAAATCTTTTTAACTCTTAAAAAAGTTGTTGATGAGCGTGGAAGATTACCTTTCGCCGTCGTCTAGAGGGCACCGAGATGTCAGTGAGTAAGTCAGTCAGTGTGCTTTTGTGATAGCATCTCACACGTTCTCTCACTCTGTACTTGAGCGAGTTGATTAATTTGGCCGATAAGATGAGCTACTGAGCAGGAGTGAAAGTAAAGTGCAGTCCAAGTAAAATGTAGATAAGAGCGGCGAAAGCAGTGGGAGTGTGTGAGTTCTTCGTTCTTTCTTTATTAGATTGCCTAGTTAGCAACTAAGAATGAAAAGTGAGACAAAACTGAATGTGTGTTTTAAAAATAGCAACCCCCTTTTTGGTAGTTCAGCCAGAGGCAGACAGGCAGGCAGCCAGTACCCTTAGACCTTTGCATCTGATGATGAGCACTGGTGACCACTTGTTCTGCCGTCTTCTTCTTCTTCTCCTTGCTGCTACCACTTTCTCAGATAGTTTTGAACGATTCACGCTCACAAAAACACACACACAATCTGAAAGTGGACTCACAATTTTTATATAAAAGGAGGCACCAGTTCCATTCATCAGCCATCATCGATCTCTAGCCTCATTAGCTGAGCAAAACAGCTTCAAAACAACAAACACAACGAACACCGAATCATGCGCGTCCTCATACTGGCAACCCTTTCCCTGGTGCTGCTGTTGAGCTGTTGGTCAGGCATCGTCCAGGCGTACATCAGCTGCTCCAATCCCGCTCGGGCCATGGGCAACTGGCTGGGTCGTGATCAGGAGTGCGCCGCCCTGGTGCAGTCGCAGTGCAATCTGCCCGGCTGGACCGACTACTGGCGCCCGGGGGCCCACGTGGGCAGCAACTGCAACAACATTCCCCCGCTGACGGCCATTGCCACCTTCCTCGGTCCGTACGGCACCTACGACACACCCAATCTGTCGCAGCACTCGGCCATCTTTATCCGCTGTGAGCCGCAGGGCATCCGGGTGTTCGACCAGTGGCGAGGACAGCCGATCAGCATGCGCCTCATTCCCTGGAGAGGCTGGAACCAGAATGCCGGCAAGAACTACTACACCATCGCCACATAAACTTCTCTTACTTTTTTTCTTTTCACTCTCACAACCAAAGCAGATCAAATCTGATCAAACGCTCATTTTTTCTCTTTTTGATAATCAGTTGTCCAGTTGCGACAAATGCCTTCAGCACCTCACTCTAAACCAAACGCACATTCACGAATACTTAACTTTTGTATTACTACTTTTCTTATTTTTTTATTGATAATGTCCACTTGCAAAGTAAACTATTTTAAAAATAAAAATCATTTGATTTAAAACACTTTCAACTTATTTTTAAACAGGTAGTTTGGTAAATAGTCGGACATTGCTGATGTAGTTGAGCTATATTTTGGTAGTCGCAAAAAAATTGTGTGTGTTGAACCTAAAAATCAGTTGAATTAAAAAAAGTTTACAAAATAATTTTTGTTTTTAAGTTACAATACCGTCGTTGATTGAGTTTGCAATTGTTTTTCTAATCGTTTTTTATTTTTGAAAACATTCAAAATGGCGGTAACCGGTTTCCAAAACGTTTTTCACCACTCGATAGGCAATTTTATCAGGAGGCGACTTTCAGGTGTTCAGTCCGACCACCCTCACAATGTGACCGTCGTTAAAAGTGTGCACTTTTGACATTTTCAATCACAGCAGTTGTTGCTAATTTTGAATCTTTGTTGAAATGTAAAATAAAAATAAAATAAGTTGAACACTGCTTCAGGCATCAATTATGGTAATTGCAAAAAGGAGAAGGTTTACGGCAGACAGCCGGTGATGATGATAGTGATGGTGATGAGGGCTATTTGTAGACAGATGAGATTAGGTCGAAAGGACGCACGGATTGCCAAATAATGATAAACTGAGGGTGATGGTAATAGTTCGACTACTACTACCATTACTACAGATGTTGTCACTAACTGAGACGAGAGGGAGAAAGAGGTAGCATGAAAGAGAAAGTGAGCGTGTGTGTGAGTGAGTCGTGAAAACGGTTGACAAGATTGAAGATTACAGATTAGAAAATCTAAAATGAAGGAACAGGTAAGGTAAAGGGGGGAAGAGGGCAAGCGAGTGATAAGCAAAGTGGGCAATAAAGAAAGGATGAGTGAGCAGCAGTAGTGCTGACAGTCTTATCTCAGTACGACATCACAACGTTCTGCAAAAAGAAGAAGAAGAAGCACCTGCCTTACTAATCAATAGTACTGAGGGCGTTCTGAAGCTGCCTCAGATTACATCTGGTTAAGCATCTCATCAAATAGGTGTTCATTGCGAAAGATGACAAGCACTGGACAGCAAAAAAAGGAGAAGAAGGATCACCATCTGCTGAGCTGAAAGGAAAAAATGACAGACCAGACGACAGCCAGACGATGTGTGTGTGTGTGTGCACTGGCAGTGCTTTGCAGTTGTTGTTGCCAAGTGGCAATGTAAAAGTAGGATGAATGAAAGGGAACGAGGAATTACTCAATGTCTACTCAGTGGATGCTAACTGATCGCTATACAATTCAGATTATGTCAAAAAAAAGAACACTTGACAGTTGATGTGAACAACCTACTGAACCGCACAACTGCTGAATATTCAACAGATTAAGTGAAATGAAATCTTGCTACAAAGTAGTAATTAATTGGTGCTGAATTTCAATTTAGTTAGGCTGTGCATGCCTTTTCTAAATAGTTGTAAACAAATTAATCATCGTTCATTGAAAAGTAATCTTGAATTCTAGCTAGAATTTTTAAGTTCAGTTTGATTGATTGCATATATGAAAAAAAGTTTAAAACTTGAGTTTTTATGACAGAAAAAACAGCTGCTGTCATCTGTTTAAAAACTTTCTAAACTTTCACACTGTTTGCAAATTAGACCCAAAGGTAGTTAACCGTAATTTGGCAATTACCACCAAATCAGCACTTAACGCACTAATCAGGAACTCAAAGTCAAAAAGAAAAGTTGATTGGTGTTATTTACTAGTGCGTAATTGATGCCAATTGACAACTTTTTACAGTTGTCTAATTATCTTGTACATATTTGAACATAAATTACCCTTCATTAGACGTGTGCTGAACAGAGCAAGAAATGTACGTTTTTCTGAAACAACATGCACTGAGTTCATGTTGTTTTGAAGAAAAGACATCATAACGTCTGCTGAATGTTATACTGTCACACAAAAGTGTTATCGATAAGTGATTATTGAATGCACTAAGAATATATCAGAAGGACCAGCAGTCAAGTGCGACTGTTGTTTTCTGCCTAATCAGACGATTTTGTCATCCCATCAATGCACTAAACGTTATCCTTTATCAGGATCCGGTGCCCCTCAAAGAGAACAGATTCACCATCTTCCCCATTTCTGAGTGCACTCATTAACCCCAAGCTAGTGTTTCACGGCAGAAATCAGCATACGCCAAGTGCAACAAAACATGATAATGAGGTGACGGGAAAGAATAATAATTGAGCAAGACAGTGTCAACATGATAATTAGCCAGCCGGTGTCGAATGATTTTGAATTTCCCTTAGAGTTTGAACAGGGTACACAAGTTACTGGTAAAAAAAGTTCGCCAGAGAAACTTTCGATTATGCAAACGGATAAAAAGTGGTACGTATGCAAATGGTATGCAAAAAGTGGACAAAGGCAATTGACTTTTTGCTGCTCCTTTCCAACAGTGTCCTCCTCCTTGAATCGACCTAAATGGCACCGAATGTACTAACTAACTGTCTATCAATCGCAGACCATCTTTGCCTGACAAGCAGTATCACCAGTTTCATAATCAGCATCATAATAATAATGCATAAGGCCGTTTGTGTCCAGCTGGTGTGAGCGAGTTTGTTTGCGCCTGTGTAAGGCTTGCTTGTATGTTGCACGTCCACTGTCCGTTATCACTGCTAGCGATGTTCTTTTGACATTAAGACTGGCAATTAGTCAAGAAAAGTGCCAACTTTTGCTTTTCTTTTTTCCGTAATGATAAAACAAACATAGTGGATGAGGAAAAAATGTTTTTGTGATTTATTTTTTTTCATTTTGCTGTGTTTTTAGCAAACAAAGTACTAGAGACCTAATCCAAAAGAACGTGACCAAACTTTTTGGGTGGAATGACATTGAGATAAAGATAGAGATCAAAGAGTTCAGTTGTTTGACACATAAAGTGACTCACTCTAAAAACTGATGTTTTTAAGTTTTTGTTTCTAGAAAGTAAAGTTAAAAAATTGAGTAAAACAAGTAGGACAAGGCATTTTGAAACAAAAATGTTAGTAAAAGCCAATTCAAAACACCAAAATTAGTATGAAAATAATTACAAGCTTCACAGTAAAATCAGTCACAATTTGAAAAATAAAATAAACAACAAGATAGCAAATTCCTCCCAAACTCATCAACTGAACTGATCTTGCCCTAGAGCCAGAGCTCGCAAGTCACGTTTCGCACAAGATGAGCAGTGATATGACAAATAAACACACACACACACGCAGACACAAATCTCTGTGTGTGTGTTTAGTGTTTAGTGTGCTCTTTCACCGTGTGTGTTTGTCTTGGTAAAGTGATGTGGAACCAGATGATCCTCGCCGCCGTCTATCAGCACTGGAAATGACCTAAAGCCTGGGGCATTGTAGAATGACACTGGTGCTGAGGCTGCTGAAACTGTGCGACTGCTGGTGCTGCTTCTGCTGTTTCTGCTGGTGGTGCTGGTGACGGCAATGCCTCTCTTCTTCTGCCTTTCTTCTTTTGCACGTTTCAGCAATGCTACTTACTACTAAACAGTAAGTAAACAGGAGAGGCATTGAGACGTTGTGTGAGATGATGTGCACTGGTTTGTGCCTTCCTTCTTTTTTCTTTCTTTCTTTCATCAGTGCACACATTGTTTCACACATCGACTGTGTCTGCGCACACAGCCACGTCCTCCGCCCCACAAAGCACTCTCACACGCACTTCACCAGTAGTATCCCATTTCTTCCTTTCGGTCTGACATCATCACACATGTGTACAAGTAGTGCACTACTTTCCAGAGCATTCCTCTATCTGACTGCCCTTTTCCGCTCTCACTGTGAGCCTGAATATCGCCAAAATATCACCATCGGCATCAGCATCAAGAGCATCAGCACCATCACCACCATCAGCAGAAGAAGAAGATGATGAAGCAATAGCAACATCATCATCATCAACAACACTGAAGTGCTTTACCAGCATCACCGACTTTGCACTGAACTGTTGTTGTTGTTGTTCAGCTCATCATCACTTACTTTTTTACTGCCCTTTTTACTTGCCTCCTGCCGATTACGAGTAATCTCGAGAACGTTCTCTCTCCACTGGATAACAGAAGAGACCCCCGAGATATTTAAATACGTGCCACCATGGCCAGAACGGTGACCAGACGTCACTGGACTGACTTCAGCTCACCAGTGAGCCGAACGAGCATGCTAAAGAGAAACAAAACTCTAAACAGCAAAAAGCAACAATTTGAGCCGTTTTCGCGTTTGCAAGATGAACGTCAAAATTCTGTACAGCGTCCTCATATTTATAGGACAGTTTACCTTTGTTAGTATAGCTGTCAAAAAGACTGAATTCTCTTTCAAGCTAAAAAAGTTTTAAAATTATACAAATTACTTTCGTTCTAGAGCCTTCTGGCGGGAATCATAGCCCCTGCGTTGATTGACATTCGCCTGCTGCTGCTGCAGGACGGAGCCCTGGTCTCGCTGCGGTCAGTAGCACTGATGTTCACTTTCTACTTTGTGGGCTCCATTCTGGGCTCTTTCAGTAAGTGATGTTGCTGCTCTCTTATATACTCACTCTATCAGTGATTTGCATCTTGTTATTGTTTCATTGCCAATTTTTTCTCTTATTATTCTCTTATTTGATCATCAGTCAGCGTCGCCTACAAGTCGGCCAGTCTTCAGCGGTACATCAACCGGCAGCTGGTCACCTCGTTGCTGGTCTTTGTCTTTGCCCTCTCCATTGGCGCCATTCCCTATGGCCGCTCCATCTGGACGCTGTACCTGCTGGTGACGGTGGGTGGCATCGGCTGCTCCAACTGGAACGTCGTCGGCACTACCTGGCTGATTGAGCTGTGGAACCACCGGCCCAAGGTGATGGCCTCTATGCTGCAGGTGCAGCAGTTTGCCTTTGGCCTGGGCGCAGTGGCCGCCCCGCTGGTCGTCAAACCGTTCCTATCGGGGGTGACCAAGTCGGACGCCGACTTGGTGGTGCTCACCGAGGAGGAGGTCGAGCAGAGAAGAGGACGGCTGGCGATTCCCTTTGCCTTCTGTGCAGGCATTGAAGGCACAGGTTAGGAGAGAGGAGGAGGAGGTGGCGGTGTGGCAAGGAAAAGTTGCCCTGCCTTGATTTGCTGGTGTTGTGCTTTTACTGGCTGCCAGCTCAGAACAGAGCAAAGAGTTTGCTAATCATTTTTTGTTACACTTTCATTTTCATATTCTGGACGTTTCAACTGTTTTGACCACACCTTCTAATCTATTCTCTCAAGTTGGTCTCATTTTCCTCATAACCTATCTGCTGAAAGCTACCCGGTACCAGAAGAAGGCAGCGGCCGAGACAATCACTCCTTCTCCCCATCTGGTGAACGGCAAAAAACTGTCTGACAGCAGCTGCCAAACCTCGCTCAGCTGCACCAAGCTGCTGGACAGTGCCCAGAGCGAGGCGCCTCGAGCCCTCTTCAAGCTCGCCTTCATCGTCATCTTCACCTTCTTCAGCGTCTGCGAGCTGGGGCACATCAGCTTTCAGAACACCTACCTGCAGCTGCTGCCAGGGCTGAACATCACCGCTCAGGAGGCGGCGGAGATTGCCACCCTCACCGCTGTGACCTACACCGTCGGTCGGGCGGTGTCGGTGCCCGTCTCTGGCCTGCTCTCCAGCGGCACCATCCTCAACGTCCACCTCTGCCTCTGTCTGCTCGCCTTTGGCGCCTTTTTCTGGAGTGCCACCCAGTGCCGCCTCTGGCTGGCGGTCAACTCTGCCCTGGCCGGCTACGCCCTCTCACCGATCCGCTCGTCAATGTTCGCCTACGTGAACGCCTACACGACTGCCGATGACCGCCTCAATGCGCTCTTCTTCATCTCCATCTGCATTGGCTCTGTTTTTAGCCCGCTGATCATCGGCCCGTACATTGGCGTGCTGCCTTCGGTGCTCATCTACGTCGATCTAGTGTCAATTAGTGTAGCACTTGTAGCCTTTATTGCCGTTCAGGTGCTGGTCTGCCGAAAAACATGTAGTGTACAGAAGTCGCAGAGCACCGCAACGGTGGAGGAGGTTGTCCAGCAGGTGGGCGCAATAAACTAGTAGTTGTAGCTCTTTTTTACTTTGATCTTTTGTCTGGTCACTCAAGCAGGTGCTCCATAATCCAGTGTCGGTGAGTGGAAACGTCTACGTATCCATTGGGCGTCCCCTGCTCTAGGCACCGCTTGGCGCCAAATGAGATGACGCCCACCAGGCGCTCTTCCTGCATCACCGGCCCGCCAGAGTCCCAGTGACAGGCGCTCTGTGTGGCACTCTCCGCGCAGAAGATGCCACTGCCGGAGAGATCAAAGAGGCGGCCCCACTTTGCGCGGCAGTCCTTGATGGGCACTACCTTCAGTGTGCTGGCCACCTGCAGTGTTCGAGGGAAGGCGCCCTTCGGTTGAACCGTTCCCCAGCCGCTGATCTGCACGGAACTGCCGACGAGGGGCGATTTCTCTGCCAGCACCGCCGGAAAGGTGTGCCGGCTGACGATGACCGGGTGGGCAAGGTGCAGTATGGCCAGGTCGTACTCGATCTGCCGGGGGGTGAACTTGGGGTGCGGCAACAGGCGAATGATCACCGAGCGGACGCCCTGAGAGTGCACCTGAGAGCCGTAGCGAATGCTGAAGAGATGGGGCGTCTGCTCGTGGCTGAAATGGTTGGTAAATGGTTAGTTTGCTTGAGCGAAAAGAAAAAAGGTAAACAAAGAGCTACTGTACCCTCTAATGCACTGGGCGGCCGTCAGTACAGTGCGTTGTGAGAGGAGGACGCCCGAGCAATAGAACTCCTCTTTGAGGTAGAGTGCCACCTGGTAGGGCACACTGTCGATGGAGGCATCGTGGCCACCCACTATTCGTAAGCTTAACGGACTGAAGCTGGCCGTTGCTGAAATGCTGTTTCTACTGCTGTTGTTGATAGTGGTCAGCAGACAGCCGATGGCCAGTAAAGTTGAGGGAAGTTTTCTGAACGTAGTCATCTCTGTTCTTCTTCTCTTCTGATTTGTGACATTTCTTGCTGATCTACCTGACATTTGAAAACTCTAATATATAGTGCACTGAGAGGGTGAAAATTGTGAGAAAGGTGGAGGATGTGTATACTTTGGTTGTACATAGATGATAGCGGCGGCTGTTGACAGTCTGCTCAGCAGGATGTGAAATAGAAACAAGGTTTGTGATTATTGTGGTTGTACTTAGGATGAGAAAGAGATGAAAAACAGAGAAGGTGTTACAAAGTCCTATTCTAAGTGGGATTGCACATTCGCAGGTAGCTAAACGGAGCAACAGTGTAAAAAAGCGGTGATGCAAAGTCGGCAAGTGTTTCTAATTAAGTGCCAAGTGCTGCCGAGTAGGGTGCCCTTAAATGCTTGCATTTTCCCCTTGCAAGTCAACTGCTGCTGCTGTACCAGATGTGAGTGTGTGATGAGATGCACGATGGCACATGCTATTATCACACTTTTTGATTGCCTAAAATAGCCAATTAAAATTAATTCATCTAGTGAGTGTGTGTGGCACACGGCGGTGATGGCGGAAGGTGATACACTGTGGCAGACACACCGTCACAACGTTTTTTAGTTTAGCAGTTGAAAATGCAGTTTAAAAAGCATTTAAACCCTTTTAAAATCAGCAGTCACATGTAAAAAGAAAAAAACTTGACTGTCTAGAAAATCATATGATGAGAAGCTGCAGATGATAAAATGGTTGGAATTTTAAAAAGGACAAACAGCAACAGCAACGACAATCTTTTTACAAGTAGCCAAAATATTTTGCTGTAAAGTGCAATGGCACAGAGTGATTGTAAGTTTAATTATCGATTTTTAATTATGGCTTGATAAGAGAAACAACACATGCTTAGGTACAGTTTGTGGTAGTGACGACATAAAAATAATAACCTATTGTTGTTTCAAAGTACATGTTTGCATGTCCTTACTTGTTTTGTTTGATAACTTGTGAATAATGCACAACAAAAAGTTAATTACACAAAAAGTCAAAACACTAAACAATTTTCAACATCTAAAATAATGAAACGCCACAGAATAACCATTGAAACGCCTTTTCTCCGGCACTTTATCGCATTTTACGGCAACTTTGGCCTTCATCTTCGACCGGTCTCTAGAGCGAACCCAGCTAGTTTTCTCAACTTGTTTTTTAGCGGTGGGCTCATCATTTTTCTAAATGTGTGCATGTTCTCACTACTGAAGAACCAGCTCCAAATGAGCGAGTACTTTATGCACCAGAACAGAAAGCCACTCTTTGCAATGGCACTGAGCTCCATATCACTACTGTCACCGTACATCTTCAACATCAGCATGACGTACTTTCTGCTGAAAGGTGGACAGATTAGCCGTTTGCTTGACTCAAAATGTTTCAGCTCAAGGGCAATGCCAAGCTTCCTCAACCACCGCTGGACAGTTCCGGTGTTCTTTCTCGTAGACCAAACATCTTTTCTCTATCTCTTCATGCAGTACATTGTTGGATTTCAGGAAAACTTTCACTTCTTTTACTCAATCATAATGTACTACACCAATCAGGTGCCGGCTGTTCTCTTCCGCCTAATCACCTACTACAAGTTTTGCACTTGGAAGGCGTTGGTCGCCATTGAGATGAGCAGTGCTGCTGAATCAGAACTGGTGATGAACAAAGTGTCAACGTTGGCCACTGTCAATAGACAGCTGAACTGCCTTTTGTCACCTCCATTGTTTCTTTTTACCGTTTTCCACGCAATGCAAATGCTGACGCTGATGTGCGGCGTCTTTTCGCGTGGATTTGATGTAAATGGGTTTTTGGTATTTTCGTACATTTTCGCCTATCTCCTCAGCATCTGCTTTTTTTGTCAACAGATTGAGTTTTCATTAGGTCGCATTACAAAAACTGATCACCTTTTAAAAGCATTGTTCAATGCGAGTTTTTCTCAAAAACTAAATTCTGCTGATCATTCAACGACAACAACCAAATTCCATCTGCATCACCTGCCGTGCATCTACGGAAACAACATGCAGTTGCAAATATTTAGCATTTTTACCTTTAGTTCATCCTTTTTATAAGGCCAAAATGTCAATAAAGCTCAAGCCTAATGAGTTTCTCCGCATGGTTGTAGATGGCGCTACGAATGAACCTCTTGGTTTAATGCAGCAAAAAATCGGTCCACTTTTTGGCTGTTGCTGCACGATAGCGCTACTTCGGGCTGTGTAACAATGCCTGAAAAATGGACCAAATTCCTGGCTGTATTGAATCAAAAGTTAATGATTTGTTGAAGATTGATAGTCAAAATCCAAACTGTGAACTGCAGTTTTCAGTTTGTATAAGGAAACCATGTTAAAACAAAGCTCGTTAAACTAATGGCAAATGTCCTCGGTTGCCATTAAGTGTTGTTCAATTTTCAGTTCAGTCAACATTGTCAAAATCACCTTAGAGCCTTTTTGTCCAACTGAAGAAGGCAACTTCATTCGCAGGTTTTGCAGGTTAATGCTTTCGGCTTTGGCTCGGAGAACTTTATGCTTACTTTATGCGGTCCAGATTGAGTGTAGGCATGTGAAAAACCGTTCTAATATCTCTAGTTAAAGAGCTCTTTACCAGCAAAGGCGACTTTTTGCGGTTTGGTCAAGATTGTGAGGTGCTTGCTCGAGACTGCTTCTGTTGTTTTTTTTTTGCCGAAGTTCAGTGATTTTATCAGCAGCGGTAATGAGCTTTTAGAAATCTTGTGTTTTTTTCTCTGGACCTTTTAGCAAACTTTGCTCAAACATTGTATCTTTGTACAAACTGAAAACTGCAGTTCACAGTTTGGACTTTGACTAACAATCTTCAAAAAAAACATAAACTTTTGATTGAATGCAGCCAGGAATTCGGTCAGATTTTCAGACATTGTTACAAAGCCGGCAGTTGCGCTATCGTGCAGCAACAGCAGAAAAGCGGACCGAATTTCTGTCTGCACTAAACCAAGAGGCTCACTCGAAGCGCCATCTACAACCATGCGGGGAAACTCGCTATGCTTGATCTTTATTGACATTTTGGCCTTATAATGGCGTTAGCTTTGTTTCTTCTAAACTACGCCATACTACTAGTACAAACAAAATGAACGGAATCATTTATTAGGATTTCGTCATAGGAAGCATTTCTAGTAAATGTAGTGTTTCATTGATTTTTGATTGACAAGAGTTGAATGATATTGAGACAATTGGCTTTAACAAGGAAGTGAGAATCAAGTACAACTACCTTAACTTCTTAACTTGAAATGATCCTTTTTGAGCAAATTCCATAAAAAATGAGCCAAAAAGTATTCATCATTCGTGCACCTTTTTTGCGTCGCTTTACTGCCTTTTATGGTCACTTTGGCCTTCACCTTCGACCAGTCTCTAAAGCAGACCCAGCTAGTCTTTTCAGCCTGCTCACCAATTCACTGCTCATTGTGCTGCTAAACACTTTGCTGTTCTTACTCAAACCAAAACAGGACAGCTATCAGTTTGTGCACCGACAGAAGCCACTGTACGCGCTGGAGCTCAAGTCAATCGGTCTCATCACACCGCACGTCTTCAACTTTTGCATGGTTTACTTTTTGTTGAGAGGCGGCCTGATTGTCCGCCTCCTCGATTTTTCGTGTTTCCACTTGCCGGAAACGAAAAAGCACCTATCGCCGTTCATCACCAGCCAATGGTCGCTACCAGTGCTCTTTGTGGTTGACCACGTGGCATTTGTCTGCGTCTTTACCCACTACATTTACGTCTTCGACTACAACAAACGGGCGTTCTTCGGCATCATAATGTACTTCACTCAAATAGTGCCCAGTGTCCTCTTTCGTTTGACCGCCTACTACAAGTACCTCACGTGGAAGGCGTTGCAGTCCATTGCAGAACAGCACACTGGAAAAGTGGTAACTGGTCAAAAGATTGCAAATAAAGTGGCAGAGCTGGCCATTTTGAATAAACAGCTGAATAGTCTGTTTTCACCACCACTGCTGCTCTTCACCGTCTTTCACTCGATGCAATCACTGACACTGCTCGTTGGAATGTTCTCGCAAGGCTTTCAAGCAGCAGGACTGATAATTCCACTTCCCATCTTCACTGCTGCTGGCGGTATTGTTTACTTTTGTAAACAGATTGAAAACTCTCTGAGCAGAATTCAGAGTGGTGACTGCTTTGTGGTGAGCAAATCAAACCGGTGCTACCGACTGTTTAATCGAAGGTTCCGAATTAGGAGATCACCGCCAATTGCTGCCATCCTTCAGCTGCATCAACTTTCCCTCACATACGGGAGACACTTTCAACTGCAAATTTTTAGTTTTTACACCTTTAGTTCATCTTCTTTAATTGCACTTGCAATGCTGATTCTTAATTTTGCAGTTTTACTAAACCAAACAAAGTAGAAACAATGACTTTTTGTATTAATTTTAATTGGAGAAATAATTTTTGTATGATCAATTATTAATCGATAAGTCTTGTGTACATATTCACCCAAGATCATAAAGTTTGTCTAAATGGAGCAAGTGTAAATTAATTAGTTTTTTCCATAATAAAAATAACTTGTTCTAAAAAATGAAAACAAGTTAGGCCAATTTATCTAATCATGAAAAGAAAAAGCAATAATTCACTTTATTGCATAAAATCACCCTTTTTGCGGCATTTTATTGCATTTTACGGCAACTTTGGTCTTCACCTTCGACCTTACGTTTCTCGACATGACAAAGTCAGCTGTTTAAACTACATTTTAAACATTCTTTTCATCATCTTGTTCAACATTTTCACTTTTGCAATAAAACACTTACAAAAACAACAAGAAGATGTTACTCCAGATCAGAACAACGGTTTCAGCAGTTTTCAGAAGAAGCCACTTTTTATAATGGCTTTGAACTCCATTTCAATACTTACACCATTTATATTTAATTTTAGTATGTTCTACTTTTTGGTCAGAGGTGCTCAGATTACACGTTTTATTGATTCCTCAGTATTTTGCGCCCAATCTACTTCTAAATCGTCTCTTCTTAACAGAAAATGGACCGTTCCGCTGCTCTTTCTCTTTGATCAACTAGTTCTTTTACCTCTTATAACAGAGTTTTGGAATTTGTTTAAGCTAAAAACACTGTTCTTCTATGGACTTATGATGGTTATTGCAAAGCAGGCACCTGATGTGCCCTTTCGCCTGGTGGCCTACTACAAGTACCTTACTTGGAAAACGCTCAAAGACATTGAGGAGAGGCACAAAACTAAAGCATTATCAAGCCGAATGATGGCTGAAGAAGTTTCCGCACTAGCCACCGTCAACAGACAGTTGAATAGCCTCATTTCAGTACCACTTTTGCTTTTCACATTATTTTTCTCTCTGCAATCGCTGTCAGTTATTTGTGTTAGTTTTTCATTTGGTTTTAGTTTTAAAAATTTAGTTTTTTTACTGCCTATCATCCTCTGCGTTACATCAATTTGCTACTTTTGCAGGCAAATAGAACTACTAGTTAAACGACTGACTGAAAACCAGGGAATAAAAAGTGATGAGTACCCAAAGAAGATTGACAGTTCATTTCATTTTATGAAACAAAATTTTCTTATGGCAACAAGTATAACAAAAATTAATTTTTTTGAGCATTACTTATTTTGCATTTATGGAAGCCACCTTAGGCTGCAAATATTTCATCTTTACACTTTTGATTTACCTTTTGTTATAGCAGTTGCCTTGTTTCTTCTCAACAATGCCGTTTTGTTGTATCAAACAAAATAAAATAATTTGTGTTTATTATTTTAATCAATAAAAAAATTGATGTTTGTTCAATGAAAGTGCGTGTAAATTAATTAATCATGAATAAAATAAAACAAAAAATGGTAAAATATTGGTTTGTGTCTGTTAAAAAACATACAAAAATGAGCAACAACCAAATTCATATTATTCAATCGCCCTTTTTGAGGCGTTTTATTTCAATTTATGGAAACTTTGGCCTTCACATTCGACCTGTCTCTCAACATGACAAAATGAGCTATTTTAGCTTTTTCTTCAACATCACTTACATTTTTTTGACAAACATTTTTATTTTTATTATATACCAAGATGTGGCTTCAAAGAATGCCAAAGCGTTTCAACCATTCAAACCATTGTTTGCTATGACACTGCGTTCCATTACACTTTTAACGCCATACATTTTTGACATTTGCATGGCGTATTTCTTGATAAAAGGAAGTCAAATTTTTCAACTTCTTAATTCTCCACTTTTGCATTCAGATTATTCGCTTTTTCTAAACCAAAAGTGGACTGTTCCATTGCTTTTTCTTTTTGATCAAAGTGTTAATTTGTCATACTACTTACGATTATTGACATTCATTGATAATCCTTCCAAGTTCATCTACAACTTATTGCTGATCATTGCCAGACAAACGCCCAACGTTCCTTTTCGCTTTATGGTCTACTACAAATACCTCACATGGAAAGCGTTGCAGGACATTGAAAAGGAAAGCTCTACACTGTCCAGCAGAACAATAGTGGCAAAAGTTGCCCAACTTGCTGCTCTAAATCAACAACTGAACCGTCTCTTTTCACTTCCCCTGTTGGCTCTTGCGATATTCTTTTCACTTCAATTGCTTGTATTTTTAACTGTTGTTTTGCTAAATCAGTTTGCTTTTAATAGTTTTAATTTTTTTATTCCCACCGTCCTTTGTGTTTTTGGAATATGTTACCTTTGTAAACAAATTGATTTTTCAGTTAAGCGTTTATCAGGCGCGCAGGATTGTAATTGTAGTAAAGGTTTAGTGGTTGTAAAAGATACAAAGCTTTCTGTTACTAAGCCAACTTTACCAATGGCAATCATTCAATTGGGACATTTGCATTTTATTTATGGGTGCTATCTACAGCCTCAAATTTTTAGTCTCTTTACATTCAATTCAACTTTTTTAATTTTACTAACATTTTTACTGCTAAATTACGCTGTGCTGTTGCACCAAACAAAATAATAAAGTGAAGTTTTGTTGAAAATTTTTTATTGTTTTTACTGTGCCTACTACTGGTGATAAAGAGCTGTCAAGCCTTTATTGACCAATTACCTTAACACACACACACCTTATCGGTCATATCAGCATTTATAAGCAAATGCGTGTACTTTTTAGCTGAAAAGGGCAACCAATTTTCTCACAGTACATTTTTTAAATGGAGGTATTTTTATCAATTAGTAGAAGGCAAAATATTTCTCACAAATCGACACAGGCAATTGCCAATAACTACATGATTGTATTGACAATTTTTATTTTGTTTTTGCTCATTAATCGATAATTAGTAGTGCAACAAGCTTCATTTTGCCTTTCTTTCAGTAGCGACGAGTGAGGCGAATCGGAAAATATAAAGGCTATTTTTAAAGTAGCCCTCTTTCAATTTTGACACCGCCGATCACACCTTCAACACAATCCTTCCGTTCGTTCTTCAAGATCGCCTCTAAAAATAAAACCACAACTAAAAAGGAAAATCTCCTTCCAGCCTTAATCAAGTACTCAAAAACAGCAAAAAAGAAAGAAAAAACAAAAAACAAAAACTAGTCTATCTACTTTAAACTTTTTTGTTCACTCTAAAAACAACAGCAGATTAGAGAAGTGTTGTCCTTAGCTGAAGCTGTGTTTTAGAAAAAGCCACAGTTTGCCTTTGTGTGCGTGTGTTCACCTTATTAACCGAGCAGTGGAGCGTGACCAACCAAGTTGCGGCAACATAAGTAGTAACTTGAGCGCACTTGTACAAACAGAAAACGGTAGTGAAAGAAAAAATGCAGAGAGCGAAAGTGTCAAGGGGCAAATCATGCTAATAATGCCAACTGACTGGTGTTCACATGGTTAGCAGGTAAACAACAAGGAGACAAAGAAGGAATCGGAAGGTGAACAGCAAAGCAAAAACAGCAACAGGTGAGCGCAGCAGCACAATTAGGGGCACAACACACTGTCACTGATAAAAGAACGGCTGAAGAGCTCAATTTGTGGACCAGTTCAGCATGCGAGAGCGATAATTGCACTTGCCGTTCATTGCCTCGTGCCAAAGGCCAGGAACCAGTAGAGGCAGCAAGTGTACAGTTTGTAGAGCAGTCTGGGTAAATTGCCTAATGTTATGCTTCGTCTACTACATCTACCATTATCAGCGGCAGCAACTTGTACTTCAATGGAAGTAGAAGTCGTGTAGAAGTAGCAGTAAATGACAGGTTCACTCTCACTCTCTGACGACCGACCGGCCGACAGGACGTAAGCGCTTCTGTGGTGGTGGTGGTGGCTTTTCTGGCTAGCAGGGGAACTTAGAGGAGAGAGAGTGAGCGGGAGAAAGGGAGAGCCAGAAGTTGGCCGGACGCAAACTCTTGTGTCTGTGTGTGTGGGCAGCAGCAGCATTGGCTGCCGAGCAGCAACTTTCTTTTTGCTCTGTTTACAAAGGCTCACCAGGCTGTTGTGTGTATCCTCAGTGCAGTGTTCACTGGTAGTGACAGGGAGCACTGTACTAAGCAAAGTAAAAAAATAAAGATCAGTAGATCACCGATTGAGTAAGGGAATGTGGGAGAGAGAAAGGGATACTAAATCTCGACAATCACTGACAGTGTCACCAGCTCTGTCAGCGCCGCTGCTACTTCAAACACCGTCTTTCCGTCTAGACTGATGATCACCACCACCTGTGCACAAACACTGTCGTTGTTTTTTCTGGTCAAACACAACACATCAACAACAACAACAAACGCCTCATTCATCCAATAGCAATCATTAGCATAAACATCACATGCCTTTCCGCCGTCATCTTCATCATCATCTTCCTCATCCTCATCACCATCACCTTCACTACCTCTACGCTCTACTGCAGCAGCTGTGCTTTAGCCCCATTTTAGCAACTGTGCATTTTACTTCCCCTTCTCTCCTTCTGTCTTCCTAGGTGATGTGTTGATAAGCACTTTATCAAACAAACACACACTCACCAGATATGTGATAACTTGCTTACTCATCGCCATTGTGCCTCTAATCTGCCCGGTTGAATCATTGTTTTGTATTTTATTGTACTTTGCTTATTTTCCCGGTTATACAGTTTGCTCACCTTTTTGGCAATTTATACATTGCGTTTATTAGCGTTTCAAAATTGAGATGATAATCTCAATGTGTTGTTTTATATAATGACTTCTGCAAAGCACAACTTTTCTCGCTACAAAGTTGTCTGAAAACAGTACGTGAAAAAAGTGACAATCAACCCCCGCGACCGTCATCAATCAGTATTTTGTTGGTGTTATCTTATGTCAACCGCCCTTGAAGATAAAATCAGTCACGATGAAACCTGAAAGTGCACGAAACCTGCCGCCCATCTACCGGCTGCCAGACAAGACTGTCCTCGCAAAGAAAGTGATCAGCGATTTTGTCGTCATATTTATTCGTAAGTTGTATAGTTTTTTAATTATTGCACTCATTCATTCCTCATCATTATTCACTTGCACTTTAATCAATGCACAATGACAGTCCTTCTGGGCATAATTCTCTTTTACGCCGTCGGTCAGCCCTTTCACCGAGGCTTTAACTGCGACGATGACAGTATAAGGTATCCGTACAGAAACAACACCATCTCAGGCACCGCCAACTACCTCTACTCCACTTTGATTCCCGCAGGAACGGTAAGTTTGAATGGAGTTTTTGAGTCCAAAAGCTAACCCCCAACTCATTGTTCACAGTTTGCCATCAACGAGTTCTTCATCATTCGCTCGCACTTTTCCGCCCACTCTGACGCTTTGAGGCAACCGCTTTTTTGGCGTTTTTACGGATGGCAGGTCTATTTACAGTTGATTCCGTTGGGATTTGCGGCCACCACCTCTCAGTTCCTGACTGACGTGAGCAAGTACAGCATCGGCCGTCTGCGGCCGCACTTCATCGACCTCTGTCGGCCGCAGCTGCCCAACGGCCTCGTGATGGACCGTTTCAGCAACTGCCAGAACCCGCACACCTACGTCACCGAGTACACCTGCTTCAAGGACAACCTCAGCATGAGCAGTCGCAAGATGAAGGACGTCCGCCTGTCCTTTATGTCCGGCCACTCCTCCTTCGCTGCCGTCTGCCTTGTCTACCTGGTGCTGTACCTGCACCTGAGAATGCGGGCCGCCCACCTGGCGCTGGTGAAGCACCTCTACCAGGCGGCACTCCTTTACCTCGTCTTCTACACCGGCATGAGCCGCATCTCCGACTACAAGCACCACTGGAGTGACGTCCTTTGCGGCCTGCTCCAGGGCACGCTGGTGGCAATTTTGGTGGCCTACTTTGTCGGGGACCTGGTGAAGCCACGCAGCTACGAGAACATGCAGCAGATAACGGTTGGTCAGCTGATGTCGGGCAGTAGCAGTGGTGGTGTCAATGGAGGCAGCAGTGCCACCAACGGGGACAGCAGCAGCAATGGCGCCTTCAAGGACATCCATCAGGTGGAGTCGGGAGTTTGATGGTGATGGTGCTGATGATGTTTTCTGTTGATCACCCTTGGAGTCACCTCTCAAATAGTATTACTAGTATTCTTTTCTTGTTATTCGTTTTCTCTTTTGTACAAATCTTTCACATTGCCACTATTTTATTAAAGTTGTTCATTTACTTTTGTAAACAGGAATAGAGGGATGCCAAAAGGCTCTCATCTCTTTTGTGCGTAGTGATACTAGTAAAAGTGCTGCATGTCGTACAACAGGTGATGTACATTTCTATACGGTAGCTGGGCTGGAGTTTTACCCGTATTGAAAAAGTTATCAGCTAACGATACTTTTGCTGTGAGTTTGTTTTTATTTTTTGAAGTTGAGAAGGTAGACGCTGGCAGCATCATTAGAGAAAACCCTTGATTGCCTGCTTTTTTCTTGAGAAGCATTTGTAAACGTTCCATTTAGACCAAAAAACTGGTTAACCGTGAGCCCATGCCAAGCATGGCAGCCACGCCAAAAGCCACGCCAATAGCGATCACGACCTCACTGATGGTTGGATTGGTGAGAAAGTTGGCAGTGCTATGTCTTCTTTCAAAAGCATCTTTTAAGGCAGTTTTTTGTTGACCTTTTTTGTGATGATGATGAAGCATTGATGCGTCAAAGATGATCAAGTTTAAAATACAAAATAAAAATGAACACTTCTGCTAAAATATTTTTGTTTTTACAATATTACACACAATTACACACTTTTAAAAACACACACTGCAAATCATGGTAAAGAGAATACTTTGTAAAGTTTTTTGAGCAAAAACGTTCATAATTTCCACTTTTTATATGACAAAAAGCTTTTATATTTTTATCTAACTACTGAACTTGTTTTTATGATGAAAACTACATATTTAAAAAACAGAACAATCTAAGATAGTCAAGCACTAACTGAAACTAAATTATTTTAAAAATTGTAATTAGGGCAATTAAACAGGTTGTTTTTGTTGTATTGTAAACGTTTAGAGTGGCAAACAAAAAAAAATAAAATAACAAAACAATTTTTATTGTAATAACATTTGTAACAAATAAAAAGTACCTTTTTTAATTTTAATAAACTGCCTCTGGACAGAGACTGATTCCTTCTCGGTGAGAATTTGTGAGATCCCCACTTAACTTCCAGTATCGGCAACGAAGTAGTCTTGCTGCTGTTTTTGGCTGACGATCTCGCGTAAAAATGCCCTTTTTGTTGCCGCCCACACGAGATATTTCTGGCAAAAATGACATTAGCAAATTAGTAAAATCATAAACTGAGTTCATTTCCATTACTTACGCTGCTTGGTCATAAAGTCGGCAAAGTTCCAGATGTGCTCGCCAATGAAGAAACCCTTGCTGCGAAGGGCATCAAAGCCACGATGATACTCCACCATAAACTCCGTCTGGTAGTCTTCGCTGAAGATGAAGCTCGGCTCAGTGTGCAGACCGGCAATGGTGTCGGCGCCGTACTCGCTCACCATCACCGGCTTCTTGAACTTCTCGTGAAAGTGCGTCAGATCGGCGACAATCTTTCCCTGGATCACCTGCGGGAAACCGGTGTCGCTGTACCAGCCAAAGTACCGGTTGATCATCAGCACGTCCAGCGACAGCGCCATATGGTCAGAGTGGTAGTCGGCGTTGATGGCACCGGTGATGGGCCGCTTTGCAGGGTCAGTAGACCGGGCCAGGTCGGCAATGGTCTCAAAGTAGGCCTTTGCTTCGGGCTTACTGGAGGCCGGCTCATTGGCGATGGACCACATGAACACCGAGGGACGGTTCTTGTCGCGCTCAATCAGCTCATTTATGGTGTGCTTGTGGAGGTTCAGCATAACCGAGTTGAACTCGCTCAGGCCGACGGCGGGCACCTCGTCGATGACGATGATTCCCTGGCTGTCCGCTTCGTCCATGATCGCCTCCGAGTAGGGGTAGTGCGAGGTTCGGAAGGAGTTGGCGCCGATCCACTTGATCAAATTGAAGTCCTTGAGGATAGTCGCCTGGTCGAGGCTGCGGCCGCGAATCTAGTGGTAGTGATAAACAGTTTAAAACAGAGTTTTTACAAATCATCGTTCCGTTTCACTTACATCTTGATCTTCGTGTTTACCGAAACCGCGCAGATACACCGCCTTTCCATTGACCAGCAGTTGGCTGCCCTTCACCTCGACATGACGAATGCCCACCTTTTGATAGATGGTGTCCTGGTGAGTTCCACCCGAGCTAACTCGAACCGCCAGTGTGTACAAGTACCCAGGCGTCTTGGACATCGTGAATGGCCACCAGAGGTTGGCTTTGGGAACGGTAAGCTCGCCTGCGGTTGCTGTGGCGCCCTTCCTCGAGGCGACCACCTTTCCCTCGTGGTCAGCCAGCTCAAAGTCAAGCGTGATGCCCGCCGTTTTAGAGAGCTTCACCTCGTAACGGACCACTCCGGTGCTCTGATCCGCCGCCTGAACACTGGTCACCACCGTCAGATCGGTGACGCGAATAGCCGGCACGTGGGAGAGCACCACCGAGCGGTGAATGCCGGCGTAGTTGAAGAAGTCAAAGCTGGGGTTGATCTCGTAGAAAACGGCCGAAGCCTTTCTACTGTCATTCTTTGCGTACACGTGCCCGGGTGGGAGGGTGTGCGAAGACAGTTCATTGTTCACCGCCACGGTGATGTGATTCTCGGCGCCAGCTTTCAACAGCCCACTGACATCTGCCTCAAAGGGCAGGTGACCGCCGGTGTGGTTGACGGCGTGCTTTCCATTCACGTACACAGAGGCGAGGTAGTTGACAGAGCCAAAGCGCAGCAAAGTTACTCCGCCGCTGGCAGCAGACCACGTGGAGGGGACAAAGAACTTCCGGCCGTACCACACCCAGCCGGAGTAGTCGCGCACCTCTCGCCGCTCGGTGATGTCATTGAAACTGGAGGGAACGGGCATGCGCTCGTAGTGGCCTGACATCTGCAGGAAAAAAGAGTTAAAGAAAGATATTTTAAAAAGAACTATGGTATCTCCTTACCTGATCCAGCGACTGCTCGAACCACTTTCCAGTGAAGCCAGAGTGTTTCTCTGATGAGAGGCGAAAGTTCCACACGCCATCAAGGGACAGCGTTTGCCGGCTTTCAGTGGGCGATGGGTAGATGCCGATGGAGTCGGCGGTGGCCTGATGAAGACAACAACCAATCACCAACATCATCCCTACCACTGTTGCCAGCACTTGCTGGTTGAGGGTGGCCATTGTTTTAAATGTTTTTTTTTGTAATACTATTCAACTAACAACAACTGTCAAAAATGCTGAACAAAAACTGCCGCTAAAAACTGACAGTAAAGATTTGATTTGGCGGCACTTGGCTATTTATTGAGAAAGTGGTGTCTTCTTTGCCAGTAAAGGTAGTGGTGGTGGTGGTAGCCTTTTATCTTGACGAGCACTACCGACTGGGCAAACCCGTACAAAAGTATGATTACCTTATCAACAAACTCGTGAGGTCGTACAGTAGTTTTCTAATGAGCCATTAGTTTAACTGGTTGTTTCACAGTGTTGATTATTGGCCTGCATTGGTTGCCGTCGTGATCAGCAATTAAGACTTTTTTTCGGGTTTACAGGTTCAAACTGGAGCTTAAGATAGTAGAGAGAATAAGACATTCTGGCATGTGAGGTTTTTAGTAGTTACATAACATCACTGTCATAACAGGGTGGTTGTCATAGTCCAAATAAACCTGTTACTGTTGTTTAGAAACGGCGGAATTCGGTGACCTACTAAATCTGATTGGCAAAGTATCAATGGTTATTTGATGATAATTGTACTTTTTGTTCTCATTTTGTAAAAGTTTTATTTGTGTAATTAAAATTTTTTAACAAGGTAACTTTAATGTATAGCTCGTTGCTTGAGATTTTAGCGTGGCTGTGTCAAATGGGTAAAAAGCAGTTTATGTCAGGCAAACTCCTGATCGGCTGTGGACACAAAAAATAGCTCTCTGGGTCTGATCAGTTGTTTTCGTAGATGGTTCGGTTGTTAGTTGTTTAGTTGAAGTAAAAATAAGTTTTGGAAAATCAAACCACGTGTTTTGCTGAGTAAAAACACCGGCAAATACACACATTTGGCATCAGCTGCAACCACAGCACACGTTGGCAATCTTTTACTGAAAGGGAGTTGATAAGCAACAACTTGCACTTGAATAACACATAAAAAACAGCACTGCCAATTTCTTTATGCCAATGTACTTTCATCATCATTGCAACAATATTCCTCTAAACAGGTGATAAGCTAACTAAAAGTGTGAAAATAGTACACCAAGTATTAAAAACGTCATAATTTTAAACTTTTCAAAAAACAGATGAACTTGAGATTAGTAGTTTGTCAAATGTATTTTATTGATTAAAAATTCAAAACAAAATAGTTTTATCCTTTGTAACCGCCGTAACCACCGCCGTAACCGCCGCCGTAACCACCACCATGACCTCCATAAATTACCGGCCCATGTCCAGCTGAAAAACGTTAAGATCGGTTAGAATTGAAAAGCGCAAACAAACAAAATCTTACTCGGTCCTGAAGATGAGTGCGAGACAAATGTGTAGCCAGTTCCCTTGTACTCTGGTCCACTCCAAGCCTTGGGGCCATAAAAACCGTAGCCGCCATGACCGCCATAGTTGCAATAAACAGAGGCAACAAGTGCAAAAAGAAGAAAGATGGCAACCTGAAAAGTAAAGTTTTAGTAAGGAGAGAGATAGGAAAGTGCACTTTACAACTCACAAAAGTCTTCATTGTTGGTTGAGTTGGTTAGTTGTGAGTTTGGTTTGAAAGTGTGAATTTGAATCTGATTTTTCGATGATGTTTTTGGCAGTCGTCGATTGTCTTTATATAGTAACTTCGATTGAACACCCAAGCAGAGTCAGCAATCAGACAGTCACTGAAGCAGGAAGTCATTAGATAATGGTGTTTAAAAAACGTACTTTGCCAGCACTTCACCTTTCAATGTCAACCTGCTGTTGAATGTCATCTGATCTAAACCGATCTGAGATGATGATGATGATGATGTCATTAGCGTTGCCCCTCAATGACACCTCTAATGAGTACTTCCCTCATGAATAAGAGACACTGATGAACTGTATAATTTGTAAAACACATTTAGGAAAAAACAAACAAAAGGATCGTTTGCACTTCCATTCATTGCAATAAACGACACTTATTTTTATTTTTTTAATAATTTTATCGAAGGACGATAAAATGTAAGATCACAATACTGCTCAAACCAAGAACGCAAATAGTGATAACTTTTAAATTTGGCTTTTATTTTATTGGGTTTTGAATTCAAATATTTTTTCAAGTTTGTAAAAAATCGTTTAACTATGTTTTAGTTTGACAAAATCATCTTTTTTAGTTTTAAAAAGTTGTGTTTTGGCCTCCCACACAGCACCCCAAGTTGATCTTCAGCTCACACTTGTGTTGTGACACTCGTTTTTGCTTAAGTTGATTGCCGAAAACGCTGCAGTTGAGGACGCAGCCACTGCAAAGACGCTGCCGACGGAGGTAGGGGCCCACCAAGCAGAAGAGTTCCCCGCAACGAGTGCAGATCTTATTCTCGCGTAAATTCTGCAGCAGAACACGGTCCCGTTCGGAGAGGTTCTTGAAGATATCCTTTTTCTCGGCCTGTCGAACATACGTGGATACCATAAAGTGATGATGCAGGTACCGGCAAAATTGCAGCCACCACACCTGAATGCGAGCAATGAACTCTTCAGACATTGCTGATGACAAAAGGGGACACAGTTTTCAGAAATAAACAAATGAGGTGATAGCCGAGAGTGAATCTAAAAATTAAATGCCTCTGTAACTGCAGTTCCTGACAACTTTATGTCTCTAGTTTTGCTCTGCTTTTTCAATTGATTAGTTAGGGTGGTGTCTCAATTACAGTGGGCATTATGCAAATGAAAATTTTAAATTATGTAAGTGAACAAGGGGATTTAAAAGGTAATTTAGCCTATAGCTTTTTCAATTTTTTCTCCTCTTGGGACATCCAACTTTTACACCAAAAGAATTCAATTACGCTTAAATGCGATAAAATCTTATGAATCATATTAGCCGATTTAGAGAGCGGTTTAATTAAAACACAAAAAACTAATTACATTCATGAGCTTCAACTCATATGAAAACAAGAAAAATATAATTTGGGAAAACAGTTTAAAAATTTTTATTTGACAAGTGGACATTTTAATTTAACAAAATAATTCTCAACCCTTGTAACCACCGTAACCGCCTCCGTAACCACCACCGTGACCGCCATAAATAACAGGGCCATGTCCAGCTGAAAGAAATAAAATCAATTAGAACTAAAAAAGCTTAGACAAACAAAATCTTACTAGGTCCTGATGAGGAGTGCGAGACAAATGTGTATCCGGTTCCCTTGTACTCTGGCCCACTCCAAGCCTTAGGGCCATAGTAGCCATAACCGCCATGACCACCATATCCGCCATAGTTGCAATAAGCAGAGGCCACCAGTGCAAAGAGAAGAAAGATAGCAACCTGAAAAGTCAAGTTTCAGTAAAAAGAGTTTAAAAGTGAATTTTACAACTCACAAAGGACTTCATTTTTGTTTGAGTATGTTAGTTGTGGTTTGAATTTGTTTGAATTTGAAACTGATTGTTCGATGATGTTCTCTAGCAGTCATCGATGGACTTTATATAGTCAGTTGAAGTCATTCAAGCAAATAGGAGGAAGTCTCAGTGTCACAGACGCAGACACACCTCGGCAATGGCAGCACTGCCGTTCAATGTCAGCCAATATGTTGATGATGTCATTAAGCTGCACCTCAAGGAGATACCTCTCTAATGGGGGAAACTTTCTTAATTAGTTCAGCATTGAAAACTGTCACCTCTCTCTCCCATATCGCGCCATTCTGCCAAACATCGAACCAGAAAATAATGAGCAAAGCAGCAGAACCGTTGTGGACATCTACCGAGTCGATAGCGAGTTACTGTATCGACCAGACAACACAGGCAACGGCAACCAGGCGACAGAACAGAAGAGAGCAGAGCATGAGTTGAGCACAGTACAGCTCAGACAACAAAAGGCTGGCCTGGCCTGGCCAGAAGAGAGCATCAGTTGGTATCAGCAGGGGGTGATATATAATGTATGAGCGAGTGCTGGTGGTGGTGGTGGTGGTGGTGGCAGATTGTGCAGGCAACAGCAAGGCTGCAAGTGTGAGGGAGAAGAGCAGCAGCAGTGTTGCATAAATATCGGTTCACTGTTATGGTTACAGAAGAAGGCAAAGAGAAAGAGAAAGGCCGGCAACGGCAGCAGCAGCGGCATCGGCAACGGCAGCATCAGCGCCTGCAACCACAAAGGACACGTGAGCATTGTGAATTGTGCTGGCTCTTCTGGCTGTCTCTGACACATTTACTCACAACAGAACTGAAAAGAAGAAAGCTGAAACCGATCTGTACCAATCTGTGATACACCTCCGCCACCAATCACCCACCAATCACCCACCAATCACCCCCGCCATCATTTCAAACGCAACAATGCACCGACATCAACTTTCCTCCTTTACTGCCCTTTGTTTACCTCTGTTGCTTCTGCTGGTCTTCACGGCCGCACCGACAGGTGCCAACTCGAAGTCCTCCGCCTCCAGTGCCTCCTTTGCGCCACTTGAAGAGCGTGTTCAACAGTTGACCGACCTGACGCAGAGCCGGGCGTCCATCCGCTTCAACCCGGAACGCTTTCGCTCGCTGGTCGGCTACAAGGGCGTCGGACAGCCGGTGCGCAACTACTCCGTGGTGGTCCTCTTCACGGCCGTCTCCGCTCAGCGTGGCTGCTCCGTCTGTCGAATGGCGGCGGATGAGTTCGCCATTGCGGCCAACAGCTGGCGATACTCGGCCGAGTACGCCGACAAGCAGCTCTTTTTCGGCGTGGTCGACTTTGACGTCTCCAACGGCGGCGAAGTCTTCAGCTCGCTGGGCATCAACTCGGCGCCCTTGCTGCTCTTCTACGGTCCCCGGGAGCGACAGGTGAAGAGCTTCTCACTGAAAAGTGGCCAGCAGATGGACATTCAGCGGATGGGCTTCAGCGCCGAGGCAATCGCCCGCTGGGCTTCGGACCGCGCTGGCATCAAGGCCTTCCGCATCACCCGGCCGAGCAGCTACACGAATGTCGTTCTGGCGGCGCTGGTGGTGATCATGGTCGGTGGCCTGCTCTACAACCGCCGCCACGACCTGAGCTTCCTGGGAAATAAGACCGCCTGGGCGGTCATCTCGCTGGCCATCGTCCTGGTGATGACCTCCGGACAGATGTGGAACCACATTCGCGGAGCGCCCTTTGTCCAGCGAACCGCCGACGGCGGCGTTGCCTTCATTCACGGCAGCAGCAGCGGCCAGTTTGTCGTGGAGACGCACATCATCTTTGCGCTCAATCTGGTCATCGCCGGGGGCTTCATCTGTCTGATTGAGGCAATGAAGCCGAAGGGCGCATCATCAGGGGCCGGAAAGGCGGCAGGCAAGGCGCTGGGCAAGAAGACGGCCCAGTTTCTCGCCGTTGTCGGCCTGCTCCTCGTGGCCGTCTTCTTCAGCTGGATGATGTCCATCTTTCGTGCCAAATCGCCCGGCTACCCGTACAGTTTTCTTTTTAAATAATAAGGGAAGTTTTTTTATAAGCAAACAGCACTAATCAGAAAAGAGTTTATCAGTTTGTATGTCACAAGTTGCCAAACAAGCTGTGTCATTACATTGTTGTTTTCCAGTCATGTCAATCAGCAAGTTTCTCTCTTTCTCTATCTTCTTAAAACTCCTTCATGCCCCACTTGTTGTCAATGTTGGCAGTTATTAACTGCGTAAAACTCATCAGAATGTATGCAATGTACAGAAAGAGGAACTGTGATGTTGTTGCAAAGAAAAGTGAGTTTTAGTATTGTGACTCTTTTATTTCACAAAGATTTTCTTACCTCCAGCGACGACAAATAGGTAATGGCTCCTGCTGGTCCAATGGAAACAGCACACTTAGGTCCCTTATCTTTAAGGCGGCCGTAGAGATCATCGTACTTGAGCTTGAAAATCAGCCACTGGTAGCCGACGAGAAGGGGCTGCAACTTGGGGATAAACTCCCGCGGCGAGTGGTACACCTTCTGGCACCAGGCCAAGGGCGCAAAAACCACCATGCCGGCCAGCAACTGCACCGAACTGGCACAGTACATCATCACCAGATTGTAGAAAGTGTTCTCCAGGAAAATCATCCGACGGATGAAGTAGATGTTGATTGGCCTGCAGCAGGACAAAATTGATGATCAGTTTTTGTCCGGTTGAATGCAAATGAATTGTAAACCCCCAGCACTTACATATTGGTCATTAGAAAGGCAAAGAGCACATTTCCAAAGAGCTCCTCCGAGCCGCACATCACCAGGTAGCAGACCTTTCCGTGCTCCCTCAGCTGCAACTCCAGCAGCGCTCGAAATCGAAATGGAATGCAACTGCCGGGCCCGCCACTTCCTCTGAACTGCCTGATCAGCCGCCGCACCGTACTGCGCACGTCGATGACGTGTCCGGTGAAGACGATGGTGCCGAAGATGGAGCAAAGGGTGAAGAAGAGGGCACACTGGATGAGGCGCACCATGATGTGGAAGGTGATGAGACACTCACAGGCGAACCACAGGTAGACGTACCAGGGGTGCAGGTCACCGTGCCTGTAGACCACCACGTAGTAGTAGCCTTGGAGGAGGAAGAAGTAGATGTACATGCAGACGACGAGCAGCTGACTGGGAAAGGCAAGGCGGTCGGCCACCGTCAGACAGAGCAGCAGCCGAGCGCGAAGGCGGTCGGAAAAGTGGGGCAGAATGGACAGCGGACGGCTGAAGAGTCGCTTCCGGTCGACGTTCTCCAGGGAATGCCACACCGCCAAACGGGCCAGCAGCTTGCAGAGAAGGCGGGCGATGAAGTCGGGCAGCAGGTAGGCGATGGCCGAGTACTCCCCCTCCAACTTCCTCTTCAGGTGTGCCTGCCTCTGCTGGACCACCACCTCGACCTGGTCCTGCGGGAGCATCGCCTCCCAGTAGGCCTCCTGGTTGAGCACCACCAGCTGGTGCCACCAGCGCCAGGTGATCGTGCTCACGTCCAGGTAGTACAGCGCCCGTTGGCAGTACACATAGAAAGTGGCGAAGAAGAAGATGACCATGGGAAAGTAGGGGTCCTGGAAAGCCTCATTGCAGTACAGAAAGTTGGTCACCAAGTCGTAACGGCGGAAGTCGTAGCTCGTGTCAAAATCATTGAAAACGACGTAGGCGATGAAGAAGAGCCGAAAACTGTACAAGTAAAAGGTGACATCGAAAAGGTTAAGGAAACGATGTACAGGCGATTGGTGCTTCTCAACCACCTCTTTGGTCATTTTGTAGTAGACGTGTGTTAGTTTGGAGAGCGGGTTAAGACTCATTCTTGCTGAATAAAATTTTGTAGTAAAGCAAAGCAAAGTTCAGCAGTAGTGGTAGTAGACGACTGACAATGCTTTAGGTAAATATTATAAATGCACTTTATAAATTAGACATTTCAGCCTTTTAAAGGCTATTGAAATATTAAATATTTTTAGTGAAAGCAGGTACTCCTTCATGACTATTACTACAACGGAAATGGCAGAATTTACGTGCATGTTATTCAGTTAAGTAATTTGCATTTTAAATTGTCACGCTCCACCTGTCAAGAAAACACTGGAAACTAGCGGTATTTTTATTGTGAGTGAGTTATCTTGAAGTAGAGTTTTTTAACGGAATTTTATTTATAGATGATTGATGGTTTTTTGTAAAAATAAATAAAATCAATGAAAAATTTTACTCTTAAAGGAGAAGTTTAGAGTTAGTATTTATTTGAAAAATTTATTGTTATTTATCTTACCAAGTTAATAAATTATCAGTTTTAAACAAAATAATTTCAATTGTCAAAAAAATATCACTGTTCACTTGTAAAACAATTTAATTAAAAGTTGTCAACTATGATGCTGCTGATTTATATTTGATTTTGATTTATTGATTTTTTACAAAATATTTGAGTTTTCAAAAGTTAAAAAATAGCCTTGTAATTCTACTAGCACCAAATAATCATTAACTACCAATCTACTTGGAAGCAATAAATACTGCATAGTACAGTTCATTTTTTAGAAACTTTTTAGTTTTACCGCTTTAGTACTTTCAGTTTTGTGTCGTTTGAAAAAATTGTTAAAAATAAAAGCATAAACCAAACGGTTTGAGAGTCAATGAGCTAATAACACGCTAACACGCCTGACATTGAGTTAATTTGGTAATTAGCAGGTTATTACATAAAGACAGTAATCGAAAGACATCAGGAACAGACATTGAATCTGCCATTGCCGAGGTGTGTCTGCGTCTGTGACACTGAGACTTTCTATCTGCTTGAATGACTTCAGTTGACTATATAAAGTCCATCGATGACTGCCAGAGAACATCATTGAACAATCGGTTTCAAATTCACATATTTTTAAACGACAACCAACTCAAACAAAAATGAAATCCTTTGTGAGTTGTAAAGAACACTTTTAAATTTTTTTACTGAAACTTTACTTTTACAGGTTGCTATCTTTCTTCTCTTTGCACTGGTCGCCTCTGTTTATTGCAACTATGGCGGATATGGTGGTCATGGCGGTTATGGCTACTATGGCCCCAAGGCTTGGAGTGGACCAGAGTACAAGGGCAAAGGATACACATTTGTTTCGCACTCCTCGTCAGGACCGAGTAAGATTTTTGTTTGTCTAAGTTTTTTCAATTATCACTAATCATAATATTGTTTTGCAGCTGGTCATGGCCTTGTGATTTATGGCGTTCATGGTGGTGGTTACGGAGGCGGTTACGGTGGTTACAAGGGATAAACACTCAATACTTTATTTTGTAAATTTTCATCCTCCCATTCAGACAATAAAATTACTCTACACTAGCACTTGTAGTATTCTTGTCTTTGTCTTTTGCTTCAACTGCAGGCGAACTACTTTGGCTTTCCACCTTGTAGGTGTCAGTTCTAATTTCATTGAGGCACTTAATGCCCTTTGTCACCTGCACCTCAGAGTCGACGTTGAGCACCGATCCGTACAGTTGAGCATTGCTGAAGTTGTTGTTGTTATTGTTTGTGGTGCTAAAATAGAAAATCTTGGCGTCGCCTCGGTATTGCTTCAGCAGGTCCTCTTCCAAGTCCACTTTTCCAAGCATTAGCTCTTTGTGCAGTTTCAAACTCCTCTTCCTAGCTGCTTCAGACTCATCCTCAAACAGATTGGTATTGTCAGTGTCGATGCAGTCCACCACGGGCGTCTTTGCGGTAATGAAGATTTGGTGGTAGTTGTTCAGACGGGCAATTTCATCTGCTTTGCTACCAGTGCCGTTTTCCAGAATGACTTCACCCTATAAAACATAATTTTAGAAACTTTGTAGATAACACCAGACAAAACAACCTACCTCACAGTAAATGGTCAAATTCATATCTGGCAACAGTTCGTTTTTTTGCGAGAAAAGTTTCCCTACAGCAACAAACTCCTTGAAGCCAAAAGTGACCTTCTTTAGTGAAGTGTCAAAAAGGTTGACGTTCTCTGTTAAAACAATTAAAACAACTTTAGAAATCAAGTTTTTTATTATACAACATGTGTAAATAAATACCTTTGACCATCACTTTTCACCCTTCCCATTTAAAATGGCAAACCGGTACTGAATGTTGGCACTACTCCGGGCGAATGACTTTAAATGCAGCAGTATGGAGAGGTAATTGTTGCCGTCCTCTTCAAAGCCAAACGGATAGAGAATGACCGCCAGCTGAAGTTGTTCCTTGATGCCTCTTTCCGGAGCAAAATGTGACTCCAGAGAGGTGGCTTTCTTCTGGCACACCTTGTGGTACTCATCAATGGTCCACTTGTGCGTGAACTTGATCACCGCCGGAGCCAGGTTCAGTCGACTGAAGGAGCTGTAGCGCTCAATGGGCAACAGTTCTTTACACTCAAAGATGGCCAAATTGTTGTAGTAGTCATTCTGTGACAGATTTTTCCCCTGCAGAATTTCTCTTTGAAAATACAAAAATGGTAATTTTGCACAAAAGTAGTTTTAAAACAAATCACTTCAAAGCAAATGATCAGCTTATCGTCCTTCAGGAAGTCCCGTATTGAAATAAACTCCAGCATGTCGACACTGGTGATGACTGACTCGAGCTTTCTGAACAGTTCTGAAAACAATATAGTGATGTTGGTTGAACAAAATCAATACAGAAAATGTCACTTTCGAATAACTTTCCCCGCCTTTCCCCGCTTAGCGTCCATTAGGTAAACTTTTGCCTGGAGGAATGTCTCCACCTCGGGCGGATTGTCGCATCGCAGAAAGAGCGACATGCGCTCATTGCTGGCGTCCACCACCTTATCAGGCAGCAGTGCCAGGTGAAACTGCAGCAACGATTCTTCCTTTTTGCCTCCCTGCTTCGCCCCATCACCACTGACCTTCAGTGAAGATGGCGTGAAGATGGAGGAGACCAGCAGTGGCGAGGCAGCTCGACTTTCCTTCCGCTCTGGTGCAAAAAGCTCACTGAGCGCCTCAATTGTCCACTGGTGCGTCAGCGTGGCCGTCGCAATGGTCAGACCGTTGAAGGCGCTGTCTGAGCGTTCATTGAGAAAGTGCTGAATGATGGACTCGCTCCGGTGGGCCGCTATTACGTGACCCTGGAAGTTATAAAAATGGAAAAGATTAATAAATCCCCAAAACTCATCACTAAAACTTCTAGTTCACCTCAATGAAGATGTTCAGCGTGTCATCGGGCAGCGTGGACCGACCCGTCTGCCGGTCCACTAGGAGGACATGGCTGAGCAGTGCGGCCGAAAGGTGATTGGCGCCCACAATGTTATTGGAGGCGTAGGTGAAGATGGTGCGCGCCGCCTTCTGTCGACCGCCGAGGAACCAAATGCGCCATTGGACGACCTTCATGTCACCACCGCCAAACTCGCCGTTGGACAGGTGGACGGCAATCTCCTTCTGATTACTGCCGCCACCAACACCACCGCCAACACTCTTTCGGTGGCCATTTGGCCACAGCGTCAGCGAAAACTCCTGCCCCTCAAATGTACTCGAAAAGGTCTCCGAGAAGATGGCCAGCTGAGCGGCTCGGTCGACTCTGAGCAGATGGCTGAAGTTTTCAATCTTCCACCAGTGTCGGAAGGGAGTCAGCTGCGAGAAGACGTCAAACGGGGGCACTTCACTTTCCGGGCATTCAAAATTTTTTGTAATCACAAACTGATTGGCATATGGTTTTGCCTCAGAGCCGACAAAGACGAACTGCTGGTGAGGATTGGCAATCTCTAGTTTGACCTAAAATGATAAGTATTTTTGAATTAATTATATTTCTATCATAAAATAGAACATTTTTACTTTACAAATTATACCAAGTTTTTCCGGAACAAATAGATTGGTGCCGTTGAAAGCGACCTGGTTCACGCTTAATCGCAGTAACGGACTTTCCAGGCCAATGCGCCCACACTTGTGCAGCATCACTTGATGTTCTGTTGGGTTTAAAATGTTTAGAGTTAATTTTTTTAAAGGAATTCCATTGTTTAGTTGTACTAAATATTTTACCATAACTTGTGATTTTATCTTGGTAATGGGGGCCCCTAAAGGTGATATTGAAGGAAACACTAATTGGCTGGCAAAAGTAGGACTTGAAGTTGACAAAAGTGGATATTTTTGACCAGGAGCTTTGCGCAGAAAAGTCGTCCACACTTAGCTCAATGTAGGCGTCCAACAGGCGGCGGGAAAAGGGCGAAATGTTAGGCGATACAATAAAGGGCGGCACAATGTGATTGCTCTTGTCACTGAGAACGCTGACGAACCTGTTCACCTCCCAACGGCTGGAAAACTCAATTCGTTGTTGGGTTGACATTTTAATTGTAAATTGACTGCACGTCAACAAATGACATAAAAATGCTGTCTTTTTGTGTTTAGAAGCAAACACTCTGCAACGACTGTAAAGTCTCCACTAGTTTATATCTGCTTTTTCAATACCTAACAGTGTGATAAAAAATCTTTGTGGTATGTCATCTTGTGTTTACTGCAGAGTGTAGTGTTTATTAATCAGACTGCTTTCTTAGTCTCAACCAATAGAAAGGTGTAGTAAGCTGGTTTATTACTGTTGAGAGCCCTATCGAGAATATGCGTTGCTAACGCCAACATTTCTCAGAAATGAAAAGAGGCCTAAAAACACATTAGAAATCAGTAGCTCATCCATAAGCAAAAAATGCTGCAAATTATTTTAATATGACTGCCTCCTAATGAGAGGTGCTGAATTAATCAAAGTGAAATGTGTGGGTGTGAAAGAATCGCTGAAAACATTTTACCTAAAAGGATGAGATCACCGTGCTGTTGAACTACTACTATTACTCGGCGGCAAACGCATCAGCCACCTCTGCGCGCAGTTCCTCCCCTTGAACGCTCACCTCTGCGTTGCGTTCTCTGCCTCCGATGGTGGGAATTAGGCTTCGCTGTGGAAGCACCAGCCCGGCCCAGCGTACACCCTCGTCGTCACCTTCGCGCTTGATCGGCCGAGTTTTGCCCGGGCGGCTTTTCTCCGGTGGTTTACTCTGCTGCCAGCTGCGACTGTTGATGAAGTGGTTGACCGTAATGGCGGGACGCATCACTGGCTGAGACCCGCCACTTCCACTGCCACTCGCTGGCTTTTTCCTTGGCTCCTCATTCGCCTCCTTTTGCGGCACCTGCACAAAGTCGGCCACCCCGTCGGGCCCGTCCCCGTCCAGTACGCCCTTGATCATCTGGGCGACCATTTTGCAGGTGCTCTCCAGAAGCTCCTGCGAGTCGAGGTAGTTGGCCGCCTCCAGCAGATCCTGCAGCTTGCCCGGCGTCAGGCTCCCCAGGAACTGCCGGTCCCAGTACTCTAGATCGTCCATGCTGCGCTGAGGCTCCAAGGTGGTGGTGGCCGTGACTCCTCGCTCACGAGGGAGACGTCTGTTGGTGGGACGTTTGTAGTAGATCTCCAGATTGTCGTCCTTGTTCGAGCCTGTTCCCCCTTTCTCCTCCTCCTCCTTCTCTACTTTGACCTTCACATTGGCGGGCGTAGGATGACGCGCATAGTGCTGCTCCGCCCAGGTGATCGCCAGCTGGAGGATGGGCCCGGAGACGCGTGCCAGCGGCACCGGCTCCGTGTCGTTGGAGTCCTTCTCGATAATGCAGTGGTCGATCATGTTGCGGACAATGCCAAAGCTGCGAGCCACCTCCACACGAACCGGAAAGACGCGTCCGTCATTGCTGGCCAGATTTACCGTGGCTTCGGCTGGCTGTGAGGGTGGCCCGGTCGCGGTGGCCGTGGTGGCACTCCGTTTGTTGGGAGTGAAAGCTCTGGAGCCGATGGAAATCGGCGTTTCAACGTTTGGATCCTCTTCTTTAACTCGGAATGTTCGTCCCATACCTATTGATGGTGGTGCCATGGGCTTATTAGAGCTGCTGCTAACGACGGAAGAAGAAGCAGGAGGAAGAGGAGGAAGAGGTGGCTGCTGCGGGCGGTTCCTACTCATGTTGAGTCCTGAGTGTTCAAAGACTGCCAAGTGATGAAACCGATTTCAGAAGTAACAGTTAAAGATGATTCTGTGTCAATGAATAATTATGGAGTTAGTCAACGGCAAACAGAAAACTTGGAGGTAATACCTTTACGGCGAAGATAATGTGTGCCCGATAAGAATCAAAACAACAGACTGAAGACAGGCTTTGTTGCCGGCGCTGCTGGTGAAGTCAGCTAGTCGAAAGGACATTTTACCGAATATCTGGACAATTCTCTAAAGACTATCCTCTTCCCTAAAAATCCTTTTTTAAATAAATACAAATTCTAGAGGTTTCAGTTTCTTTAACCCATTCCGTCCCGTTTAAAATTAATAAGCCACACGTTTTAAGGTTTTTTTGCTGGGTAAAAAAGATACCCATTGGAACAAAAAAGATTAATAATAAAAATGAAAAATAAAACATTACACTAAAGCTGAACGTCACCAAATTAGTTTTTTATTTTACTTTTTTTGCTGCAAAACTGTGCCTCAAAACTGTGACTAACAAAGTCCACCAGAACAAACAGTTCCTGTTTTGAGAAACTTGTGACACTTCACTGACAAATCAGTCATTGAACTTTGTACCTTGTTGAAAGGAAAGTGGAAAAGACTAAGATGTAGGCTTCTGAGGAGGACTATTCAATAATGGCTAGAAGAAATTAGTGTCTCCGTTTATCAGAAACTGTAAACACGCTCTCAATCACTAAGAAAGATGGGTCATATTACCACAGCAGCCAGAAAAAAAATCACCAGAGCAAACTAAAATGTCGACCAAAAGCGGCAAAAGCCAGTCGCACAACTTCTCCTCTCATTGAAGCTAAGCTTAAATCTCAAATAAAATCAAAATAATTGAAAATGGCCTCTCTTTTTCACCTGATGCTCTCTACTTTCATCATACTAACTTTTCAGCACCTGTTGACTCCTTGTGCCGGAACACCCACAACCACTGTCTCCACCACCACTGTTTCCAGCAGCAACAAAAACGAAACTGAAACCCGCTGCCAAAAGTGGCTCAAAAATGGCAGTGACCCAGTGAACACTGAAGTTGGTGAGTAATTTGGCAAACCAAAACAATCCAAAATGATGACCAACAATTAACACCTATTAATCCCTCTCAGCAACCACCTGCCTGGAGCACTACGCCGCCAAGCTGTCTGAGAACAACATTCCCAACTGCAAGTACGAGATTGCAAACATCTTCTGCAAGAAGAGCCCTCTCGCCGCAACAATCACCTCTGAGCTGCAGGCATGGACCATCGCTAGGGTGCACCTGGTGCTGGCCACCAGTCGACTAACCTCAAAGATTGCCGGCGACGCAGCTTTAAACCTGACGGAAGCCAGGCGGCTGGCCGCCGATGCCTATCGCCTCATCGAGTACCACTCCTCGACGCCGATCGTCATCTGCAAACCCACCGACCTCGACTGCCAGCGCTGTGTGACCCACAACTTGAACTGCATTCATACAAAGTTTTCTCGTCGTGACATTTGCACTAGTGAGGTTTTTTATCGAGTCATCGGCCACGAGCCACGCCTCATTGAGGAGGACTGTAAGGTGATGCTTCTCGAGTGAAAAAGGGTCGGTAGAAAATTGGCTTCATTTTGTGTTTATTCTCTTAGATAAATAAATTAGTTTGTGTGAAAAGTGGCCCCTACTTTTTGCTAAGGTGATGTTTTTTTGAATGGCAAACAAAAGGATAAGATTTACAACCGTTCAGCCTTTACGGCAAACGGTTTTACAAAAAGCACCGGCTTGAAGACCTCAAACTGCGGCAAATCGGGCGTTCCATCAGTCCCAGACATGGGCACAAAACGATACTTTGGAAGCAAGCGAGCAAAGAGAAGTTTGATTTCTTGGTAGGCAAAACGCATGCCGACACCTGTAAAAAAATGAAACAAATTAAACTATTCTGTTGTTTATCAAGAAATATCTGGCAACACGTTCAGTTTCGTGGACCATCTCCGAAGGGCAAATATGTGTTTGGCACAAGGAGGTGCTTGTTTTCGGGCAGAAATCGGTCCGGGTTGAACTTGTGCGGTTCAGGGTAGTACTGTGTGTGAGTAAAATTGTTCGTTAAATGTTTCACATTTTCTAGTTAGCAAAATTACCTCAGGGTTGTAGTGAACGGCGGGCACTGGAATCTCAATCAACTGCCCTCGCTTCAGTTCAATTCCCGCCAGGTTGTAGGTGTCCGCAGTGAGTCGTCGCTCGAGTCGGACCACGGGTGGAAACATTCTCAGTGTTTCCTTGAGAGTGGCATCGAGGTACGGCAACGAGCCCATGACGGCGTCGTAGTACGAGTCAGAGTTCACCTCGAGGTCGGCCACCACGGAGGTGATCTCATTGCGAAGACGATCCTGAATTGCTGGGTTCATCGTCAGCTCGTAGATGAGGCTGGTGATGCTGTGAAATAACAGTAGATTTAGTAGTAATAATTGTTTTTGCTTTTAATGATATCTTACGTTGACGACGAGGTTTCATAGCCTGCTACTAAAAAGAGAACCGACTGAGCAATCATCTCCGTCTCGCTAAACTTGGTCTGACTGGACTGCGCTGAAGAGGCGGTTTGGGGCACTGCAAAAATAGAAACAAATTAGTAAAAGAAATTGTAAACAAAACACAGTTTACCGTCAGTTTCAGTGTTGATCGTCAACTGATCGTAGTTGAACCGCTCAATCTCCGCTTCATCCACCGCCGTGTCCATGAGAAACTGAAGCAGATCCAGACGTCGTGTCCCGCTGGCTTTCCGCTGTTGAATCATCTCTCGGGCGAGTTGAGAAAAGAAGCTAAACGGCTTGGGGGCGACTTGGACGTGCACTCCGACGAGATCGTTAAACCAGCGAGGCATTGCAATGAAGCAGAGCAGGGCCAGTGGATTCACTCTCATCACCTCCAGGGCATTCTTAACGAACGGACTAGTTTTGGAGGCGGCACTGAAGCGATCATCGGACTTTGTTTCCGTTGCAAAGGATGTCAAAGCTATGACGTCAATGGCAAACGAGGTGGACACTTCTTTGACCTTGAGAACTCCGCTCTGTCGATCGACAATGTCAGCCATGTCGTCCATCATTCGGTCAATGCACTTCTCCATCATAGTGTGCATCCATCGAAGTTTTCCCGACGTGAACGCCCTTCCTGTCAGCATTCTCATCTTTTTCCAGGTTTTCCCCTCGACGGTGAACTGGTTGTTGTTCATCACCTCGTGGTAGGTGTTTAGCTGGCGTCGGTTGACCCAGCTGGCAAAATCTTTAATTAGAATTTGTCTTATCAGCTCATGATCGGCCACAGTCAAAGTTGGAATGAACCCCTGAAAGTTGCCATACAGTTTGCCGTACTTGTTTATCAGCTTTATTTCAATCTCCGGAGGTGGATTACCAATGATTGTGAAAACATTGCCAAATGTGAGAAGACTTGGTCGTGGCCCTCTGACGCCACGTTTTCTCCAGAAGTAGTAACGACGATGGATTAAGCTAAAGGAAAAAACGTTTTCATAAGGTAATTGAAAGCAGATGAAATAACTTACTAGTAAAGGATGCTAATGATGGTGACACAAAGTGCCAAACTAATTGTCAACCAGAGGCCCATACTTTAGATAAGTAATTTTCGCTTTCAAAGCCTAAAATCAAGAAAATGTTGCTACGTGTTACTTGGCATAAACACGACAAGGCCATTTAGTCATTTGATTTTTATGGAAAACGATCTTCTGATCATTGGTTTCAGTTATCATGAACATTTTTTGCATTCAAAGTACAGTTTCTGACTGAATGTAGAAATTTTAATTGCTGTTTGTGATGATAACAAGAAGTGACTTGAAGGTTTTGATAGGCAGCTGACTTTGGCTTGGACCCAATATGTGGTTCGGGTGCATAAAAAAATCAAGTGGTAATTTAATAATCTAAACAAACCATTTTTCACCGATGGACCAAGGTTGAAATGAACTGAAGAAAGAAGGAGAAAAGAGGATAGAACAGAAATTAAGCATAAAGGCTTATCAAAAGATAAGAACAATGTACTTTGCTTTTTACTACAGCTGCATTCCCCTTTTTGGGTTTCTAATGGGCATCTGAAAATCTATCAAATGATTTTATGCGCAAGTTTGAAAATAACTTAAAGTGTATCATATTACTCATGGTCAAAGGGGAATTGGGCTAGGATTAAAAAAATTAAATCAAAAGTGTTTTATTTGTTATTTCTACAATTTTAATTGCAAAAATAATTAAAATTTTTTTTGTTTTGGATACTTTTTTAAAAGTCAAAAATACATAAATAGGACAAAAACATTGCAGTTTTTAGTTAATTTTAATGAAGTAATTTGTATTTTTGACAAATGTTTTTAGGCATTTCTTTCACCTCACTTTAGTTTTTGGTGGTGGATGCTTCCATATCATACATTTTCGCACCAACAGAGGGAGTTAGAGAAGCAAGTTTAGTTTTGTTCGGGTTTTGTCAACCATTTTTTACCAGATTTTTCTTCAACTCTTTGAGCAGCTATTGTTTGCGCAGGTGCGCCTGCTCACTGGCGTTGCGAATCAGCAGTTAGTCCATAGCTATCAGCAGAGAGATCAACAGAAGTAAATGGGGCGGAAAGCTGAACTGTTCCTAGCAACACTCGCATCAGCACCACCAGAGCAGTTCTCTCCAACAGGTACAGGCAAGACGTGGCCAGACGCTGCAGTTGTGTGCTTGTGCAATGCTGGCAAGAACTGCACTGTTCTTCACTTTTGAAAACGGTTTTTATGCTGTTGAATCTCTTTTCACTGCTCTGCCAGTGCCGCAAAAAGACTTCTAATAAAAAAGTTTGATTTTTGTAAAGTGCATGTTTTTGTTCATGATATAATGTAATACAAGCAATGGCCCTTCATAACCTGAAAAGAAAATTTGAAATGACATTATGGCCAATGCCAGCAAAACAAAAGTGGAACAAAATGTTTCAAAACATTGACAAAGTAAACTATAGTTATACTTTTTAAGCTTGCTCTAATTTTTTATTTATTTCAATTAGCGGATGAAAATAAAAGAAGTGTCTGAGTGCGGGGTCACTTTTGAAAAAAACAAAGCCAACAATTCCTATGTGCACACTTATCGCGTTGCCTGGGAAGACATTGAAGTCAGCCAAGATGAAGCGGCTTTTTTTGTGAAGAAGAATCTCTATACAAGAGTAAAAACTGTTCAAAAAGAAGTTGTTGACGGCATTGTGAAGTACCGCATTTCATGGGACGAAACTCTCGATTGGGAAGAAGAGGTGAAAAAGCACAAAGTTGGGTAAGTTTTTAAGTATTGGTTAATAGTTCAACTGGTAATGCCATCATTAAATTTGTTTCAGAATGGAATATATCAAACGAATTAAGGAAGAACCCGAATAAAACTTGTTTTTGTATTGTGAACTTTCAATAAAAAGTTGTCTAAATAAAATATGCCTTAATGCCCAGTGCCTATTTGTGCAAATAAACAGAACCCCTAGTTGCAAGGTTAAATCACTTGAGTTACCTATGTTTATGTCCATCTGCGTTCAATTTCCTTTCCGGCTAAAAAGTCGCATGAGGACAAAGAACTTAAGTGTGTGATGGAATTTGAGTCAGAGACAGAGCAGTCACCTGTCGCGATGTCACCAAGTGGGGCCACCAGCAGCGTGGCACTGGCGACAAGTGTCTAGTCGGTGGGTCAGCGGCTAGTTAGTGTCGATTCCTTTCATGTTTGATCACCCAAAGGAGAATACTTTACAAGGTAGTGGCAATTAACTGGTCATCTGAAAGTGCTGTCTAGTCCAGCCACTTTCATATTTGTTGTTTGGCGGCACATGTGTTGCCCACCTGTCTGCACTTGGTGGTCAAAGGTAGAACTGATTCTGTGAGAGGTAATTCATTTTCTCTCTTTATCTTTTTGTAGCGAACTGCAGAGAGTAAAGCTTTGCCGCCCAGTTAGGCAATGCTAGTTGACCGTGCAAAGTAATGAAGCCCGCCTTGAAGGAGGAGGCTCTCTCTCTCTCTCTTGCTTTTTCTCACTTCAGTTTGTTTAAAAGCGCCAGTAAACAGGATTGCTTCATTCGAGTTTTAATAATCTCACCAAAAACTTTGTAGTACTTTTTAGTTTTTGTTTGTGTTCTTTTGCATTGCTCATCTTTACTTATTAACTTTAATCATGACAAAAACTCGAAAACGAAGAGTAATTTGGGAAGACGCTCTAGAAACCAAAGCCCAACAATTTCTTAAAAAGATCAAGAATTGCAAAGTGGTAAGTGCGGCATGATTTTTATATTTTTTGTTCATATAATCAGCTAAAAGGTGTACTTGTTCAACACCTAATCAAAAATGTAGTAAGTGTCTAAAAATTAGATCATTTGTTAGATAAGTTTGGTCGGTTAAAAAAAACATTAAAAATTTTTTAAGCAATTTTTACTAAATGTCTCAAAATTTTCAAAAAAAGAGATATAGGCCGTACGCAAAACAACATTGCATAAATGCTCTACTTTTTTAATAGAGTAGCTTAAATATTATTCAATCAATACCAAATATAAAAATTTGTTTATACTTAAAACTCAGTTGCCTAAACTTTTGTCTAATCAATTTTAGATCCCGATTTCAACAAATTCAAAACAAAGTTGTAGTTTTGATGTTGACACGTTTAGTAATTTTTGTAAAAGTAATCTATCAATGAGTCGTAAAAACAAAATTGCTTTACTTTTAATCAATGATTGGTCGAAAGAAATAAGTTTTAAAAATAGCATTACGCTTGAAAAACTTCAAAAGTTTTGCCAAAAATTTTGTGAAAACGACAAAAAACAACCAAACAAAATAAGCGAAAAAGAAAAGGACGAAGTTGAAAAGGCTTTAAAGGTATTAAATTTTTTATATTTAATATAAATAAAATTACATAAACAAAATAGTTTTAAAAAATTAAATTTTTATTTATAGTTTAAACAAAGCGCAAAAGATGTACTTTACTACGAAGAGGACTCTGCAAAAGACGATGAGTATCAAAATGTTAAGCATCTTTCTTTGTGTATAAAATGGAAAAACAACGTATTAGACAGAGAAGTTGTAAAAAAGTTAATTAGAATGAAATACTGGCGACATGTGAAAGAAATAAATCCTCTTGTTCCAGGAGAATATAACGATAAGTGTGATATTAGCAACGTTGAACGTTTTGAAATTTCCTGGCTGAATAGTACTCATTGGGCTCATGACACTGTAGACATTCCTGTGGTGTAAGTTTACATTTTATTTACATTTAAACCTTCTAAATTTTATTTTATTTTAACTTTACTTTTTTTCAGGACTGATTATTTGAAAAACAACATTAACAAAATTGTTAAATTTGTAAAACATAAAAATCTGAAAGTTAACGCCATTCTGAAACAAAGATTTGAAGAATTCGAAAAAGAAGCCAAAGTGATGAAACCAATCAAAAAGAATAGAAAACTTCCTGTTAAACATAAATTTATTAAAAATCATTAACCATTCACGTACAATTTTTCCGTTAGGACATTGACACCTTGTCATTGCATTATTATTTTCAAGTATCAATCTTTACTACAACAATTGTCCTTTACTACTTTTTAAAACTTTTAACTTTACTCTTTTTTGTCATTTTTTTAATTTTACTAATAAATCTATTTAAAATTTTCAAACTTTTTGTTTTTGTTTAGTTTTACTGCTTTCTTGCAACAGTTAATTGAAATGTTATTACGACAGATGCAAAAAGGGTTTACATTCTGATTTTATTTTAGTCAGCGGCAATTGAAAATCAACTGTCAGCTCATTTTTGATCAATAAATTATTTTTTCTCTGTTTAACTGTTCTTTTTCAACTAAAAACTGACTGCGTTGTTATCTAAAACGGGTAAACAGGCAGTTATAAAAAAACTGTCAGCCATTGCAAGGGTCAAATGCCTTAAAATTTTGGTAAAAAAAGGAAAAAGGTAAACCATTTTGAGTCGCATTTAATTAGCCTTAAAAGCTGACTAAATTGAATCTGGCAGCATCGTCTTTTAGTGCTGCACATGAACTGGTTCAGTGATTTTTCTTCAAGGACCACTGCACTCTCTGAACTCGTACTAACTGAACTTTGCCCTGGTGATGGTAAGCCTGGAACCGAGTGCCTTCCTTAGCAACTTCAAACGGCTTTTTAAAAAGCTGTTGCCAGGCTAGCTCAACTGTGTGCGGCAATTTTCTTTTACGAGAAATTGGAATAATTAAAGCTATTGGAGGTTTTCTGATGTGGTAACACACTAAAATGCTATTAAAGCTTTGACCTAATTCGCCAACTGAACATATCAATAACCCTTTCATACTTCAAAACGCATAAACAAGAATGATGCAACAGTTAACACAGCTTTTAGAAACTGCAGGCAAATGAATCAATGAACTACCACAACTTGTTCAGGACAGTGGTTTTCCAATCAGTGCCAAGTCGTGCACCAGTTTGTATCTGTAATATATCGAAGAGAAAAAACGTTTACTCTTTCATTGCTGCAGTTGTGACAATTTAGTTAGCATCGGGAAAAGGGGTATTTTTTTCTGAATGAGAACCTGTTTAGTCTATTCCCTATAAACAGAGTAACAAAACTGTTTTTTAATCTGAAAGAGTGTGCACTGATTCTTAAAAGCAGTCCAAGAAATTAGCATTTAATTTTGCGATTGAAACTCTTTATTCAGTTCACTCAATCAGGTAACACATTCAGAGAGAGAGAGAGAGAGAGAGAGAGAGAGAGAGAGAGAGAGAGAGAGA
>JAALOO010000134.1_pt1 | contig 62606 bp, 68 predicted proteins | sample 7257641 | NCBI WGS metagenome assembly JAALOO01 (sample SAMN14085613, study PRJNA598686) | mite metagenome | biome: ENVO:01001000; feature: ENVO:01001002; material: ENVO:01001226; isolation source: single female mite from University of Michigan culture on fish food culture... ...
AGAGAGAGAGAGAGAGAGAGAGAGAGAGAGAGAGAGAGAGAGAGAGAGACAGACACCGACAGACACAATTCCGGCAACGCCAGTAGGACGACGACGACGATGACTGTCGTCGCGCTGAAAATAACGACAAACACGGCAAAAAAGAGCCAGCGAAAGCTTTATCTTTATTGAAGCAGCAACTTTTCAGTTAGCAAAGGGTAATTGCTGTGCTAAGTAAAGAGTTAGACAGTCAATGTAACGGCTTAGAGGTTGTGAACACTTTCAGTGGTAGCAGCAGCAGCAGCAGCTCGGTGTCCTTGGCCAGTACTGAGAATTGTGTGACATGTGTTGACCGTTGAGCCGTGCTTGTCGTTAAAGTGGCAAAAAGAGCCTCCGTTCAGGATCTTCAGCCTCTCTACTCCTTAAGCCTACTCTACCCAGTGGCCTAGTGTCTGCGACCGTTAATCTAAATATCACCACTGCTGCTGTCTGAAGACGAATTGCCAATGAAGGAGATTATGAGATCACGGTCACAGCAAAACAGTTGAAGTTATCCGCCAATCGCATGTTCGCAGCTTCAGCACATCGAAGTGCACTTGTCAGCTTGCAAACATGAACATAATTTAAAGTGCCACCTGAAGTGGTGAACGGTACGGTGCTTTGTTAACAGCATCAATAGCTTCCTCGCTGCTCAAATTAGTCACAAGTGCCCGTTTCTAATTAGTCAGCGTCTCTGTCTCGTTTCTTTCTCTTTATCTCACTCTTTTTTTCTCATTTTTTTATCCTCTAAAACACAGTCTTGGATGATCATGTTTGAGCACATCAAGAGCGCCAACGTCAACAGTCTCATCTTCTCGGCCATTCTCATCTCCATTCTACTTCTTTTTAAGGAGGTCATCGAGCCGCGGTTGAAGAAACGTCACTCCATTCCCGTGCCTATTGATCTCCTTCTGGTGATCTTCTCCATCCTCATGTCATGGCTATTCAAATTCAACCGAAACTTTTCCATTCAAGTGGTGAAAAGTGTGCCTACTGGGTAAGTTTTTTGAGTAACAGCAGAAGCGGCTTTATCACTAACACACACAGCTGATTAGCATTACCAAAAGTACATCTGATTTGCATTACACGGCTGCCTTCACATCTTGGCCAACAAGCAAAAGCCAACAAGTGCTGCTGTTCAGTGCAGTGCACGAGTTGTAAAGTTGAAAACACAGGCAAATTAGCCAGTGAAACAGCTCACTTTTCCTTTGTTGTTTCAGTTTTGCCGGCAACACAAAGGGAAAAAGCAAAGGCAGTAGTATCTGCTCAGATCTAGTAGTGCCAAAACGGTTAATTAAACGGTGTCCTTTGTGTGGTACCTGCATATAAGATTCGCTTCGAAGAAAGCAGCAGCAGTGAAAAAGAAAGATCCGAGGGCAGACGGAGATGCCATTTTGATAGGAGCTGTGTCGATCACGTCTGGGGGAATTATCTTTATGGCGCCGACACTACTGGCACAGTTTGGGCAGCACAGATATTGACTGGCAGCTGTCAGTGGTACTTCAATGAAGTCGTCAGCGTCCTCGGAGACGGCCGGTGCCTCACCATCACCAGAGTGGACCACTTTGCCTAATTGCCACTTACCGCCATCACTACTACCCTGTCCGAGTAAATGTTTGCTCGGGAGCGAAATTGGAGAAGTGTGTCAGCGAGTTTGTCTGTCATTTGATTTTATAATGCCATCACCATCACCATCATCATCATCATTTTCATCATCATCTTGTTCTACAACTACCTCCTCTTGTTGGTGGTTCTATTGTAGAAACACCATTTTTACCCTTTCTCTAAGGAAGAAATGAATTTTCTCTTTCTCTCCCACTCTCTACTTGGGAATGCAAATGGCTGCTGTGTGGTCTATTTTAGGGTTTCCATTGCGTTTGCGGTTTTTGATTGACAGTAGTGGCCTCTACGGCATTGACAGAAGTTATTGCGCCGTTGTGTTGACTTAATCAGCGGGAAAAATCCCATTATCGACCATTAGGCTCTGGGGTTGTGAGATACAAAATTGACATAAGTAGTTGTGCACTAACGATGCGACACTAACGAGATTAGCCCCTGAGAAATGCTGCTTAACCCTTTCTTCATTATGTTTTCCTTTTAAATCTAACCTAACCTCTATTTCACTTACCACTCGGCCAGTCTCCCGAAGCCATCAGTGCCCCGCTTTGACCTGATGCCCTCCGTTTTTGTCGACTCTGTCGTCCTCTCCATTGTTTGCTTTGCTGTGTCCCTTTCGCTGGCAAAGATCTTTGCAAAGAAACACGGCTACCGGGTTCAAGCAAACCAGGAGCTGATTGCCCTCGGTTCTGCCAATGTCTTTGCCTCCTTCTTTCTCGCCTATCCCTGTTCTGCGGCCCTTTCCCGGTCAACATTGCAGGAGAAGGTCGGCGGAAAGACGCAGATCGCCGGTCTGGTTTCCTGTGCAATCATCCTCACAGTGTTGCTCTTACTGGCGCCCTTTCTCTACCACCTGCCCAAGGTTAGTAGGCTTTTTTTACAGCTCACTTGTTTTTCAGCAGCAAAACAGTGAGATAAAGCTTCTAATAATACTCACTCATATCACCTTGATCTCTTTAACTTGTTACAGTGTACCCTATCTTGCATTATTCTGGTGGCGCTAAAGGGAATGTTTCTGCAGATTAGCGACTTTCCGGTTTTCTGGCGGATCTCCAAGCTCGACGGGGTATGCCTCTCTCTCTCTCTTTTTCTTATCTCATCGTTTTACTCTCTAATCATAAACGTGAACTAATGTTGTCAACTCTCTAATTGTCCCCCTCCCTCTCTGCCTTCACTGTCACGCTCATCCCGCATCATCTTCACAGATCGCCTGGCTGGTCACCTTCAGCTCTGTGCTAATACTTGATATCGACCTTGGTTTAATTGCCGGCATTACCATAGCCATCCTCACGCTGCTCATTCGCCTGGCAATGTACGTACTCAGATTGTCACTCACTCCCTTCCTTCCTTCTGTCGCAGCTCCTTCACTGCTCGGCAAATTATACAGTTCAAATATAGTTTGTTCGAGGTGAAATTGCAGACAGTTGTCATTGCTTTTTGTTATAAACATGGACGCATTCTTTACTTTGTTTTATTTGTTGTTATTTATAGCCCAAAAATGCACTGGCTGGGACAACTGGCCACCACGGAGATCTACGCTGAGACTGAAGCTTATCGGGCGCTAGACAACTATCCAGGAATAAAAATTGTTCGTTTTGGGTCGCCTTTGTTCTACCTCAATGTGGAGGTATTTAAGGACAAAATACTGGCGGCCTTTCCACGGCTGGACAATGAACAGCAACAGCAGAAGCATCAACCGTAAGTCGACACTGTGCTAATTCTTTCGCTCTCTTTTTCCCTCCTGCCCTTCATCCTCCCTCATCATTCCCATCTGCTAATCATCTCCTAATCATTATCATCATCACCATCACCATTCAGTCCACTAATCCGCTTCACTTTACTTCGTTTTCAGTGTCAGCAGAGACGCCGAGTCGGCGACGGCCGCCGTAGAACATCGTGATCAGCACAGCACTTCGCTGAAGCTGGAAGCAGCACAAATTGCGCACAAAACTTTGATAATCGACCTCTCTGGGGTGTCGTTCATCGACAAGCCAGGCATCGACACGCTGGTCGAGGTCATTCGGTCACTGCAGCAGCAGTCAGTGTCCACCTCACTCGCCATGTGTCCCTTTCACCTGGTGACCAGTTTGCAGAAGGTGGGCTTCGCAGAGAAGGTCAGACACGCCGACTACCCCTGTCGCCTTTACCCTACCATTCACGACGCTGTGATAGATTCATTGTGAACCAGTGTGACCTTTCATGTATTTATTTATTTGCGCCTTCCATCAGACTCTATGTATTTTCTCATTCTGTAAGACACTTTGCCATCTCACATTACATTACTTTGCCTGTACAGCTCTTTTCTAAAACTAAAGTTCTATTTACTATGAACTATTTCGAACTGCTTACTCACCCGTTGTTTTGCAACGGTGTTTCTATTTCTGCATTCACTTGCATCCGTTTGCGCCAATCGAGCACAGCGATGCCCTCTTTCACGTGCTCTAGCGGTAATGTCCAGTAGACATTCTGCCAACAGCATATCATTGCTCGCATCCACTTCAAACGTGTCCCCCTTTTCTTCAACTGATAGCTTGCCATCCCTTTCTACAGAAAATTCCTCATCATCCTTTTCCTCCTCCTCCTCTTTCACTTCCACCTCTTCGATGAGCACCAACACGGCAGTGCAGCAGCAGTCGTCGAGCAGCAGCGAAGAGTCGCGCAAGTGGCGTGCCCTGACCGCCCGTCTCGGCAAGACGCTGCTCGCCTTTGGCTTCTACCTCGGCAACCTCCTCCTCAACGTCGTCCTCCTGGCGATCGTCCACGAGCGCACGCCCATCGACGAGCTGCCCCTGCCTGATGTGACCTTCGACCTGCTGCCCTACTGGCCGGGGGCCATCTACCTGGTGGAGGCCTACATCATCGTCCTCCTCCTGCTGGTCTTTCTCCTGTCGCTTTTCCACCGAAACGGCTACCGAATTGGCCAGCGTTTCTGCCTGGTCAGCGGCATGGTGTACTTTGTGCGGGCGGTCTCCATTGCGGTGACGCAGCTGCCGGTGTCGGGCAACCGGCACGACTGCCAGCCGAAGCAGGACAACGTGGTCAGCATCTGGCTCTTCATCGAAACGATCATCTGGCGGTGTCTGGTGTACCTGCCCACGCTGGGGCTGCGCCTCGCCTCGCGGGACACCTTCTGCGGGGACAACCTCTTTGCGGGCTACCTGGTGACCGTCGTGCTCAGCTACTGCTTCCTCAGCTACTACCTCATGCCGGCGGAGGTGAAGGCCACCTCGTTGTGGTGGTGGGCGGCGGACGGCCTGCTCTACTTCGCCTCTCTCCTCGCCGTCCTGCTGATGCTGGTCGGCCGGTCGCACTATCTCGTCGACATCATCTTCGGCTACTACGTCAGCACGCGTGTCTTCTACATCTACCACACCATCTGTAACCACGAGTCGCTGCACTACTCCACGGCGGGCAACTTCTTCACCAAGTTCTGGTGGTGGCCGCTCTTTGTCTTCTTCGAGGTGGACAATCCCGGTCAGGTGGTGGCGACCAATCGCTTCCACAATCCATTTTCTGCTGTCGGTAAGGTGCTCGGCAATCGGCGGTGGGCCAGTAGCAACAGCAAAGCCTGTAAGGTCCGAAGGGGGCAGAAGGATGCCCCTAATGATAAGTTCACATTGACGGGTGTCTCACATTAAAGAATGCAGCTTTGCAAAAGGAGACACTGAGTTGATGATCAAAGAAGTCTGTTTTCCCTGACCAATTTTTGAAATAAAACTCGCCGTTTCAGAAACATTTCCATGCAAAAGCTTCAAAAAGTTTCTCACGTTTTGTTTACATTTTGTTTGATTTCACAACATAATGAGGGCTGAATCTTCTGAACCCAAACCCTTGGTATCGGTTATTACCTGTGTCCGCAACTCAGAAGAGTGGCTAGAAGAGTGTCTTGACTCAATAGCCAAGCAGACGTATGACGGTCCAATCGAGGTGTCCATCTACAATGATGGATCATCCGACCGGTCAGAGGAAATCATCAATGAGTGGCACAAGAAAATGAAGGATGGAGTTCGGCCAAATGTCACCTTGGTGCTCTCTTCCAACACCGATACTCAGCGTCCGAAGGGCGTTGGATACGGAAAGAATCGAGCCATTGAGCAGTCTTCGGGGAGGTTTCTTTGCTTCTTTGATTCCGATGACATCATGCACGAGGATAGGATCCAAATGCAGATGGAAGCATTGAAAGGCACTGAAAATGTCATTGTCGGCACGCAGGTGTGTCGCATTCCCGAGAACTCAACTCCTCGATACGTTAACTGGGCTAACAACCTCAACCCGAGTGAATTGAATTTACAAATCTACACTTGTTTCGGTCCAACTGTGCTTATGCCCACTTGGTTCTGCGACCGAGCCACCTACGACCGAGTGGAGGGCGGCTTTGTCGAGGACACCCCTACCGGGGTGCCTGAAGATTTACTCTTCTTCCACGCCCACATGAGACTAGGTGGCACAGTGGCCCGAGTGGACAGAGTTCTGCTGACGTATCGCTACCACGAAGGCAACACCACGCACAGTGTCACCGACGAGACGATCTGGACAGTTCGACTGCTCGAGCTGGAGCGCAATATTCTTCCTCAGTGGGGCAGTTTTATAATTTGGAATGCGGGAAAAGAGGGCCGACGACTCTACCGGTCACTCCAGGAGAAGAACCGCCGGAAGGTGACTGCATTTGCTGACGTCGATCCGAAGAAGGTGAATCGAGTGTACACGTACGAGGAGTTCGATGGCCCAAAGAAGCCCAAAGTGCCCATCATACACTTCAGTGAGCTGCGGCGCGGCAATCACATTGTGATCTGCGTCAAGCTAGGTCTGACCAAAGGTCAGTTTGAGCAAAATCTCCAACGTCTCGACCTTCGCGAAGGCGTTGACTATTTTCACTTTGGATAGTTAGCTGTTTTTCGAAATTCGAATAACAGTAGACACGGATACTTATGCAACCGCTGTGGAGCCGAAATTGCTCGTCAGTTTTGCAGTCATCACTTTCACCAACATCACTTAGAAACATGACGCGGAAATGTTCCCACCGTTTTTGCGGCGTCCTTTCGACCATAATCTGGCGATTGTCCAAGTTCACAAAACGACACAGTGCGAACATTGTCGCGCTCATTTTCATGTGCACCGGCCTGCTGCTCAACGTGGCGATGATCTCCATTACGCACGAGCGAGTGCCCATAGATGTGAACACCCTCAACGATGTGACCTTCGCTTACACCCCTTTCTACTTCAACTCCTTCACCTTCAGCGAGGTGTACATCGGCATACAGAACGTGTGCTTCTTCCTCCTGCTCGTCTTTCACTCGGAGCGGGAGATCATCATCCGCCGCTTCATGTTCATCCTCGGCATCATCTACTACGCGCGCACGGTCACCTTCTCCTGCACACAGCTGCCGACGCCCTTCGACCCGAACGTGTGCACGGAGAAGCTGAGCAACAACCTCACCTGGACGCAGTTCTCCCTGGCAATCGGTCACCGGTTCGCCAAATACGCCGCAACGGGCGGTTTTGTCAGCAAGGAGAAGACCATCCTCTGCGGTGATTACATCTTCAGTGGCCACTCGCTCATCATCATCATTGGTAGGCAAACTAATTTATAGTAATCTTTATCTAATCTTTCTTTCTCCTACTACCACCAGTGTACCTCTTCATCAACACGTACTTCTTCGAGAACAAGCCCAGCCGCAACACCGGCTGCCTGGTGGTGCTGAAGAACTTGCACTTCTTCCTCGCCAGCACAGCGGTCATCTGCGTGCTCATCAGCCGACAGCACTACACCGTGGACGTCGTTTTTGCCTACTACATCACCACGCGCACCTTCTGGACGTACCACTCGCTCTGTCTGGAGCCGAACATGTTTGAGGAGATTCGCCTCACCTACGAGAACGACCTCCTGAATGACGAGGAGTCGCTGGCGGGTGAGGAGAGCAGTAGTGTTGGTAATGATGGTGATGATGGTGATGCAGCAGGCCAGCCAGAATCGGTCGTCCGCGAGAATCCCAATCTGATCGCCCAGGTGTGGTGGTGGCCACTGTTCATCTACATGGAGGTCATTAGGAAGCCGCCCTCTGTCCTGGACAAGAACTCCATTCTCAAGTACCAGGTTAAGAGGCTGAACTACTGCTTTATGCCCCGTTGCTGTCAGTCAGAGTCAGTCGACAGTTAGTTTTGTTGGATTGTTAATAAAGATGATGCATTTTTTGGTGTTCAACTGGGCTGAAATTCAGAAATGAATGAAGATTTCCTTTGCGCGCCGTTGCGTCTGAAGACGTACTCTGCGAAAGGGAACACGCTCACGTGTCATGTGTATTTTTTTTCTTCTGCTGCGGCCGCCTTTGTTTTGCGTCATTTGTTGCCGTTTTTTCAAGTCTTTGTGCTCCTCATTCTCTCAACTTCACTTCAACGCACCAGTCAGAACCGACCACTGACTAAGATGGACACTGTCTTTCAGTTTCAGAAGAGCCTCGACAACAAGATAGCCGAGCTTGAATCGCGCAAAAGCGCCAATGGTGTCCAGGGAGACTCACCGAAGAACGAGGAGGATATTTTTGAGAGCGTCGGTAAGAAGTTGCCGGCTTTTGTTGTTTTCAGTTCTCAAACCACTCTTTTTGCGCAGAATCACTGAAGAAGTTGAAAGTTGAAAATCAAAAGCTGAAGTATCAACTGGACATGTTGAAGGGAAATTATGAAAAGATGGCTAAACAGGCCAAAGGTAACAGCTGATTCAGCAACTTCCCAAAATAATGCTCGTTTTCTTTCAGACCTAGGTGTGCCCATCCCTACCACACAATCAGCCACTGATTCTACCTTGATGAAGAGTGTTTTCAAAGAACTGACAACACTTTTCCAACATGCCATTGAAGCGGCTTTCCCTACTCTTTCTGAAAAGTCTGTCCTTCTCACGAAAAGCAACAAGGCCGACTTTCAGTGTAACTCTGCGCTAAGACTGTCTAAAATTTTGCCTGAGAAGAAGAGTCCTCCTGAAATCGCCAAGTTGATTATTGCCAACATTGAAGAGAATGAAATCATTGACACTGTTGAAATGTCAGGACCGGGCTTCATCAACATTACCATCAAGCAGAGCTTTGTTCTTCAGCAACTACTGAACATTGTCACTGTCGGCGTTAAGATGCGCCTCACTGATGAGACAAAACAGGAGCGCATTATTGTCGACTACAGCTCACCCAATATTGCTAAGGAGATGCATGTTGGCCACCTTCGTTCAACCATCATCGGCGACAGTGTGGCTCGTTTGCTCGAGTACGTTGGCTTTGACATTCTGAGAATAAACCATGTCGGCGATTGGGGCACCCAGTTTGGCATGCTGCTTGCCCATCTGATGGACAAGTACCCTGACTACAAGAAGACCCCTCCGCCCATTGCCAATCTTCAGGTGTTCTATAAGGAGTCGAAGAAGCGCTTCGACGAGGAGCCAGAGTTTAAGAAGAAGGCCTACGAAACCACTGTTAGACTGCAGGCTAAAGAGCCCGAAATGATTCAGGCTTGGCAGCTGATTTGCGACATCTCGCGAAAGGAGTTTGCCGAAGTGTACCAGATTCTCGACATCAACCCCGGGCTGACTGAACGTGGCGAGTCCTTCTACCACGACCGCATGCAGACCGTTGTCGCCGACCTCATTGAGCGGAACTTGTTGGTCGAGGAGGAAGGTCGCAAGTTAATCTACCCAACCAACAAGAGCTACCCTCCGCTGACCATCGTCAAGTCTGACGGCGGCTTCACCTACGACACGTCAGACATGGCGGCAATCAGACAGCGAGTCACCGAGGAGAAGGCCACCCGAGTTATCTACACGGTGGACATTGGTCAAAGTGTGCACTTTCACTCACTCTTTGACTGCGCTCGCATTGCCGGCTACTACGATCCGACCACGACTCGCGTTGAGCACCTTTCTTTTGGAGTGGTCTTGGGTAAGCTAAATCAATGATTAGTTCAAATTGTTTACAGTTCTAACTCTACCCTTTCAATCTACAGGTGAGGACAAGAAAAAGTTCAAAACTCGCTCCGGTGACACGGTCAAGCTAAAGGACTTGATCAGTGAAGGCCTGGAAAGGTCGCTGCAGAAGCTGAAGGAGAAGGAGCGTGACAAGGTGCTGACTGAAGAGGAGCTGAAGGCCGCGCAGGAGGCGGTTGCCATTGGCTGCATCAAGTACTCTGACCTGAGCCATGACCGCAATCATGACTACGTCTTCAGCTTTGACCGAATGCTCGACGATCGTGGAAACACTGCCGTGTACCTCCTCTACGCCTTGACGCGAATTCGATCGATCATTCGCAACGCCAACTTGCCCAAGTCAGTTTCTGAGATTGGCACTGAGATGATGCTGAACGGCAGTCTGACGCTTGATCACCCTCGGGAGATGAAGCTGGCCAAGGCCATCACCAACTTTACTGATGTGATTGTGCAAATTGTCGATGATCTCTACCTGCACAGCCTCTGTGCCTATCTCTACAATTTGTCGGTGGTCTTCAGTGAGTTTTACGACGTCTGCTATGTGATCGAGAAGAAAGACAATGAAACGAAGGTGAACCTGAACCGAGTTGTCCTCTGTGAGGCCACTGCTCGCATCTTTGAGACTGGCTTCTACATTCTGGGCATCAAAACGGTCGAAAAGATGTAACCCTTTCCCACTACACGAGTATTTCGCGGCCTTTTAATCACTCACTCTATCCTGTGTGAACTTGTATCCCCAATCCCAGTGGAATAAAAGAAACTGAAGTTCTCTTGCATTTCGCTATCTCACTTGAGTTCGTTTTCTACTGGGGCGCATTCTTATCAGCAAGACTGTAGCTTCACTGCAGGCGCCCACTTATCACTGATGAATCATCGATTAAAGAGAGCGAGCGCGCGCGAGAAGAGGCAGTAAAAGAAGCTCCTCAGAACAGAGCTACTTTCATTTTTACACTGTCCTTCAGCCCTTCAAGTTCTTCCGATTCTAGTGTTCCATTTCTAAATTGGTCACTCTTTGAATTCTTCTTTTTCTTTCCCAACTTTCACCCACCACTTCTGCGAGAATAGAAATGGATACAGCGAAGGTGAGCTCGCTGCTCGACGACTTCTTAGAAAGCTCTCCCGGGAGCGATCAACGGATTCGCGAATTCTTTGTTCGAACCGCGGAAACTGCTTTGGTCATCAAAAATCAAAACACTGCGTTGGTCAGTTTGGAAGAGTGCGTTCCTGACTCGCCACAATCATGCCAGAATCATGAAAAGTAAGTACTCTTTCTTCAATTTTCAATTTATTTCAACTTTTTCTTTAGTAGCCGAGACTTCTACGCCAGATTCATGAAAGAAGAGCGTCAAAAGTACATGGTAAGCATACTGGCAGCAAGAAGTGTTTCATTTCTGAATATTGATTTTCTCTTAACTTCTATTTTCAGAAACTACTCAAAGAACACCGGAACGAAATGTTCTGCGACGATTACTATCTAAATTCGAACACATCCCAGCAAATAATAGACCAAGACGGTATCTTCGATAAGAAAAGCCCTTGGGGAAGACTTTGCATTCTCGACTACCAAGCACAGATTCTCAAGACTATTCACGAAAATCGAATCGTCATTATCAAAGGTTTCACTGGCTGTGGCAAATCGACTCAAATTCCGCAGTACCTGGCGATGGACTGTCAGAAGCAAGGTCAGCCGTACAGCATAATCGTCACCCAGCCGCGAAGAGTGGCCGCCAAGATGTTGGCCACTCGAGTTGCCGCAGAACTTGACTGTCCACTCGGCAGTTTGGTCGGCTACCAAATTGGTAAGTCCTGTTTCTATTTCTCTGATTTCTATTTCTATTTTGTAACCAATTTCTATCTCTCTAGGTCTTGACCAGGCAAAAAGCAACCAAAAGACAAGAATCCTCTACGTGACCACTGGAGTCCTCCTGCAGAGACTAATCATGTCATCTGGCCTGAAACAAGTCACGCACATCATTCTCGATGAAGTTCACGAGCGTTCGGCAGACATGGACATGCTATTTCTGGCACTGAAGAGGAAGATTTTTGCATGTGACCTAAACGTGAAGATCATTCTCATGTCAGCCACCTGCAATGTTGACCTCTTCCAGGAGTACTTCACTCTGCCCAAGTACATCTCCGACACCACCTGTATTGACTGCAGTCCTGCTGTTTTGGAGATTCGAGACTCTTCTATAGGCAGTACCATTAAGCGGTTCAAGCAGGAGATCTTCTATCTTGACGACATTGTCGGCAAAATTGAAGATTTGCAGAGTACTTTGAAGTACATCGAAAACAACAAGAGATATTCTTCTTACAAAGAATTTTTGCGGCAAAGTAGCAGTCAGATCATCTTCAATAAGAACTACCCAACAGTGCACCAGGCTCTCCACGACGCAGTACTGGCCATCCTCTTTCATCAAATCGAAGCTCACCAATTGGGTTTGTATATTGCTGTAAAACCATTACACCGGTTTTTAATCATTTTTATTGTCCGCTTTTCAGATAATCAAAATCGGGGAACAGTGCTCATCTTCCTGCCCGGCTTGGCAGAGATTCTCGACTTGATGAAGGTGCTGAGCGACTCGCCCCTTTCGGAGCGCTTCAAGTGGCAGTTCTCCATCCTCCACTCGACGGTGTCACTGCAGGAGCAGACGGACGTGCTCAGGGTGGTCGCCAGTGGCTGGCGGCACATTATCCTCGCAACGAACATCGCCGAGTCGTCGCTGACGGTGCCCAACATCGAGTTCGTGATTGACTTTTGCCTGTGCAAGGTGCTGATGGCCAGTCGGCAGGGCTACAGCATGACCTACCTCTCACTGCAGTGGAGCTCGCAGTCCTCCTCTGACCAGCGCGCCGGCCGCACCGGTCGCACCAACCACGGCCAGGTCTTTCGCCTCATTCCGCGCCGCTTCTACAAGACACTGGAGCAGTTTGATGTGCCCGAGTTTGAGCGGACGCCGCTGGAGAACTACGTCCTGAAGGCGAAGCTGATCGACGACAGTCTGCCGCCGAAGAAGGTGCTCGCCTATGCGCTCAGTCCGCCCGCCCTGGAGGACATCGAGTCGTCGCTGCTGGCCCTGAAGCGCACTAATGCTCTCACGGTGACCACCACCACCGCCTGCTGCCGCACTCCCTCGCAGGAGTTGATGGCGCTGGTCAGCACCGAAGAGGAAAGTGAGAGTGGCTACGAGAGCGCCGAAGGGAGAGACGAGACCACCACGGAGGTGTACCAGCGAGACGACGGCAACCTCACCGCGCTGGGCTACATCATGGCAATGCTGCCCATGGATCTCAAGCTGAGCAAGCTGGTTGCCCTGGGCGTCGTCTTTGACTGCACCTACGAGGCGGTAATCATCGCCGCCGCCCACTGCACCTCGGGTTTTTTCGTGCAGAACGCCTTCAACCCGCTGCGCAGCTACAAGTCGCACCTCGAGTGGGCGAGCCGGTCCTTCTCCGACTCGCTGGCCTATCTCAGGGCGTACCGCGCGTACAAGGCAATGAAGAACACCTTCCAGGGCGTCATGTTCCTCTCGAAGATTTGGTGCCAGAGCCGGAACATCGACTACCTGCGACTGCTGGAGATGGAGACGCTCGTCAGCGAGGTGATCAACCGCCTGGAGATGAACCTGAAGGTGAACTGTGTCCGGCCGACCAACTACCCCCAGTCGGAGCAGGATCTAATCTTGAAGGTGATCATCGCCGGCGCCTTCTACCCGAACTACTTTCTACGTCACTACGCCGATGCTGATCTGCTCGAAAAGTACCAGTCGTCGAGTGTCGACTTCAATGACACGGTCATACTGAACGGATTCACCAATGACACCGCCATCTCTTCGCTGTACGTGCCCTTGCTGCATCAGCTTTTTCAGGGCTGCTCTCCGAACATTGAGTACCGGGTGGACGGCAGTACGGTGTACATGAAGATGGACATCCAGAGCCCGAGTACTGCGGGCATCGATCTTGACGGTTTCGATAATAATAATGGCGGTGATCATCACCCTCAACAGCTGCCAAAAACAACCTCAAGTACTACTGCTGTAGGCCAGTCTTCCGACTTATTGTTATCTTGCAGTGAAAGTAGCGTTCATTCTTCAGTCTACCATGCTTTGGCCGTCAAGAAGCTGAAGCCGCTCCAGAAGTTAAATCGATTTCGCCCAGAAATTGAGGACGAACAGAATAGAGATTTGTAGTAAGTTTTTTTTATTTTGTTATACCATCAGATTTTTTTACCATTAATTTGTTTTTTGCAGCAACCGGGAGGTCACTTTAAGGGTATGTAAAATTGAATCCCCTGTATTCCAGTATTTTAAATCTCATTTTTTCCTACTTCAAAACAGTCTGACAACATAAGGAAAACCGTCGATGAAGGCCAGTTCACGCACGAAACCTTCCCCCTGCGCGGCCCCACCTCTCCTCTGGAGGTAGTGTTCTGCCCACTGCCTCGAATGAACTTTCCCCAGCGCTGCTATGTGGCACCTAGTAGCGTCAACTGCGTCGCCCTCGAGCCGAACGTCAGCTCGGCGCGGCACGCCCGTCTTCTGGTCGCCGGAGAAATCACCCTCGCCGGCTCCCGACGAGAGAGATTCTCATTGGGCCACACGACGCTAATGCCAAACAGCATCGACTTTCCCGTGCTGATGTGCATGCTCTGGGCGCCCCGGGTGGAGTTACGCGTCAATAAGCTGCTCTCAGAGCGGACCTACGGTCTGCCTGAGGAGCTCTGCGGCGCCCTCTGCGGCGTCGGCTTTGACCCGTCCACGGGCGTCTCCTACGACCCTGACACCGACATGGAGCTGCTCTTTGACTCGAGCGTCACCGCACAGGACATTGAGCTGCTCAATCTGCTGCGCTACCAGGTGAGCCAGTTCTTCAAGGCGAAACACCAGCACATCACCAGCACGCCACCACAGTGGACGTCCATCGGTGAGCGCCTGCAGCGGCAGCAGAGCCTCGGTCTGGCCGAGCAGTGCCTTGCCAAGCGACAGCAGATGTGCCGCCAGACGCTGCTTCAGCTGCTCAACCGAACTCGCTTTCCCCGGCACTGGTTTCAGCGAGGCTCAGAGTGGGGTGCCAAGCCCACCAAGGTCTCGCCGACGTACCACTGGAGCATGTTCAGCAGCACTGCTGGCCACGGGGGCCACCAGACGCCACCCTACCGTGCCTTTCACTTTCACCCCCTCAGTCAGCCGTTTCCGGAGAACATCAACCCGAAGAAGGCCGTTCTGAAGCCCATCAGCATACCGATTCTCAATGAGCAGACTGGTACTGCCTCCACCACCACCACCACCGCCAGCAGTTGGGAGGACATTGTTCTACAGAACTTGAACAGTCTGGAGGCCAATGATTTCGAGTAAGTGCTACCAAAAGAGATGACACCGGCAACTAAACTTAACCTGTTCCCTTTTATTCTTACAGACCTTGCAAGGACACAGCCAGCAATCTGTACATTTGCAAGCTGTGCATGATCTTCACCTTTGCCTGCAGTGACATGCAATTGCACTGCCACAATGATGAGCACACTGAAGCGAGCCGCCTTTTTCGGAAGTACATCGTCGTTTCGACGTCTGAACGGGCACTGGCGCAGGCTTTTGCCAGTGCTTCCTATGAAGAGGAAAGGGCGCTGGAGAGAGTGGCAAGAGGGGAGGAGGAAGAGCTGGGAGAGCAGTTCCCCACTTACCACAACGCCCTCCAGCTGGTGAAGTACACTGAACCGGATGTGGAGTCAATCAATTTTGACGATCAATCGACGACTAGCACTTTGCCGTTGATGACTTTTGATGAACCGGACGACAAAGATGAGGAGGAAAAAAATGATCCATTTACGGATCCCTTCAATGACTCCTTCTGGGAAGAAAAGAACAAGGACTTGTGGGATGAAGTGGACTAACTTTTTGGGCCGATCATTTTCGACTACTTTTTGCATTTAAAACACATCTATATTTTATTTTAGCTCATCGAATTCTACTAATGCATTATACTATACTATTCCACTAATAAAGAACTTTAGACTTGCAAAATGCTTTTGCCAGGGAAAAATTCAAATTCTCAATTTAGCTATTTCTACGTCTCACGCCACTGTCTCACATGTTTCGCGGCTACATCGATCCAGTCGCATGTTTATGCTGCGGGAAAAAATGTTTCGGTCGCCGCAACACCTTTGCTGACATTTGCCGATCTTACTTTTGTCCTTCTGCGTCACTCCTCCCCGATCTAGTCCCACCAGCCAGAAAAGAAGAGCATTCACATGATGCTTCTGCCTAGATTGCTGTCCTCTTCAGGGTCGGTGTCCACATCTTTGCGGGCTCTCGTACGAAGGAAAACTACAGTAGCTGCTGCCTCTGCAAATAGCGATGCACTCAAGACAACAACATTATCTAAATCACCTGAGGGTAAGATTGTTTTGCGCGTTTGCCCCATCAAAGTGACTGACATTGTTTTGTTTTCCTTTGCAGGTTTTCCGACGCCCGTCTTTTCACAAGTTACCAACGATGACAATGAAACCAAAGTCACCACGCTCAAGAACGGATTGCGCGTTGCTTCGCAAAACAAGTTCGGCCAGTTCTGCACGGTTGGTGTGGTGATTGACTCTGGGTCGCGCTTTGAGGCAAAGCACTTTCCGGGAACTTCACATTTTCTCGAGAAGATGGCTTACAACTCAACGGTGGAGTTTGAGAGCAAAGACTCCATCATGCAGGTACTGGAAAAGTACGGCGGAATCTGTGATTGCCAAGGTTCGCGCGATACGATGATCTACGCCGCAAGCATTCACTCAAAAGGCCTTCCATCGGCTGTTCACCTACTGTCTGAAGCCGTTCTACGGCCACATTTGCGTGCAGATGAAGTGGACTTTGCGCGGCAGATGATTGAGTTTGAGCTTGAAGATTTGGAAATGCGACCTGACCCTGAACCAATACTCTTTGAGATGATTCACAGTGCCGCGTATCGATCAAACACGCTGGGATTGCCGAGGTTCTGCAACAAGGAGTCGGTGAACTTGATTCAGCCCAGTGACCTCTTCAACTACATCAGCACCTACCACCGACCTGAGCGAATGGTCGTGGCCGGAGTGGGCGTCGACCATCAACACCTCGTTGACCTTGCCCAGCAGTACTTTGTCGAGAAGCAGCCAATCTGGACATCAAGTCAGGATATTGCCTCAAAACTAAAGTCTAACAACAAGGCCGACAACTCCATTTCGCAATACACCGGAGGCATAAAGACCGTCACAAAGGACCTGTCGAACGTCAGTCTAGGACCGACGCCGATGCCTGAGCTGGCGCACTTTGTGATTGGCCTCGAGTCAGTGTCGCACCAGGAGCTGGACAACTTTGTGCCCATTTGTGTGCTGAACATGCTGATGGGCGGCGGTGGCTCATTTTCCGCTGGCGGCCCTGGAAAGGGCATGTACACGAGGCTGTACACTCGAGTGCTCAACCTCTACCATTGGATGTTCAGTGCCACTGCCCTCAATCACTCCTACCAGGACTCGGGTCTGTTCTGCATTCAGGCGTCAGCTCACCCAAACCAACTGCGTGAGCTGGTCAATGTGATCATCTCCGAGACAGTGGCCATGAGCCAGGGCGTCGGAGCAGAGGAGCTGAATCGGGCAAAGAAGCAGCTCAAGTCAATGCTCCTCATGAACCTCGAGGCGCGACCGGTCATGTTTGAGGACATTGGCCGACAGGTACTGTCCAGTGGCCAGCGAAGACCGCCGCAGTTTTTCATTGACCGCATCGACAAGGTGACCCCTGATGATATTGTTCGTGTCGCCCGAGAGATGCTGCGCAGTCGTGCCTCAGTGGCCGGACTGGGTGATTTGCGCCAGCTGCCGACGCTGGAGGAGATTGAGAGCGCCCTGCAGAGCAAGGACGGTAAAATTCCAAAGCGCTTCAACTTGTTCCGGTAAGAAGAAGGAGCGGCTTTCGTTTCTTCAAAATGCCCATCTTCATCACTTGCCAATTTTTCACACCCCAATTCACACTTTTCACCTTAATTGTTGTGTATGATATCATTAGCAATAGAATATTAGAAAATCGAATTTTCCTATGATTAGCAACAACAAAGCCCTCTTGGCCGACTACAAAAGCATCTCAGGCCGGAGCTGTCCATTCTTATCTGTTGTAGTCAGTGATCTGCCAACAGATCCAATAAAAGATCCTTTTGCAAATTGTTGTTAGTTTTAGCCACTTTTTAGGCTATCCACAGCTGTAGTTTAGAACAAGCCAGCAATCCAGCAGACAGAGCAGAAAGGCAAGCAAGAAGCCAAGCGAAGCTGAACTGCGATGAGCAGCCGAACCACCGGCGGGAAGAGCTCCTCCCAGCGAGCCTTTCTGGTGCTGAGTCGTCAGCTGCGTGAGCTCCTCCGCCACCCGAACGACCACTTCAGCGTGGGCCTGGTGGACGAGGCGAATGTCTTCCTCTGGGAGGTGCTCATCGTCGGCCCCCGGGACACCCTCTACGAGGGCGGCCTCTTCAAGGCGCACCTCACCTTTCCGGGCAACTTTCCCGACAATCCGCCCTCGATGCGCTTCCTCTCGGAGATGTGGCACCCCAACATCGCCCGCAACGGCCTGGTCTGCATCAGCACCCTGCACCACCCCAATGCGGAGAGCTACGGCTACGAGGACGCCTCGCAGCGCTGGTCGCCGGTGCACTCCGTGGAGACCATCATCATGTCGGTGATCAGCATGCTCTCCGATCCAAACGTAGAGTCGCCCGCCAACCTCGACGCCGCCATTGAGATGCGCCGCAACTACGAGGCCTACAAGCGGCATGTCCGCGCCCTGGCGCAGAAGACCCTCATCTAGAGTCTCTACAGCCACTGCAAACCTGCAGACCTCTCCTGGCACCTTTGCCGGCTGGGAAATTTTATTTTTTCATTTTACTTTTGCCCCCACCTTTGCAGCACTCCTCGAGGCTGCAAAGTACAATAAAATTTTTTACAAAGGAGGAAACAAAAGAGCGGCAGAGAGTGTGATTGTCTCTTGCAATTCATCACAATCAGTATTTTGATTGACTACTTCTTTTGACGGTTCTTTTTGCAAAAGTGCACTGATGCCCAAGTTGTTGCAAAGCAAACTGTGTTTTCACATTTATAAAATCAGCAAACAAAGAAGTTACAAACATAGAAAAACTTTTCATCGAAAAAAGTCGAACAGGAAAAATGCGTAGGCGAAATAAATTCCGGTAACCTGAAATCGGCAAGTTATATTACTTTTGAAAACATTTCATCTTCTGAAAATTTTATACAAACCTACCTCAAATAGCGCTTTGAAAGTGACACTGTCAAAAGGTCCGATGCTAATGCCCGGTCGTTCGTCGCTGTTCACCCGCTCGTACATGTCCATTACCTTGATCTTCAGGCAAAGTACGACGTTATCACCGCCAATCATCAGCTGCTGTACAGCGGGCAGCCACTTTACGCCGCCGTACATTGTCTTCATCAGCAATGCCAAATTGAACATCGTCCCAAATATGAGCCCCAGTGTGACAATGAGCAGAGCAACGACTAGGCGGAACCCTTCTAACTGGTCAAATTCTAGTATTCGGTAGAGAAGGTAAATGTTAGTCGGCAGCTGACAAGCGAGGATGCCTCCGGTGGTCCAGTTCCACTGTTCTCGACCGGTAAAAACCTCATAAAGTACCAGCGTGGTGCTTTCCTCAACGTACTCTGTAAAGAAAATGGATACAAAGTTTGAAAGTATAGCAATAAAGAGGTAAATTTGAATCATGCGAAGTACAAGGAGATAGAAGAGAAGAATGTCAAAAGTGGCAAACACTAGGCTAATGTACGAAAACAACTGAAACTTTCCTTGAGTGTGAAAGAGATTAGCAAAGCAAGCTAAAAGAAGTGCAAGAAAGATGTCTACAAAAAAACAAAAATTTAAAAATTGTCAACTTTTTTACAAATTTTTCTTTACTTATAAACCAGACGATGACGCAGTAGACCACTTCAGCAACTTCTACAAAAATGAACATTTTTGTTCGAAGTTCTACTGAGGCACGTGTGACGTACTTCCACTGGGAGGACTTTATCTTTTCCAGATTGTAGTTTTCAGCTTTAAGCCACATTTCAGCTTTTGTGATCAGTTTGCCAAACCCGTTTTGAAGAAGTTTAGGTAGAAATGAAAGTCGGCAACCTTTTACCTCTTCCAATCGTCGGTTGTAATTGTGCAGCTGAACAGCATGCGGATGACGTGCCGTACTAAAAATGTTACTCCTTCTCACTACTCCATCATAGAGAATTTGCCAAGTGGAAGTATCAACTCGAGAGAAATAGATACTGTGTTCAATTAGGACGCAGGAGACAAAAAGCATCAGAAAAGTTCCACCAAAAAGTAGGTCTCGATCAGTGTCGGACAGGTAGGCGAAGAAGTTTGTGAAAAAGGTATCCCACTGAAAGGGACGAAACTGAACGGGGTCGCTCAATGAGAGCATGATGTAAGCAAAACGGAAAATATACATCAGGTAGGCTAAAATCTCCAGGCAATGTTGAAAGACGTACACCCGTTTTCCATGCTGTTTCACAACTTCTTTAGTGGTATTGTAGAAGAGTCGTCGGGTTGAAATGAAGAAGTTTGCTTGAAATAACTTTATTTTAATTTTGCAAGTTTTGAGTTTTGTAACAACTATTCTGAATTAAAAAAAATTCTTTATTTAACGCTAAAACAGAAATTCTGTTTGTTCATTCAAGCATTTTTCCTGAGCATAAGTTACACAAAAATTATTGTAAACATTAAAATTATCTATACTGTAATTTTTAGTTTGCACAAAATTAAATATGGCGTGTTTTCATATAATGACAAGGCCAGTTTGTAATGTATTCATTCACAAAAACACTCATATCGACCGTTTTATTGCTAAACAAATGTTTTTTCAAACAATGAATTATTTGCTAAACTAAATTTTAAATTTTTAAATTTATTTGTATTTTTAATAAAGAGTAAATTAATTGTTTAAAAAATTTGCACTTGCCGGTCATTTTTTGGTTATTAAACACTGTTTGCATCACTGTTGTAATATCTCTTATCAACAAAATAGTTTGTCGTTTTTGCCCTTGAAAGCTAAAAATATCTTTTTAACGTTTCTTTTGTAACTCACTAAACCAATTTTTCTCCTGCTCAAGGATAGCTCAAATCAGGCTGATAACAACAAATATTGATAACAAGCGCACTTTTCTTTTACTTTAGCACCGCATTTTTCTGTACGCCCATCAATTTTTTGCACTTTGTTCCTTCTCTTCTTAGTAAAAAAGACATGATGAAATACGTTAGCAAAACGCAAATTTCTCTTTTAGCAGTTCAAATCTTGTACAGACGAACAAATTAATCTGTAGCCTCTCTACAACGGCTGTGTTGTACGACAGTTGACTATTTAATTGCCTTGAGAGCCTGTCTGATGAGTTGTAGGCAAACGTTTCATTTTCCAATTGTATAGCTGAGATAGTGTCGGAGATTTGATTGTATGAGTGCATGAGTTGTACGTGACTACCAGTGGTGAGTTTGCAAATAAAAAGTGATTTAACTAGTTTTTATATTTACAATTTTTAGCTATTTTGTTGTGAAAAAGGGTTTTAATTGAAACAATAGTAAAAATGGAAAAAAAGTTTGCCGTCACCGATGAGGACATTGACCGCCTTTTGGGCGTTTTCAGTCAGCTGAATCCCACTAACATCTGGTCACAGGTAAAAAAGGAAGACTTTACTGTGAAGCGGTTTGAGTAAGTGCTTTGACCTTTTTTGAGCAGTCAAATTAAATCTTATTTGTTTTACTTTGTAGCATGGGTTTTGTCAACGACATTAGCTGCTGCGAGTTGACTCCTGAGGCCCGTTCACGCCTAGTCAAAACACCTGCTGACGTTGCCGGCGTAGTCGTCAAGTTTAAGCCAAAGCAGTTCTTTGTGGACATTGACCGCTTGGAGTTTGTCGCCAACAACGCTATCATGTCTGAGCTGGGCATCACCCCACGACTTCTCTACATCGACGCCGATTGCATGATTAATGAGTACGTCCCTTCGAGAAATTACAAAATTGAGGAAGACCTGGATCCAAAGACGGTGAAAGAACTGGCAAGAGTACTTGCGCGAATCCATTCTGCAAAGCCGCCTATCAGCTCCAAGACCTTCAAAAACTGGGAAAAGCTTTTTGATGAGGACAGCCCAATGATGAAAAATCCCCCAATGAAAAACATCATTGATAAAAAGTACTTAGACTCGTTAAAAGAGGAAACCGAAGAAATCAAAGCAAAGTACTGGGATCTTTTGGAGTCGATTGAGTACCTAGAGAGCAGTCGACTGACTCGAGAGCTGAGCAAGAAGGTCAATTCGACTTTTGTTTTCAGTCATTCCGACTTTAATCGAGGCAATCGATTGGTAGCAAAGGTCAAAGATCCGGAAACAGGAGTAGAAAAGAAGCGCATCTGGATTGTTGACTTTGACTACTCGACCATCAACTACCGAGGCATCGACTTTGGGCGGTATTTTAGCAACTACCGCCACGAAGATGACATGTTTGGTGATGAAGGCTTTCCTACTGATGAGGAGATGGCCCTTTTCCTCGAAGAATATCGACAAGAATGTGCCAGAATTCAGGGACAGTTTTATCTTGAGGCAAATCCGCTAGAAATGCTTATTCGAGAAGCAAAGATTTTTGCGATGCAAGCCTATAGTGACTTCTTCTTCTGTTTAATGATGTACACAAACGATCCAAAGGGACCAAGGAAGGACTACTTTCTGGTGAGTTGAGGATGGTTTTGTATTTGAGATCTTTTAATGTAACATATGTTTTATTAATTTTTGTAGGAAGCCGCATTTAACCGATACTCTGGGTTGCAAAAACTAAAAAAGCGTTTTACTGAGGACGGAACAATTCCTTATGTGTTGAAGCAAGAGAAAAAATAGATTCATAATTTATTGTTTTAGCTAATTTTATTTGATTTTTTAATTCATTTTTATACAACTGCTTGATTCGTTTATTTTTAATTCATTTTCACACATTAAAAATTATCAATAAAATCAAAATTTGAAAGTTATGACTCGCTTGACTCACTTACTATTTTTAGTTTTAAAGCTAATTCAGGTGCATCCAAAATACTTGTGTATTTAAACAAAGCGCATATTTAAAATATTGTTTAGATTAAATTTAACCACGCAAAATATCAAATCAACAAAAAAATTAAAATGAAAGGTTTGATAAGAAAATTTTTGTTATTTAAAAAGTTTAATTCAATTATGGCTTTAGTTTTACAGTTGACTACTTGCCTCTTTTTCGCATTGGCCTGGACAGTTTGCACTGATGTAGACGCCTGGACTTTCAACTGCACTCTTCCTTTTGGCCTAGGCTCCTTCAATACCACCATCAACTTTGACCGAATCTTTAGCCGAAACTGGACATTCCCGGTTTTTTCCTTCAACAGTACAGACATTACTGAAACCGACTCAAAGACGGCTACTTCTTCATCAAAATCATCAACTACGGCCTCAACTAGAAGACCAAGCAATTTACTTTTCTTGTAAATCAAAACATTTTTTATTTTTAATTAAACTTTAGCAACTGCTCTCTTTATTTTGAATTTCTTTTTGAGCACCACTTTTTAAAGTTGACGGAGGTTTCATGACAGCTTCAATGGCCACCGCAGCCACACAATCGCCGACAATGTTGGTCATCGTACGCACTCTCTCCCAGAACCATTCAAATGGCATGACAAAGGCGAGCACTTCAGTGGCACCATCTACGCCCAGCACTGAAGCATAGGCAAGGTGATTAACGATGATCCCTCCACCCATGGGTGCACCCGGAAAACCCATCGTCATGGCGAGGTTGAAGATTCTTAAAAAACAAGATTTTTCAGATAACAATGTAAATTTTTAGGAATTAAAAACAAGCACTTACAACAAAATGCCCAGTGTAAAAGCATCTACAGGAACGCCCTTGACTTGGGCCACAAAAAGCGCCACCATGACGTAGTACATTGCCGGTCCGTTCATGTGAATGGTCACACCAAGAGGAAGAACCGTTTGAGCGATGCTTTTCTAAAAAAATTGGATAAAGAAATTATAAAATCTTTTAAAAGTTGTTTAAATCTCACCTTCAATTTTGCTCCCTGCTCTCCCATACACTGCATTGTCATTGGCAGCGAAACTGCGCTGGAACAAGAGCCAAAAGCGACCAAAATTGCCGGTAAAAGGTGTTTGTACAGTTTGAAAACGTTTCCTCGGGTAAAAAGGTAAATCACTACAGGGTAAAGGATCAACCAGATACTAGCCAATCCCACTGTTAACAGCCCGTAAAAAGTGACTAGTTGAACAGCCACTCCGCCAACAGAACGCATTTTCAACGCTTCGGCAAAGATCCAGACAAACATTCCAAGAGGCATCAAAGCCAGAAGGTGTTTGAAAGCCTCGGCGACAAGTTGGTCTAACTCAAAAAGAAATTTTCGAATTGTAGAAGATCTAGTCGGGCCCATGCTTTTGAGAAGAAGGCCCAGCATAAAACTGACCACGCAAATGCCAACCATGTTTGGTTTGAAAGTAGTGCTAGTTGAAGTTTTTAAAGAGGGTGTAAAGTTTGGATCAGAGAGCAAGCTGGAGAGGTTTGACTCTGGCCACTGGACCTCGGTTTTAGTGTACGATGTGAGAAAAAGAAAAGTGAGAAGGTTGTCGGGAAAGATATTGCTGATTGGCAACAAAAGAAAATAAAGTTAACAAAAACAATTTGTTTTAGAAGGTTGTTACTTGCCAGACTAGATTGTACAGCGAGTCGGCTCGTTCGGCACTGCGGAGTATCTGCTTTTGTTTTGTGGCAATTGAATCAGCTTGGGCAGAAAAATTTGTAGAGGAGTCGTTTGAAGGAATAATGGAAGAGGACACTAAAACTCCAGGCTGAAAAATCATCATGATCGAAACGCCGGCCACTGCGCAGATCATTGAGAGGGCAACAAAGAAAGCCAGCGTATACAGGAGGAGCTTCTTCGCGTCCAGGTTTTCAGACAAATCATTTTTTTCTTCAGTTGAGTTATTTTTAGAGAGTTCTTCTTGTTCTTCTTCTTCATTTTTGCCCAATAGTGATAATGATAGCGAGCAGACGAGCAGTGGAACGATGAGAAGGAAAAGTAGGCGAAGATACAACTGACCAGGAAGCGAGCAGTACCGCAGAAGGTGGGCGTCAACAGGACTGTTGGAATAAAATATTGCTTTGAAAGCTAGTCCAGTGAGCAAACCTCCAAAGACGCCCACCATCGTAAGCACTGGGCTGCGATTGGCAACGTAGAAACTCTAAAAAAATTTCAATTTAGTTACTTATAACTTTTATTTTGCTTACTTTACTTTTAGTTTGCTGACAATATTTGATGACATTTTTAAGCAATTGTAAGTAAGCACAAATTTTTGCACATAAACTAGCCAGTTAGTTAGAAGAAATGACAACAAATCAAAAGTTGTAAAAAAATATTTATTTGTATCTTTCATTTGAGATCTTGTACTGACTAATCATTTCCTTATCAATTTTTTATTTTTTATATTGATGTTTTTTGATTGGCATTTTGTTTACTTTATTTGGTTAATATAAAATTATTTGAACTAAATTGTGAATGAAAAATAAAAACTTTATTTCTGAAAAAATGAAATTAAGTTTTTTGAATACAATTTCGTAGCATGCATTCTTAAACATTTTCCGCTTCTCTCACTACTTCACTGTACATTGGTGGTTTATCACTTTCAGCACTGATGCTTCGAGTGGGTGGGGCTGATGGTAGGGTGGTAGAACTATGATGTAAATTTGATGTAGACGCCTGTTGTTGGTTTATCAGTACCTGATTTTGCACTCGAAGTTGAGCTAGCTCCTGATTCTGTCGCCGAATCTCCTGCTCGTACCTCCGCTCAACGGAGTAGATTTGATAGTTATTTCTGCTGTTATTGTTGGCAATGTTCATACGAGAATTCTGTACTGCTTCTGCTCTGAAAGCTGACCGGAGGTTTTCTGCAATCTCCGCTTGAAGACGCTTCTTTTTTTCTTTCTTCATCTGGTACTTACAGTAAGAGCAGCAAAGGCTAATTGCAAAAACGAAGATGATTACAATCACCCAAATAAAGACGTCAGAACCAGAAGACATGGTAAAGATGATTAAGTAGATTATAATTTAAAACTATTAAATTTTTTTAAATATTTTGTTAAAGATTGTTTTGCAAAAATTTTGCTTTTATTTTATATCAGTAAAACAAAGCTTTTTTAAACAAAAGGTGACACATTTCTAACTATTAACATCACCATTAATGACGTCAATTTTATTATAAAAAATTTTAAAAAATGCAATAAGATGATTTCATTTTACTGTCGTTCTCACTAAAAATTATCAAAAATTTACCTGAGTAATATTAAAAAGGTCCGCATGATTCACTTTATAAGGTAAAATATTTTTACTGTTTTTTACAACAATCAGTATATGATTAGATTACACTTCCATAGTAGTTGATAAACATTGAAAATCAGAGTTTAAAATTAAATTTTAAATAAAACTCAATAGATGGCATATGACATTAATGCTAAAATTAATTATAAAAATCAAAAAGTAAAAAACTGAAAAATATGCACTTTTAAAGTGCACCTTTGCTGCATTTGCATTTGCCGCCAGTAGGTAGCTATCAAACTACCACCACAGTCAGCTATATAACTTCAGAAAAAAATTTCTGAACTTTCTGAACAACAGACTAGAAAGTACCACTACCAAAAAATAGATGTTTTACCCAGGCTAAAGAAGAAGCAGAAGCACAGACACCGATAGCACACATTTTCATTGTATGAGTGGCCTTGACAACTGGCAGCCGCTCCCTCTTCTTTTGCTAGAACGATGAAATATTTTGTTGTTGTTTGAAAGTGAAAAGAAATAGGAAGAGGAGAACAAGATACAAGTACTACCACTGCTTCTTTGAAAGACAAAAAAGCAATAAAATTTTGTTGCAATGTTAACCACCACTGTAAGAGTGCATCAACATATCTGTGAATGCGGCATTCTCATTTTCTCATTTTGAACAACATTTGCCCAAGCTGTCGTACCCTCTTTTTCTCTTTCTCTTGTTTTAAACAACACCTCACTTTTTCGTTTTCTCATTTCCATTGATTTGCCGATAAGTGTGTGGAACTGGTGAGTGCCACTGCAAATCGTCTGATAAGGCAAACTAATGTGCTCTTTTAGTATGCACGTTTTGTCACTGTTGTGTTTGCAAAACTGATTGCATATTTATTTATAAACTGATGGTTTTTATTTTTTGTTGCAAATAAGTTATTGGCTGTGCTTGCCGCCGACACACTAGGTTTAAGCAGAAAAACTTTATTTTGTTTGGGCCAAAAACATTTTAAAAATTTTTTGCTTTATTTTGTGTGCTCTTAAACTTTTAACTTTATAGAACTTTTCGTTCAGTGCTATTTTTTTGTACTGATCTTTTTGTTGTTAAACAGTTGCTTCTAAATCTTACCACTACTTTTAATCATTCTCAGACTTGTTTTCCCCGTTTCCATATCAACCACCTGGACTGAATTACTTTTCCCCCTCTTGCTTTTTCAGTTAGTTAATACAGAACATAACTAATAACAATTTATTACTAGTGACAGTTTTTTCTCGTGTGTTTTGCTCATCAAAACTTCATTCTACCAATCGATTCCTTGTCATTCTTGCGAAAAACACTGCGGCAACGAGAAAAATCTTTCAAAAAGAACTGAAACAACTTACTGTTTAGTTTGCCACTGCAGAAAAAGAAGCTGTCAACAAATATACTGATTACACTTTTCTAAAATCAACTTTGAGAATTTGAGAAAAGTATTTAAAAATATTCCCACCGACTTGTCGCCATCCGAAAACATGAACAGCATTACCTTTATCAGCGGCTGGACGCCACCTTCTATCATTGAGATTATTGGCCTCCTCTTTCTTGCCCATTACCTAATATACGTTCCACTCAGTTTCCTTTTTGGTTATTTGGGCAGCACCATCTTCAGCAAAGCCGGGCGCATTCTCAAACCTAAACTAGGCGACTGGGCAGTGGTAAGACTTGCATTATTTTTATTTGCAAAAAATACTCAAAAAAACTTTCTACAATTTAGGTAACCGGTGCTTCTGACGGCATTGGCCTGGAGTACTCCCGTCAGCTCGCCGAAAAAGGCTACAACATTCTTCTTTTGAGTCGAACTGAATCTAAGCTTAAAGGAGTCGCTGAGGAGATCCAAAAAACGTATCCGCAATGCGAGAAAATTGATTTCCTTGCAGTAGACTTCAGCCGACTGGACATCTACGAAGAGATCGGCGCCAAACTGAACTCTCTGGAGGGCCAAGTAAAGGTTCTAGTAAACAACGTCGGCATTATGCCCGCCCTGCCTGAGTACTTTCACCTGCAGGCGCCGCCTGGATATCACCAGCGACTTATCAACGTGAACATCAGCGCAGCAACAAACATGCTTAGTTTGGTGTTTCCAATGATGCTCAAAGCTGAAGTGGACAAAAAGAACCCGGTGAAAGGGGTAGTGATAAACATTAGCAGTTCAGTCAGCCATGCCCCCCTTCCTTTGTTGTCCACTTATTCTGCATGTAAGGAGTTTATTAATTGGATTTTTAAAATTGAGTTTTATTTACTTGAACTTTGATTTACTTTAGCCAAAATCTACATGGACTACCTGAGCAAGGCTCTCGCAACCGAGTATGAGGATGAACATATTTACGTTCAGTCGGTGACACCCGGAATGGTGGACACAAACATGGCTTCACAGATGAAAGTTGGAGCCGGCAGTTGGATGGCTGTCAAGACGCCCGACTACGTAAGAGCCACTTTGAAAACGGTTGGAAATGAAGAGCAAACTAATGGCCACCCAAAACACAAAATACTTGCTAACACTTTTGCTTTCATTGGAGCCGTTCTAGGCCCAAAAACTACTTCTCATCAGCTAATGAGTATGAACAAGGGCATAAAAGAGAAAGCGGAGAAAAAAGTGGCACCCCTGTCAACCACTTTGGGAGATAATAACAACAAAATGTAATAAATAAAAAAGCAAGTTAATTATTCTTTGTATATCAAGTTTTCACAACCTATTGGCTGTCATTGATCACAATGTGCAACTATGAAAGAAAACAAAAAGTTTTTGGATTTTTGTACATTTAATTAATTAATTGTTCATAAATTGATTACTTGAACACCCATCTTTAAATTACGACAAATAAAAGTTGTTTCATTTAACAATTAACATTTTTTAATATTAAAAAATTATGATTGTTTGTTTTATTAAAAAAATCAAATAATTATAAAATGTTTCAAGGTTTTTCTCCTAATCTTGTTTTGAAAGCTTGAATCTTCCCGTAGTAATTTTCGGCAAAACGCTGTACAAATTGAAAAAAATATTGTTAAAAGTTAATAGACAAAATTCACACTTCCAAAAGCCAACTTACATAGGTGACCTTCATGTCAAAGGGAATGGCTTCAATCAATGCCTCACGTTGGTTTAGGTGAAAAGCGGACCAGAAGAGGAAAAATAGACACAACATTAGCTTGGTTTCGTAAAGCAGATACTTCAGACTATTTTCTCGTTTGCTTGCAAATTCACTTTTGCTTTCACCGTTTTCCATTGCCAACTTTTCGGCCCCTTCAAGGTACAACGTAAGAAAGTGCTCCATGACCGCCTCTTCGGGCATGTCCAAATTTTCGTAATCGTTTCCAGCTAGACCCCATTGCGAGAGCAGCACTGACAGGTCAAAGCCACGAGAGCCGTAAGAAGCGTACTCGAGGTCGATGAGGGCAATCTCTCCTTTTGGTTCAGTTAAGAGGATGTTGTTTCCCAGAAAATCATTGTGACTAAAAACAAGAGGTGGGTTCAGCTCTTCAATTGTTTTTCTAAGCCAAACTATATCCTTTCGAATGTCGTACTTGGAAAGTGCCGGAAGTGGCGACTCCGCATCTCTTATTATCTTTTCCACTGGAAGATCACGATAGGCAGCTGCGAGCATATCTTCCGCCTGACGAAGGTTCCAATATGCTGCGCTTTTGTTAATCGGAACGTTTAAACTATGTAATTTTGCCAGAGCATGCGCCACCTGCCTTACCACGCCCGGGTCTTTCATCTGAACTGGACCAAACTTCTGGTGCTCTACCCACTGCTGGACAAAACCATCGGCAAAAATGCCGTACACTTTAGGGCCCAGACGAACTTCGGAGAGGACCGTCAGGACGACGGTGTCTGCCAGGCGTTCCGGGTCCTCGGGAGCGTGGCTGAGCAGGCGTTTGCTGTTGTACAGTTTTATGCTGACATCGGTGGGCTCTTTGCTGTTTTTGTGGCTTTTGGTGTTTTTGAGTAACTGTACACGGTAAACCTGGTTGCTGATGCCGCCGGTGATGCGTGTCACAGTTAGATCTTCGACTCTGGCGGAAGCCCACTGACCTCCAATGTAGTCGGCGCAAATCTTTTGACAGCGTTTGCCAATGTCGGCGGGTGTCTTTCCGCGAATTAGGTCTTCCGGTTTCAGTAAGGAGAAAACGCCTTGGTCTACTTTGTCAGCAGTTTTGGTTGAAGAGGACATTTTTTATTTAAAGTTTAAAGTGATGAAAATTGAGGATGTTGATGAAACCTGTAAAGTACAGAGTTGAGAAAATGACTGACGGTTTTAAATACACAAATGAAGTAAAATTTAGTTCTGAATGCGAGTAGGCAAGGGGATAATCTCCCACTCTGTCTGTCTGTTTTGTGTCTATTTTAGTGATTGCTCTTTATTTGCTTTTGCTTTGCTGGTAGTGAAAGAAAGTTTTTAATTATCTTAACTTCTGAACAGACGATCTTTGTACAACGTATATGTAATTTCTATCTTTATTTCTTTTCTTTTACCCGATAAACATCAGCCGCGGTTTACGAACTACTTTCGTTGAACGCTCCTTTCTCTGATTAAAGCAAAACAAGTGAGAAGTGGCTAATGTGCTTTCTTTTTCTCATTATCTTATTTTATCTAAGTTAATAATTTTCTGTTGGCAATGGAAAGTTTTTGTGTCACTTGCACTAAATAAAATATTGTTTTATTGTCTGTTGTTTGCTGTACATTGCACATTGCACTGTACAAAATAATTAAACACACCAAGATACTCTTTTATGACCGGTGTTTTCCACTTATTTTTTGTCAAAGTTTTGCAACAAAAAATATTTCAAACATTTTTAAACTTAAAAATAATAGTTTTTTGTTTAATTAAAAATTTTTGTAAAAAATTAAAAAACGCAGTTTCAAATAAATAAAAGCATTTGAAAAAACTAATTTTAAAAACTTTTTGACTGAAAGTCAGATTGTCATTCAGTCAGGCGGTCAGCTGATATCTAAAGCAACGGCAGCCAAGCAACATCAGCAGCATATCGTCTGATGCAGTCGTACGATAATAAAAGACAAAATGAGAAGAACGAGAAAATACCTCCTTTTCTCTCCTTTTCTAAAAGAACATGTGCACTGCACATGTGTACCCATGCATGCAACCAAATAAAAGTACGCTCCTACTACTAATAATCGCCTCCAAACAGCTACATCGGCGTCAACAAAAGCAACCGTACACAACTGCTCATAACAAGAGTCGGCCACTTTTGTTGGCACAGTCAAATTGATTTTATTTTTCGATTATCAAAAAAAAGAAATCATGCAACTTTCTACTCTCAAATTTTCCACTTCTTTGTTCTCTAAAGTTCAGTCCAACTTTGCTTTAAAATGCAACCATCTTCCACTTCTATCATCATTTCTTCATAAGCAATGGATCCCTAGATCAACCTACTCTACCGAGCCATCTCCGGTCCTGGTGGAAATCAACGATCAGGTCCAATGGATCCGTCTTCATCGACCTAAAGCATATAATGCTATGAACTTCCAGGCGTACCGAGCGGTAATGAGCGCATTGCACTCGGCAGCAGAGAATGACCTCGTCAAGATGACAGTGGTCACTGGAACAGGGCCCTATTTTTCCAGCGGCAAAGATCTTAGTAAGTTTGATAAGAAAAACAATTTTGGGTTTTTTAGCACTTTAATTTTTCTTTTGTGTTTAGACAGCAACAAGGATCTTTCCGATCAATTGGGCAATGCTAGTCCTTCTGAAGCGGCGGCTGCCGGCCACAACATTGTCCAGGAGTTTATCAACGCTTTCATCGACTATCCAAAGCCAATCGTTGCAGCGGTGAATGGCCCTGCTTACGGCATCATGGTCACAACGCTTGCCTTCTACGATGCAATCATCGCCTCAGAAACGGCCTCCTTCACGACGCCTTTCTCCAAACTAGCCATCAGCCCTGAGGGCTGCTCCTCGTGGACCTTTCCCCAGATGCTAGGCCCAACTGTAGCCTCGCAGATGCTGCTATTCAGCCAAACGCTAAGTGCTGAACGAGCCTTTCAGCTTGGTTTTGTCTCTGAACTGGTAAAAAAGGAGACTGATTTTGAGGCCTTTGTCACCGACTGGCTTCATAACCCGAAGAGGGGCGTTCTGCCTACCTGCGACTACACTTCAATGCTAGAGGCAAAGGCGTTGATGAGGGATGAACAAGAGAGGTTGAGGTTAAAGGAGATCAATCGAAAGGAGTTTGAAGTGCTCGATCGAATGTATGCTCGCGGAGAGGTGTTTAGGATTGCTGAGAAGCTGCTGAAGGCAAAGAGAAGTCGATGATTTTTTATTTACAAAAAAACTAAAGTTTCAGAAGAGTTTATAGTTATCTAGAAGTTTTTTCTTTTTTGTTCAAAGTTCTCCAACATAATTCATAAAGACTAAAAACGATTGAAGTAATAAAACCAAATCTGATTAAATGAGGAATGAACAGTCGTAGTTCAGGAGCTAAATGGCGGAAGCTCCCGTACTCTAGCGTCTCTAATGGATTGCAATCTATTGCAATCACAGTTTGCAAAAGTAGAAATGTTGAAACTCTCAGCAGCTCAGTCTTCCAAGCCCAAGGTCGTCCTTCGAAAAGCATTCCAAGTGAAGTGAGCGACAGGGCGACAGTGGCCGTGCAGCCGAGCAGTGTCCACTGACTATAGGCTTGGGAATGACTGCCCAGACTAGCTTCCTCGTAGAGGATGAGCACAGGGAGGAGGTGGGCGAGACAATAAAGGGTGGTCAAAGTAGGAATTTGAGGATTCCAGTAAGGAGTGTAAGTAGAAGAAGGAGGTGAGATCTGTGGTAAGTACAAATGAGTTATTTTTAGAATTTAAAAATTATAAACAAAGGTTACCGGAGGAATTTCATCAATGTAGCCTAGGCGAGGTTTTCCCTCTTCCCAGCTGGGTCCTTTGAGAAATACAGAAATTTTGGCTTTCCAGTTTGAGAAAGATGCACATCTTTGTACAATTTTTATCCAACTGTGAAACTGAAGGTAGAGAATGTTGTAACTTTGCACTGGAGTGACCAGCCCGTATACTGGCGGCTCCGTCTCTGGCTCTTCCTCTTCAAAAGTTCCAAAGAGGCGATCCCAGATGATGAGCGTAGCGCCGTAGTTTTTATCAATGTACCGACGATTTCTGGCATGGTGCACTCGGTGGTGAGAAGCAGTGTTGAGGAAGTACTCCAGTCCAAACGGGAGCTTTCCAATAGCCTCAGTGTGGATCCAAATCATGTACAACTCGGAAAGCTGAAGATGAACTAGAAAAATGGGTGGCGGGATGCCCAACAAGGCAACTGGAGTGTAGGCGATCCAGGCGATGAAAGGCTGAAGTAGGGCCTGACGGAGTGCTCCGAGAACGTTAAACTCTTCACCGCTGTGATGCGCCTGGTGAATGGCCCACATGAAGTTGATTTCTAAAAAATGAAATAGTTTTAATGGTTAAGAGTTAATTGATCTACCAGTTATTACCATGAGCCATGCGGTGGAACCAGTAGAAGCCCCAGTCGACGAGAAGAGCTGTTAGAAGCCAAGTGCCTGCAGAGTTCCAGGCAAACGTCGTCAGGCGAAAGTGCTCGTAAACGTAGCAGTAGCAAAGAAGTTCGATGCTTCGAATGTGGATTCTTGAAAAAGATTGAAATATTTTAAATTTTGAGCAAAAACTCAGTTAAGTATAAGTTACCTTAAACATTCCTGAAAAATTCCACTTGCCAGTGAAGCAAATGTGTCATTGATGCGGTAAATTCCTTTGCCTTTAAGTAACCGAATTGCATTTTCTAATATCATCAGCGCCACAATGGCAGGGTACATCTAAATTAATTTATTAAAATGTATCAAGTTTGATAGTCTGTTTAACTTAGTTACCATTGTAATGTACCTAGGCGTGTTCTGCAGACTGTTAAACATTGCTTCGTAGGGTGAAACAAGATAGAAAAGAAATCGGGCATCATTTGCAACACCAACTGAAGTTTCTAAAACTTTTTGAGTTACATTGGTCATGTTGATGGAAGATTTGAAAGTTGAACTTAGAGTGAACATCAACAGCAACTGCTGTTCAACGCTGCTGGCTGAGAATGATGATGGACAATTGTGGGAAAACTCCATTTTTATGTAAAAATATTAAGCAAAAAATCACACTTTTATTAGATGTGTTTTTATTAATCTCAGACACCAATTCTTTTGTTATATGAGTTTTTATATCAAAACCAATTTTAGATTGTAGTAGTAAATCCCAATCTGGTTTTTTGTCTAATGATTCACACAGTTTTGGGGAAAGTTGATTTACTTTTACTCTCAAACTGTCTATTTCGTGTCAATTCAAGTGCTCAAACAGAGAAATTCAAGCAGTATTGCATTTGCTTTACTTTATGTTTTCACTGAACCGGAAAATGACTGTTTTTGGGAAAAGACTGCTAGGCAATTAAACAATTTACCTTGTGACAAATACATTTTTGACATCTTAAGTAATGATGACATCAAGAAAAAACCTTTTACATAAATGTTTTTGTGTTTTATTGATTGCCATCAATGAAAAAGACGAAACACAAAAAAACAATTAAAAGTGGCAACTTAGAATTGATTCTGTTAAAGATGGGAAAAACAGGGCAAATTTTCAGCAGAAAAAACTATAAAGCAAAGACGTCATTCAGTGAAATCAGTGCTGTTCAAGTGTTTTCTCACATGATCTATTATTGTTTTGTTGCACGTTTATTAGAGGTACAATAAAGCTAATATAAAAATTATGATGGAAAATCCACTAAAAAAATTTCAAAATGTTAATTGCAAAAATATAAAAATTACACCAAATTAACATGTCCGAAATCGACCTGAAATTTCCGACACCACAAGCCGATGTGTTTGATGTCCCGCAGCGTTCGACCAGCAGGCAATTTTAGCACTACATCGGCGTTTTGATAGGCTTTCAGCGGCTTTCTGCTGCCCTTCTCGTCAGCCAGCGGTGTCCCGGTGACGTCCGGTTTCGAGGTGGTGCCTACCCAAAAGAAGGCGTCAGGTGCTAGGCCGTCATAGTTAAGGCGTCTTATGCGAATGGTCGAAGAGTCAATGGCATACACCTCGCCGCTGACACCGTGCGACAACTGGGAAAGGCTGCCCAAGTAGGTTTCCCCAGAGACTGCAATGACAGCTAGGGTAAAGACGAGCAAAATGAATAGAGATTTCATTTTGAAATGGTTTAAAAAGTTAAAAACTTAAGATAGAAATCACTTTTCCTTTTATACACTCGTTTACGAGCAAGCAACGTATTTTTAAGTTTTTAAAACGTAGATGTGACTGAAAAACCGTTTTGTTAGCGCCATGATGCTAAAAAACAAAAAAAGTTTTAACACTTTTGTACAAAGGAGTTCAACCTTCAGTTCCTGTTGTCAACTTTCCCCTTGTACAAAATTGTTCATGGAGTGTAATTGAAGGTGAGCAAACAAACAAAGTTTGTTTTGCATACTATCGCTTTTCTTTCTTTTTCTTATTTACACCAAAAAAAAAGAAAGACATTGACCTAAATTGATTTATTGACTTTTTTTGTACCTGGAAAAATATTATTTAGACTATATTAAATTGCAAGCTAAATTACTGAATGTATGACGACAATTATTCAAGTGAACCTACACACTTGGATAAATAACATTTCTGAGAATAGATGAGCATTTTTCTCCTTCAGACAAAAATACTGGTAAATACCCAAATTATTTATTTCAGATACAATTTTCAATGTGAACTAACACTCAATTTCTTTTATTTGTAAATCTATCCTAATTTTTACTCAAAAATGGGCATTTACCGCTTCCGAACTCCACTCTTCCGACAGCTATCTTTTATTAGGTACTAAACGAATTATTTTGATTATTACAAGTTACATTTTTACTCTTAGCATTATCGGCATCTACATCTGCCCACTGAACCTTCAACCCTCAAACCTTCTTTGGTTAAGCTGGAACTCATTCTTAGCGGCCCTAAACGTTTGCACATTTGTCTCACTGGATCCATTCCAGTTCTGTCATCTTCTTGAGTTGTACGGAAGTCAAGTCAGTCCTCTGCTTCGACTGTACAGCGTAAACTGCTACCGGTACCTGCATCCGCTTCTCGTCCTTCTTGACGACATCTACATTACCTGGGGCACGCTACAGGCGGTGAAGATACTCGATGAACCAATCTTCTGTCAGTTTTACCAAAAACGCAAAGACAAGCTGAGAGGCTGTTATGCTATGATAGCCGTTTCCCAGTTGACTATTTTGGGCTACTTTGCAGTTCGTTTAAATGCTCCATCACAACATGTAATCCTTTCGGTTCCTTTAACGTTCTGGGAGCAGGTCGCCGTCTCACGAGCCCTCTACATGCTCTTCTACAAAGAGTTCTGCATGTGTTTCCTTATTCACTACATTCAGTGTCCGGTAGCAGCGATGCTCTGCGACCGTGTGCGAAGATTACAGAAGCTTAAGAAGAAGAGATTTGGGGAGTTTGAACAAAAGGATGAAAATAAAGAGGCACAAGAAGTCTTGAAAGAGGTGAAAACGCTTTCCCTAGCAGTGCGTGAGCTGAATCGTATCACTTCTTTTCCCTTTTTGGTGCACATAAGCACGTTGGTTGTGAACATTATCCTTGGCGGTTGTTTTGTGATCCTTTGCAACGGCGGATGGCCGTTGCTGATGAACAGCGTTGTCATCCTTAGCTATCTTGCCTTTCTAATGGCCCAGAGTGCCCAGATTCAGGAACGAGTCGAAGAGTTGGCCCTTCTGCTTTCTTTATCTTCATCAAAAAAGAGTTCAAGAGTCAACTCCCAAAGTTCACAGACAATTTCTTACAACAACGTTCAAACCCTTTCTAAAACAAAACAATTGATGTGCCGACTCTCGCCGTACCGCAGAGAGGATCAAGCAGTATCGTCAAAGTGGATCTCACAATCAAAAAGTTTTTCAAGTTTAAATAAAAATTCCTCAAAGTTTCGGAACCCTCCCAGCGATGCCCTCGCAAACTACAAATCCGACTTGGCGATAAAACTCTTTCAGATGGCCACGATTCGCTGTGCATTCATCGCTCAGCTTGTTTTCTTCATTCTCAACTACGTGGTCATTATCACACAGACAAATACTTGATTTCAATTCAGTAACTTTTATTTCATTTGTTAAATAAACTAAGCTTACACAAGTTTCTATTTTTTCATAGAATTCAACACAAATCTTACTTAGCGTACTTTTCCACCACTGCCTCAATCTTCATGCAAGCAACCTCTTTGCTGCGATCAGCAACGATCCGTTTGGCCGCCGTCTGCAGTCTCTCTTTGAGCTGTTGGTCATTGATTAGTGTTTCCACTGCATCCACCAGCTCTTCATCCTTGAACTTGTAAGTTTCCAGACGACGTCCAAAACCCTTCTCGTGTACTCTCTGTGCATTGTCAAATTGGTCCCCAAAAAGGGGCATGATAATCATTGGCTTGCCAAAGCTAAATGTTTCGGTGACGGTGTTGCTGAAAAGTGTAAAAAATAGTCAAAATCAACGTTTTTTGCCTTTTAATTCCACTTACTTTCCACCGTGAGTGATCACCAAATCAACTATGGGCAGTATTTGAGTTTGAGGAAGGAAACCCTCACCCCAGCAGTTTTTCGGGAGTTCATACTCATCAGCCAGTGGTCCCTTAGAGACGATCGTCTTATAGGGCGTCTTCGAGGAGAGGATCGAGACCACTCGTTTCACCAGATCAACGTCAACACTGCCCATGCTACCGAGACTGAAGAAGATCAACTTGTCACCTTCTTTAGCAAAACCTTCAGGTAGCTTGAACGGCTCTGCCGGTTTAGTTTCTCGGCAGAAGGCATCCATGCCGATGAACTTTTCAGGAATTGTGATCAGGTCCTGGTAATCGAGTTCCTCTAAAACATTTGATTCAGTTAACATTATGTGTAAAATTCAGCTCTAAAAACTTACTAGGATACCCGTAAACATAACCGTACTTGCACTGCGGAAAGATGCCTCCATCATCGACGGGCAAATCCTCCGCTGGGTTAGGTTCATAGCCAAACGTTTCATACAGTCGTTGCTGGTATTTAGTAAAGGAGGCAGCATTCTCTCGCTGGTACACCAGATACTCCTCCCATTCCGCTCGATCGCCATCCGTCGGGTAACCTAAATTGAATTAAAATGTTAAACTTAAAAAATAAAAAGAACTTATGCAAATTACCTGTGGCAAATGGCGGCAGGTCCTTAGTGATGGAACTGTAAATTGCAATGGGATTTCCGCTAAAAAGATATAGCCAGGGCATGCCCGACTCAGGCAGACAGGGCGGCACGAGAAAGTGATCGAGAATGAAAAGGTCTGGTTTACGCTCTTCAATTGCCCGTTTGATCTGCGGGTTAAAATCGACCGTAGACTCATAGAGACTTTTGGCAAACTGCTCATCTTTATCGTTCCCTTTAGCTCGATTCTCCGACAGCTCCTTCATCCGCTCCAGTGGCGTCTTCTCATTGAGTAGTCCCATGTTGAGGATCATCTTGGCAAAGGCCTTCACCGGGTTGACGTGATCTTCGGGAGCCTTTTTGGTGTCTTTCTCTGCGTCCTCTTTCTTGGGACGCTCCATAGACAGCTCTTCAAAACCAAACTTGGCGAATTGTCCTGTGTTACAGTGAAAAATGTTTACAATTAAAACTTTAAAATTTTTTTTATTTAATCATACCCTTGAAAGCAGCATTGACGAGAAAGAGAACCGAGTGACCTCGTTTTACCAACGCCTCTGCCACGCCTACACAAGCGTTCAGGTGGCCGGTGCCGTCCATTGCGTGGATGAAAATTTTCAATGGCTTTTTGGCTGGTTTAATTTCCATTTTGCTAACAGTAAATTAAAATGAGCAAACTTTGAAAAGCTAATTGCCAACCACTGACAATGAACAACTGTTGAACCAACAAAAAATTTGGTACAGCTAAATAACTGGATGTACGCAAATGCAACTGATAAGGCTTTGTGAGGGACTGATAAAGATGAGGACACTGCTTTGCCGCACTGTGTTTTAATCAAAAGAAAAGTCAACTATCGCTGATAAGTAGTGTTGCAATAGAGTTTGACTGAAGCATCAAACTTTTAAAGTGCAAAACCAACGATAAGAGTACTTTAGTTCAAATAAAGAACATGTCAGACATTCATACTTTGAATGTGTGTGACAAGTCACGCAAACCAGTCAATCAAATGGGATTCAATTTTTAATATTTTTGGGCAAAAAATAAATTAAAACTTAACAAACACAAATCATCCTCACTTTGCGTACTTCTCTGCAACTGCCTCAATCTTCATGCATGCGACCTCTTTGCTGCGGTCAGCGGCAATCCGCTTGGCAGCTGCTTCCAATCGCTCCTTGAGCTTTTGATCATTGATCAGCGCCTCCACAGCGTCCACCAGCTCCTGATCTTTGAACTTGTACGTCTCCAGACGACGTCCAAAGCCTTTCTCAGTCAGTCGTTGGGCGTTGTCGTACTGGTCTCCGAACAATGGGAGTACAATTTGTGGCTTGCCAAAGCTGAAGGTCTCGGTGACGGTGTTGCTGAAAAGTAGAAAAAACTTTGATTAAAAAATACTTTTAAGCTAGTGTTGTGACATCTTACTTTCCACCGTGAGTGATGACCAAATCAACAAGAGGTAGAATTTGAGTTTGGGGAAGGAAACCCTCACCCCAACACCGTTCTGGGAGTTCATACTCATCAGCCAGTGGTCCCTTAGAGACGATGGTTTTGTATGGAGTTTTCGAGGAGAGGATCGAGGTGACCCGTTTCACCAGCTCAACGTCAACACTGCCCATACTTCCTAGACTGAAGAAGATCAGCTTTTCACCTTCTTTGGCAAAACCTTCAGGCAGTTTGAATGGCTCTGCTGGCTTGGTCTCTCGACAGAAGGCATCCATGCCGATGAACTTCTCGGGAATGGGGATCAGGTCCTGGTAATCGAGTTCCTCTGAAATTGTAAAATGTGCTTAACACTTAAAAACTCAAAAGTAATTTATTAGTCTTACTTGGATACCCGTAAACGTAGCCGTACTTGCACTGCGGAAAAATACCTCCATCTTTCTTTGGAAAATCCTCTTCTGTTGCTTCATAGCCAAAGTGTTCATACAATTTCTGCTGGTACTTGTGAAAGGAGTCACCCATGGAGTTTTTATATGAAAGGAACTCATCCCAAAGGGCCCGGTCACTGTCAGTTGGGTAACCTGAAAATTTTTTAGAGTTTTTAAAATTAAAATAGTTAATATCATTTTTGAACTACTAATTACCAGTAGTAAAGGGCGGCAAGTCCTTAGATCCATAAATAGCAATCGGGTTTCCGCTAAACAGGTACAGCCACGGAACACCCGACTCAGGCAAACAGGGCGGAATCAAAAAGTGATCTAGAATGAAAAGGTCGGGTTTGTGTTCCTCAATCGCCCGCTTGATTTGTGGATTAAAATCGACTGTTGATTCGTAGAGCGATTTGATAAATTCCTGGTCTTTGTCATCTCCTTTGGCTCGCTTCTCTGCCATCTCCTTCACCCGTTCAAGTGGCGTCTTGTCGTTGAGCATGCCCGACTTGAGAATCATCTTGGCAAAAGCTTTCACTGGGTTGACCTGCTCTTCAGAAGGGCCATTTCCTCCTTTTCCCTTTCCCTTATCTTCTCCTTCTTTTTTCGCCCGCTCTAGGGTCAGCTCTTCAAAACCATACTTAGAAAATTGACCTGGAGAATGTAAAAAATTGAAATGATGTTTAGTTTTGTTATTAAACAATTACCCTTGAAAGCGGCATTGACGAGAAAGAGGACCGTGTGGCCTCGTTTAATCAGTGCCTCTGCCATGCCCACACAAGCATTCAGATGGCCAGTGCCGTCTATGGCGTGGAAGAGGATTTGCAGCTTCTTCTTAGGGGGTTGTACGTTTGCCATTCTTTAGTTCTTTTTCTGTTGGTTTTTGTTTTAATGAAATCAAACTAATTGACTATTTGGTGAATGAACAAATGGTCGCCGCCATTTTGCTTTATATACCCAAAAACCAGTGTGGTTGCATCAATGCCAACATTTTTTGCGGTTAAAAATAGTCACAAGTTGATAAGGAGCAGCCTTAACACTTACAAGTTGTACACCAGTGGCTCGATTGCTCTTCCATTGCCGTAGACCAGCTCTCTGCCACTGCCTCCTTCCCAACCAAGGTTGCTGATAATTGCCTGCTTTTGGTTGATAAGTTTTCCCTCTGTGAAGGTCATTCTTTAGTTTTAATAGTAATTGAAGTACAATCACGTAACCAAATGTTGGCTGCACTCTAGAGTGCAAATATATCAATGTAACAAATGCGATAGAGGTACACTCTAGGTATAGTTGTAATTATTTTTTACTTGAAAAATAGTTGAGATGATGTCATAATGCAACAACTTTACACAGTTTAAATTTTTGTAAAAATTTTAGTTGTTTTTTAAAAATAAATCAAAACATTTTGTTTTGACAAAGTATTAGTTTTAGTTGTGCACGAGCTTTTTGTAAATTTTCTTTTATGTTTTTAAGTTTTTTTGCTTTTAAAATATTGATTTTTATTCTTTTTCATTCTAGGCTTTTGACAAAAAAGATTTAGATGAGATAAAAATGAAAAAAATCACAAATTTTCTTTTGTTTAATAAATAATTGAAATGCACTACAACAGTAATCAAATCTGAGTAGTTTTTAACTTTGTGTAAGCAGTTATTTATTCTTTGTAAAACCATAAAAACCACAAAAAATTTTAAATAAAAAACTTTGAAAACTTTATCAATCTAGTTTATTCTAGTGATTGTCAAACATTGCAATTTTCTTTTTACGATTATTGCTGCAATTACTTAGAAAAAATTCATTTACTTGAACACACGAATTTTTTAGCAACACTCAAAAACACAAAACATTACACTTTTGCCAAAGCAAAAAGTTTCTATCTAAGTTAAAACAAAAATTAAAATTATTTTTAGTTTTTGTTTGTCATGATCAACTAATTTTTCAACTAGCAAAAAGAAAACTATGTTTTACCTCAACACCTTGATTACCATTTTCTGGCCCCTAAAGACTCTGGCTTACTTTGAAAAGTATCTGGCTCTAGTGGAAACTATCTACATTTTCCAAAATGTCCGATTACTTATTCAGCTAAAACTTTTTAACATTATCACAATGATAACTGCTGTCCACTTTTTCTACCTTTCCAATCCTTATCTTACTGAATTCGAGCGCACTCTTCACTTTGACGGTTGCTACATTCTGATTCCTAGCTCTCATCTGAACACCATTGCCGGTGCAGTAGCTATCCTCAATCTTTACTACCTAAAAGTACTAAAGAAGGGGACAAACTTGAGACTTTTGCAAGGATTGGGGCAAATTCTAATATTCGGTAAACTGTCTACCTTCTTTTCATCAAAAAAGAACCACTTGTTTCATCAAAGTGATCAAAAGAGTCAGGAAATGATCGTTAAACTCCGCCATCAGTACTTTGTGGTAATGAACGCTTTCCAATCGCTTACATTGGTCATCAGTGAGTATCCTTTTCATTTATTTTAAGATTCTTAATTTTAAGGAAAAACCTTAAGATCTTCTTTTCCTCTACTGGCACTTTGTTTTTACAAGAAAAATACTTAAAAACTGGTACCTCTGGGGTCTATCTGAAAACTCACTGATTTACAATTTGTATCTCCTTACCTGCCACCTCCTTTGCTCTTCTCTTTTTGCCAGTTACATCCTCTTTATTGCTCACTACTCTTCCGTCTGTTTCACCTCTGCCTTCTGTTTGCTTTCAGTATTTTTTACTAAGATGCGTCTTGCTTATGAGGCATTTGAAGAACTGCTTGAATTTCGAAAGAGAGGAAAACGAAAGTACACCGTTCGCAAGTACCGTCGTGCCCGGCACGCCTATATCAGTACACTGACCTTCTTCTTTGATGTCAATCACGCCTACTCTAAAATCTTTTGTGCCACCATTGTCACTTACGCTCCTGTCAATACGATGATGACTATGTGGATCACTTTAGGCTACGTCGATCTGGAACGAAATGGTTTCATCGGTTTTTTCATCGTCTATCATCTTTTCTTCATTTTCTTTCTTCATTTTTTTCTCACCGATTGCACTAGAGCAATTCACAGGGTTGGGGATGTGCTGCTAAAGTTGATGGTCGTTGTGTCTACTGATGATCAAGGTCAAAGGTCGAGGGTGGGCAGAAGTAGTGGTCGATCGAGGCTAGTCTTGGCGGGAGACATTGCTTCTGTGCATACAACTAACCGGTAATAAGAGGATTTTATTGTTTTGAGTTAAACTTAACAATTTTTTGTGAAGTCTTGGGTTTACTTACGGCAGTTACGGGCTGGTATCGCTTGCGACATTCTTAAAGGTAGGTTTGAAATATGTTTTAAGTTATTTTAACATTCGTTTTTCTACGCAAAACTATTTTAGTACTTGATTTTTTACGCAAAAGTAATGCTGATCTCTTACAAGATTGTCAGCAAAGAGTAAAAATTTTGTATAAAATATTTTTTTTGTTATTAAAAAATAAAATTTTTAAAACGTTTAAAAAATAAAACGTTTTGCAATTTTTTAATTTTTAGTTGTTTACAACATTTTTCCACAAAATGTTATTACTGGTACAATCAATACTTATATTAATCATGTTTGTCAAGTATTATTCAACGTCAAAGTTTTTTTTCAACTGAAAAAGAACTGTAAGTTGACGTTAATTGATTGGCAAAGCATACTTGACGATACCTGTTTAGTGGTGAAACAAAAAACTGCGGCAAACTTTGCAGTGTGTTTACTTCACTGTTGCTATACAGAATTACTTTAAAACCTGTTCTAAAAGTTTTAATTTATTTGAAAACAGTGGTATAAAAGTCGGCTAATAATTTGCAGTTTTAACACAAATTAATTAAGTTTTTCAAGCTATAAAATTTTTTTGAAAATGTTTTTCAAAGCTTCACTCTTCACTGTTTGTTTGATGGTTGTTTTAGTGTCTATCCATGGCCAAAACATTGAGACCGATCCTGCTCTGGCCCTGCTGGGCAAATGCCTTCGCAGTATCGAGACCACCGCTGCAGGACAGTGCGCTCCCAATCTGAAGGGCGGCAAGGTGAATCCGGAAACCTGGGACCAAACTGTTTGCTGCAACTTCAAAGCCTACAAGTCCTGCATTTGGGAGAAAATCAACGCTGACAACGAGTGCAAGGACAAAGTGCAGGACCTGGGCAAAAACCTGGACACTGAGTACACCGACAACTGCGCCTCTTTTACTGCTCCCTGCGCTTAAAAATACAGTTTGATTTGCAACCTTTAATTAACTAAACACGTACCTTACAGTTACAAAAATTTCAGTACATTTTAACTTTGTTGAATAAAAAGATAATGATTATAAACACAAAAAAAACTTTGAAAAGCTCAATAAACTTTATCTGGTTTAGTCCTAAATCAAATCAAATAATGACACTTCTAAAATAAAGTTTCATTTTTCCCCAAAGTCTATTTTGGTCAAAAACGCTAGATAGCGCCAAGTGAGATCAGCAAACAAAATTATTATTTTTCTATTAATTAAAGTTTCCCTTAGCAAATCTAACAGAGCGTAAAAGGCTCTCAATAACTTGTTTCTTTTTCCTTATCTTACCAGCAACGTCTTTCCTGTATGGCAACAGCAGTTGCGACCGATAAACTTGTTTTGCAATGTTTTGAGCAGCAGCAGACGTCGCAACAGAAAAGGAAAATGGAAAAGCGTTTGGCTCATCACTTGTTTTGCTTCTGATATTGTTGTTGGGCTAATAAATCTTAACTGTTAATGGCACATATATTGAAGATTTTAAACCAAATAAAAAACAATGCCTGAGAGCAAGAAGCACTGCCATGTTTGTGGCCAACCAGCGGCCGGCTACAACTTTCACGGGCTCAGTTGCCAGTCGTGCAAGATCTTTTTTCGTCGATACGCTAACACACCACAGGTCATTTAGTTTTAACTTTAAATTTTTTTATATTAATTTGTAAACTTTTAACCAGAAATTTACCTGCAGTGCCGCCAACACCTGTTCAGTGGTCGGTCCCTACCAGCGAAACTGCTGCCAGAGCTGTCGTCTGGTAAATGAATAAAAAGTCTTGTTGCGTTTTAAACTCATTAAATCAATTTAAACTTTTTTTCAGGCAAAATGTTTCGCCGTTGGCATGAAAAAAGAGCTAATCAACGCCAAGTATACAAAGCGAAAAAAACCAACTTTAATTTTTGTAAAAAAAGAAAAAAAGGAAGACGAAAATTGCACAACTGCTAAACTCTCGAGTAAATCCTGCCCAGTTTCAGAAAAATCTTTTGTCGATCTCCATTTTGACTTCCACCACCTGACCAGTCTGCTACTGCCCTATGAGGCGGTCCTTTTCAGCGAGCTCCAGCAGGCAATGAGCTCAAATTTTGTCAATGAACGACTGCTTCCTCTTTCTACCTCTTTTTCCTCAAACTCATCAAACTCTACTACCGAACCTTCTTCATCTTCTACCTCAGCAGAACTTCTGGCGGTGTACAACACACACTGCTGCTACATTCGACGAGTTATTGGATTTTGTAAAGCTATCTCCGTTTTTCGGCGTCTACCACTTGTCGACCAGCTCGCATTACTAAAAGGTTTGAAAGACTAAACCTAGTAAAGTTTTTATTTTTTACCTTTTTTAACCAATTACTCTATTCTTACTAAAAGAATTCTACTTGGACGTGTTGACGCTTAGGGCTGCAGTTAATTACTGCCCATCCGAAGATAGTTTTCCATATATGGAGGTATGTTTTAAAGAATGTACTCTTAGAATATTTTACTTTAAAATGTCATCATTTTACGCACTCTAGAACGACACTGGACGCTCCGTTCTCTCTATGAAGCTGACCCTTTTTCAGCAGGCAAAAGTCGGAGGTCATGAGGCAGAAGAGGGCTACAGAAAGTTCTTTCTTTCAATGCAAGAATTGTTACAAAATGACGAAACGTTAAGAGATTTGCTGATCACCTACCGATTATTTGAACATCGAGCCGGTCTCACCTGTCCAGAGTTGATTTGGTAATCTTTGTAGTTTTATTGATTTTCGAAGATTTTTTAATTTTTCTTCTTAAACTTTCAGTTATCAGAAAGCCGTGTATGGCCACTTGCTGTTGCGTTATCTGCACCACTGCAAGCATCCAAAAAGTTGGAGAGCAGCTAAAAAGAAGTACCACGCTCTACTTGATAAGCTCACCGAGTTGAAGGTGCTCAACAGTCTTAGCTACCAAATCATCCTCAGTTTCAATCGAGAGCAACTAGGCCAGGTCGTGGCTGAGGTGTTTGACATTTGAGCATGCTAAAGTTTGTATTTATTAAAGTTTTACTCAACTTTTTTGGACTTTTCTTTCTTGACTAACTGCTCAATCACCTCTGCCGCTCGTTCTTTTCCGCCTTTGGTTGCTTGAATCCGCTTGCCGGCAGCTTCCACTCGGGCCCTCATCTCTGTGTCTCCGAAAATCCGGTCAATCGCTGTCACAAGCTCCTGATCATTGAAAGAGTACGTCTCCAAGCGAATTCCAAAACCTTTGTCTTCTACTCTGGCAGCATTGGTTGGCTGGTCGTAAAAGATTGGCAGGACAATGAGCGGCTTTCCAAAGCTAATCGCCTCTGTCAGTGTGTTATTGCCGCCGTGGGTGATCACCAGATCGACCAGAGGAAGTACCTGAGTTTGTGGGAGGACAGAATCTCCGGTCATATTTTCTCCAAGCTGATATTCTTCAGCCAACAGTCCTTTAGCGACCACGTAAAAGTAGGGCGTTGCAGAGAGGATCGTCACCAGGCGGCGCATCAGCGTCACATTGCAGCTGCCCATGCTGCCCATGCTAAGGTAGATCAATTTATCTCCGGGTTTCATTCTTTTTTTGAAATCTAATGGGAGTTTGTACGACGTTCCAGAGGGCTCTTCACGACAAAAGGCGTCTACGCGGAGAAAGTTGGGCGGAATTCTGATCACGTCGTCGTAGTCCAGCTCTGCCGGGTACTGGTAAATGTTTAGTAGCGGAGAGTGAGGAACGAAAAGTTGGCCTTCAACGGGAGGATAGCCAAACATCTTGTTAAGCTTGTTTTGGTAGTCAACCGTCATGCGAAAATGGACTTTGTGAGACACTGCTCGATATTTTTCCCATTGAGCTCTATCACTGGTGATAGAAAAATCTAAAAAGGTAGTACTTTTAGAAAATTAGTTTGAACACGTTTCTAGCTTACCCGAAGTGAAAGGCGGCAACTCTGGTGAGTCAAAAACTCCCACAGGATTGCTGCAAAAGAGCAGCGCCCAAGGAATGCCGCTGTACAACAGACAGGGCATGATAATATCTGAGTCAATGACTAGAAAGTCGGGCTTCAGATCTTCGAGGTACCGCTGGGCCTGAGCTTCAAAGTCGACGGCTTTCTCAAAAATGTCTCGATTTTTCTTTGGAACTAATATTTCCAGTTTCTCTATCACTGGTTTTGCAGTGAAAATACCGTTTTCAGCCATAAAACTGATAAATTGTCGAACTGGGTTTTCTTCAGTTGGGCTGACGCGGTCTGGCGATTCAGTAAGCGGAAGCAGCCGGAAGCCATAGCGAGCAAACTTGGCGCAAAACTTTTCATTTCCAAGAAAGTATACCTGGTGTCCTCGACCAATTAGCACTTGTCCAAGGCCGATGCAGGCATTCTGAGGGCCTACAAGGTCCATCATGTGAAAAACAATTTTTAAAGATTTTAAAGAAGACATAGTTTTTTGAGTATTGATTTTTAATTGAAGAAAATTAGATCAAATCAGAAACTTAATTAATTTGAAATGTTTTGGCAAGTAACTTTTAATGATTTTTTACTGCCATTTTATATTTTACATTTGGGCTTTTCTTCTAAAGTTTATTTCGTAAAAGTACACAATTTTTTGGTCCAGCTAAAGGACAAAAATTGATTAGCTTCTTATCGTTCACAACTTGATTAGGAAAGTGCTTCACAAAATGCACTTAGTGTGAAATATCAATTTTGTTTCTAGACAAAAAGGAGTTTCTTGTCTATTCAAATCTTTTTTGGCAAGACTAAATATTTTTTCATTAACATAGACTACATTATCTAAATAGCAACAGCAGCAAAAACACTTGCACTTTTCTTATCTCTAATTTTTGTTTTCAATTATTTAATATATTTTATTTGTCAAACTTTTTACCGCAAATATTAATTTGATTAAGGGTTCTACTAAAGTTTTAGCTAAATAAGTTTTTTTAATTAGGACAGAAAGTGCAAGTTGAATGCGCAAGTTTTCTTGAATTTTACATAATTGTGAGAATAAAAAATGTTATAAAAAATAAAAAATAAAGTGTTTTTTCTAAAGTTTTACGTAGAATTGAAATTGATAACCTAGACGACTAATCATTGTAGTGAGAAAGCACCATAGATTTGCTGTTTGCAATTTCTTGCTGATCTTTGAATTTGAAGCATTCTTTCGGAAGCAAAGGCAGTCAACTAGAGAAGTTTCGCAGCAACAAACCGTAAACATGTGATTTTTCAGTTTGTTTGATTCTGGTGGGATTTCATTTGTTATTGACACCGGTTCGGTTCATTTCTTCATCATGCAGCAACTTATTCTGTCTTTGCGCCAAACATTTAGTACATGGAAGTACATTATTCAACGATTCAACCGTGAGTAATAGCTTTTTTGCTTTTTGGTGCATGCTTGCGTGAGACTTTTGTCAACAAAACATTGCATTTTTTCTCGTTTTTAATGATCAATTTATTCTTTCGTAGAGCCAGAGCCACTTTGGGCACTCAACAGCGCTTTACTTCCTTCTACGCAAGAGCCAAAGTCATTCTCTATAAATGAGCTGATGAGAGAAGGCATGCTCTGGGGTGTGCCCAAGAAGAGGCCAACCATAGAGTCTCGCCTGAGGAAGCGTTTTGGTGTACCAAACTACCCACAGAATACTCGCTTGCTCAAACCTAGATCCGATCTTGTCGTTTGTGAGCGATGCGGCGATCACCATGAAGTGCATACCATCTGCAGAACTTGTTACATTGAGGTGAAAACAGAAACCGAGAAGATAAAGGGCGAAATCAAGGAGCAAACTGATCCATTGGAGCCCAAAGAAAAGGAAGTTTTTCTCAGATTTGAAAATGAAAATGCGAATGAACCCGTCGACAAGTTTCGCATCATTGAAATCTCTCGTCCTCGACCCAAGTGGTTCACAAAGAATCTACTAGCGAGAAGCACGGGCAAAGTGGCCCCGACTCGCGATGTGATCATCAACCCTGAGGACACCATAGGCAAGCATTGAGTACAAGAATTAATAGTAGTTTAATAATAACTGAATGATGGTTAGATATTATGTAGTGTTTAACAATGTATTAAAAAAATAATACCAAGAATAAATATTGTAATAATAATGACATGAAAGGGGCGGTGTGTTCAATCAGTAAACGGTAACAATCTAAAGATTAATAAGAAGAATAACTGCTGATATGATTACAGTGAAGAAGAAGAAGATGGGCGGACTGGTTAGAAATAGTTCAGGCACTATGTGGTGGACATGACTGTGGGGTGAACGAGAGAGAAGATGGGGATGAACGAGCTAACAATGGGCAACAGAAAGAGAGCAAATGAGAGAGGTGGTGGTTAGGTTAGTTGGGAAAAAGGTGACCAGGTCAATTGCCGCCTTGTTGGTGCGTCTCGCTGGAGGAGGAGTAGTAACTGTAGCTAGTGCCGTAGGAGTTGACGGAGGAGTTAAGAGCAGAGTAAGAATAATCCTTTTCATCCGGCGGCCGATTTCCGTACTTGGCGCGGTTGATGGCCGCCAGCTTCTCCCTCGCCTCCACCAGCTCCCGTTCCTTCTTGAGGATGTCCTCCCGGGCGAGGATCTCCTGTGTGATGCCCTGCACGCGCCGCTTGCTGATCACCAGACTCTGCTCCTCCTCCTGTTCGATGGCCTGCTGCGCCGCCCGTACCAGATTGTCCGTCGCCCGCTTCACCTCATTGCCGGCCACCTGCAGGCGGCGCATCGCCTGCGACTCCGGGTCGGCCTTCACCTTACAGGCGACCAGCAGCTGCGCCGTCGAGCTGGCCACCTGCTTCGCCGCAGAGATGAGCTTCTCCTCGCTCGCCTGTCCCTGCACCAGCGAATTGGCCGCCTCCACCAGACTGTGCGTCGCGGCGGCCACGTGCCGGGCCGCGGAGATGAGCCCCTCCGACCACTGGCCGTCGTCGGAGAGGTGCGACGAGTTCTGGTCGATCTTCCCGGTGGCGATCAGCTCCTTCTGCGCCGTGGAGGCCGCTCTGATCAGCAGCGCAGTCGCGTTGGTGATCGACTTGGCCGCCTCGAGGATGATCTCATCGAAGTTCATGTCCTCGTCGGGAAGCTGAAGGGTGGGAGAAAGGGAAGGCAAAGTGATATTAGAGAGATTTGTAGAGCGACTTGGCGGAGCGTCAGGTAGAAGACGCTATGTGCGATGAAGGGTTTAATCACATTACAAGTTAGTAGCCAAGCAGACTAATAACTAGAATGAGGTGGAATAGAGCAAAGCAGCCGCTTATTAAATGTTGACAAAATTCTAAGAACTTGGCTGCTACAGATTGCTGATTAACCACCAGTGGTAAGATATCGAGCATCAAGCGGCGTTGAAGTGTGTGTGTCCGACGTCTGGGTCATATGTCTGATTCTTGGTTGAATTTAAATAGTCAACAACCAAGAATATCAAACATATCTCCAGATGCCGACCTAGTAAGAGGTGGCCGCGTTCTTTCAGACTGAAAAAAAATGTTTGCACCCATTCCCCACTCACCTTGACGCTAGTTTGGCGAGGCTGCAGATTGGCCAACTTCTTGGCCGCCAGGTCAATGGAGGAGGCAGCTCCGAGCAGTTCATTCTCTGCAATGAAGGTCGGATCGTCCGGGTCGACCCAGTCGACGCCCTTCAGCATCTCCGCAAGGGAGACAATGTCAGTGACCGACTGGGCGATGGTGCGAGACATCATCGTCAGCTGGTGCTTCAGCTCAGTCGCCGACATTGGTCGCTGGAGAATGTGGAAAATCATCTTCAGCAGTTCCTGGTAGTTGGCGGCGCAGTCCTTGCCCGATTCGAGGATGCGACTCTTCAGGTCCTCACTGTCCGCCAGATTGGCCGCCGCCCGGCAGACCATCAGCAGGTCGTGGATGGCCTTTCGGCCCATGTTCGCCACCACAATCACATCGTCCTGTTTGCCGCTGGTGCCCGCGGCCACGGCCTTTGCAGTGGCCAGCGTCACCGGCTTGGTGATGCGAATCAGGTGCTCCGGCGTCACCTCCTGCATTATGTACATGTTACCAGTTTCGTAATTGCGAATCTCGCTGTCAATGCCATCAATGGTCGCCTCAAGGGCTCGCGTGCCGCGCTGCTGTTCATCCTCCACCGTCTTCACCGTCTTCAGCAGCGATGTGACATTTGTGACCATCACCTAAAGAGGAAAAGAAGAAGTTAGTAAATGAAAGCCTCAGTTGACAAAACCTTTCTGAATACCTTTGCTGAGTCCTTGAGGTGCATCATCGCCGGATCGTTAATGTTCTTTCCTGAGGCCGTCTTGGTGGCCTCAATGAGCTCATTGAGCGCAATGGCGACATCCTTCACCGAGTTGAGAAGCATCACCTGCGCCTCCGAGTTGTTGGAGCCCAGTGTGGCTGCGCCGTACTTGACCGCCTCCGTCAGCTGAGTGATGGTGGTGACAGCATTCTGGGCGGCCACGGCCAGGGCCTCTTGACTGGAGGCAGCCCCTGCCACCAGTGTCTTTGTGTCCTCTACCAGCGCCTTCGCCGTCTTCAGTATCTCGTCCTTGTGCACGGCAAAGGCGTCATTCGGGTCGTCTGAGTTGAGCGTGCCCGAGGTGGCGAACATGATGGTCGTGTCAATGTCGCCGATGATGCCCTGCACTGAGTTGGCCGCGTGAATGCACGCCTGAGTGCCCCGGGAGCCGGCCTGCAGAGCGGCCAGCACGAAACTGGCCTTCTCACAGACATTGCGGGCACTCTCCGCCAGCTCCCGCTGGCTGTAACTGTCACCCGGGTTCACCTGACACGAGCCGGCGCACTTGGTGATCTCAATGCACGAGGAGCCCAGCTCTTGGACGCTGCCCTTCACACGAGAGGCAATCTAGGCGAAAAAAAAATTGAAGTTAATTAAAATACACACACGCAGCAATCAGAGAACGTACCTCTACATTATTTGTGGCACTTGAAATTCCATTGACATCACTGGCGAGATTAGCGTAGTTGTGCGAGAGCTTTGTCACTAGAGCGCCCAGCTGGGACACCTGGGAAGACTTTCCCACCTGTAGGTAAATAAATGTGTTAAAACTGGTAAAAACTCAAAACTCAAAACAACAGCATTACCATGTCCTGGGCAATTTTGGCAATTTCTTTGGTATAGTTGACCATCCTCGTCTGGTAGTCGACGTAGGCCATTCCCTCCGGCGAGGAACCGTTCGTGTAGCCGTACTGGCGCTCATCAATACGGCTGATGGACTTGGTGATCGACTCAATGATGCTGTTCACCTGACCATCGGCAGAGGCGGCCAGCTCAAGCAGGTGCAGCAGGTCCCTGATGGCGCCCTTCATGTCGGCGCTGGAGTCGTCAATCTCCGCGTGAATGGAGGAGGCCTTCGGATTGCCGCCGCACTCCTTCACCGAGTAGATCAGCTGGAGGGCGTACTCGCAGATGACCTTCGCCTTGTCGAGAATCTGGTTCTGCTGTTTGGCGTCGGTGATCTTCGAGGCGCAGCCAATGGAGTTGGAGACGAGCGGGTCAAAGTAGGAAATCATCTGCGTGATGGCGTGTCCCAGCTTTTCCGCCTGCGACTTGCCTGCCACTCGCACGCCGTCAGTGTGCTCCTCAATTTCGGAGGCAGAAGCGCAGATCGCCTCTCTGAAGCCCTTCAGGTTGTTGTCGTCTCGAGTTCGCATCGTCTTGTTGATCGCATCAAGTGACGACTGATCAAGTTCGTTGATGCAGATGCGTATCTTTTCCAGTGCGTCGTCGCACTCGTTCTGCCCCGGCGAGGCGTCCTTAATCGAGGTGACCAACTTTTTGATGGAGTCGCTGACGTTTTTGCTGTGATTCGCCAGCGTCTGCCACCCGGGCGGGTCCTTCGGGTTGAGCGCCAGCGACTTGGCCGACATGATCATCGAGGAGGAGGCGTCGATGATCGACTTGCCGTAGGAGGTAATTGGCTCCTGGGCAGAGCGCGCCTTTGTGCTGATCTTTGCCGGCACCGGCGCAAACTCGGGCGAGCTGGCAAAGGAGAGCAGGTTCTCCACCGACTCGAGCAGCGGCCGCGTCGCGTGTCGGCAGTTCTCATTGACGTGCTGTGCATTGTTTTCATCCAGCGGACGGATCTCCTTGATCAGAGCGGCGGTGGCATTGGCGACGTCCTTCGCCGACTGCACAAAGTTTCGCTTCGAGTTGGGGTTGGTGGTTTTGGTTGAGGCCACTCGGCAGGCATTGCACAGCGCCGAGGTGGATTTGGCGATCTCCGTGGCGGAGCGGATGAACTGGTCACGGGTGGTGTTGGGCGAGATGAGCTGCTGGCAGGCGCCGTGAATGGTGTCGCTGGAGCGCTGCAGCAGGTTCAGGTCGATGATGGCTGGCTTGCCGGCGACGCTGCTCGGGTCGGAGGCGCCGATGAGGTAGGCCGCCTGGGTGGCCCCTTCCAGCAGGCCGCAGATCGACTCGGAGGCCTCCTTCACCGACCGCCCAAAGTGCTCGTGTTCGCTCTTGCGGGCGTGGTTGGCAATGCCGGTGATGGCGTCTCCCAGCAGGCGGCTCTTCTCCGTCACCAGCTCTAGGCACTCGAAGTAGGTGGAGCCGTTCAGCTGGTAGGGGTTGTCCAGGTGGGAGCGCATCATCTGAATGTTCTGAATGGCGGCGTCGCACTCCTTCTGCCCGGGGGCGGACAGCGAGCACACCTCCAGCAGATTGCTGATGCTCTCCGTCACCGAACGGGCAGAGGAGGCCAGCTGACTGCGCGCATTGGGGGCGTTCGGGTCAGAGGAGACGGCCTTCGCAGACTGGAGGAACTTGGCTGAGGAGGCGGAGAGATTCTGCAGAGAGGAGACAATCTGCTGCTGGACGTGCGGGTCACTGGTCTGTCCGGCCAGCTCATTGCCCAGCCCCAGCAGTTGGTTGTAGTGGGCGGTGTAGCCCTTAGAGGCGGGCGCCAGCTGAGAGGGACTGCGCGAGCCGTCGATCACCTCCGAGGTGGACTCGTTGAGCTTGGAGGCGGCCGAAGAGATGCTGTTCTGCAGATCCAGGTACGACCGCCCGGAGTAGGTCTCGTGGCCGATGGAGCGGCTGCTCTCGTTGACGGTGCGAATGGCGTCGTCAATCTCCCGGTGGCTGGGCAGCGAGGCGAGGCACAGCTGCAGCGCATTCGACAGCGACTTTGCCACCGCCGTCAACCGCTGGCGCCGGTCGGCGTCCTGACTGTTCTCCAGCGCCCAGCGAATCTCCTCAAACAGCGTAATGGACTGCTCGAGAATGTCGATGGCATTGTCTAGCACCTTCATCTGCACGTCACGCTCCGTGGAGGTGGCGGCGATGCCGCGCGAGGCAGCGGTGAGCGACTTGAGCCAGCTGGTGACGTCGCGCGACGCCGAGCCGATAAAGTTCTCCTCCCCCTGTGAGGTGGCGCTGAGCAGGTTGGCCATCGCGGAGGCGACCGACTTCGAGGCGGCCGTCAGTCGCGAGGAGCAGTAGTCGAGGTTGTCCTCGGGCAGCGGCTTCAGCTGGTGGCGCAGTGCGGCCATTCGGCAGTCGGACAGTTCGCTGTTCATCTGGCGGATCGTCTCGATGGCCGCCTCCAGTTCGATGCCAAAGCTGCACGCCTCGGAGGCCTTGGCGAGGGCGGCGCGCAGGTCAGCCAGCGCCTCGGCCAGCTGCTGCGTCGCCTGCGTCAGCTGAATGGAGGAGGACTTGTCGGCGATGGTAGGCACCGCCGAGCGAGAGACGCTGGCCAGCCGAACCGCCGGGTGGATAAAGTTCTCGCATGCGTGAATCAGCTGCGACTGCTTGCTGGGGTTGTTCGGCTCGCTCTGGCTGGCCTTCACGCCGCTGACCACCGTCTGAATGGCCGCTCCCACCTCACCGCACACCTGGTTCATCTCTCCCTGCAGGTGGGCGTTGTTGTGGTACGGGGCGGCGCCGTGCACTGCGGCAATGTTCTGCGTGGCCATGGCGGCGGCGTGCTTTGCACTCGCCTCCAATCGGTTCATCACCTTCCGCTTGAGGGCGTTGCTGGCGGCGGTGTTGGTCGCCGTGAGCAGCTCTCCGGCGGCGGCCTTCAGCGCCGCCTGCGAGGTTGAGTCGTGCGGATTGCTTGCGCAGCCCTTGGCCGCCTCCACCAGACGAGAGGTGGCGTCGGCGAGCGTCTTGGCGGCCGCCAGAAGGCGCTTCTGTATGCCCGAATCGGGCTGGCTCTCCGCCTCGCCCTTGATGTTCTGAATCAGCTGTGAGGTGGCCTGAGCGAGAATCTTCGCCTGTTTCACCATCTCCGAGGCGTCGCCGGCGCTGCTGAAAAGGCGGTCTGTGGCGTCGAGGATGGTGTCCACGGGGGCGGACTCCTCGTGCGGTCCTCGCCGGTTGTGGCCGTGGTGGCGACCGGCGCCCAGAGAGCGCACATGCGTCAGCAGGTTGTTCAGCGCCTGGTTCACGTCGCTGGCCGCCTCATTCACCTCCCCGTTCAGGTGGTGGTCCTGGACGGAGTCCTGGCAGACGTGGACGATGCCGTCCACGGCTCGGCTGACCTCCTTGGCTGCGTCGACAATCTGCTTCTGACAGTTGGGACTGTGAATGGTGGGGGCGACCACCTTGGCACAGGACACCAGCTGTGAGGTGGCGAGGGCGCACTGGGTGGCGGCGCTGATCACCCGGTTCTTCGCCGACTGGTCGTCGCACTTGGAGGCAACTGCCTTCGCCTTGCGCACCAGCGTCGCCGTCGCATTGGCCACCGGCTTGGAGAGGCTGAGCAGCGTGTCGGAGGCCTCTCGGTCGACGTCCTCATCCTCCTCGAGGGTGTACAGCAGCGTCGAGGTGGCGTCGCTGACCTTGTTCGCCGCGTTAATGATGTTCTGCCGTGGCATACTGCCCGTCGGCTCTGCCGCCTTCAGCAGGTCGGAGAAGGCGTTGCAGAGGCTGCGGGCGGCGTCCACCAGGCGCTCACCGCGGTCGGCATCGTCCATCAGAGAGGCGATCACCTTCACATCGCGCGACATCTCCGGCAGATTGGTGGTGATGGTGTTGATGGCCGCTCCCAGCGCCGGGTGGTCCACCTCGTCCTCGGGCACCGAGGTGAGCGTGAGCACCTGCGCCGTGGCGGCGTTCAGCGCGGCCACCTGCGAGGCGACCGTCTCCTTCTTCACGTCCAGCTGGTTCTGGCGGTAGCCCATGTCTGGGCCGTACTCCTGACTGGGCGCTCGGGTGTCCAGCTCGCGCAGTGCGTTCTGGACCGCGTCCTGCCCAGTTCCGATGGTGGTGCAGAGGGCGCGCTGTGGCTCCGACATGCCCGTCTGCAGGTACTTGGGGTGCTGGGCGGCCATGACCGGCGACTGCGTCAGGGGCGCCTGTGACTGCACCACGGGCATCTGCTTCTCCGGCGGCGGCACCTGATTGACGTTGAGAATCTGAACGCCAGTGCCGCCGGTGCGAATGACGCCCGGCAGGGCCACATCCTCGATGATCGGCTTGGAGGGCTTCGAGTCGGGTTGGTGCTGCATGATGGTCGCCTTGGAGGGCGACACGCTGTCCTCCATCATCGCCGAGCCCTCGTCGCCGTCAATGCCAAAGTGGTCCTTGGCCTTCTTCCGCTTGAGGATGATGTCGATGTAGCCGGCGATGAGCTTCGAGATTTGCTCGCCCTCGGTGGTCTGCACCGAGTAGTAACTGTCGGAGTAGTCGCCAAAGTCGAGCGTGAAGCTGTTCGGCGTCGGCGCCCACCGCTTGACGGTGGTCAGCGACCAGGTCTTCAGGTTCTCCTTCGTCTTCTCGTCCAGTCGGAGGACGCTGTCTTTGGTGACGCCCAACAAACGGGGCACCAGTTTGTTCTTTCCCTGCATCTTCTCCTTCACGAGGAAAAAGGTGACGCCGTAGGTTTTCAGGGAACGCGCCAGGGTGACGTACTTCACCTTGGCGTCCACATTCGACGCGCCCACGTGCCTCATATGCTCCACAAAAATCTTCTTCTCGACGTTCTTCTGTCGAGCGTAGTCTTTGGGGAGAAAGTCCTTCAGCAGGAGCGCCTTCTGCTTCGTTTCGACGTGATCGCCGTACTCCACCTGACACTGGATGCCGGCAAACTTGCAGGCTTGGTCAAGTGTCACGGGGTGCGTTCCGTTGATGATCGCATCGCGCGTCTGCACGTACAGCAGATGCAGCTGCATCGGATCGCGCGAGTCGATGTTCTGGTCAGAGTAGAAAAACTTTCGCCGAAAGACGAGCGTCTCCTCCGAGGAGACCTCCTGCTCGTCGAGCGTCTTTGAGTGGTCGACCCAGTCGAGATCGTCGTCGGTCTTCAGCTTCCGCTTGATCTTCTCCATCTTCGGGTCCAGTGTCTTCTCCTTGTTTCGGCGCAGCGTCGAGGTGTTCCGCAGCGTGCCAGTGCCGCCGTTCAGCGTCGCCGTGCCGTCCATTTCGTCAAACTCGCGCACCAGAGAGTACTCCTCTGAGTTGGTGACGCCTAAAGGAAACGCCCGAAACGGAAACGGTGGTCAGCTACCTGATCTCTACATTGTGATATAGAAGGAACCTACCGATACGCTCGCAAATGACGGGCATCAGCTTCTCCACTGGCAAACTCTGGTCGACCTTCACCGTCTTCACGCTGTTGTCCAGCAGTCGGATCCTCAGTGGTCGCATTTTGTTCTTAAACTCAACATCATCCTAAATGTGTATTTTCGTATAAGTCACGCTAATCTTTTAAAACAGTAGACTCAACCACGATTTCTTACCCCGTCTCGGAGAAGGTAGTACTGCAGCTCTCGTTCTGGATCGAGCCACTGTCCTACTTTGGCTCCTTTCTCGTCCTTGAACGAAAACAGCCCATAGTCGGACACTAAAAATACAAATAAAACATGTATTTTTTATTGAAACTGAAATAATACTGAGAAATGTTAACTTTGCAGTACGTACCCTTAATGGTGTCCAGATTAGCCTTTCGTTCATTGTGCTTGCTGTGAATCTCCTCGATTGCCTTCTTCACCGTGATGGCATCATCAAACTGCATCATCTTGTAGCCATCATGGCTATTGGGAAAGTGAATCTTGAGAGATATTTTAGGCATCTTGTGGCGCGGTGGTGTAGTCTAGGGTGACTGTCAGCTAGGGGGAAGGCGATAAAGTGGAAGTCATCGGTAGAAAAGTGTACACGATGATATGTGTCGAGTTGCTGGTGATGTGCTTCTACGAATTTGTCATTCCAGTAGAGCTCATTTGCTAGAGAGAAAGGAAGAGGAGCGGGGGAAAAAGAAAAGGCAATCAATTAATGCAAATCAAGTGGCAGACAAGTTAGTCAGCAATGAGCAGCAGCAGCAGGAAGAGCTGCACAGCTGCCCGGTTCGGGGCAGCATCAACATCAGCAGCACTAGTGAGCGTCATCGTTCCATTAGTGATCCAGAGAGGCAATCAGCCAGAAGAGCACTCAACAACATGACTGGAGACGACGATGGTCCGCTGGTGGTGGCGGCAGAGAACAAACACAGACACACAAAGACTGGGGATGCGGAGCGCGGCACGCGGCGACGGCCACTGCGGCGAGGACAAAGTGAGCAGTCAGAGTCGGTCATTCACTTTTTCTCCCTCTTCCTCACACACACTGTGCCCGGTCACTAAGTCAAATAAACTAGGCCCGTCAACTTGTCGACTGGCCTGTTTACAATCCATTTCGCACGCATCACTGTGCATTAGGGGAAATTACACACAAACGGCAAACGTATCCGACGCGACCAATTTGGCCCGACGATTGCAGTCATTTGCAGTGGGAGCATTAGCATTTGCTTGCTTTGGCTCAGTTCAACACCACCACCACCACCACCACCACCACCACCAGTTCCGACCCCATTGCCTGCCAACTTGCTATCTTAATTTAATTAGTAAACACACAGTCAGAATACTGCAATCAACGTTTCGTCGAGGCAGTGAATATTTGTAGCACTAACTAGAGCGACCAACGGACGAGCTTACGAAGTGATAGGCAAAAAGGGAAATCAAAGTAGCCATTAGCTGTCTGCTCCACTTTACTGCTCACTCACTGCACGGGTCATCTCTCATTTGAAAGCTGACGACAGGCGAAAATGGTTCACTGAATGTTCAGCACCGATCAGAACGTCAAAGTATTTGTAACGAATTGAGGGACATTTATTCTCATTCGAATCGCTTCAATTTTATAAATTCTAAAGCCACTCAGTCGTTGCTACTTTTTGACTACTGCCCAACTAGTAACCAATCAAACCATAGCCAGATTCAGCTGACCAGGCAGGCTTAATTGCAAGCGTAGCCAATTGATGGCAAGGCAAATCAGAAAACAGCCATACAAAAAGGGAACAAACTTTACGACACCAACAAAAGTCAGCAGAAATAAAATAAAAAAAAGCCAGGAGGCAAACTTTACCCATTTTGGAGTGGCTGATGAGACATTGACGCTGAAGATCCATGGTGAAGCAAAGAAAGTGGTGGCAAAAGAATCACACAAGCAAAGAAAAAGAATTGAACTGCTGAAATGGCACCAAAAGAAGAGACAAAGTGGACAAAGTGCAACCGAGTTTGACGACCGCCAGTGAGCAACTGCGTGAGTATGTGGCAGCTGCAGCCTTCAGTCTCCGGTCTTTCGAATGCAAATGTTCCAATTAGTGTCTGTGTGTGCGTTCCAAAAGCAGCGAGAACAGGATACCAAAGGCAGGCAACGTCTCCTTCTGCGGTAGGACGGTAATTGCGGGGCAGCCTCTCTGGACAGGGCCAAGACAGATATAGGCAGGCACCGAGCGTCCGGAGAGGACAATGGCGACACTGCCCGACTATATAGCAGAAGGGGACTGCAGCAAAAACTGCGGCGTCTTAAAACCCGACTGACTCCTGGTCTCTTGGCCCGAGTCATGCCGCACTGAACAGCGGGCACAGTAGCTGGTGGCTAAGGAGGGCGCGATGTCCTCGCGCCAGCGAATGCAATTGGAGCGGGCGGTCTTGGCCGAGCCTTCACTATAAGCAGAGAGAAAAGAAACCAAAGTCTGAAGTGATCGCCGTTCAGGGCACTGGTGATGGTGAACGTCCTGTGCTGGTCTGCTCTGGTCGGGTCGGGTCGGTCGGACGGACACGCCGAGCCTGGATCGATTCGGAAGTGGCAAGTGAAGCGTGCAGACTATAGTTTGTCGGGGAAGAGGAAAGCAGTGCCGCTGCCGCATCCCTTTATGCTTCGCTTGTCGGCACTGTCTTTCTTCCTCCATTCTCCATTCCTCTTGCCATCCTCTCTTTTTCTCTCCTTCCCTTTTTCCGTCTCCGTCCGTCTGAGAACGACTCCGAGAGTCGTCAAGCGAGCGGCCACTGGCAGCCCGAGCGAAGCACATCAAAATTCAATCTAATGGACATTTCCTGGCTGCAACAAAAAGACTCGATCTAAGGAGAAAGCCAATGACAACATGATGACTAATAAAAACGTAATTCGAAAGCAGCAAGGAAGAGAAAGAGAGAAAGGAAACAGTGCTGGCAAAAGAGTCGGTTATATAAAGCGACCCATCAGCGGAACACAAGGCGGCCATAAAGGCAGAATGGAGAAATGAGCCAGTGCGAGAGACAATCGAGAGACAGGATAATAAATGATGGCGGCTGCAGCGAATCAGAAATTGATGATGCCACTTGCGGAAAGCATCAAGACAGAGGGGGACAGAGGCAGAGACCGAGTCTCGGAGAGAGAGAGTGCATCAGCTAGAATGAGAGACAACAGTAGAATTGCCAGAATCACCAGTCTTCACTGTCCTCAAGAATCAAGTCAGAGTTGCTGTTGATGGTAAAGAAAACTACAACTGCTGCTGCTGTTCACCACAGGCTGCAAGCGGCAAGACCAGCACCAAAACCACCAACAGCAGCACCGGCAGCCAATGACCGGAGAAGACAAAACACCCGAGCATCAGCAGAGAGCAGTGTAAATTGGACCATCTTAATTGCCTGGGCAAATTATCGTTTCACACTTGGCCGCACAAAGACAACTGCCTCTTGTGGCTCTGCTGATTGCGCCCACAAACACACAATGCTTGTGCAAGTTGTGACACTGCCTCTCTGTCTGTGCCTCAAAATGGATCATCTTGTCCAGTGCAGTCGTTTCCAAAGCAGAGAAAAGCATTTTAATTGCAAAGTTGGCAATCTACAAAATGAGCTGGCTCCCTTTCTCTCTCCCTTTCTTGCCCTCCCATAAAGTGGATGAGCAGATGTGGATCGGGAGTGGCAAGGCATTCGGGCGCAATGAGAATGGCGAGGGTAGGAATGGATGCAAATCGATGATATGCTTTGTCAGAAAGGCCAATTGAAGCCCAGTCAGTGTGCACACAAAGCTGCTGCTGAAACATCTCCACACACATCATGCACACCACAAATGGAACACATAAAGTCAAGTGAGATGTGCCTTGTCAAACGATCACAGAACGAGCTGTCGACGAGCAGCTACCAGCACCATCACCATCGCCTTCACTGCCACCAGCATCAACATGAGCATGGTGCAGAGAACCGAGAGAATGCTACAGTGCGATGTCAGTGGCCTTACAAGAGAGGGAAGAAAGTGCTGCTGCTGCAGTGACAGTCCACTTTGTTGCAGTCCACCAGACAGATAGATCGTCCTCGTGCACTCTCTCGCCCCCATTGAATCGGGCAATGTCTCCACTTCTTTGTGCCTCACTTGCCAATCAAACCGAGCGACAATCGAATCAATAAAGTGAAGAAAACGGCCATTTATTGGACAAGAGTGTGCTAGCAATTTCCAGCAAAATATGAATGACTGGCTGCCGGAGTGGAGTAAGGGTTTTTCGGGTACACGGCTAACACTGCCCCGAATGGCACTGACTGCTCATCAGCTTCTAGCCCTGCTCTGCAACGGCCCACCACTGTTTGCCTCTGTTTCCAAATTCTCATTAGTGTAATTGAGCTGCTTGATAAATGGCGCCACTCATTTGTCTGGATGCGCCGATTTGTTATTATACGTTTTGTTTCATTCATATCGCACTGTCTTTCAATTGGCAATGAATTGTTCTTCTGCAGAGACTACTGCTCTTTTGAAACTCGAGGATGCCCCAACTTGTTTCAGCAGCAGCAGCAACATCCGCTGAAAATGGCAACTGCGACCAAATGAAGCTATAAAAGCAAACAATTGCAAAGCTGCGAGATGCCCAAGTGCTCTGGCACTCGCGTCTAAGGAGGCACTGCCGACTGCATTCTAAAGACTAAAGCAGACAAAGATGGTAGTTCCTCGGAAGGGGACACGCGCTATTTAAGAGGAAAGAGAGAGAGAGGCTCTACTTTGCGGATTAACTCTGACAGGTGCAATCAGACAGGAACTCTGCTTGGCTCAATCGTCTGCAGGTGACACTTGTGTGAAATGGTCTGGCACCGAGAGAGAGAGAGAGAGAGAGAGAGAGAGAGAGAGAGAGAGAGAGAGAGA